>Ga0256406_1001327_pt1 | contig 40526 bp, 30 predicted proteins | sample RumenRJG_03DNA_FD_185986 | JGI IMG/M metagenome (GOLD analysis project Ga0256406, IMG submission 185986) | Bovine rumen microbial communities from Lethbridge, Alberta, Canada - RJG_03 | ecosystem: Host-associated > Mammals > Digestive system > Stomach > Rumen | place: Canada: Alberta | collected... | reverse complement strand
CCTTGCTCTTACTGTCGGGAAACTTAAAGTCGATGCCGTTCTTTGCCGCATTCAGTACCAGAAGGCCCTTGTAGTGGTGTCTGTCTTTGGCAACAAAGTCGAGCTCGTCGCTCCTGCCGTCCTCGAGGATCTTCTGCAGCTCCTCTAGTGTGATTTCATGGCCTCTCATGTTCTTCTTGCACATGAAATCTCCGGCCTCGCACTTGTAATCCGTGCCGCCATCAATGATTTTCCTGCCGCACTTCGGGCACTCGATGCCGGTGTCCTTCTCAGTCATCTGTTTCTCCTCTTATTGTCATATTGATAATTCGGGCCTTTTGGGCTTCCGGTGTCGCGGCTGATGAACTCAGGCTCATAGCCCTACCCTTCATGGGCTTTCTGCAGCTCCCCGCGGATAATTTCCCGGTCTCCGATTTCATCCGGCACTTGAAATAGCAGCCATCGCACTTGTAAGTCCCGCCGTCGTCGATGATTTTCCCGCGGTACTTCGGACTTTTAAGCCAGCTGTCCTAGCGTCTCCTGTCGGGAAACTCAAAGGCAAGGCCGTCCTTTGACTCATTTAGTACCAGACGTCCATTATAGGGATTGCCGGTGCTGTGGCTGATGAACTCAAGCTCGTCGCTCTGGCCAGCAATGGCCTTCTGCAGCTCATCGCGGGTGACTTCATGGCCTCTGATGCTCTTCCAGCACTTGAAATCTCCGCTCTCGCACTTGTAAGCCTTGCCGTCATCAATGATTTTTCCGCCGCACTTCGGGCACTTAAGGCCGGTGTCATCGCTCTTTCTGCTGTCAAGCTTAACGGCAAGGCCGTCCTTTGCCTCATTAAGTACCAGCCGGCCCTTGTAGGGTTTGCCGGAGTCGCGGCTGGTGAAGCCGAGCTCATCGCTCTTGCCGTCAAGTGCCTTCTGCAGCTCCTCGCGGGTGATTTCATGGCCTCTGATGATCTTCCAGCACTTGAAATCTCCGCTCTCGCACTTGTAAGCCTTGCCGTCATCAACGATTTTCCCGCCGCACTTCGGGCACTTCAGCCCGGAGTCCTCGCCATTCCTGTCAGAAAACCTGAAGTCAAGGCTGTCCTTGGCCTCACTGAGCACCAGCCTGGCCAGAAAGGTTTTGCCGGTCTTACTGCTCCTGAAGCCGAGCTCATCGCTCTGCCCCGCAATGGCCTTCTGCAGCTCATCGCGGGAGATTTCGGTGCCGAGAATTTCCTTTCCGCATTTGAAATCACCGGCCTCGCACCTGTAAGCCGTGCCGTCCTCAATGATTCTCTTTCCGCATTTCGGGCACGCAAGACCCAGCTCTTCCTTATCGATCTCTGTATTCTCAGCCATCAGTTTCTCCTCAGTATCATCCATGACCAATGCGAGGATTGAGTCATTGAGCTCTTTCATGGTGCCAAAGCGATCAGGCGCATCTGCATGGCGTTCACCAGCATTCCAATTTCCAAGACCCACAGGATGTCTGACTCAGTCTCTGCCTTATGCAAACAGGACACGCCTTATTCCTGCAATGCTTTGCCAGGACAAACTGCCCCCTGCCAGCACCTCACGCTCTCTTTCTTAAGAGGCATGGCTTTGCAGGAAATCAGAAAAATTTACTGCCCGCTCTCAGCCATGCCTGAATTGAGACAGCATCAGCATTGGCCGCAATTGGTTTATACCCATAAAAAATGCCCCGCTCACTGAAACAGCAGCAAACGGGCCTCGGAAATTCATAGTCGTCCTGAGACAGCTGAAAACGTCCGATGGCGCACAGTCACGAAATCCCAGGACATCACTGTTTTTAATTATATGACATCTGCACAAGATCCTTCTGACTCAGAGGCTTCAGCTCAAAGCTTTTGCCGGAGAATGAATATTCACCACTGCCGGTTTCCTCGCCGCAGGCAGGATCAACTGCGAGTATCCTGGCTATCTCCGGGACAACGTATGCTCTGCCATAATCAGCTTTGAGCTTTTTCTGCTGCAGCTCAACATATAAGGCTTTTATGTTGTCAGTCAGCTTCTGTCCATTTTTTACGCTGACAACAAAGGTTCCCTTCAAAACCCAGTAAGGTGACGGAACTGCCACATAGTCCCTGCTTTTTCCCTGTCTCTATGCCACTCAAATACGAGCTCGTCATTTCTGACATAGGGAACTCTCAGCTGATATGCGTACTTACTCCCGGCGTCACAGTACCCGATTCCGCCGAAGTCCCTGTACTCAACCTCAAACCAGTTCTGGTCGTACAGAAATGACTTCACATAAAAATTGTCATTCTCACCGAAATGGCTGAATGTGACGTCATGGGCAGGATCGGCGCTTTCCCACCACCAGGATCCTTCCTTTGCCGGGTCATACCTGTCGCCATAGTAGGAGTCTTTCGTGTATCTGGCCCATGGCACCAGGCCGTACACAAGATTCTGCTTATAGCGGACTGTCAGCTCGACAATCTTGTTTACATTCTCATCGAGGAACTTTTCAAGCTCCTGTGCGCTGTTTCTGTCGCTTAAGGTGATCTCAAAACTGTGAATGCTGCTTTTGTTCATATTGAACAGATCGGGGAAAAACACCGCTATAACACCGATTGCTGTTGCAGCTGCAGAACAAATGACAGTAACTTTGTATTTGGGAAATAGCTTTATTATCCACACGATAAATCTTATTATCATATAGATAATGATAACTGGAAGCAAAAGAGGTAAACAGAGTAGTCTTATTATTATCATATTGAATTTGTTCTGATAAAGCTCTGAAACATATCTGAATACATATTAACGATCACACAGTGCATGTACATTACTTTGCCGGAGCATGACAGGAACCTATCTGACAGTCAGTGATGCATCCATCCGCGATATGCTGCTGTATTGCAGCATGGAGGATTTGTCCGGCATGTGCGGACATCGCATCCAAAGCCGGCACCTCATTCAGTCCTGTTCCTGGGACAGTATACAGACGCTGTCTGATTGGATAAGATTTCATTGCATCACGCCAATGAATCAGGTCCAGAATTATTGCTGCCTGATTCTGCCAGTATACTCTCAGTGTTACTCACGACGCAATAAAGCCGCTAAAAGGAAGAATGCTGCTGTTCAGGACAGGCTTTGCGGCAGCCCCCTCAGATTCTGAGCTCCCTCATGGAATGTCAGCCTGCATCGCGGTAAAGCCGCAGATCCGAAACTGAATTTATCAGGAAGGGATGCAAATGAAGGACAATGTGAAAACAGACTTCTGCATTTCGTGCAGGCGGGAGAGACCGTATTCCCTAAAGAAAGAAACCATCAGGAAAACGATACGCGGCAGTGATTACGATTTCTCCATTACATCAGCAGTCTGTGTGAGGCCTGTGGAAGCCAGATGAGCCCTATGTGGATCTTTGATCTCAATTTCTGAGAAATCGACAGGCAGTATCGGATGGCTGAAGGCATCGCCTTAAAAGAGGATATCAAAGGCTTCTCAAGCCCAGCGGCACTGATGCCGCAGCGCTATCACGCTCCCTCGGATTCGGAGAGAAAACCATTTCCTGGTGCCTTCAAGGCCAGGTGCCGATCAGAGAGAATTCAGACATCATCCGGCATGCGCTCTCCTCACCTGACTTCCTTAAGAAGAAGCTGCGAAATTCACATTCAGCCGACACAAAATGAACTACTGCTTACAGCAATTTCAATTTGTTAAACTATAATAATACTGAGTTCTGGGCAGCAGTACAACCTGAGAGTTGCCACGCAATTTTTCTAAAACACTTTCCTGAAGGACTCTGACACTTTCGTGTTACGGTGTTTCATCCTTTCGTTTCATACAGCAGGCGGTCATATGAATGTTCATTCCGAAATCAATCCAATCCTGACGCTGGACTACATTACCAATGAACATGAAAACAAATATTTCGACCGAAAATCAGCAAAGATCAAGCCGTCAGATCTTGCACAGCATATTTCAGCCTTTGCGAACGCCGGTGGAGAAACACTGGTCCTCGGAATTAATGACAAAACACATGCGCTCGAGGGAATAAACTCAGTTTCTGAAGACAAAATCAACGAATTCATCAATTCTCCAAAGCAGTGCTGCAAGCCTATGCCAGACTTCAAGGAAGAATTTCTGGACATAATCAATGAAAACGGCCAGCAGGATCGGCTACTGCTTCTCCACATATTTGAAACCCAAGATCAGATTATCAGGACAGCGAACGATCAAACCTACCTTCGCATAGGAGACAAATCCAGGGAGATGAGAGGCGATGATCTCAGAAATCTCGAATACGCAAGAAACACCAGGCGCTATGAGGATGAAATCTGTCCTGATGCGACACTCAGTGATTTGGACGAAGCTCTTCTTGAAAAGTATAAGGAAGTCATAAATGCCGAAGGTCTGCCCAGTGAGCAGGTTCTGAGCTCACGAGGGTTCATGAAAGAGATTGACGGCAAACAGAAACTGACGAATGCGGCTGTTCTACTATTTGCAAGAAACATAATGCAGTTCTATCCAAACTGCAGGATTCGCTTTGTACGCTACAACGGGAATTATGCAGGAGTTGGGGCATCGCTTAATATCATTAAGGACTTTAGCATTGATGAGCCGATTCTTAAAATTATAGTCAGCATGAAGAAATTCATTAGTGGCCAACTCCGTGACTTCACAGTGCTGGACGAAAATACAGGAAAATTCGAGACTATACCGGAATATCCTGAATTCGCCTGGCAGGAAGGCATTATCAATGCAGTCACCCACCGCGAATACGCCTTGAGCGGAAACTTTATACTGGTCAAAATGTTTGATGATCGTATGGAGATCGAAAGTCCGGGAAAACTTCCCGGCATTGTAACGGTCGAAAACATCAAGAACACAAGATTCTCAAGAAACCCAAGGATATCAAGAGTTCTGACGGAGTTCAGCTGGGTAAGAGAATTAAACGAAGGTGTCAAGCGTATCTATAAAGACATGAATAAGTTTTTCCTGGATCCCCCTGAGTACAGTGAACCAGGATACTCGGTGAAGCTGACCTTGAAGAACAATATTCTAATACGAACCAACCGGCAGAGGCAGCGCATAGAAAAGCTGTTGGGAAACAGTCTTTGGGAAACAATGGACAGTTTGGAACGTCAGATTATTACATACCTATTCAATCATGGTCCTGCCACCAGAAACGAACTTGAGAATTACACTGGAAAGGCACGGAACACTATTATGACTCGTATGAAAAAGCTGATTGCTGCAGATTTGGCAAATGCAAGTGGTACAACAAATGATCCATCAAGAAAGTACAGTCTTACAGCATGGACTGAAAATTAAATGGTAATTGGCCAGCATGCAATTGCCTTATAGAATAATGCCGACTCGACAGCAGTACTCTTTGTGATAGAAAAGGCACATAATGGGTGTCGTCTGAGTGTCAGAGCAAGCAATAGATTTTGAGCAAGTAAAAATTGGTTTTGAGCAAGTAACTCCGATTGATTAAGGCTGCTTTTTATATGAGTTTACGCATAACAATCTGAATTATCGAACATTTCTCGAAAAAATACCATTCCGGTATTTTGAGCAAGCAGGTATTGGATTTTGAGCAAGTAAAAATTGGTTTTGAGCAAGTAACTCCTCATGATACTGGCTAGTTTTTAGATGAGTTTACACGCAATAATCTGATTTATCGAAATTTTTTAGAAAATGCCATTCCGGTATTTTGAGCAAGCAGTTTTAGATTTTGAGCAAGTAAAAATTGGTTTTGAGCAAGTAACTCCTCATGATACTGGCTGGTTTTTAGATGAGTTTACACGCAATAATCTGATTTATCGAAATTTTTTAGAAAATGCCATTCCGGTATTTTGAGCAAGTAAAAATTGGTTTTGAGCAAGTAACCCCCTTGAATCCGGCTTATTTTCAAATGAATTTTTGCATAGATATCTGATTTATCTAAGAACTTTTAAAAAATACTATTCTGGTATTTTGAGCAAGTAAAAACCGGTTTTGAGCAAGTTCGAATACAGGAAAGCCCGCACATGGCGAGCTTCCAGAACTCATAATGCTCCCGGCAAACCCCGGGAGTATGCATAATGACTCAGAGACTCACGATCATTTCTTCACGTAAGTGATGCCGGTGTGGCGGAGCAGCGCGTCAATAGTCGGCTTCCTGCCGCGGAACGCGACGAAGGCCTCCATCGGATCGCATGAGCCGCCGACCGAGAGGATGCACTTTCTGAAGAGATCGCCGGTCTTTCTGTCGAATATCCCGTTCTCCTCGAACTTGGAGTAGGCATCCTCCGCGAGAACCTCGGCCCACTTGTAGCTGTAGTAGCCCGCTGAGTAGCCGCCGTTGAAGATATGGGAGAACGAGCAGAGGAAGCGGTCAAACGGAGCAGTCGGAACTACCCTGACCTCCTTCCTCACCTCATCCGTGATCTGCTCGACGGTCCTCCCATGCTCCGGATCGTACTCAGCAAAGAGCGTGAAGTCAGTGAGCGCGAACTCAAGCTGCCTGAGGGTCCCCATGGCGGAGTGGAAGTTCTTGGCGTCAAGGAGCCTCTTCAGGATATCGTCAGGCAGCGGCTCGCCGGTGTCAGTCCTTCCGGAGATGTAGGAGAGCGCGTCCTTCTCCCAGCACCAGTTCTCCATGAACTGACTCGGGAGCTCTACCGTGTCCCAGGCAACGCCGTTGATGCCGGTGACGCCCGGAGCGTCATCGACTGCGGTAAGAAGGAGGTTGAGCCCGTGCCCGAACTCGTGGAAAATGGTGATCACGTCATCGTGGGTAAGCCTTGCCTCCTCCCCCTTCGCCGGCTTCGTGAAGTTGGTGCAGAGGTAGGCGACCGGCTCAAGCACCGTGCCGTCAGGAGCCTTCCCGAGATCAAGGCAGGTGTCCATCCAGGCGCCGCTCTGCTTCATCTCGCGGGCGAACGGATCATAGTAGAAGTGCCCGAGGAGCGATCCGTCCTCATTGAACACATCGAAGAACCTGACATCACTGTTCCAGACATCAACGCTGCCCTCATGCTTCTTGACGCTGATGCCGTAGAGCCGGTGCGCGGTCTCGAAGAGCCCGGAGAGCACGCGCTCAAGCGGGAAGTACGGGCGGAGCTGCTCGTCATCGATGTCGTAGAGCGCCTTTCTCTGCTTCTCGGAAGCCCAGGTCATGTCCCAGGGCTCAAGCTCCTTCATGCCGAGGTTCTCGGCGGCGAACTTCCTGAGGTCAGAGAGCTCCTTCTCGGCCTGCGGCTTGGCGCGGGAGGCAAGCTCACGGAGGAAGCTGAACACCTCGGAGGTGCTGCCTGCCATCTTGGGAATAAGCGAGAGCTCCGCGTAGTTATTGCAGCCAAGGATCCTGGCCTGCTCCTCGGAGAGCCTCAGGATGTCGCGCATCACAGGGCCGTTGTCCCACTTTCCGGCATTGGGGCCCAAATCTGACGCGCGGGTCATGTAGGCCTCGTAGATCTCGCGCCTCAGTTCCCTGTTCTCCGCGTACATGATGACCTGCCTGTAGCTGGGGAAGTCAAGCGTGAGGAGCCAGGAGTCCTTGAGTCCCTTCGCCTCGGCCTTCTCCCTGGCTCCCGCAAGGTATGACTCAGGGAGTCCCTCAAGGAGCGCCTTGTCGGTTACCACCTTGCTCCAGCCGACAGTCGAGTCGAGGAGGTTGTTGCCGAACTTTGCGGCAAGCTGCGAGAGCTCGGATGCGATCTCATTGAAACGCTTCTTCTTGTCGTCAGGAAGCCCGAATCCGGAGAGCTTAAAGTCCCTCAGCTCATGGTTTATTTCAGTCTGCTGCGCTTTGCTGAGTTTTGCGAACTCGGGGCTCTCATGAAGCGCGGTGTAGCCTTTGAAAAGCCCCTCATGCTGCCCTGCCCAGTTGTAGAACTCGGTTACCGCAGGCAGGCACTCCTCAAAGGCCTTCCTGAGCTCCGGAGTGTTGGTGACGCCGTTGAGGTGCACAATGGGATGCCATACATCGTCGAACTTCTTGTCTGCCTCATTGAGGGGGACAATGAAGTCATTCCAGGTATAGACGCCTTTCTCGCAGGCATTCTCTATCGCCTTCTTGTAGTCAGAGATGGCCTGCTGTACTGACGGCACGATCTTCGCGGGATCTATCGCCGAAAACTTGGGAAGTTCTCTCATTTATTTCCGTATTCCTGTCTTTATGAAAAATCTACTGGAGCGCCGGCACCTCGCTCATGATGGCAGAGCCTGAGGAGAGCGAGACAACCGCCGCGGCAAAACGTTTCTCTTCTTTTATGGGGACGTTTACCAGAAAATCAGCCTCCGCAGAATAATTTTCTTCGAGAGTCTCGGCGCCTGTCTGCCCAATGAGGCGCTTGAGCGCCCCTATGTAGGCCATGGAGAGCCTCACGCGGAATGCTTTCATCTCAATGAACTTCTTTACCGGAAGCTCCTTCAGCGTGTCGCTCACACAGCCCTGGTAGGCGCGCACCAGGCCGCCTGTGCCGAGCTTTATGCCGCCGAAGTAGCGGGTGACGACCGCCGCGACCTCGCCGATGCCGGAGTGGAGCACCACCTGCAGCATGGGCTGCCCAGCGGTCCCGTGCGGCTCGCCGTCATCCGAGCAGCCGGCAAAGCCGCTGTTTCCCGCGGGGCCCCCGTTGAAGGCAAAGGGGTTGTGCCTCGCGTCGCTGTACTTCGCTGATATGTCAGCGACGAACTTTTTGGCGCCCTCAAGGCCGCGCACGCGTCCCACGGTCGTGATGAAGATGCTCCTCTTAATCACGACCTTGGTTTCGAACACCGCCCCGTCCCTGAGATCAGGGACGAGCCATGCATTTTCCTCAGTTTCCATCCTGGAGATATATCATCCTGGGGCTCACGACCCTTCCGCCGAAAATCACCGAGCCTATGACAGTGTCCCCGAGCCACACCGGGCTCTCTGCGGATTTGAGGTCAAAGGAGTCGGTCTCCGTATCCTTAAGGTGGCCAATGGTGCTGCGCTTCAGGACATACCTGAAGTCGGCCCTTCTCGCGCCGTAGTCCTCGAAGTTTCCGTTCAGGATAAGCCTCAGCACCGCGGTGCCGTTCCTCATTCTCGCGAAGACGCTGCTCTCCGGATCGGCGCTCTCGCTGTTCTCAATCTTCCCGCGGTAAGTCCCGGAGAAATTGAGGCTGAAGGGAAGCCCGCCCTGAGGCGTAACGGTATATGCGTCAGACGCGTCATGCTCCGTGCCTGACTTTCTCACAGGACTGACAGCTGCCGTGTCCTTCACGCTGCTCTCTGACACGATCCGCTCACTAAAGCTGAACGGTGACTCCGCGTCCCTGCCGAAGGACAGGACCGTGCAGCTGTCAGGATAGTTCTGCGTCCAGACAGGGCTCCCGCCCTCATCAAATCCGGAGACGTACTCCGCGACGAAAGGAATATACGCGGCCCCGGCGCTTCCCGTCCTCCCTGAGACGGCGCGGAGGCGCCCCGTAAGGAAGTTCATCGAGGAATAGTCCCTCTTCCCGCCGAAGGCGCAGAACTCGTCAGGAGCTGATACGTCACTTTCTGTGCCGGTGCCCTCGGTTCCGTCTGCCGAAGGAGCCGATGCGGAGAAGCGCTCACCGTTTCCGTCCAGGCCGCAGACGACGCTGCGCCCGGTTCCGCTGATGCTTTCCATGCCGACGCCCGCATAGAGCGTGAGCGGCGCCTTAAGGCCGTCCTTCAGGAGCCGGAAATAGTAATCGTGGCTCATCACGGGTTTTGATGATGCGTCAAGGGTATATAGGCTGCCGTCAGTCCAGCCCTGCCATCCGGGGGCAGCAGCGTCAGTCTCAGGGAGCCTTTCAATCGTCTCCGCGCTCCTCACGAATCCTGTCCCCTCCCTCACGAACGGCATGAGGCGCGGAACATCTGTCGCGTGCGAGAAAATCGACGAGTCATAGTTCCTGATCAGCCCGCCCTGCATGTTCACCGCCTCGATGCGGGCATTCCTGAGGCGGAACGGCTGCCCGGCGTAGGTGAACCAGGGGTATTTGGAGGAGGCAGAGTCAGCCTTCCGGCAGAATGACATGCTCTTCGCGAAAGCCTCAGGCGACGGATCGTCCGCCCAGCGTATGCGGTAGGCGTACGGATAAATCCAGTCAAGCTCCTCGCTGTATGACTCCGCGGACCTGAGATCCTGCGCGAACTCAATTGACGGGATATGCGCGCGGAATACTCCGGCGCTTCCGATCCTCGCGCGGAGCCTGATGCCATCAGGGAGGAGGCTGCCCCCGGAGCCGTAGTCAAATTTCCCGGAAACTGCCGTGTCATCGCTCCCCTGCATCGTCTCGACTGCGGCCGGGAGATCGCGGTTCTCCGCGGGATCCGGCGTGTCCCCGGCCTTCTCCCTTGAGATGGTGCGCTCTATCGGGATATCCTTCATCCTGAAGGAGGGGAGAACCCTTGATTTTGCATCAGGATCAGAGCAGGCGAGCGGATTGCCGTCATTCCCTGAGTATGCGACAGGCAGGATGTCCAGGAGGAACTCCTCTCCGGAGCGGATAAGCTCGCAGCCGCCGCTGCAGAGCTTTTTGGAGTTCTCCGGCGAGTACCTCACGCAGATCCCCTGCGGGTAATTCGAGATCTCAGCGGAGCCCCTGAGCTGCAGCTTCCCGGTTACGGAGCCGCTGTCACCTGTGCCGGTTTCAGAGCCGTCAAGCGTTCCCGAGACAAGGAGCGTGGTCCGCCCGAAATCCCTGTAGTCAAAGTCAAGAAGGCTTCCCCTCAGCGCTATGTCAGTCGGGAGGGCCTCGTCAGCCGATGAGACAAAACCGATTTCCTTCCCGTTAACCTGCGCCTTAACGCCTGATTTTTCGTTGTCAGAGCTCCTCAGGAGCCCTGCCTTCATGCCGGTGAGCTCGAATTTGCCATCAGGGCAGCCATTCCCCGCGGCATCATTGAAGCCGACACGGTAGGCTTCTTTCTTACCCGCGGTTTTTGCCGTGCTCCCTCCGTCTGCCCTGGTGATTGCAAGATCAAGGCCGTAGATTTCGCTGACGCCGAATGTCCTGCTCTTTTCTCCTACGGTGATCCTGAACGCCCTCAGATCCCCGTTCCTGGTATCGGCGCTGAACACTTTCGTGTCACTCTTTCTGAAAGTGATATTGCCGCTGTCTCTCTTCGAGGCAGAACCTTTGTAATAAGCCTCCGTGGTCCAGGAGCACTCACCGGAGAACGTCGCGGAGAATTCAGCTGTGCCTGTGCCATTACTGCTGCAGATATCCAGCACTTTCGTATTGCTGAACCCGGTCGGCAGACATTTGGTAGTTCCCTTGAAAAACTTGTCGTAAAGTTCATCGCTTCGCTTATGACGAAAACTATCACCCCCATCATCTCTGCCAATCCAGCGGTCGCCTGACGGGTCCTGAAGCAGGCAGTCTCCTATATCGGCCGTGAGCGGATGTGCTCCATCAGCTATTTCGGAGCCGGTTTCACTGGCAATGATCAGCACGTCAAACACAGCAGAATGTTTTACTTCATTGCCTACCTGCCTGTCTGCCTGCTTAAAGCTGCAGCTCTCGCTTATTACAGCTTTTTCAGCCCTTATAACAAAAAAGCCATAACCTGAGTTTCTTCTACTTTCAAGCTGAGGGGCATATACAGGAATCGTCCCGTTGCAGTCAAAAACATCTGTCCCGAGATTGAGCTCGTAATAGACATAGTCATTGACCGATGTAACAGCCTCAAGCTCATTCCCGCCGAATTTTGCAGAAGGCAGTGCGCCGGCCCATGAGGCTGCGGATACGAAAACAATGAGTCCTGAGAGTGTTTTAAGAAAACCGGTAACAATGTTGGCGATTCTCATCATCTGCCCTCCCCGTGCCAGTTTCCGTTTGCAGCATAACCGCTGAGCGACTGCGTGGCAAAGTCACTGTCCCGTCCGCACCTTCCTATAGCGGTCAGATAGTACACGCCGCTGCCTGCGGCCTCTCCCTTCCGGCACTCAAGTGAGAAGCTGCAGCTCTCGAGACCGGAGCCATCGGGAAGCGGGAACTTATCCCTGAAACCCACAAACTTCCTTTCACTGCCCGTCCGGAATCCGTCTGGGTCGATGTTCCTGATCCTGTCGCAGTCCTTGTAGCCGTTCTCGTCAGCGACCTCTGCGTTCCAGCCGTAGTAGCGCCCCGCGGGATAGAGCGCGTACATGGCGAGCTCCATCGCGCTCCTCGCGGCAAGCTCAGCGCGGATGCTCTCGGTGTTCTCATACGCCCCGGTGTCCTGGTCCACGGCGAACCTAGCGAGCGACGCGGCAAGGAAGCCGAAGAGGATCATCACGAATATCACCATGAGGACCATCGAGCCGCGCTGCCGGTTCACAGCGCCTTCCCTATTCAGCATTGACGGCCTCCATTCTGATGACGAACTTCTGCCTCATTCCGTCTATGTCGTACTCCGTATCAAGCTGCACCGCGCCGTCGCTGTTGTAGTCAGCAGGAACTTCCCTGAAGGAGGCGTCGGAGACGGACTTCGCGAGGTAGCCGTATGTCTCGCCAGCGTCATCATCAGGAAAGACGCCGGCGCCCGTGAGGCCCGAGGCAGTCCTTCTCACCGTGCGGTAGCCGCCGGACTTCTCATCATCAATGTGGCAGAAGGTCTCCCTTACCCTCGCGAGGTACATCCGACCCTTGCCGGAGGGGAGTGACGAGGAGTGGGGGTTAGCCTCAAGGGTGATTTCCCTTATATCCTCGTCTCCCGCAGCCTTTTCCACCTTTGCCTTAGCGCAGGAGCTGCCGCAGTATGAAAGCGGATCATTCATCCTCGCGGGAAGCCTCATGCTCTCCCGGAGCGTCCCGCCTGAGGCAGCATGGAGAAAGGCGATGTATGTTCCCGTCCTTAGATCAGGCGCAGGGATCCGGTAGCTTCCGGAGCCGCTGTAGGGAAAAGCAGCGTCCGCCCTGATGAAGGACAGGCACTTCCCGTCACTGCCTGACGGGACAGCGCTGCCGTTCTCCGAGACCCTGACCTCGTAAAGCCCCGGGACAGCCCCCGCGAAGGCATCCTTGAGCCTTGACGCGAGATAGTTCTCACTGTCCGCGGTCTGCCCGTTGGCCGTCGCCTCCATGTAGAAGCCCACGCCGTTCCTGATGAAGCCCGTCGAGGCTGCCGCGAGTATGCCGATGATTACGATGCAGCAGAGGAGCTCTATGAGGGTGAATCCTGACTTTCTCATCAGTAGTTCCCCCTTATGAACGAGTATGAGGTGTCACCGGCGGCTGATCTTACGGTGATGCGGACAAGCTTTCCGGAAAGCGTGACTCCTGCTGTGACTGACGGCGCCCCGGGGAGCGCGAGCGGCGTGACGAGGATCCTGACGCTCATGCCCTCATAGCGCTCCCCGCTCCCCTTTGAGCCGAAATACTTCGCGGGAAGGAAGTCAGTCCCGCCGCAGTCGCCTGTAACAGCGCAGAGCTTTGAGGTGATGAAGTCATCGGCGTCATCAAGCATCGGGAAATACTGCTCGCCGTCCGCCGTATGTGAGAAATCTGATGAGAACTCCCCCGTCTCGAAGCCGTAGCTGCCTTCCTTGGTGCACTCCCTGCTCCCTCCGGTTCCGAGCAGGGACGCGGTGCAGTAGGACTCGGATCCCGCGGGGCACGCCGTGCTCCCGGCGAATTCCCCGCACCTTACCCAGCCGTCAGAGAAGTCAGACCTGTCATCAAAGGAGCGGCTCAGGATCATGGCGGATATGTCCTCTATAAGAGCGTTCTTCTTCGCGTAGTCAATCGGATCGGCGTAGATCTCGCGGTTGTTGAACATGATGGCCGTCATCGGGACAATCACCATGCCCATGAGCACGATGCCGACTATTAGCTCAATAAGGGAGAATCCCCGGAAGCGGCGGAGCCTATTTCCTGACGCTGACATCAACAAGGCCCTCCCGGTAAATTGAGATGTCAAATTCCCCGATGGAGAAAACGCACCTCTCGTTCTCAAAATCCGCCTTCTTATAATCCAGGGAAAGGCTCCCCGTGAGCCCGCAGGAGCGCATTTTCCCCGAGGTCTCGAAGATGACCGCAGCGGAACTGCCCGCGGCGATTTCAGTGCCTCCGACCTTTATCGCGGTGCTCTTTGTACTGATTTCCGCGCGGCTCGCCTTCTCAGTGCTGTTCTCTGCCTTTGCTTCGGCTGCGGAGATAAGCGAGGAGATGTCCGAGGAATCATAAATGTATCCTGCAATTTTGCTGCCGGAGGGCTTTCCCGGAGTGATGCCCTCATAGCGGGCCTTTGACATGATTATTGAGTCAGATTTCCTCAGGACATAGACGAGCGTATTCTTCCCCTGCATGGTCTCAAGCTGAGCGGTGCGGAGCTTTCCGGGGAACTCCTTCCTGAACTCGAGCGCAGCGTCCTCTGAGGCGGACATCCTTATGCCGGCCGTGACGGCAATTATGCCGAGGACCACGATTACTGTAATGAGCTCGATAAGGGTGAACGCCCTGTTGCTGGTCATCAGGCAATGCTCCGGTCAGTGTTTAAGTCAGGGAACAGCAGATCAGAGTGATTTTAACACAAGAAAACCGCAGTGAAATATACGTTTGACAGGAGATTAAGAATAAATGGAGATTAAGGGAAGGTGTTTCTGATGGTGCCCAACGCGAGACTTGAACTCGCACGCCCTTTCGGGCACAACCACCTCAAGGTTGCGTGTCTACCAATTCCGCCAGCTGGGCACTGGGTGAACGTGTTTCTTTCGAACACGGGCGTCATTATCCCCTAATTTTTTACGCTTGTCAAACATTATCTGCAATCTTTTTTCAAAAGAAATGCGTAACCTGGAAAATCCGGCCTGGCTCCATGACTTACGCCATTAAGCATGGGCCATACTGACAGGAAGCTGACTTATCCCAGCCGGATTGAGGAATGCCAAGTTATGCATCCGGAAAAACCGGCAATGTGCCTCCCCGCAGCGGAGAACGGCCGCTTACATGGAGGCACAGGCTGACAGAACGCTTATTTCTGCCCGGAATCAGAATGCAGTTCCCTGATCGCGACTGCGCAGTCCCTGTTGCGGAAGGCGATTCCGCAAAGAAGAACGCTCCCGGTACATTCATTGCCGAATGCCCCGGCATATCCGTTCTCCTCGCTCTTTTTCACAGCATGACCTAAGAGATCATCAAGCCAGTTTCTGGCATCCGGCACGCATTCAATTCCGATCACGGCAGTCTTAGAACCGTCTGCGGAGCTGAAAGTGATGTCAGCCGGGCCGCTGCCGTTTCCGAATCTCAAGTTGCTTATGTCACTCCCGGCCGCAGAAAGCACTCTTTCCATGAACTCATGCCAGCAGCTCCCGCCTGAATCCTCGGATCCAGGCTCTCCGAGGGCGACAAACCCCCGAAAGAGATCGTCCAGAGATATATTGGCTTTTCGCATATCGCCGGAAAGGAGCGCTTCCGTGAAGCTCACGGCACTGGTCCTGAATTCATCCGATACAGTGCCTTCATAATAAGACTCGATTTCGCGTCTGAAATACCCTGTTATCGCCTCATTCGGGATGCGGACATTCACTTCATTATAGGATTCCCTGCCCGCCAGCGTAAGGTATCCTGCATGGAGAAGGATGTCCCAGAACATGTATGAGTTCAGGCAGTCACCGCTCAGAGAGTTATAGCGGATCCCGATATCAGCCTCCAAACGGACGTTTTTTCCTGAAATCAGCTCCCCGATTCTCTCTGAGTCCTCCGTGGTGAGGTGCGGCATCTGCTCTGCGATTATCCGCCTGCTCCCTGTCATGGCCCAGTAAGGCCCGGGATTCAGCGAACAGGTATCCTCCGTCCTGGAAAGCTCATCGATATAAGAGCATATGTCCCACGGGCAAAGCAGCTCCTGGCCTCCGATGCTGTAAAAGCCGAACCGGCTCCTTGCGGTGTCATAGCAGTTTCCGAATCCGCAGTATTCGAACATGGCTTTTGCCTCCTCCGGAGTGAAGCCGAACGCTGCAGACAGGCTGCTGCTCTGGGCAAGCACCGTTTCCTCTTCCATATTGTTTATAGGTTCGAGGAATTCCCCGTCGGTATTCATCAGGCATCCTGCAAGTATGACTTTCTCAATGTCGCTGTTCGTCTTGACGACGCTGCCGAACATACCGCCAAGAAGTATGCTCATCTGCCTGTAGTATCCGTGAGCTGCCGCATTTCTTAGAGGAACATCAAAGTCATCAACAAGGATCACAGTCCGGTGGCTCTCGCCGAAACGCTCAACAAGTAGGCGGCTGAGGAAAGAAAGGGAAAACTCAGCATCAACCCGTGCGTCAGAAGTTCTCATATAATCCTGGTCAGCAATGCTGTGCAGTGGATCGCGCTCATACTTCGAGAGTTGCGGGCCGTCAAGCCAGAGAAAATCCTTCACGAGGCCGCATATAACTCCGGCAAGTCTTTCATAGGCCTCGTCAAACGTGAGGCCGTCAACATTCCTGAATGAAAGCGAGAGAACAGGATGCTGCCCCATATGCTTGTCACAGAACCACCGGTCCTCCAATACCTGAAGCCCCCGGAAGAGTTCCTGCTGCCTCGCGGTGTCACCCGAGTTATCATAGTTCAGCTCAAGGAAATGGCGGAGAGTGCTCAGCATCAGGGTCTTCCCGAAACGCCTCGGGCGCAGCAGCATGAGCCTGTGGGTATCCTCAAGGAGAGGATTCAGGTGCCCGGTCTTGTCAGCATAGTACAGGCCCTTCTCCCTGAAGGATGCAAAATCCTCCTCCCCCACTGCCGGACGCAGCAATGGCCTGTTCTCTTTTTCTGTGTTCATGATTGTCTGCCTCTCTGCTTTTGTCATTCAGTATTCTGCACCGGCAACGGCCGGAAAATTGCTGTACGTCCTGATTTTACGGCCTGACACCTGATTTTAACAGGGACATATGACAGTGTCTGTCTCAGAATACAAAATTCCTTCAGGAATGACAATGCGAGGAATGTCTAAAAAGAGATGATAATTTTGGAACGGACTTAAGGAAATTGAGGGGAATTTTTGAAATTATTTGGATGGTGCCCAACGCGAGACTTGAACTCGCATGCTATCACTAGCACTGCCACCTGAAGACAGCGTGTCTACCAATTTCACCAGCTGGGCATATTGTCGAAGTAATCCAGATGGTGCCCAACGCGAGACTTGAACTCGCACGCCCTTTCGGGCACAACCACCTCAAGGTTGCGTGTCTACCAATTCCGCCAGCTGGGCACTGGATTGCTTCTTAGTGAGGGATTACGACATCAGCAGGAGCGTCTTTCTTCTCTTCTGCCTTCTTCTCGTCCTTCTTCACTTCTTTCTTGTCCTCAGCAGCGGACTTTACCTCATCCTTTGCTGAAGCGGCCTCGGATTTCTCCTGAGCCTTGTTATTATCCGATTTTACTGCAGAAGTGTCAACAGTTTTTTCGGTTGTCTCCTCGTCGCCGATCTTTGAGAAATCCTCGCTGGTCTTCATGGCGTCATTGTAAATGGCACCGAGGATCAGGCTGATCACAAAGAAGAGTCCTGCGAGAACTGCGGTGGTGTGCGACAGGAAGTTACCGCTTCCGGCAGAGCCGAAAACAGTGTTCGAGGCACCCGCGCCGAACGATGCGCCCAGACTGGCTCCCTTGCCGTGCTGAATAAGAATCAACGCGATCATGACGATCGAGATGAGCATAAGCAGTACTAACAGAATCTGGTAAAGAAGCATGGTCTGCAATTCCGTGGAACATTGGAAACAAAAATAACGTGCGCCATTATAAACACTAAAAATCCGCCGATCAAGCTGTTTTTAAACTAAACACGGCGTGACCGGCGGACCGATGGCGCCACGGAGGCTTACTTCACCTCGGAGACCTCATGGGCGATCATGTCAGCGAGATCGGATACCTCCTTCTCGTCGAGGCCCTCGACCATGACTCGGATCAATGGCTCGGTGCCCGACTTGCGGAGAAGCACCCTGCCCCTCTTCCCGAGCCGCTCCTCGGCGCGCTTCACCGCGACAAGGACGTTAGGCGCATGCAGGGGATCAAGCCCCTCGACGAACTTGACGTTGACGAGCTTCTGCGGGCACTTCGAGATGCCGCCCCTGAGCTCCTCAAGCGAGCAGCCCTTACGGACGAGCGCGCGGAGGACCTGCAGGGCAGAGACGATGCCGTCGCCGGTCGACACGTAGTCAAGGCAGATTACATGCCCGGAGTTCTCTCCGCCGAGGCGCCAGTTGTTGTCGATGAGCTCCTCCATCACGTACCGGTCGCCGACAGCCGAGCGGATGAAAGGGATGCGGATTTTCTTCAGTGCAAGCTCAAGTCCGAGGTTCGACATCAGCGTGCCGACCACGCCGCCGCGGAACACGCCGCGCTCCTGCATGTCGCGGGCGACAATGAAGAGGACCTCGTCACCGTCGATGATGTAGCCGGTCTTGTCCACGAGCATTACGCGGTCGCCGTCTCCGTCGAAGGCGATTCCGAGATCGGCGCCCGTCTCGACAACCTTCCTCGCGAGCGCCTCGGGATGGGTTGAGCCGACTCCGTCGTTGATGTTGATGCCGTTCGGCGCCGTGCCGATGGTCGTCACCTTTGCCCCGAGCTCGCGGAACACGGACGGAGCAGAGCGGTAGGTCGCGCCGTTCGCGCAGTCAAGCACGATCCTGAGCCCCTCGAGCGAGAGGTCATTGGGGAAGGTGCTCTTGCAGAACTCGATGTAGCGCCCCGTGGCGTCGTCGATGCGCTCCGCCTTGCCGAGGTTCTCCGAGCCGGTGCAGACGATGTCGTGGTCCAGGAGCTTCTCAATCTCGGCCTCAACCTCATCGGGGAGCTTGGTGCCCTGCCTGGAGAAGAACTTGATGCCGTTGTCATAGTATGGGTTGTGCGATGCGCTTATGACAACGCCGGCGTCGGCGCGGAAAGCCTTCGTGAGGTAGGAGACCGCTGGGGTCGGCATGGGGCCGAGGAGCAGCGACTTGATCCCGGCTGCGGAAAGGCCGGCCTCAAGGGCTGACTCGAGCATGTATCCGGAAATCCTGGTGTCCTTTCCGATGAGAACGCGCTTCTTGCCGTTCTTCGCGAGGACCGACCCTGCGGCCCAGCCGAGCTTCAGCACGAACTCCGGGGTGATGGGGAACTTGCCGACTGCGCCCCTGACGCCGTCAGTACCGAAATATTTTCTGTCCATAAAGCAATCCTGCGTGTCAGAGCCGGCCCGCGCACGCGCCGGCTATTTATGGAAAACCGCCCCTGATGAGGCGGTTCAGACTGTCATGAGCACCTGGGCTCTCAGAGATTTTTGGCCTTCGAGTACCTGAGCGCGTACATCATCACGTCAACGGCATCCTTGTGGGCCTTGACGTCATGCACGCGGATGATATCCGCACCCTTCAGTATGGAGAAGAGATGCGCCGCAACCGTCCCCTCGAGGCGGTCACCGGTGCCGGTGCCGGTAACCCCGCCGATCATCGACTTCCGGGACATTCCGGCAAGTATCGGAAGATCAAAGGATCTGAACTTCTCGAGCTCGCCGAGGAGCTTGTAGTTCTGGTCAAGGGTCTTGCCGAAGCCGAAGCCAGGATCAAGGATGATGTTGTCCCTCTTTATGCCGGCATTGAGGCAGGCGTCGATCCTCTCGTAGAAGAACTCCGAGACCTCGCCGATGAGATCCTGGTAGACCGGGTTGTCCTGCATGTGCCCGGGCTCGCCCTGCATGTGCATGATGCACACCGGCGCCCCGGTCTCCGCTGCAGCCTCCAGGGCGCCGTCCCTGCGGAGCGCCCTGATGTCATTGATGATGTCGCAGCCCGCCGCGCAGGCCTTTCTCATGACGCCGGGGGTCGAGGTGTCAACTGAGATCCAGATGTCCGGGTACTTCTCCCTCACTGCCGCGACTACCGGAACGACCCTTGCGGTCTCGTCCTCCTCAGAGACGGGAGCGGCGCCGGGCCTCGTGGACTCGCCTCCGATGTCGATGATTTCGGCGCCTGCAGCGACCATCTCATCGGCGTGGCGGAGCGCGTCATCCTTATTGAAGAACTTTCCGCCGTCGGAGAAGGAGTCCGGGGTGACATTGAGGATGCCCATAATCACGGGGTGGTCGAGCAGGAGCTCCTTTCCCCCGTGAGTGAGCTTCCTGACTTTCGGTGTGTTGTGCACGAGCTTGAACCCGTGTGCCGCGGTGAGTGCCATTCTGCTTATCCTCAATCAGTTTTTTGTTTGCCGCAGTTCTTATTTCCTGTATCTGCGGCTTCTATTTTTCAGTGCTGTCTTTATTGTCCGTGCCGCCCTTCCCGGTGTCTTTTTCTTCGGATCCGGCACTGCTGCCGGCCTTTTCCCCGGCAGGGCCTTCGCTTTCAGCCGCACCGCCGCTGCCGCCGTCTGTATTTCCGGAATCAGGGCCTTCGGTGCCGCCCTGGTTCTCGGGGGCCGGCGAGGGCTCGCGCACCGGGCGCCTGTTCATCAGATCGTCGATCTGCTGCTCGTCTATGGTCTCGTACTTCATCAGCGCATCCTTCATCGCGTGGAGGATGTCCATGTTGTCCTCGAGGATCTTCTTCGCGCGGGAGTATGCAGAGGTTACAAGCGCATTGACCTCGTCCTCAATCTGCTTGAGGGTCTCGCTCGAGTAGAAGCCGTCGACGCCGCTCGTGGAGCGGCCCTCGCCGTCAGGATCTGAGTAGAGCTGCGGAGGCAGGGCCTTCGACATGCCCCACTTAGTTACCATGTTGCGGGCAATCTGGGTGGCGCGCTCGATGTCGTTCGAGGCCCCCGTGGAGACATGATCGAAGCCGTAGATGATCTCCTCGGCGATGCGTCCCGCATAGAGCGAGCTCATCTCGGACTCGAGGTACTCCTTCGAGTGCGAGAGGCGGTCCTCGTTGGGGAGGTACATGGTGACGCCGAGCGCCCTGCCGTGAGGAATAATCGAGACCTTGTGGACAGGATCATGGTCAGGGACAAGCTTGCCGACGATGGCGTGGCCTGACTCGTGATAGGCCGTCATCTCCTTTTCCTTGTCGCTGATGAACATCGACTTGCGCTCGGTGCCGAGCATGATGCGGTCCTTGGCGTACTCGAAGTCTGACTGCTCGATCCTGTCCTTGTTGTTCCTCGCGGCGCAGAGTGCCGCCTCGTTCGCGAGGTTTGCGAGGTCCGCGCCGGAGAAGCCCGGGGTGCCCTTGGCGATTGACATCAGATCAACGCCCTGGGCGAGAGGCTTCTTCTTGGTGTGGACCTTGAGGATCTCGAAGCGTCCCTTGAAGTCCGGGAGGCCCACGGTAACCTGGCGGTCAAAGCGTCCGGGGCGGAGGAGCGCGGAGTCGAGGACATCGGGACGGTTGGTCGCCGCGATGACGACGACGGTCTCGTGATCGGAGAAGCCGTCCATCTCGACAAGCATCTGGTTCAGGGTCTGCTCGCGCTCGTCGTTGCCGCCGGTGGAGGCGCCGCTTCTGCGGCGGCCCACCGCGTCGATCTCGTCGATGAAGACAATGCAGGGGGCCTTGGCCTTGGCCTCGGAGAACATCTCCCTGACGCGGGAGGCGCCGACGCCGACGAACATCTCGACGAAGTCGGAGCCGGAGACGAAGAAGAACGGACGGTGCGCCTCGCCGGCGATGGCCTTCGCGAGGAGGGTCTTGCCGGTTCCCGGAGGTCCGACAAGGAGGATGCCCTTCGGGATCTGGCCGCCGAGCTTCCGGTACTTTGCGCTGTTCTTGAGGAAGTCGATAACCTCGCGTACTTCCTCCTTCGCCTCATCGCAGCCCGCGACGTCAGCGAAGGTGGTCTTCACATCCTGCGCGCTGAACTGTTTGGCCTTGTTCTGCCCGATGCTGAACGGATTCGAGAAGCGGCCGCCCCCGCCGCTCCTTCCTGACATCTGCCTCGCGACAAAAATCCAGATGGCAATGAAGAAGATAATCGGAAGCCAGTAGCCGATAGCCTGCAGGATCTCGCTGCTCTGCTCTGGGAGGGTGCCGTTGACCCTGACCTTCGCGTTGATGAGCTGGTTGATGAGGTCGCGGTCCGGGAGGGGGATGACGGTCGAGAACGAGGTCCCGTCAGTCCTGTAGCCGGAGATTACCTGGCCGGCTATGGAGATTTCCTTGATCTGATGATCGTTCACCTGCTCGACGAAGGTCGTGTAGTCGATCATCGCAATCTTTGAACCGGCAACCCTTACCGACTGGAAAAGCGACGCGAGGATAATCGCAATTACGATCCAGAGAAAAAGATGTTTCTTCATTTAATAATCCGCTAGAAAACCGTTTGGCAGACTGTCAGGCTGATCTCCGGCCGCAGGAAAGCCGCTGCCGGATCCCGATTATACATCATCAGGCCTCATCCCCTGAGGCATCAGATCTGTCCTCACTCCCGAGGAATCCGGTGCAGACGTAGTACACCTCGCGCGAGCGGGCTCTCGACGCGTCAGGCTTTCTGCTCTTCACTGTCCGGAACATCCCGCGGAGCGTCCGGAGGTACTCCTCGCTGCCCTGCCCGTTGAAGACCTTGACGATGAAGCTGCCGTTTCTCTTCAGGACGTCGCGGCACATGTCGAGGGCAAGCTCGATGAGGTACATGGCGCGGGGCTGGTCAACGCCGAGGTTCCCTGACATGTTGGGGGCCATGTCCGACATCACGAGATCCACCCTGCTGCTGCCGATGAGCTCCCGGAGCTTCGCGAGAACCTCGCTGTCCCTGAAGTCGCCCTGGATGAAGTCGACCCCCGGGATGGAGTCCATCATGAGGAGGTCGCAGGCGACCACCCTGCCGCCATCGCCGACCTTTGACGCCGCATAGGCGGACCAGCCGCCCGGGGCCGCGCCGAGATCAACCACCTTCATGCCCTTCCTGAACAGGTGGTCCTTCTCATCAAGCTGCTCGAGCTTGAACGACGCCCTGGAGCGGAGCCCTCTCTTGTGGGCCTCCTGCACATAGACATCGTCAAAATGTTCCTTGAGCCAGCGGGTCTGGCTCGGCGTTCTCTTCTTGTCAGTCATATTGTCTCCGTTTGGGGAGATTATAAGGCAGAGAGGCAAAATGGCAAAAGGTTCTCTGACGAAGTGCTCCTCCGGAATCCCATGATGCACGGAGCTGCTGCCGGCACACGGCTTACGGCCCGGCATGGTAAACTCCTGCAGTTCAGGCCCCATTCCCCAATGCCAGGTCACCAATATGAAAAAAGTAACCATCCACACCGACGGCTCCTGCCTCGGCAACCCCGGCCCCGGCGGCTGGGCGGCCATCCTCGAGTACTGCCCGCCAGGCGGCACTCCGTTCTTGAAGAAAATCTCCGGCGGCGAGGCCGGAACGACCAACAACCGGATGGAGCTCACCGCTGCCATCATGGCGCTCTCCGCCCTTAAGGAGAAGTGCGAGGCGGACATCAGCACGGACAGCACCTATCTTAAGAACGGCATTACGAAGTGGATTCCGGGCTGGATCGCAAAAAACTGGAAGCTCTCAGACGGAAAGGCAGTGAAGAACCGCGACCTCTGGGAGAAACTGGCTGAGCTTACCAGTTACCACGATGTCACCTGGCACTGGGAGAAGGGCCACCACGGACTCGAGAAGAATGAGGAATGCGACAGAATGGCAAGGTCTGAGGCGGAGAAGCTTAAGGGGAAAAAGTACTGACATTCCCTGATACGAAAAAACCGGGGCATTTTCGCTCCGGCTTTTTATTTCCAGAACCTTTCAGGCTCAGTCGGCTACCGCGTTCGAGAAGGATACAGCCGAGGCGAACTTCAGTCCGTCAGCATCGTCCTCCGACGGGGCTGCCCAGGCGAGAAGGTCCGAGGCAATCCCAGTGACTCCGGCATCAGAGTTCCTGAGCGCGGAGTACAGGTAGGTGACCGAGTTCAGCACAGCAATGCGGCCCTTGTCAGCCTTCCCTACGGCCGATGCCTTCGCGGTGACGACGCCGGTATCCCTCCTGACAGGATGATCGACCACGTTGGGGATCCTGATGCCGTATGAGCCGCTGTCCTTCATGATGCTCGCGAGGGCAAGGATTCTCGGCACGTAGTTACTGGTCTCCTTCGGGAGATTAAGGTGCCAGAAGTCAGCCGGGAGGCCTGCGGCCTTGTTGCGCTTGATCGCGCTCGTGACCCTCGTGATGCCGCAGTTGTAGGCGGCAAGGGTCAGGAGCCAGTCACCGTCAAACTTCTTGTTGAGGTAGCTGAGGAGATCAAGAGCCGCGTCAGTCGAGCGCCTGACGTCCCTTCTCTCGTCGTTGTACTTGGTGACCTTGAGCCCGAAATGCCTTGCGGTGATCGGGGTCATCTGCCAGAAGCCGACGGCTCCCATGTGGGACCTGCTCTCGATCTTGAATCCGCTCTCGAACAGCGGGACAAGCACGAGCTCGGAGGGAAGCCCGCGCTCCCTGATCTCGTTGTAAATGGTCCTGATGTAGGGTGAGGAGCGGTCGAGCAGCGCGTTCATGCCGTGGGAGGTCTTCCTCATGATGTTCTTGTGGCGGATGACCTGCGCCCTCGAGCCGTTTCCGAGGCTGAATCCGGAAATTATGCTGTCCCAGACATTCCCGCGGTATGCATCAGCTGAAGACCGGCCGGCGGCGGCTGCGTCAAGGCCGGAGTCTGCAAGCCTCCTGCTTTCCACCTCAGCGGCGGAGCTCAGTCCCGAGAGTCCCTGTGATGCTGTGTACATCACATTGTGGCAGCCTCCGGCGAGCATCACGTACACTGAAACGACAGAGGCTGCAAATATCTTATGCAGTTCCATTTTTGTCACCCTTTTTTTATTGTATTAATAATTATTTTTTCGAACAGCGGCCTGACTGCCGCACGCCGCGCGCTGGCGGCACCCGGATAACATGCTCTCCGGGGATTAAGGCGCATTTTGCGTCTTGAGTTAGTTCCTTGCCTTCATAATAGTGTGATCGCCGTCAAGAATCAACCAAAACGAGAGCTGTATCAAATTTTTACCGTTTAATTTGAGCCAAATCAAAAGAAAACGATTTCACCGTCCGATATAAGTGTCTTATATTGTCTTTTATAAACCGGAATTTGCAGTAAATCCGGCGGAAAATGCACCAGGAAGATGCAGAAAAGAACCGGAGAGAAGGCCAGGGGGGCAGCTGCCGCGATGCAGCATGGAATTCACACTGCCCGGAGCTGCCTGACGGGTCAAAAAAAAAAGCAGGGCCCCCGCAAAGGAGACCCTGCCCTGAAAGCAAAGGCTGCCAGGCGTCAGTAGGCTACAGTGAAGCGCTCATAGTGGTGGGCAGGCTTCTCGAGCTCGTCGACCATCGCGACCGCGTAGTCCTCGACGGAGATGAAGCTGTTTCCCTTCTCGTCAAAGAGCATGTCGTCCTTCCCGACGCGGTACTTCCCGGTACGCACGCCCTTCTGCAGGTTGCCGAGGTTTCCGGCAGGCGAGAGGAATACCCAGTCAACATCCTTAACCTTCGTGAGGAAATTGAGGTAGAACTCGCCGAGGCTCTTCACGCCCGGGAGCCACTCGGCGGGGAGCGTGCCGGTGTCAACGAGGCGCACGCCGGGCTTCACGAAGAGGGTGCCTGCGCCGCCCACAATGAGGAGGCGCTTCACGCCGGAGCTGCGCACGCCCTCGACGATCTTCGGGTAGTTCTCAAGGGTGTCCTCGTAGAGGCGGGGATTCTTCCAGCCGGGGTTGTAGGCGGAGATGACAGCGTCCTTGCCCCTTGCGAGCCTCGCAAGCGCCTCAGGATCAGTCGCGTCGCCCGCAACGGCCTTCACGAACTGGCTATCCTGAAGCTTCGAGACATCGCGGACAACTGCAGTGACGCTGTGGCCGCGGGAGACGAGCTCATTGAGGATTGCCGAGCCTGCATAGCCTGTTGCACCGATCAAAAGTACGTTCATATTCATTCCTTCCTGTTCTGGTAAATGCCGCAGCCCTTCAGGAGCTGCTCCGTTAGTTGTAACCTTTGTTGTTACAATTAACCATACACCAGGCTCATCATCTTTGCAAGACTTTTTTCACAAATAAATCCAGCGGCGGCCGGCACCGAGGATCCGGAGCGGCCCGTCCCGGAAAAATAAAAGGCAGCCGGAAACCTCATGTTCCCGGCTGCCCTGCTTAAGGAGTAAACAGACCTTCTCAGGAGAAGAGATCCTGCTGCTCCCCGCTGCCCTCTCCGAGGAGCCTCAGGAGATCCTCCTCGCCGAGCACCGGTATGCCGAGCTCCTGCGCCTTTGTCATCTTGCTTCCTGTTTCGGTGCCGCTTCCCGCGATAAGCGCGGTGGTCTTCTTCGAGACCGAGCCAGCTACCTTCGCCCCGAGCCTCTGCAGCCGCTCCTTCGCCTCGTTCCGGCCCATCGATGAAAGGGTTCCGGTTATGACGTAGGACCTCCCGAGAAGAGGCATCTCTGTTGAATCAGGCACCTTCTCGTCGGGCCACCTTATGCCGGCGCCTCCTTCGGATGAGGGCCTGATGAGCCGGTCAATCATCTCCTGGTTGTGGCTCTCGGCGAAGAAGCTGATGATGCTCGAGGAGACCACGTCGCCGATGTCCTCCACAAGCTTGAGCTCCTCGGCATTCGCGTGCCGGAGCTTATCAAACGTCCCGAAATGCCTCGCGAGCGAGAGCGCCGTGGCCTCGCCTACCTCCCTGATGCCGAGCGCGTAGATGAAGCGGCGGAGCGTGGTGTTTCTCGAGTGATCGATTGAGTCAAGGAGGTTCCTGACGCTCGCGCCCCTCTGCTCGAAATGCCGGACAACTGCCTCGGCGATGAGCCTTCCGTCTGGGAAGTCACGGAGGGCCCCGCCGAGGGCCTCCTCACCGGCGAGGGAGAACGCGTCAAAGCCGCCGAAATGCGAGGCGAGCGCGAAGGCTGCCGCCGCGGAAATCCCGTGCGGTTTCCTGAGCTCTGCCGGGACACCCTCATATCCCTTCCCGGCCTTCCGGGTCCTGATGCCGAGCGAGTAGATGAAGAAGGCAAGAGGCGCGTCCTTCCTCCGGAAAAGCTCCCGGATCGCCTCAATGGCTTCGCCGCTTACTGCACCTGATTCGGCGGCTTTCCCGTACGCTCCGCTCAGGCCCTCGCTCCCGAGCTCCGCAAAAAGCGAGAGGACCATGGCGTCAGCCGGTGTCACATCAGGCGCGGCCTCGGAAATGAAGCGGGCGAGCGCGGTCTTCTCCGACCTTGCGAAATCGCGGATCAGACGGTCGCCCCTGAAGCCGTCATCCCCGCGGACCGCCTCAAGCGCGCTCCAGAGCCTCTCCCCGAGTTCGGCGTCATCAGCGGCGGAGACTGTCTCCTCCTTCTCCGCGTCGAGGATCTCCTCCGGAGTCCGGAGGGACTCGGAGACCGAAAGCGCCCCCTCCCTCGTCATGCCGGGGACACCGAGCAGGTAAATGAGCCAGGCGGCGCGGACATTGTCATCGTCCCTGCCGAAAAACGCAGAGAGCGCTTTGAGGCCTGCACTGTTATCAACAGAATATGGTGACGGTTTTGTGAAAAGCAGAGGCGCCGCCAGTGAGAGCGCTGACGCGGCCGCTCCGTCCTCAGCGCCTGAAACCTCCGGAAGCTGTGAAAAAATTGCTCCGGCGCCGGTTTTTTCCGCCGCCGCGAAAAGATCGGGCAGCGCGTCATCCCCTTCCGGAGCGCTCTCCCTATGAGATTCCGCCGCGGCGCGCTTTCCCTTTCCTGACGCCGCGGGCGCCTCGCAGCTCCCGAGGAGGACCTTCCAGAGATCCTCCGCGCGGAGCGTATAGATGTCGGAGGGGAACTTCACGGCGCCGGAGTCCTCGAGGGACTGCAGGATCATGTCGCCGAGGCCGTCAATGTCCATGGCCTGGCGGCTCACGAAGTGGGTCAGAGTCTGGTGCCTCTGCGCCGGGCAGATGAGTCCTCCGGTGCAGCGGCTGATGGCGCCGCCCTCGACGCGCTCGATCCTCGATCCGCACTCGGGGCAGATCTCCGGGAAAACGACAGGCCTCGCGTCAGCCGGTCTCCTGTCCTTCACAACCGATGCGATCTGAGGTATGACATCTCCCGCGCGCCTTACGATCACAGTGTCCCCGATCATGACGCCGAGCCTCCTGAGCTCCTCCTCATTGTGGAGCGTCGCGCTCTTCACCGTAACGCCGCTTACCCTCACCGGATCCAGCACGGCAACCGGCGTCACGGCACCGGTCCTTCCGACCTGGAAGCGCACATCGCGGAGAATAGTCATCTCCTCCTCGGGCGGGAACTTGTGGGCGATCGCCCAGCGCGGTGAGCGGGTTACGTTGCCCATCTGCTCCTGCAGCGCGATGTCATTGACCTTGTAGACAAGTCCGTCGATCTCATAGGGAAGGTGCGGGCGGAGCTTCGCCATACGGCTGTAGAAGTCATGGAGGAACGCCCCGCCCCTTCCGGTCTCGGTGAGGGGGTTCACCGGAATGCCCCAGGAGGCGGCAAGCGCGAGCCTCTCGGTGTGCCGCGGCGGAAGGACTATGCCCTCGGCTGCCGCCACAAAGTAGCAGTTGAACATCAGGGGCCTTTTCGCGGTAACCCTCGGATCAAGCTGCCGGAGGCTTCCCGCTGCGGCGTTTCTCGGATTCGCGAACACCTTGCCGTGATGCTCCAGGGCCTCGCGGTTCATCCTCTCGAAGCCGCCCTTCGGCATGAACACCTCGCCCCTCACCTCGAGCATCTTCGGTGGATTTTCGCACTCGAGACGGAGAGGAACGTTCCTGATGGTCTTCACGTTCTCCGTGATGTCCTCGCCTATCGTGCCGTTGCCGCGGGTCGAGGCGAGCGAGAGGATCCCGTCCGTATAGAAAATGCTGCAGGCGAGGCCGTCAAGCTTGACCTCGGCCGCGAACTCCACACTGTCCGATGAGGCCGCCTCGCTCACCCTTCTCACGAAGTCATCGAGCTCGCCCTCGCTGAAGATGTCTGCAAGCGAGAGGAGCGGGATTTTATGCACCACTTTCTTAAAGGCGGAAATCGCCTCGCCTCCCACCTTTCTCGTCGGGGAGGAGGGATCGATCAGATCCGGGTGCTGCCTCTCGAGCTCCTCGAGCTCGCGGAACAGGCGGTCATACTCGGCGTCAGGCACACTCGGGCTGTCATTGACGTAGTACTCATGCGAATATCTGTTGAGAAGGCGGGAAAGCTCCGACATCCTTTCCCTGACAGCGCTCTCGTCCGGCATAGTCTTTCCTCACGTAAGAAACGGACACAAAAAAAGCGGGGACATGCCCCGCCGGCTGGGTTCTGGCTTTCAGCAGGCAGCATCCTTACTGCGCGTCGAAAGCTGCGAGCTCCTTGAGGTACTGCTCCTTCAAGGCGTCATCGAACTTCGCGGATCCGTCCTGGTTGATGACAACAGCGCCGAGCTCGCGGGCAAACTCGGAGGCGTCCTTGATCATGGAGGTGAAGTTCCTGACGCCTGCGCCCTTTCTCGGCTGCATCATGAAGCTCAGTCCCCTGACCGCGTAGGAGTTGACGTCCTGCTCGCTGAAGGTGCCGGGCTTGTAGAGGTTGCCGACGGCGAACTTCTCCGATGACTTGTCATCGACATTGTCGAGGCAGTGGTAGATGTCGTAGTCGCCGAAGATATAGCCGTGGCTCTCAAAGCCGGTCTTTACGGCGTAGCCGTCAAAGGGGGTGCCGTCTGCCTTCACGAGGTTGACGATATAGAAGTCCTGCCAGATCTTCTCCTGCTTCTTCGCCTCGTTCACAGGCGCGTCCTCCTGCTCCTTCGCGGGTGCCGCGCTCTCCTCGGGCTTTGCTGCAAGATCAGGCCCCTCGCCGCCTAAAGTCCTCAGGGTGCTCTCCTCGTCGGCGGAGCCGGGCTCCTTCCCGCTGAGGCTCAGATCGCCTACATCAGAGTGGAGATCCTTGTTGTAGCGTCTGCGGCGGCCGGCAAAGCGGCGGTTGTTTATGATTACGGCGTAGACGATGAAAACTAAGACAACGGCTGATGCACCGATGAGCAGGATGATTTTGGTGGACATACCTTAAAACGCCTGTGAGACCCGAAGATTTCCGGAATTATAGCATTTTTGTCCCGGAATACAGAAGTTTCTGAGGCTCCGGACAGCGCTTTCCGCCCCTCTTGCATTCTCTTTGGAAAAAACTTATTTTTGTGAAGGGCTATGTCCCTTACTCTCAAACTCGGGCGCTCCGGCGCAATGGACAGACAATGGACACAAAAAACAGCTTATACGGATGCTCCTGCCTCTTCTACGGATTCAGGATGATGCTGAAGGACGGCTACAGGATGTATACCCTGCTTCCTGTGCTTATCAATACCGTGATAATGATTGCGGGCATGTACTTTTTCATGGGCGCAATCAGCAGCGGCACTGACCGGGCGCTCTCGGCTCTACCTGACTGGCTCTCGTTCCTCCGGTGGATAATCATCCCGCTCGCCTTCATCTGCATTACGCTCATCTCCGCCTACCTCTTTGTCGCGATCGAGGGCATCGTGATGAGCCCGTTCGCGGGCTTCCTCGCCGAGAAGGCCGAGGAGGATCTCACGGGGATGAAGAGGCCTCAGCCTGAGATCCCGGGAGGGAGGTATCCTGCATACCTCGCCGGCGTCGCCTGGCACTCGCTCGGGAGGACCGCAAAGTCCTACGTCTTCTACCTGCCGCGCGCCCTCCTCTGCTGCCTCGTGCTCTTTGTCCCGGTCATCGGGCAGCTCCTCTTCCCTGTCCTCTGGCTCGTCCTCAGCGGCTGGTGGCTTGCCATGCAGAACCTTGACTATGTCTTCGACAACAACGGCATCAGCTTCGATGAGATGAGCGACAGTATGAAGAGGTCCCCGGTGCAGGTTGCCTCGTTCGGCTGCCTCACGGCTGCCATAGCTGCGGTTCCCGTGGCCAACATCCTTGTCCTTCCTGCGGCGGTTATCGGGGCGGCCAGGCTTTTCATCACGGACGGAAGGCTCAACGGGAGCGCCGGGCCCCGGGCCGGCTACGACAGATAAAAGGCCGGAATCTCAATTCCTGTGAGCGGCCCGTGAGCTACCGCTTAAGGCTCACCGGAGGAGCCGCTCACGAATTCATATGAGCATTCCGCTGTCGCTTCCGCGGCTTTGCCGCGTCCTTCTCAAAGAACCGGGCCTACTCCCCCGAAAAACCGCTGACATTCCGCATTTTCCCTCCGGGGACCGGGCACTCCATAGAATCAGAGTATAGAGTCAGAGTGCCCTGTAATGCTCCAGAGCCTCAGGGATCTCTCCGGGAGCTGAGCCTTCCCGTCATGCGCAGGAGGCTACGGGATCCTCCCCTCAGGGGCATCCTCCGTGGTGTTGCCGTCACCGTAAAACATATCATTAAATGACAGTCCGGAGATCCTCCGGGGCACAGTGGCCCCGGACACGGGAGATTTGCGCTGTAAGGAAATCCGGGAGAACGGATCAGGCCGCCTCAAGGACGGTATTGAGCTTTTCAGAGGAGACAGTCTCGTCAAGGACATCGGCAGGTGTGGCCTCAACCGGGATGAACTTCGGCTCGCGGCCCTCACGGGCGATCTCGTACCTTGCCCGTGATACAGGCGACATGTTGCCGAGAACGGTCTCGGGGAGATCATCATGCTTTACGGTGAGTGGCTCCGGGAACAGGCACTCGGAAAGGAACACGGACTCAAGTCCTCCGTTCCTGAAGTCATCGCCGAGGCTCTCTCCCCTCAGGGCGTCGCCCTCGCCGCTCTGGAGCCTTATCTCAGGCGGCAGTTCGAACTTCATGCGGAGGTCGGCCTTTGCGGCCTTCCCTGCGGCGGAAACAGCATCCTCCTCCTTCGGGAGGTCCATGGCGTTGTCCGAGATCATGGCGAGCATCAGGGCAAAAGAGGCCTGATCCGAGCTGTTGACGGCATGATTGAGCGACTGCCCGAGCTGGAGCTCGTCAATCAGCGCGCTGTTGCGAATCTCAGATGCAAGCATTGCATTTCCCCTGTCCCCGGATTTCCCCGACAGAGAGGTTATCGGCACAGTTTGGCGTTTCTTTAAGAGGAGAATTTCCGGAGCTTTGAGGCAGCTCACATAATGAAGGAATGAAAAAGGCGCCCGGAGGCGCCCTTGAGACTGAATTCCTCTGTTTCCCTTTTGTTACAGGGTTCCGAGCAGGATCTTCAGCATGCGGCGGAGAGGCTCGGCTGCGCCCCAGAGGAGCTGGTCGCCGACGCAGAACGCGGAGAGGTACCTGTCGCCGATGGTGGTCTTTCTGATGCGTCCGATAGGAACGGAGAGGGAGCCGGATACCTTCGCAGGGCTCAGCTCGCGGATGGTCTCCTCCTTCTCATTGGGGATGACCTTGACCCACTCGTTGGTGTTCCTGATGATCTCCTCGATCTCGGGAACGGTAATGTCCTTGGCGAGCTTGATGAGGAAGGACTCGCTGTGGCAGCGCAGGGAGCTGATGCGGACGCAGTTGCCGTCAACCTTGATCTGTCCCTCGGGGAAGCCCAGGATCTTGTTGGTCTCGGCCTGGCCCTTCCACTCCTCACGGCTCTGGCCGCTCTCCATCTTCTTGTCGATCCAGGGGATAAGCGAGCCTGCAAGTGGAACGGTGAACTCGGCAACCGGCATGGCGGGGGAGTTCATAGCATCGCGGACTTCCTTCTCGATCTTGAGGATGGAGGCGGAGGGATCCTTCAGATCCTCCGCGCATGCGCCGTAGAGCACGCCCATCTGGGCAAGGAGCTCGCGCATGTTCTTGGCGCCGGCGCCTGATGCGGCCTGGTAGCTCGACATCTGCAGCCACTCGACGGCGCCTGACTTGATGAGGCCGGCAAGCGCCATGAGCATGATGCTGGTGGTGCAGTTGCCGCCTACGAAGGTGTGGATGCCGCGCTCAAGATCGCGGTCGATGACCTCGCGGTTTACCGGATCAAGGATGATGCAGGCCCTAGGATCCTGGCGGAGGGTTGACGCGGAGTCAATCCAGTATCCCTTCCAGCCGGAGGCGAGGAGCTTGTCATATACGGAGGTGGTGTAGCCGCCGCCCTGGCAGGTGACGATGATGTCCATCTCCTTCAGCAGGTCAAGGTTTCCTGCGTCAAGAAGAACGCCGCAATCGGTTCCTGCGAATTCAGGAGCCTTCTGGCCGGCCTGGGAGGTTGAAAAGAAATGTGACTCAAAGCCGACGAAATCATGTTCCTCGACCATGCGGTTCATCAGTACAGAGCCGACCATTCCGCGCCAGCCGATAAAACCAATCTTCTTCATGTTATAAACCGAGACCCGTGATGCTCCGGAGCCTCTCTCCTTAAGTAGAACGCGCGGCAGAGCCGCATGAAACAATGGGCGCATATTACGCCGTTAAAATTGACTGTGTCAAGACAGCATTAAGATCCTTCTGCTGAAAAGACTCCTGCCCGGGGCTCATCCCCCGACTCCTCTCCCGCAAGCACGGCTGCCGCAGCGGCGAGGCCGGAGTGCACGGCTGATCCGAGAAACGAGCGGAGGCCCGAGCGGACGCCGACGGGGAGCGCGCCGTCATCCGCGCCGAGAATCCTCTGCTCCTCCGCCTCCTCGGAGAGCGACGCGCGCCGCTCTACGGCGGTCTTCCCGTCAAAAAGCATGCTCTGCTGATAGACGGCCTCGCCTGCCCCGAGATCGCCGAATTCGAGCTCGGCGGCCGTGCAGTCGTGCCTCGAGGGCCTGAAGGGGAGATCGGCATAGTAGCAGCTGATCCCGCCCGTTTTAAGCGACTCTGCCGTCACATGCCTGCCGAGAACCGAGTAGAGGCTGCCTTTCTCGAAGAAGAGCGCAAGCCCTGGCTCCTCGGTAAGCAGGTTCCTCCCGAGGAACCACGGCGCGCGGCCGCCGAGGAACCCGAGCACGGTCGGCGCGATGTCGAGCTGCGAGGCAATGGAGTCGATGTGCCGGACGGGGAACTTCCCGTCGGTCGAGAAGAAGATGAGCGGCACCAGGTGCGAGGAAAGCGGGCTCGACTTGCTCATCCTCGTGTGGTCTCCCGTCACGGCAAAAAGCGTCGGGAGGCCGTTGCCGCTCCGGAACTTCTCCATGAACTCATGGAGCTCGCTGTCAGCATAGTAAAGGACGCTCTTCTCCCTGTCGCTCCTGAGCTCATCGCCGAACTTCCAGCCGAACTCCTCCGGGATGGTGAAGTCGTGGGTGTCGGTGTTGTTCACTATATAGAAGAAGGGCTTCTCCGCCTTCGCCGCCTCGGAGAGGATCGCCGCGTAGAGATCCGTATCGGCAAGGCCCCAGTTCGACTTCGGGTGAACCGCGTCCACATTGTGCCGGTCAAAGGATCTCCTTACCCCGAGCAGCGCGGCGAACTCCGCGACAAGATCCCCGGTCGTCCCCTGGAAGATCGCCGTGTCATAGCCGGCGCTCTCCATTATCTCCGGAAGGCAGTGATACTCGAAGCGGTCGAGCCCGGTCCTCGGCACCCCGGCGCCGAACGGGTTCGGTGCCGAGCAAAGCGCCGCGTAGAGGCCCTCGTGGGTCCTCTTGCCGTCCGCGACCGCGGCAAGCGCATGGAAGCTTCTCTCACGGAGCGCCTCGAGGTGAGGTGTCACGAAGCGGTCGGTGTACTCGGCCGGCCAGCTCTCGAGGAGCAGGAGCACGACATTGTACGAGGGGCGCGGAAGCTTCCTGCTCCCGGCCTCATCGCGGCTGAACGTCTCCCTTTCGCCGAGCGCCTGGTAGAGCCTCTGCAGATCAGATCCCTTCACGAGGCCGTAGACCGAGGAGAACGCGCCGTTCATGGCATAGACCGAGAGCTCCTCGCTTCCGAGCATCCAGGCGGTGCTCGGGCGCTGCGGCACGGTGCCGAAGCCACGGAAGAGCACAAGGGAAACGGCAAGGAAAAGGACTGACTGTAGCGATACCGAGGTCTTTCTGCCATCCGCCCTGAAGGAGAAGCCCGGACGGAGAAGCAGAAGGGCGATGACTGCCCCGGCGCCGACGGCGGCGGTGAGCCCCGGATGCGAGGTGAAGGCGGTAAGGGTGAGCTCGATGAAATTCGGGAAGAGCGCGCGCATCTCGCTGCTGGCGTGCCGCCCGGCCTCCTCAAGGTAGAAGGAGTCGCCGAGCATGAAGCCCGCAAGGAGGACCGCCGGCATGACGGCGAAGCACCAGGAGAACCTTACCGACGTGCGGCGGCTCAGAAGGAGCCTCGCTGCCGCGTATAGGAAAAAAGGCAGTGTGAATATCGAGGCGGCCGCAGCGTCGAAGGTGAGCCCGCTTCGCACCACCTCGCCCGTTCCGAGCGCCGATGACGGATCAAGCCTCAGGAAAATATATGCGCGTAGAGCCGCCCCGAGCGCCGTGAGAGCGGCGAACTCTGCTATGAGGAAGAGAAAGAACATCAGAACATCCTTGGTGCCGGCATCAGGCATGCCGGGCAAAACTACTTTCCGGAGCTGCTCCCGCGCGCGGCTCCCTGTGCTCCGCCATTCCCCTGATCATCCCTGAGGAGCCCGAGGAAATAGTCAGCCGTGAGGTTCTCAGGGATTTGAGGCCCGGCGCCCTGCCGGGGACTCTCCTTTTGCTGTCTGGAGGCGGCCGCGCCTGCCCCGGAGCGCACCTGAGCCTCCCCCTGGCGCCCGGTGCCGGGCCTCACGTGCGGTGCGGGCGCGAGGGCCGCGGACCCCCTGAGTCCGAGGAGCCCCGAGAGGCAGTCGGTCACGCCATAGTATTTTCCGCCGGTGCCGGCGAGGACAAGGAACGCGGCAATGCCGAGGAGCTTCCTTATTTTACGGCTCCCCGGGATCCTGAGGAAGAGAAAGCCTCCCTCCTTCTGTCTCAGCTGCATGGGCAACGGCGCCTCTCAGTGCCCGCCATTCCCGCCGGAGCTGAGGGAAAGCGCGTCCTCTATGTAGCGGATCAGGATGTGGATAATCTTGATATGCACTTCCTGGATCCTGTCCGAATAGCCGTGGAACGGAACCCTTACCTCGGCGTCGGCGAGCCCTGCGAGCTTGCCGCCATCATTGCCGGTGAGGACAACGGTCTTTATCCCGGCCTTTTTCGCGGACTCCACAGCCTCCACGATGTTCCCGGAGTTCCCGGATGTGGAGATGCCGAGCAGCACGTCACCTGCCCTTCCGACGCCCTCGACGAAGCGGGAGAACACGTAATTGAAGCCGTAGTCGTTCCCGACGCAGGTGAGGTGCCCCGGGTTGTCAATGGCAACGGCGCCGAGCGCCCTCCGGTCATTGCGGTAGCGGCCGGTGAGCTCCTCGGCGAAGTGCATGGCGTCGCAGTTCGATCCGCCGTTGCCGCAGGAGATGATCTTGCCGCCGTTCCGGAGGCTCTCCGCCATGATTTTCCCGGCCTTCTCAATCGCAGCAGCGCCGCCTGATGCTATGAATGAGTCAAGTACGCGGCTCGCCTCCTCAAGGTCGCCAAGAATGTCAGTTTCGGTCATCGGGTCCTCCGGTAAGATCATGGAAGCGGCAGTCCATCCTGCCGCCAGCACTCAAACAGCGTAAAGGCCTCATCACGCATTCCTGGGAAATTCTCAGGAACTGCGCGATAAAACAGCCTTATCTTCATAATGTATGACAGATACCACTGTTTGTAAAAGATTTTTGCTGATAATATCATTTTGGGAGCAGGTCTTTAAGCATTTCAGGTAATCGATCATGAGCACGGATACCATAACCTTTTTCGATGAAGTCGACGGAAATGACAGCGGCGCGACCAGCGCGGCTCCATGGAAAATCCTTGTCGTTGACGATGAGGAGGAGGTTTTCAACGTCACCCAGCTTGCGATAAGCGGCTACGAGGTATTCGGCAAGCAGTGCAGGCTTCTCTACGCCCCGAACTCGAAGGAGGCCTGCAAGGTGCTCGACGGCAACCCCGACATTGCCCTTGTGCTCCTCGACATCGTGATGGAGACCGACACCGCCGGCATCAATGTTATCGAGTACATCAGGAAGCGCCTGAACAACCCCATCATGAGGATAGTCATCAGGACCGGGCAGCCGGGCGTCATTCCCGAGGAGAACATGCTCCGCGAATATGACATCGACGACTACCGCGAGAAGACCGAGCTCACCGCTCAGAAGCTCCGCACCCTGATCCGCTCCAACATCCACTCCTTCATGGACATGACCCAGGTCAACCGGCAGAACATCGCCCTGACCGACATAGTGAACTTCTCCAAGGTGCTCCTCACCGCCCAGACCCAGGACAGCTTCGAGGCCGCCATCTACCGGAAGCTCAACGAGATAGGCCTCCCGGCCTGGAGCCTCTCGGGCTACATGAACGTGAGCGCCTATTCCTACCGCGGCAACAAGTACGACAGCGGCATCACCGTAACCGACTTCGCGACGAAGCAGCCCTATGACCACGATGACATAACGAAGGTCATCTTCGAGAGCATCTCCGGCAGGCAGGCCCTCATCTATAAGGGGACAAGCTGCTACATCTGCCTAAACATGTCGGAGCAGGAGATCTACGGCATGGTCTTCCGGCTTGACCCCATCGACGAGGTCAAGATGCGCGGGGACTCGAGGATGCTGGATCTCCTCATCGAGTGCATCACCATAAATTACCGCAACCTCAGGCTCCGCGAGTTGATTGACCGCAACCAGCGCGAGATTATCTACCGCCTCAGCGAGGTGGTCGAGACAAGGTCGAAGGAGACCGGGCTCCATGTAAAGCGCGTCTCGCTCTACTGCGAGCTCATCGCGAAGCTCCTGGGACTCCCGAAGGGCGAGCAGGATATGCTCAAGCGTGCCGCGCCTCTCCATGACATCGGCAAGATCGGAATCCCGGACAGGATCCTCAACAAGCCCGGGAAGCTCGATCCTGACGAGTGGGCCATCATGAAGACCCACTCCAAGATAGGCTATGACATGCTGAAGGACTCGGATCTGCAGCTCTTCAGGACTGCCGGCATCATCGCCTACTACCACCATGAGAAATGGGACGGCTCGGGCTATCCTCTCGGGCTCAAGGGAGAGGAGATCCCGCTTTACGGAAGAATCGCCGCCCTCGCCGACGTGTTTGACGCGCTCGGCTCAGACAGGTGCTACAAGAAGGCCTGGCCGCTCGACAAAATCATCAAGCTCATCCGGGAGGAGAGCGGGCATCACTTCGACCCGAAGATTGTGAAGGTCTTCCTCGAGCACCTTGACGAGTTCATCAAGATCCGCGACATGCAGCAGGACCAGTTCACCGAGGGGAACTCCGTGCTCTCAGAGAACTCCTGCCCGACAAAGCCCAAAGGCTGAGAATTCCGCCGCACTTTTGAGGAGAAGGGGCGGCTACTTGATTTCTTATTGTGGTTATTAACTGAAAGTCACAGAAATGCAGTCATATACACAGGGCAACACTGCAAATCGTGCTCTTTTCTGAGATCTTTTGTATAAAGCATATAACGCTGCAGTATTCTTGAAGAGAATTTCTTTTGAAACTCATCGATTGACTTGTGCTCACTTGACTGAGATGACTTAACTTCAATAGGACAAATTTTATCTTTCCTGGACAGAAGAAAATCAATCTCATAGTTTCTGTTAGCTGCAGGAACAGGCCAGGTATGGTAATAAAGGCAGTTTCCGGCAGCCACAAGCATTTGGGCTACCACATTCTCGTACAGGTACCCCAAGTCAGCCCGAAGCCTGCCGCTCAGCAATTTCTGATAGATTATATTATCGGTGAACTTCTTGTCCCAGAAAGCCAGAGTAACGAACAATCCCGTATCACCGCAGAACAGCTTGAAGCGTTCCCTTGATATATGAAATGCCAGTCCGGCACTTGGATCATTAGCATGATATGCAATATTGGTTGTCATTGAATCTTTCAGAATGTTAATTTGCTCACCAACCCTCTCAGCTCTGCTACCATCAATTACAGCTGAAACCTGATAACGTGAGGCATTGCTGTTCAGCTGAGCTGGAATAGCATGAAATAGTGCCGATGTATTCCCGGAAGGATCAAGTTCGTAAAAATCATCATCATACAGTTCCAGGATGCTGCGCTTTCGCTGATCAACTATACTCAGGTTGCTGGTGTCAAGATAATCGTCCACTGCCTGAGGCATTCCTCCGACAAGCATATAGAGACGGAAATCACGCATTAGCTGACGATTAGTATCATCACCAAGCGGTGTTCTCTCGTTGAACATCTTGCGTATAAGCGGAATTGTAGTCTCATCACCAAGTGCCCAGCGAAACTCTTCATAGTCCATGGGATACATGTCCACGCGCGTCTCTTCACTTGGAATAAGGATATTCTGTTTCTTTTTCTTTATGCTTAGAAGGGAACCTGTTTCGATGTAATCATAACGTCCATCTTTAACGAGTTTTTTTATGGCCTGACGGGCAAGCGGCTCTTTTTGTATCTCATCAAAGATGATCACTGATTTGTGGTGAAACAGATCTTTACGATAGCGAAGCTGAAGTTGGGTAAAAAGATAATCTAAATCCGATATATCTTCAAATAGCTTATGTACAGCCATCGGTGCTTCAGAAAAGTCAACAAGAATATAGCTCTTATATTCATTCTTGGCAAAGGACTCTGCTATGGTCGATTTTCCTACACGCCTTGCACCTCTGATCAGCAAAGCCGTTGTACCATGCTGATTAGTTTTCCACTCCAGCATCTGTTGATACAGTTTTCTTTTAAAGATTCTTTTCGTCATTTTTCCGCCATTTACAAACGTTTAAATATGTTTAAATAAATTATCGCAAAAATCAAATCATTACTTTTACAAATGTCAAAATCCGCAAACTTTTATACCTCGTGATTGTCAAAATCCGCAAACTTTTATACTTAGTATCTGTCAAAATCCGCAAATTTAGTTGAACATTAATGTAAAATTAATTATGTGGATAATAACACTTTAATATAGATAGAAATATTTTTAATGACAATATTTAAACAATTAAATATCGAAATGTAGAAAATATCGCGACATCATGCATCGGTGTAAGGAAAGCCTAGATCTGGTATGGGATTCCGAAATGCTGCAAGAGTTGTTCTCAAGTTCCACAAATAAAATTTGCCATTGCGATAGTTTAAATGACCTACATCAAAATTAGACAGATACAAAGGCAAAGCACGGTAAGGACTTCCGCTCTTCATGAACGCCGGCATCATCACCTGCAATCATCACGAGAAATGGGACGGCTCAGGATACCCGCTCGGTCTCAAGGGCTAGGAGATCCCGCTCTACGGACGCATCGCCGCCCTTGCCGACGTGTTCGACGCGCTCGGCTCCGACAGGTGCTACAAGAAGGCCTGGCCGCTCGACAAAATCCTCAAGCTCATCCGGGAGGAGAGCGGGCACCACTTCGATCCGAAGATCGTAAAGGTCTCCCTCGAGCACCTTGACGAGTTCATCAGGATCCGCGACATGCAGCAGGACCAGTTCACCGAGGGGAACTCCGTGCTCTCAGAGAACTCCTGCCCGACAAAGCCCGGAGGCTGAGCCACCAAATATCTGCCGCAGCGACTGCCGCGGCACTTAATTCCTGTCGCAGAAGCAAACTGCCTTCCTCACTGAACGCACCTCTCCGGTACGTGACTATCCCATCCCTCTGCTGCACAATCCTGAGCCTGCATATGTCCTGGTGACAGGCAGAATGCCCTGCTTCTTAAAAAGTGCAGGGCGTACGCACGAAGCACAGGCAGTACCAGACTTGAAAACATTTGTGGCGGCATTTTTTCAAAAAATCGGTTAAGGTATGAGGTTGCCAAAAATTTGATCCCAATTCACGAACTCAATAACC
>Ga0256406_1001326_pt1 | contig 40550 bp, 46 predicted proteins | sample RumenRJG_03DNA_FD_185986 | JGI IMG/M metagenome (GOLD analysis project Ga0256406, IMG submission 185986) | Bovine rumen microbial communities from Lethbridge, Alberta, Canada - RJG_03 | ecosystem: Host-associated > Mammals > Digestive system > Stomach > Rumen | place: Canada: Alberta | collected... | reverse complement strand
AAAAAAAAACGCCGTCCAAAACGGACGGCAGCTTTAGCGTAATCAGTTAATAACATTCATGCCTGATCAAAACGAAGCTTCACGCTTGAACCGACGTCTGAACCAGCGCATGATTAAAGAGGATTCTTTCATAAGCATCTTATATTCGAAAGATGAGGCGTTCGGATTTTCAATCCCGGATTCGCGGAGCAGATCCAAGACAACAGGTTGGCTGTCGCCAGCAGTCAAAACAATGTCCAGACGACTGAGACGCTTTTCTTCATCGTATTCTTCGACCAAGCGATAATTGAAGTTTTCCTTATTATCTGCAATTACGGAGAAGAAAGCAGCATCTTCCCGTTCCGCTCCGAAGATTGAAACGGCTGGCTGCGAGATGAAGTAATAACGCCCGAAGCATAAATCGCATGCTTGCGCCAGAACGCTCTCCTTAACTTTTGTACCCGTTTTCATACCTTTGACCTCATTTCCTTTTGATGATTATCGAGCAGAGACCCCCATCGCTGCTCGTCTAATATTTTACATAACTTAATTAAAAAATTCCAGTATTTTTTCACATTTCATTCTATTTTTTATCAAATATTTCACAAGCCATCCGTCTGATGCTGTTGCGCGCACGATAAACTTTGGTGTGCGTCTGTTTCAGATGCCGCGAAATCTCCATTTCGGTGTATCCTTTCAATTTATATTCAAGATATTCGCGTTCAAAATCGTTGCATCTTCTGAACAGTTCGCTTAACTGATCCCTGATGGTGACCAGTGTTTCAGCATCAACGTCATTGTCAGGAAGCTTGGCAAAATAATCATTGGACGTTTCATCGACGACATCCGTTCTGTGTTCTTCTTCACGCTTCTTTCTTCTCAATTCGTCTAAAATCCCCCATTTTATCTTTTGATACAAATATGCGTTAATCCTGTTTTCTTCTGCGTCAGGATCCCTGTTCATTAATTCGACGTAGCCTTTGACGAACAAAATCATCCCCAACACGACGTAATCATCATAGCTGCTTGAATACCTGCTTATGCCGAAGCGCTTGATGATTCCGTAAATCATCCCTTCATGATTTTTTTCTTTCATATATTCGACTGCTTCTTCTTCATGTTCTCCCATAAACATCCCCCGTTTTTCAAGATAGTTGTTATTTTAAGGGACTCTTTGATCTGAATAAACCTGTAATCTCATTTTGGCGCATTTTTTTAAACAAGCTGTTTTTAACCGAAAACGGTTGTCATTCGTGTTAAAAAGAGGCCTTTAGTTCACTTTGTTTGAAACGCGCCAAAAACTAATATTACATTTATGTTAAAATAAAGAAAAAACTTGATTTAATTTAAATTACATTTTAAACTGAACTTGTTCTTTTCCAAAAGAACGCCAAAATTTAACTGTTACTGGGGGAATTATATGAACAAAAAACAGGAATCAAACTGCGCTTGTTGTCAGGTAGTTGATTTTTCAAAAGACGGCTTCAAGCATTTGATGCGACATGCCGTGTTTGAAAGAGAAGCAAAGATCGATATTTGCAAAACCAATCTGATTCTGAACTTCAGGCCAAACGAGGATGAATACCCTGAATTTGCCAGGATCAATGCCATGCTCGTTGAAGCTGACCGCGTGATCGTTACTCAAAAACAGACCAAGCGCCTGATCAACGAATTGATCGAAGCGCAAGGAATCGGGCTTTTCGTCGACCGTGCCTGCCTTGGGCTTAAGCAAAAAAAGCGCATCGCTCCTTTGAGCTACGTGTGGGGGGAAATTGAGCTTATGCCGCTTGGCGGAACGTATCGTCATTCAACGAACTGGATCATGCTGAACAAGGTCAAACTCGACCTGCGTTCCGGTGAAAAAACGATGGCCGTCACGTTTTGCGACAGTCAAACATGCTATCTCTTGCCAACGTCACCGAAAATGTACTTTGAAAACAAGAAAAACTGCAGGTATATCTATGAAAAAGAACACCAGGTCATCGGTGAAGTTTTGAACGCGTTTAATTTGAACAAAACGATTGAAATCTATGAGAAATTTTGCCAAACGGAATTTAACGAAGATGATACTCCGATTGCTGCGCTCAAGCAAAGTGCACGCAAGCTTTTGACGGATTCGATTTTAAAAATGCTTTTTAATGAAGAAGAAATCACTGAGATGCTGTTTGCTGACGTCATGAACGGAATCAGCAGCAGGTACGATAAGCTTAATTCGTAGAAATGAAAAAAACTTGGAACTCGTTTGAGTCCCAAGTTTTTTCTTACATATAATCAAGTACCGTCGTCTGCATGATCTTCGTGCCCATCGCAAGCGTTGACTTGTAAGCAAGCATCTGGTTTTGATATTCCATGTACTTTTGCGCAATGTCAACGTCCTGGCGCGTCGACAACGTGTTCTTCAGCGTTATCTTCTCGCTGTCATTGCGATCTTTGGCCGCATCGATCCGTTTTTCGATAGCCCCGATGCGAGTATTGTAGTTGACGATGTTGTTCTTGAACACGTCGACTTCGCCGAGCTTCTTCGACAAGTCTGCAATTGCTGCTTCGTCATGCTTGTCAAAGTCGGCAACGAGTTCGTTAAAGAACGTTCCCAAATCTTTTCCGGCACCTTGGGCGTTCATGACCGAATTGCCGTTAGTCAGCAGGTTGATCGAAACGCCGTTGGAAATTTCACGCGCAAGATTGGTTTCATCACCGTTATACTTCAAGCCGTTGACTTCGCCGTTTGCATCCTTCGTAACTTCAAACGGCGGTTCCGTCGTCTTCGATCCGCCAAAGATGTAGCGACCGTCGTAATTAGTGTTCATTGCGTCGACGACCGTGCCGATCTCCTGCTGAAGCTCAGATCTGTATGCCTTAAATTCGGCATCGGTCAAAGTCCCCGAGTTGTTGACGGCAACGATAATGTTGCGGATGTTGTTCATCGACCTCTCAACCAGCTGCAAAGCACCGTCCTGAGTCGTCGTCCAGTCCTTGGCATCGCTGATCGTCGTTGCGTATGAACTGTTTTGTGAAATAGACACGTTCAAGTCAAGAATCTTCGAAACAAGCAACGGATTGTCGGAAGCCTTGTTGACTTCCTTCAGACTTGCCAGCTGATTCATCGTACTTTGAACCTTGTTTGTTGTTGTTGCCAGATTATTCAAGAAATCGGCATTAACCATGTTAGTCGAAATTCGCATCTAAATCACACCCCCGTCTTGTTGACAAGTGTATCGAGCATTTCTGCAATTACGCTCAGCACTCTGGTATTTGCCTGGAAGCCTTGTTGGAACTTGATCACGTCGGACATTTCTTCGTTGATGTTGACGCCTGACATTGATTCATTCTTGTTTTCCAGGTTGTTCAGGACAACCTTCTGTGCAGCAGCCATGTTGTCTGCCTTTTGCTTTGAAATCCCGTTTTTCGTCACGATATTGTTGAACGTTTCGGCAAACGTCTGACCGTCCTGGCTTTCTTTAAATTTCATCGTTGATTCGTTGTAAGCATCAAGATCGGCATCCCTGACCGGTGTCTTGAACTTCGTCTTCATTGCCCAGGAAACGGCCAACGCTCTGGAGCCGTCGCCGGCACTGCCCGTGCCGTCAAGCGCCTTTCCGGCCGGAATCTTTGAAGGATCCTTCGCAATAGCATCGTTGACCTTGAAGTCAAGCGCATATCTTGAAGGAACATTTCCCAACGTGAAGAATCCGTCAAGCTTGTTTTGTCCGCCGGTCATGACCATGTTGGTGGCCTTGCCGATTTTTGCGATGAAGTCGTTCAATTCATCCATGTGTTCAAGGATTTCCTTGGCAGATTCCTGATAGCCGCCCATGTCGCCTTCTGACGTCTTGATTTCGGAATAAGCCGTGTTGCCAACATCATCTTTCTTCGTCAGCATGACCGTGCCGACTTCGGCCTGACGACCCAAAGCAACGTTTGCCTTTGATGAATCGCCACGATCGGAAACGAGCGCATTGCCGTTGGCATCAGTTCCGACAATGACGCTGAGAGTGTTGTGCGTTTCATTCTTGAAGTCAAGAATCGTTTGACCGTCAACGGAAAGCGTCGTGCGTCCGTATTCGTCAAATTCGGTATTGATGTTGACGAGACCGGAAATATCCTTCAACAGGGTATCGCGCTGATCAAGCAAATCGTTTGGCGTTTCGCCACGAGACGTCAACGTGAACACTTTCTTGTTGATGTCTGCCAATTGATCAATCTTTTCATTGAAATCAAGCACTGATTTTTGCAGATTCGAAATCGAATCCTTGTGCAGCTGATTAATCTGCGTTGCCATTTGGTGAATCGAATCAGCAAACGAGTTGGCATTTTCAACGACCAAAGTCTTGGAAGTCCCAAGTTCAGGGTTTTCTGCCAATTTTTGCCAACTGTCGGTCAAAGTGTTGAGTGCCTTGATCACGCCGTCGTCTGACGGTTCATGCAAAATATCTTCCAACTGACCGAGCGTGTCTGATTTTTGCGTATTGTAAGTATATTTAGAATTTGCTTCACGAATCTGAGAACGAACGAAATCGTCAACCACGCGTTCCACGCCGGTAACGTTAACGCCCGTTCCGATTGTTCCGGTTCCCGCAATCACGTATGGAGGCTTCGTCGTCATGTGGACACGTTGTCTTGAATAGCCATCCGTATTCGTGTTCGCAATATTATGTGCAGTTGTCTGAAGGGCAACCTGATTGGCAGTGATGCCGCTCGTGGCCGTGCCCAATGTGCCAAATAAACCTGACATGTTTTCTCCTCCTCTTAAGCCTGCTGATCAACCAGAGACACCGAACTTTCCCTTGGCATCTGATTGTACTTCGAATACGTTCCGCTTGGCTGTTTCAGATTGGCTTGAATCGCATCCATCAATGTCTTTTGAAAAGCAATTGCTTGATTCGTCAGCATCAGGTTGACTGATTGCAATTCCTGAATCTCATCAATCATTGCTTTTGTTTTATCAGAAACGGGACCGTCATAGTTTTCAAAAATCGGAATGAACTTCTCTTTTTGAGAAACCGTTTCGGTCACCTTTTCACCGTCATTTTTAATCAGATAGCGCTTTTCGCGCTTCAAAACAGCTTTGAATCTCGTTAAATTGCGTTGAAATTCGGCCTCGTTCATGTTTATGCCCTCTCTTCATCGACGGCATCAAGCATTTTATCAGCAATCTTTTCAGCTGATACTTGGTATGAGCCGTCGTTAATAGCGGCCTTCAAACGCGCAACCTTGTCGGTATCGATGCCTGAATGAGAAGACTGGACTTCAGCACGGCAAAGAAGCTTCTTTGCCGTGTATGAAAGATTGATCTTGTCATTTGAAGCATTGATTGCTTGACTTTGCTTGGCAACATTCTTAGAACCCTTAACGGTTGGTAAGTTCGTATATTCTGTATAACTTCTTTGGATCTTCATGGAAGTTCGCCTCCTTAAACGATTTTTCTGCTCAATATATTATATCGACAGGTAGAAAAAAAGTTAAACCTCAAAATTCGATTTTTTCAAAATAATGAATTTTTGGGGGGAGGCAAAGCGAAATAAAATCCTTAAATAAAAAAGAAGCCGCTGACAGGCTCCTTTTTTATTTAGCGCATGTTATTGATTCTTTGGCTCTGTGACAAAATATTCGTGATGCGAACGCCAAAGTTGTCATTGATGACGACGACTTCGCCTTGAGCGATCAATTTGCCGTTGAGCAAAATATCAAGCGGCTCATCGGTCAGTTTCTCAAGTTCGATAACCGAACCGGTGTTGAAACTGAGAATCTCACGCACGGACTTCTTGCTTGTTCCGAGCACGACGCTCAAGTTAAGCGGAATATCCATCAACAGGTCAAGATTGTCGCCTTCGCCCTGTGCATGACCATCGAGCGTTTGGAACGAAGGCTGACTGACTTCAACAGGCGGCTGCTTCGGTTGCGGTGCCGGCTGTGGTGCTGGCTGAGGCTGAGCTTGCGGCTGCGGTTGAGGGGTCGGAGCAGCAGCCGGTGCCGTTTCAAGCTGCGGTGCGACCGGTGCCTTCTGCTCTTCTGCAGGAACCTCGCGATCGTTAACGACCGTTGCCTTGTCGGCCATCATTGCGGCCGCAATATCGTTGACCATTTTCTTCGTGAAAATCTGCATGATTTCACTTTCAATCAGTCCTTCAACGTCCAGATTGAACGAAATTCGATAGACGATGCTGTCGGGATTGATGCCGTCATAGCTGATGTTGTCCGGTTCTCCCCAAAGTTTGACCGTTGGCGGCAAAATATCGACCTTGCGATTGATCATCGTTGCCATGGAAGTTGAAGCAGAACCAATCATCTGGTTCATGGCTTCGGCAACGGCGCTTAATTCCAGATCCCCGAATTCGGCATCATCTTTGGCATTTCCGGGACCGCCCATCATCAAGTCGGCAATGATCGAAGCATCCCTGACCTGTAAAAGCATCAGGTTCGTCCCGATCACGCCTTCCTTATATTCAACCGTCGTTGCGACCTTAGGCGTTTTGATTCCTTCCATCAAAGAAGCGAATCTGATTTTCGTTACTCTTGGCGTCGTAATCGAAACGCGGTGATTAAGAATCGAAGAAAGTGTCGTTGCCGCCTGCGACATCGAGATGTTGCCGACTTCTCCAATCAGGTCCATTCGAGCCTGTTCGTCCATGCCGGCGATGATCTCATCGTCAACGTCAAGCGCTGCATCTTCCACGGCTTCTTTTTCAATCTCTGCTTCAGATTGTTCTTCCGTCTTTTCTTTTACTTTTTCTTCTTTGCTGTCATCTTCTGCTGCGGCTGAACCGCCATTCATCAATGCATCAATTTCTGATTGTGATAAACCGTCGCTCATTGATCTTCTTCTCCTTCCATCTTATCCAGTAATTCGATTGCCAACTGTCCATCCCTTTGACCTGGCTTGACATAAAAGAATGGTTCACCTTCAATATAAGTTTCCAGCGGTGAAGTCGTCTTCTTATCCAGTCGAATGACATCCCCTGCTTCCAAGTTCAAGAAGTCCGCAAAACTCATTTGCACATCGCCAAGTTTCGTCTCGATCACCATCTCGACGTTGTTCAATCCGCGTTTGATTTCAAGTGAATCATCTTCATTGTCGTCTTTGCTGGAATCAAACCAATTACGGATACTTAATTTGTCCAAAATACCTTCAAAGAAGACATATGGAATGCATAAGTTGATGAAAGTGCTGATTTCAAACACCTTGACTGTAAAGGTTACTAACACGACTGGTTCATTTGGCGACATTGCCTGTGAAAGCTGCGGATTCGTATCGATCGTGTCAAACTTCGAATTGAGCTCAACGATATCTTTCCATGACGTCTTGTAAACATTCACAATTTCCTTGAACAATTCACGCATCAATGCCAAATCAATATCCGAAAACGATTCAAGCGAAGGAATCTTTTCGTCCGGATGCTGCGTCCTGACGTCGAGTCCCCCGCATAAAAGTTCAACCATCAAGCTGCATAACTGGGGATTAATTTCCAACAGCTGCGTACCTTTTAAAGGCTCGGAGTGGAACATCCCAAGCAAGGTCACTCTTGGAATCGAATGCATGAATTCGTCGTAGCTGATTTGTTCGATTGCGGCCAGATCAACGGACACATTCGTCCTGAGCTGAGTTGACAATACATTACCGGTCATCTTGGAAAAGTCCTCGAAGATCATGTGCAAGGTATTGATATATTCTTTTGAAAGGCGCGTTGGGCGTCTGAAGTCGTATTCTCTGACTTTAGGCGCATCGTTTTTTTCCTCTTCGATTGTATCTTCGCTGATCTCACCGGTGTTCATTGCGTTGAGAAGAGCGTCGATTTCTTCTTGCGACAGTACCTGATCCACATGTATCCTTCCTTTTCCGATTTAAATTCCTGATCAAACAACTAACTGCTGACTGTTTTTATGCCTTTGCCGTGTTTTCTTCAAAAATCATTTTTGAAACGTTGACGACATTGGCAACCTTGTCTTCAAACGAAACGACTCCGACGTAAGACGTCTGATCCGACTTCTCAGGCGGAAGCTCGATGTCTTCTTCGTTGATGTCGACGACTTCGCTGACTTCTTCGATCAGAAGTCCTTTTCGCTCTTCTTCATTTTCTTCATTTTTCATAATGAGGATGTTCATGCATTTTTCAGGAGAAGGAATCCCGATCAGCTCGGATAATCCGATTACGGTCATCACGTTGCCGCGAAGGTTGATCAACCCCTTGACCCAGTTCGGAGCAAGCGGAACGTATGTAATCGGAACCGTATCGATGATTTCTTCAACCGACTTAGCTGAAATCAGATAATACTCATCGCTCATTTTGAACATGATCATCTGCATAATATCATCTCCAAATTATTAAGAAAGTGCTTTGTCCAAGGCCTGGATAACGCGTTCCGTATCGAACGGCTTAACGATGAAGTCAACGGCACCGGACTTGATCGCATCCATAACCATGCCTTGCTGACCCATGGCACTGCACATAACGACTTTGGCGTTGGCATCTGCCTGCTTGATCATCTTCAAAGCTTGAAGTCCGTCAACTTCAGGCATCGTGATGTCCATCGTGACAAGATCCGGCTTTTCAGCTTGATACTTGTCAAAAGCTTCTTGACCGTTTTGTGCTTCGCCGGCTACTTCATAGCCGTTCTTTTCCAAAATGTCCTTCAATTTCATACGCATGAAGACCGCGTCGTCTACGATTAAAATTCTTTTTGCCACTGTAGTTATCTCCTCTCAAATTCCTAATGACTTAAACATTCTGTCAAGCATACCGACTTCAGGTATCAAAAACAGCGATGCATCCAACTTGTCATCCATATACAAGAACTCGTTTCTGATTACCATCACCTGCTCGTCATACTGATCCAACGCCATATATGCGCTTGAAATTACGGCACCGAAATAATCATATGAAGTTGCAGGCAACGAAGCAATCAGCTGGATGTTAAGCATCGTCCCGATTGCCCGAAGAAACGAGTTTGCCACGATGTTCGTCAGTTCGCTTACGGCTGAAGCCTTGACTTCTCTGGAAACTCCTTCAACATCGCTTCCCATCATCAGTCCGGCAAGCTTGTCTGCTGCAGCGTCAGAAAGCACGAACAACAATGCTCCTTCAAAATCGCCCACGAATCGGCTTAAAATCGCATGCACTTCGACATCATCGGCTATCACGCGCTTGTATAAATCTCCGTATGACAAAATTTCCACGCTCGGAACCTTCATGTCGATTTTGCTGTTCACCATTTGCGAAATGCTCGTTGCAGCATTTCCGCCGCCGATATTCATGATTTCTTTCAGTCCGTCAAGTTCTAAATCAGTGTATCTCTTATCCATGGCAATGCCCCTTACTGTCGACTGTTGCAAATTGCATTTACGTCAAGAATCAAAGCAATTGAGCCGTTTCCAAGAATCGTTGCGCCCTGATACTTCTTGATCTTTTGAAGCATCGGATCGATCTTTTTGATCACGATTTCTTGCTGTCCGATCATTTTGTCAACCAGCACGCCGTAGTATTGCTTGCCGATCTTGACGATGATCGCATACTTCTTGTCGGATGAAGAAGACGGCACCTGAAGCAGCTTGTCCGTTCTGATGATCGGAATCAAGCCTTCCTGGAACTTGCATACTTCTTGATTGGAGGTTTGCATGATGTCTTTTTCGCGAACCATTACAACTCGTTCAACAACATCTAGCGGAATCGCAAAACTCTCCTTACCAATTTGTACCATTAAAGCTTGAATAATTGATAAAGTTAATGGTAATTTTATGATAAATGTCGTTCCGACATCAACTTTGCTGTCCATTTCGATGGATCCGCCAAGTTCAGCAATCTTTGCCTGAACGGCATCAAGACCAACACCGCGTCCTGAAATGTTCGTAATCTTCTTGGCAGTCGAGAATCCCGGGTGGAAGACAAGCATCTGAATCTCGCGATCGGTCATTCCCGTCGTATCGATGCCCTTCTTTTCAGCACTTGCCTTGATGATTTCAGGTTTCAATCCCTTGCCATCGTCAGACAGCGTGATCAAAACCTTGTTGCCTTCTTGATAAGCTGCAAGGGTAATCGTCCCGACTTCAGGCTTGCCGAGCTTCTTTCTTGTTTCAGGATCTTCAATGCCGTGATCCGCTGAATTCCTTAGCAAGTGAATCAACGGTTCTGAAAGTTCAGAAACGACCGTCTTGTCCAATTCCGTTTCTTCACCGATGATTTCAAGCTTCATTTCCTTGTTCAACTGGTTGGACAAGTCGCGCACCATGCGCGGGAAGCGAGAGAAGACGACGCTGACTTGTTGCATGCGGATCTTCAGCACAAGATCCTGCAGTTCTGAAGTCAGTCGTGAAACCTGTTCCAGGGAATCGCGAATCTCGTCGATGCTTTCGCGGTTCGTTGCATCTTCCAGTTGATTGCGGTAGACCACGATTTCTGAAACGAGGTTCAGGAAACGGTCAAGCCTTGTCAGATCGACACGAATCATCTGATTCTTGGCCTTGTGCGCCGTTGCCTGAGTTTTGGCTGCAGGCTTCCCTGCAGCCGGCTTCTTTTCTTCGGCAGGTTTTGCTTCTGCCTTCTTTTCTTCTGTTTCAGACTTTTCTTCGGCTTTTTCTTCTTCAGCAGCGGGTTCCTTGAATTCCTCAACGATATAGCTGTCGATTTCCGTATTTGATTCGATGATATGCTTGACGTCGTCAACGCTGTCCTTGGTCAGATAAATCATTCTGAAATCAGTATCGAAATCTCCGTCTTCAAGCAAGTCAGCTGAAGGTTCCGTCCTGATGATCTCGCCGTCTTTTTCGAGATGTTCCGTAATCAGGAACACGCGCGGTCCTTTGAGCATCGTATCCTTGTCGAGACGGATCGCGATCGCATAAGCGTTCATCCCGTCGGCTTTGGCACCATTGACAACGTCCGTATCGGCATCGTCATAATATTCGAATTTCGTTGACAAGGCTCCTTCGTCATGTTTCTCAACCGGAGCAGGTGATTCGGCTTCGGGTTCGCCTGCGCCCGCAGATGACTCGACGCGGTCAAGCTCGTTCCAAAGATCCGTAATTTGGCTTTCTTCAAGCTCTTTATCGTCGCGCAAATCGTCAACAAGTTCCTGCAACTTGTCCAAGCACTTGAAAACAAGCGAGATATGATCCGTGTTGACCTTCATTTTGCCGGTTTTGAAAAGGTCGAGCATGTCTTCCATTTTATGCGTAAGTTTGGTCATAACGTCATATCCCATCGTTGCGGACATGCCTTTTAAGGTATGTGCAACGCGGAAGATGCTGTTGATCAGGTCAATGTTGTCCGGTTCCTGTTCAAGTTCAAGAATACTGTCATTTAATGTTTGTAAATTATCATCACTTTCTTCAAAGAAGAGATCGCGATAAACACTGTTGTCATCAGCCATGAATTTTTTTCCTCCTTCTCTTCAGCTTATGCCTTTTGATAGATGAATGAAGCAACTTTCTTCAATCCAAACTGTTCGGGATTATTAATCGTTTCCGTTGCACCGGTGAAGAAAATTCCGCCCTTGTTGAGCGCATCAGCAAAATTTTGATAAACTTCGTCACGGGCATCAGGCTTGAAGTAGATTGTCACGTTCCGACACACAATCACGTCGCAGCGACTTTCGTAGCGATCCTTCAGCAAATCGTGTCGTTTGAAAGTAATTTTTTGTTTCAAACCAGGCTTTACTTCGTAATCGCCATCTTCTTTTTTTGAAAAATAATTGCTGATATCTGTTTTTGAAACGTTCTTAAGCTCGTGCAAAGAATATCTTCCGCTTTTCGCCTTGTCCAGGATAACCTTGTCGATATCCGTTGCGACGATCGAACCGTTGATTTTGTTTTTGTCAAGAATCATTGCGAGCGTGTACGGTTCAGCCCCGGTAGAGCAGGCTGCGCTCCAAATCTTTGGTCTTGACGTATTCTTTACCACAATTTTGTTCAAAACGTCTTCGAACTCGTCGAAAATGTCTTTGTTTCTGTAGAATTCAGTCACATTGATTGTCAAATGCTCGATAAACTCTTCGCGAGCCTTGCTGTCTTTTGAAAGAATCTTCGCATATTCTTCCAAAGTCTTGGCTCCCGTCGTCTGCATAATATTTCCGATTCGACGCTGCATTTGACGTTCCTTATATGCTTCCAAACGAATGCCCAAATTATCCTGCACCCATTTGTTGAAAAAATCAAAGTTCATTGCCATCTTGATCACCTAACAATCCGATTTACTTTAGTTGCAATCTCATCTAGTCCGAGGACTTCGTTTACGACGTCTTTTTCAATTGCGGCCCTCGGCATTCCGAAGACGACGCACGTTTCTTTGTTTTGCGCAAAATTATAACCACCGTTTTTAGCAATCTCGACCATTCCGTCAGCACCGTCATGGCCCATGCCGGTCAAGATGACCGCGACCAAATACTTGTGATAAGCCTTAGCTGCGCTTTTGAACAGATAGTCGACTGCAGGTCTGGTTCCGTGAAGCTTTGGTTCCTGATTCAAGTAAATCTTGATGCCGTCCGTCGTCATATGATAGTCGCCAGGAGCCAGATAAACCGTATTCGGCTCGACCATCATTCCATCCTGTGCTTCAACGACGTGCGGTCCGCATTCGGCATCGAGCCTTTCAGCAAATGATTTCGTAAATCCTTTCGGCATGTGCTGAACAATAAAAATCGGAACCTTGGATTTTCTCGGCAAAGCCTTTGCCACAGTCAAAAGCGATCTTGGTCCGCCGGTTGAAGAACCAATCACCAAAGCATGGACTCCGCGGTTGAGTTCCACATCCGTCTTCTTTTCTTTGAGCGCAACTTCCCGACGAAGTTTTTTGTCTCGTTCAATCGTCGGATGAAGACGCTCGTTTTTTTTCATCTGCGAGCCTTTGATCTTTCTTTCCAGATCTCGCGTCCAATCTCTTTCGATTGCAGTCAGGTTAACGGGCTTCGTTACGAAATCCGTTGCACCAAGTTCCAAAGCTTCGATCGTAATTTCCTTGTTGCTCAATGCGCTAAGCATAATAACCGGAGTTGAGTATTTCTGCTTGATTTGTTTTAAGGCTTCGATACCATTCATGATTGGCATTTCAATGTCCATCAGCACAAGATCGATGTCATCGTGGGCTGCCAAGTAATCAACCGCAGCCTTGCCGTTTCTGGCGATATCAGCCGGTTCAACGCCATTCATCTTTTTCAAAAGGTCAGTGATTACTTTGCGCATGAAAGCTGAATCATCAACTATTAATACTCTTATCAACGAGGTATCTTCCCTTCTAAATATAAATCACATCTTGATGCACGATCCTCACCATGCAGGTGAAGTCATCGAGGTCAACAATCATCGTCCTCCCCGAATTTCCTCCTGTATGCGATGCCACGACCGGAATACGCAGTTCCTTTAAAACCTCCATGACGGCTTCGGCATTTCGCTGTCCGATATTGCCGGTTCCTGACGTTGCGGATTTGAAAGAAAACATATTTGCCCCGCCAACGACTTTTGCCTTAAAACGTCCGTTTGGCACCCTTCTTTTTAGCTGCTGATACATCAAGGGAATTGCCGTATCGGCAAATTTGGCCGGATTGACGTCAGACTTTGCAGCAAACGGCTTGCTGTCCGGCAGCATGATGTGGCTCAATCCGCCGACTTTGCTTTTTTCATCATAGATGATTGTTCCGATGCAGGAACCAAGCCCGACCGTCATGATGCGATGCGGAGCCTGTCCGATTTTGTAATCGGCAATTCCGACCCTGATATCGTCGCTACTCATTTTCCCCGTCCTCAGAATCACTGGATTTCAAAGCCTGATCAGCTTCCAAATCATCAAGTGACTCCATGAGTCCATCAGCTTCCTTGTTATCGAATAAATAATCAAGTTCAAGTGAAATGACAACGTCGTCTTTCATCTTGAGGAACTTGCCGACATAGCCCCGCTTTAATTTTGCCTTTTCAAGTTCTTTTTCATTATCATTCGTTTCAAGATAAACGATTCCGACGATCTTTTCAACATAGATTCCAAGTGCTTGTTCTTTCCAGTTGCACAAGATGACCTTGGCCTCTTGCGTCTGTTCCGTAAAATCGTTGAAAAGCTTGCGTCCCAGATCAATAATCGGAAGCATTTGTTCTTCATATTCGTAAACGCCCAAAACATAATCTGCAACTTCCGGAAGCGGAATGAATTTGTTTGTCTCAACAACACGACGAACAATAGTTACAGGCAATCCGAAAAGCTGATCATGACTTTTAAATACTACATATTGTTCCATTTTGCCGCCAATCCCTTTCATCGTTTAGTTTTACAGTTTAAAAGCTTCCTGTTGAAGTTTCTTGATGTCAGCATCTTCTTGCAACTCATCAACGCTCTTTTCAAATTCAGAGATCAGATTGCGCACGTCTTCGAAGCTTGCGGCAACCTGTTGCGTTCCGGCTGAAGTTTGGCTGATTTCTTCTGCGATGTTCATATAAGCATCCGTTACTCGATTCTTGACGTCAACAACGCCTTGAATGCTTGTCTGCATCTCTTTGATACCTTGCGCGAATTCGTAAACGATGTCAGAAATGTCGCGTGAAGCAACCATTGCTTGACCGAGTTCTTCGTTTTGTTCTTCGCCGTTGTCATAAGCAGCGTTCAGATCGCTCGTGATTCTTTCAGACTTGTTTCTGATTTGTTCGATGATTTCACGAATGCTCTTCGTGGAATTGCCTGACTGTTCAGCCAAAGAACGAACTTCTTCGGCAACGATTGCAAAGCCCTTGCCGGCTTCACCCGCTCGTGCAGCTTCAATGGAAGCGTTCAAGGCAAGCAGGTTTGTTTGTTCCGAAATGTCGTTGATCAAAGAAACGATGTTGCCGATGTTTTGGATGTCCTTGTTCATTTCGCCCATTTCCTTGACGAGACGTGCCTGGTTTTCGCGTTCTGCGCTCCATGACTTGGATACGGCACCCATGATTTCAGTGTTGCGCTGATTCGTTTCCTGGGACTTGTCGGCAGATTCTCCGAGACGTCCGATCACGTCATTGATATTTTCAATGTCTGAAGAAAGCGAGTCGATGTCTTCCGTTGCCGTTTGCGCATGCTGTGCCAAAACCTGTGAAGTATCGGAAAGCTTTTCAAGCGTGTCGCCGACGTCTTCTGTTGAGGTTTTGGCCTTGTCGCAAGCAGATGACAGCGTTGCAATCCTCTTTTCGTTCTCCTTCGTATCTTCGCCCCATTGAACGGCAAAGCCTTTGAACGTATTACCGACCGCATGAAGAGCCGTTGCGATTCGACCCATGTCCGTAATGTCGTCTTCTGTATCGGCCAATTCGTCAACGCTTCTCAAATCACCGTTGGCAATTTGTTCCATGTGTTCTTCAATGAACTTCAGGTTCTTGCCGACGCCCGTTTGGCCGGCAATCTTGCCGCCGAAAACGAGATAAACAACTTGCGCAACAATCAAAATAACTGCTAATACCCAGTATGCGACAACGTTTGCCGGCGCGCACAGGAAATATCCGACAATTGCCGCTATGATCGTAACAAATACCGGCACTAGTTTTTGTACAATATTCTTTGTCTTGTTATTCATGATAATTTTCCTTTCAAACTGAAATTAATCCTAATTGACCTCTGTGTAGATTAAGCAAAAAAACCACTTTCACCTCACAAAAACATATTAACCTGACAGCGATCCCATGCTATTCATATCGGTTGATAATGAAGCGATTTTAAGTAAACTACGCGGGTTACTATGCGGAGTTTCTGTGATTTTTAGCCTAAAATATAGAACGATTTATCTGAAATTTGTAATTTTTGTGACTTTTTCTTTAAAATGCAGAGCTTATATTTTGAACTGAATTTAAAATCAATTTGTAACTCCGGTATAATGCTATGATTATTTCAAATATCGGTCAGTCTCTTAACCTTCCGATCGCGTCTACCATACATACACGTTTTTAGGATCATTCGTTGCCGAATAGCCGCCTTTTCTGTCATCCCTGATCAAGTTGCCGTAAGAAAGCTCCAACGTTCGCCGACGCAGCGTATTCACCATCGTCGAATCATGCGTCGCAAACACGACCGTCATTCCTTGCCGGTTGATCTTGTTAAAAAGTTTCATTATGTCCATCGCCGACCGGTTGTCCAGATTGGCCGTTGCCTCATCTGCGATCAAAACCGGAGGCGAAGTCACGATTGCCCTTGCAATCGCAATTTTCTTCTGTTGTCCGATTGACAACTCATATGTACGATGCTCGCGAAAATTCCACATGCCAACGGTCGTAAATGCATCCAAAATCCGCTTGTCCCATTCTTCTTTTGGAACATCGCACGCACTCAGAACATATTCGACGTTTTCATATGCGCTTCGATTAGGCAAAAACAAATCCTTTTGCCGAATTACGCCGACCTGGCGTCTCAACTTATAGACCTGATTGTTCTTCAATCTCGAAATCTTGACGTTTCCCATCAAGATTTCGCCGGACGTCGGCATTTCTTCACGATTGAACATTTTGAGCAGAGTCGACTTGCCTGCGCCGCTTTTTCCGACGACGTAGACAAATTCCCCTTGTTCAATCTTAAAGGAAACATCTTTTAGACCATAATTTCCGTTGTCATATTTTTTGCTGATATGCGTAAATTTAATCACGAGACATCATTCCCCATTATTATTCCGTAAACTTGTTGATCGTCTGCAGCATTTCGTCCGTCGACTGCAGGGCCTTGCTGTTCATCTGATAAGCGCGCTGGGTGATGATCATTTTAGACATCGTATCGGCAACGTCAACGTTTGACAGTTCGACCAAGCCTTGATTGATCTGACCGAACCCGGCGTTGTTATTTGCCGACGAAATCAAGTTCCCGTCGCAACGGTAAAGATTGTTCCCGATGTCGTTCATATCGATCGAATTTTGCGGACGAAACAGCAGGATGCGCCCGACCCTGACGTTTCCGATCGAAACGTAACCGGATGTCGAAATGCTGACCTCGCCGTCTTTCGGCCACTGACTTGAAGGAACGTTTGATTGAACCTCAACCCTCATTCCTTTGCTCGTCACAAGGTTTCCGTCGGCATCGCGTCTGAAGCTGCCGTCTCTTGTCAGGTACAGATTGTTTGCACCGTCCCTGACCCCGAAGTATCCTTCGCCGTCAATTGCCAAATCATAAGTTCCGGCAGTCGATTTGAACACTCCCTGGCTTAAATTTTCGTTGACCTGTTGCACGTTGAGTCCGGCATTGACGGCAACGTTGCCGGCATTTTGCGACAGACCGACCTCGTTTGCGTTGGTTCCGTTGTTCAAAAGTTCCTGAAACGTTGTTCGTTTGTCCTTGTATCCAAGCGTATCGATGTTCGCAAGGTTGTTTGCAACGACGTCCATTTCGCGTTGATAGGCATTAAGCCCCGAACGACTGATGGACAAAATCTGACTCATGTTCATTGTTAAATCCTCCGCTAAATCTTGCCAAGCTCATTTACGGCTTTGTTGAGCGTTTGGTTGGCAGTGCTTAAAACTTTTTGGTTGGCCTCAAATTCACGTGAAGTCTGAATCAGATCCACCATGTTTTGTACCGTATCCGTATTCGATCCTTCAAGCATACCCTGCACGACTTCGCTTCTGATCTGCGTTCCTGCGGTATTGCTCGTATAGATTGTATTGCCTTGGTTTTGCAAAGCGGACGCATTGTTGAACGAAACGATCATAAAATTCGGATTGGCTTCATTTGCTTGGATTGCCTGGCCGTTTGCCCCAAGAACAGTATATCCTTCCTGAGTTACCAACTGTCCTTGACGATTTTCGGTAAAGTTGCCGTTTCTCGTATAGCCGATCTGACCATTGTTCATGCGAACCGTGAAGTAGCCTGCTCCGTTGATTGCAAAATCAGTTTTCAAGTCCGTTTCATGCATCGAACCGGATTGAGTATCCAAATATGAACCGTCTATCTGATTTCCGAACGTGAAATTTCCGACGTTGACTCGCTGTTCATTTTTTAATCCGCCCATGAAGTTGTGCAGCTGAACGTTTTTCAGCGTCGACTGGAACAGTTTCTTTTCTTGATAACCGTTCGTATTTACGTTGGCAATATTTGCAGAAATTGCTTCCTGCCTCTTTTGCAGTACTTCAAAATTGCTTTTCAAGGTATCAATTGATCTGATCATTCCTGATTTGCCTCCTCAATATAGCCTCTGATCTTGGCAATCGCCCGGCCGTGAATCTGTGAAATGCGGGCAATCGAAACATCCAAAATTGTGGCTATTTCCTTTAATGTCGCATCTTCTTCGTAATACAGACTCAAAACGAGCTGTTCACGTTCCGAGAGACGCTTGATTGCTTCAACCAGTTCTTTTTTTCTCTCTTGCTTCATTAATTCCTTCTCTCCGCTCGGAGCCTTGGAATCCCTTAGCGTGTCTTGAACCATGACCGTTTCGTCGTTATTTGAATAAAGCGTGCTTTCAAGCGAAACCGATGAAAGGTATTGAATGCTGTCATAAATGTCGCCCAACTGGGATGAGGTGATTCCCATCTTCTTCATGATTTCCTTGTCGGTCACTTCGCGTTTCATTTCCTGTTCAAGTTCTTGCTTAGCCTGATAGAAACTGTTGACGTTCCCCATTTTGTAACGGGATATTTTTGAATGGCGTCTGACTTCATCGATGATGGCTCCGCGAATTCTGATGGTCGCATAGTTCTCAAACGGGACTTTCTTTGACGAATCAAACTTCTGCATTGCATCAATCAAACCAATAACGCCGATGTTATACAGATCATCATATTCATATTCAGTATTTTTGATGGAGATGCGGTTGGCAACACGTTCTACCAAGGGCAAGTATTTCAATATTTCTTGTTCTCGATCAACCTCATACATGAAACGGCACTGCCCCTTTCTTTGATTAATCCGCTGCATCAGATTTCAATGTTCCCGACTGATTCAATTGTAATTTCATTTGGAATTTCATTCAATGAAAGCACTGCAACGTCAGGAAAGTTGAATGCAATCAGTTTTCTGAAGGCCAAACGAATCTTTGGCGACGTCAAAATGACGTAGTTCATGTTTTGTGACGCCATTTGTTGTGAAATGTCGCCGATTGCGGTCAAAATCTTGTTGACGGAATCAGGCTTCATTACCGGATATGATCCGGTTGCAGTCTTTTGAATGCTTTGCGAAACCATCTCTTCGACTTTCGGATGAATCGTGACCACGTTGATACGATCGTTTTCATCCGCATATTTATTGGCAATCGTTCGCCTGAGTCCTTGACGGACATACTCGGTCAAAACTTCGGTATCTTTCGTAACTGTTCCGTAATCGGCCAAAGTTTCAAGAATCGTGGCCAAGTCGTTGATCGGAACGTTTTCTTCAAGCAGATTTTGAAGAACCTTTTCGACTTCGCCCAAACGCATGATGTCAGGAATCAATTCATCGATGACGACGTTGTTGGTGGCCTTGATGCCTTCAAGAAGCTTTTGCACTTCCTGTCTGCCAAGAAGCTCCGGCGCATGCGCATGAATGATTTCTTTAAGGTGCGTTGCAATGACCGTCAGCGGTTCGATCACCGTGAAGCCTTGCAGATCTGCATTTTCCTTATCCTTTTCATCAATCCAAAGCGCATCAAGCTGAAAGGCCGGTTCCTTGGTCGGAATTCCTTGGAACGGGAAGCTTCCGTCATCAGACTGGCTGATGATCATGTATTTGTCAGGATAGATGTCTCCGTGCCCGACTTCATTGCCGCGAATTTTGATCGAATAGTCATTGGCATTCAGATACAGGTTGTCGCGAATGCGGACTGGACTGACCAAAATTCCGAGCTCATGAGCCGTTTGCCGTCTGATGGCAGAAATTCTGTTCATCAGACTGTTGTCGATCGTGCTGTCGACCAGCGGAATCAGGCCATAGCCGATTTCAATTGACAACGGCTCGACCTGAAACGATGCCACGTCGTCGTCTTCTTCCTGCTCTTCTTTTTTGCGCTGCAATGCAAGCGTCTGTTCTTCTTTGATTCTTTCTTTGATTCTTTGTTCTTCTTTTTGCTTGACCAAAACGTTGGCGGCAAACATTGCCATTGACAGGACGATGAAAGGAATCTTGGGAAATCCAGGGACGAGCGCCAAAACCAGCAGGATGATCCCGACGACTTTGAAAAGCTGCGGATTTCTCAATGCGTCGCTTGCGATATCAGTCCCAAAAGTGCTGTTGTCTTCAGAACGCGTTACGATCACGCCGGTTGCCAGGGAAATCAGAAGCGACGGGACGGAACTTACCAAACCGTCACCGATTGCCAATTTCCCGAACTGGCTGAGCGCATCTGTAATCGACAAATCTCCTTTGGCAGTGAAAATGATGGTTCCGCCGATCAGATTGACCAGCACGATGATGATTCCGGCGATTGCATCACCTTTAACGAACTTTGAAGCACCATCCATCGATCCGTAGAAATCAGCTTCACGCTGCAGATCCTTGCGACGCTGTCTTGCTTGTTCTTCAGTAATCGCCCCTGAATTCAAGTCAGAGTCGATCGCCATCTGCTTGCCGGGCATCGCATCCAAAGTAAAACGAGCAGAAACTTCGGAGACACGACCTGAACCGTTTGTCACGACGACCAGCTGAACGACCATGATGATCACAAACAAGATAATGCCGACGATGTAATTTTCGCCGGCCACGACATCGGCAAAGGCCTCAATCACGTGTCCGCCGTTTCCCGTCGTCAGGATGGAGCGCGTCGACGACATGTTCAAACCGAGTTTAAACATCGTCGTAATCAGCAAAACAGTCGGAAACGTCGAAAACTCCAAAACTGATTTGGTAAACAACGTAATTAGCAAAATATTAATTGCAATCGTCAAGTTCGTAACGATAAAAATATCAAGCAATGACGTCGGGAGCGGAATGATGATCAATCCGACGATGCCTATGACAAGAAAAGAGATTACAATTTCAGCGGGCGTCAACCCGCCCTTTTTTGCTTTCGCTTTATTGTCCAACTTACTTTCTCCTCCTGACTAAATCTTTCCTTTTGCTTCTTGCTCAAGCTTGTAAACAAGAGCAATGACTTCTGCGATGGCTTCATAAAATTCGACCGGAATAAAATCGCCGGCATCGACTTTAGGATAAAGCGCTCGTGCCAACGGTTTGTTTTCAATGATCGGCACGTTTTGCTTTTTGGCTTCTTCCTTGATTCTCATTGCCACGTCATCGGCCCCTTTGGCCAAAACCTGGGGAACGCCGGCACCTTCCGCATCATATTTGATCGCGATTGCCAAGTGCGTCGGGTTGGCTAAAACAACCGTGGCATCTTTGACCTGCGCGACCGCATTTCGAATCATTTCGCGGTGCTTGGCTTTGCGTTGGGCCTTGACCTGAGGATCGCCTTCCATTTGCTTCATTTCATCTTTGATTTCTTGTTTTGACATCTTCAAGCCCTTCATATGCGTATAGCGTTGAAACGCATAGTCAAAAACAGAAACAACGACAAGCAGGATGCCGATCTGCGTCGCAAGATCCTTGCAAATGTTCAGCATGAACAACAAGACCTTGCCCGTTCCGACTTCAGACAGGCTCGTCAGAGTCGGAATCGTTTCAACATATTTCTTGTAGCAAAGGTATCCGACAATAATCAGCTTGACCAACGACTTGACCAGATTCTGCAATGCTCTCAGACTGAACATCTGCTTAAGGCCGTTCAGCGGATTGAGTTTTTTGAAATCCGGCTTGATCGGAGTCGCCGTAAAGAGCAGTCCGACTTGAATGATGTTGCCGACGATGCCGATCACAATCGCAATCAGCATGAACGGCCCCGTCATGATAAAAATCATCAAAATTGCCTGAAACGCAATTTTTCCCAAGCTTCCAATCATTTGATCGGGATTTGCCAGCATCTCAAGATAATTGACAAAATAAGGTGAGAAGTGGTTTATGGAAAATTCGCAAAGTGGAACAAATAGCATCGCAAAGACAAACAACGCGACTGCCGCAACGACATCCGGGCTCTTTGCTACCTCACCGCGTTTCCGTGAATCACGAATCCGCTTCGGGGTGGGTTTTTCTGTTTTTCCATCCTTGTCTCCCATATCACTTCTCACCTGCCTCTCCTAAGCGATTGATTTGATAAAGTCGGCCATATTTTGAATCATCTCTGAAAAGTTGCTTGCCAAAAAATCGACCATGTTCGGCAAAACCAGCACACAGATAATAAAACTGACTGTCGTCTTCACGTTCAACGACAGCATCAAAACGTTCAGCTGCGGAATCGAACGCGATAAAATTCCAAGCACGATATCGATTACGAGAATCGAAATAATGATCGGTGCTCCCATGTTGAAGGCCATCTCAAACGTCTTGGCAAACAGCTTGACGATTCCTCCGATCGATTCATCCGTCAAAGTCGGATATCCGAGACTGACGATGTCAAACGATGTCATCAGACCTCTGATCATCTGTCTGTACAACCCGCTGGCAAAAAAGACCATGATTGCAAGCCAATAGTACATTTTGCCAAATTGCGAGGTTGATGCCTGCATCGTTGGATCGTATGCCTGAGCCATGATGAAACCGTCCTGAAAATCAATGAACTGGCCCGTAATCATGACCCCGAAAAAAACCAGTCGGCATAAATATCCCATCGCCAAGCCAAAAATCGTTTCCTTGACTGCCATCAAAATGAAGACGGCCAAGGCAACTTCTTTTTCAAAGGCTGCTGCAAGCGAAAATGCCGACAGAATCAACCCGCCTCCAAGAATCAGCTTGCAAGGATTCGGAAAATTCCTTTCAGAAAGAATCGGGGCAACTGACATGAACGAAAACACGCGGCATGCAATCAAACCTAATATTTGGATCTGCACCATGCTCATGCTTTTCACCTCACAAGTTGCTGATCATTCTGAAAATATGCCGAGTAAATTCAAGCAAAATGTTGATCATGAAATTTCCCGCTATGATCAGCGTGATGAAAATTGCTGCAAGCTTGGGAACAAAACTCAACGTCTGTTCCTGAATCTGCGTTGTTGCCTGAAAAATACTGATGATCAAGCCGACGATCATTGCAACTAAAATGACAGGTGCCGAGACGATCAGAACGCGAATCAACGCGTCACGCATCACATCTGTTACGACTTCAATACTCATTTGCCTGCCCCCTTAATTGAAACTTTGAACGAGCGATTCGACCAAAAGGTACCAACCGTCGACCAAAACAAACAGCAAAATCTTGAACGGAAGAGAAATCATGACCGGGGACAACATGATCATCCCCATCGACATCAGGACGCTGGCCACGACCAAGTCGATGATCATAAACGGTATGAACAGCAAAAAGCCGATGCTGAATGCAGTTTTCAATTCGCTTAAGATAAAGGCCGGTGCCATTACCGTAAACGGAATGTCCTTATATGTACGATATTTGATTTTCTTTCGTTCGCTTTTTTGATCCAGATCTTTGAACAGCTTGACGTCTTTTTTGTTGGCCTGCTTATACATGAATTCCTTCATGCGGTTTTCAGACCTGTCGAACACTTCTTGCTGAGTAATCTTGTTTTCATTGTATGGCTGAATCGCATTATGATAAATATCGTTATAGACGGGGCGCATCGTAAACAGCGTCAAGAACAGCGCCAGCCCGATCAGAACCTGATTGGGAGGATTTTGCTGAGTTCCAAGCGATGACCTGACAAACGACAAGACGACGATGATTCGCGTAAACGAAGTCGTCATGATCAAGATCAGCGGAATGATCGACAGCAGCGTCATGATGACGAACGTATCGACAATCCTGCTCGATGAGCCCTGATTGTTTCCGTTGATCAGCTTATTGACCGTATTCGTCATGTCTCTCGTGCTCACTGCGGCAACGTGGTCAGGCAGCCTGACCGCGATCAAAAAACAGGCCATCATTCCGAAAAGTACCAGTGCCGCAATTTTGATATTCTTTTTATTGAACTTCATCATTACTTCCTCTTTGCTTTCTCGAAAATTTTTTTGAAGTTTTCAGCCATTTCGAGCTGTCTTTCTTCATTTTGCCTGTTTTCCTGAATCAGCTTTTCCGCTTCTTCTTTTGACAATTCCTTTATGATCTTGTTTTCCTGTTCCGAAAAACTCATCACGTAATATTTATCGATAATCAACACGATTGCCAAAGATGACGATTTCGTGACCGCAATCTTTTTCATGACGCGAAAATTTTCATTCGCTTGACTCGTGAAGCGATTCAGATACTTCAGCGTTAAAATGATCAGCAGTAAAACCGCTGCCAATCCGGCAATCATTTTGACCAAGGCCAAAATCCCGTCCATACAACAAAACCTCCAACTAACTGACGCGGATTAAACCGCAGAATTCATTAATTGAGTGTATTTTACATAATGCTTAAAACTCAATCAACAGAATTACATCTAACTTTTTAAGAAGTTTTATTGAACAACCAAATCCGTTACGTAAACCTGAATTACCAGCGTTTCGCCGAGCTCTTCGTTGATTCCGTCTTTTAATTCGTTCTTCAAAGCCGTTACGCTGCCGGAATTGCTCAAAATATCCGTGGCCTTTTTCTTCTTCATGACATTGATGACGGCGTCACGAATCACATCCATGTTTTTCTTGGCTTCAGCGGCCTTGTCGTCATTTTCGACCAAGATTGAAATCTTCAGGCGCGCATACTGCGTATTGGCCGGATCGTCCGTTGCAAGGTTGACAACGAACTTCGGTACGTTGACCAGTTTTTCGTCATCGGAAATCTTGCCAGTTCCGGCGTTGCGCTTGACGGAAGAACCTGCCTGTTCGGTCTTAGGCGCAAGGAAATGCGTTGCGAGGACCGTGCCACCGACACTTCCGCAAATCGTCAAGATCACGATCAAAGGAATCAGGATTCCCCACTTTGGACCTTTTTTAACTTCTGTTTCTTCAATTGCCGCAGGCTTTTTTGTCTTTGCCTTCGGTGCTTCTTTTTTATTATCCATTTTCACCCAACTCTCTATCGTTTTCTGAGGATTTGTAGTCATCCTCCGTTGCATTTGCGTCTAACAATCCGCTAAAAACAAGGCGGCGATATGCAGTGATTTTCTCAACCGCGTCTTTTGCGGTATTTTTGACGACGATCGGCGTCCCGTCCGTCAAAGTAATCACCGTGTCCGGTCGTTCGTCGATTCTGACGATCATGTCCGGATTGAGATAAAATTTTTCGCCGCTCCATGCTGTTAATTCAATCACGCTACCACTCACTTTTTATTTATTTCGCAATTAGCGCTTCAGGTTCAGCAATTCCTGCAACATTTCGTCCGAAGTCGTAATACTGCGCGAGTTTGCCTGGTATGCACGACTTGCGATGATCATTTGCGAGAACTGATCGGCCAAATCGACGTTTGACATTTCCAAAAATCCTGATTCCAAAGTACCGGTACCGCCAAGACCTGGAGTTGCAAAGTTCGGATCGCCCGAGTTGTTCGTGACGGAGAAGTTGTTGCTGCCTGATTTTTGCAAACCGGACGGGTTGTTGAACTTGGCAAGTTCAATCTTGCCCATTGCATAGCGCGTATCACCGTATTTTGCAACAACAAGACCTGACTTATCGATCGTGACTGATTCGAAACGCTGACCGTTGACCGTTTCAGGAATATTGATGTCAGCGAGATTTGACCCCGTAGCGTTCGGATTGCCGAAATAGTTTTCACTCTTGAAATTGTTGTCCCAAGCGGCAGGGATGTTTCCCTTTGTCGGTTGACCCTTGACGTGATAACCATTGGAGTTGACGAGCAACCCTTGGCTGTCGCGCTTGAAGGCACCGTCACGCGTGTAGTATGTCACGGCATCAGAATCAGCCGTTGCTTCCTTGCGCACGACGAAGTAGCCTTCGCCTTGAATGTAAAGGTCCATGTCCTGACCGGTAGATTCCATGTTGCCACGGCCCGTCATCGTATCAACGGCACCGGTCTGCATCCCAAGTCCTACTTGCTTGCCGTTGACACCGCCAAGGCCCAAGCCGGGCGCTGTGGCTGACGTCGTATTTTGGCTGACCATGTCCTGGAATAAAACACGACCTGCTTTGAAACCGTGCGTATTAACATTTGAAACGTTGTTGGCGATAACGTCCATTTGAGTCTGAAAACCTTTCATGCCGCTAACGCCTGAGTAAAGAGATCTTAACATTAAAAATTCCTCCTGTTAAATGATTGCATCTTTTTCAGTCATTCGAAAGATGCAGCAGCTTCCTTTCGGTCCGGCTGCTATTTGATAAACTTGGTACTGTCGATGTTCGTGACAGTCCTGATTTCGTTCATGTCCATCGCCGTAATAATCGTTCTGTTCTGAACGTTTGCGATGAGTCCCATATCTTTGTACAAGAGCAAAGACTCCCGACTTCCTTTTTCTTGAAGCTCAGAGACTGCTCTTGAAATTTGAACATAATCGTCATCCGCAAGATTTAATTTTCTGGCACTCATTCTCTTTTGAGCGTGATTAGAAATTTTCAATTGCGCTTTTTCAAGTTCATTGCCAAAATCTTGCTGATTCCTCTTTTTTTGTGCCTGGATCGTTGCGTGATTTTGATTTTCCAAGCCAACTTGAGAAATGCGCATCATTTATTCACCAACCCCGCTAAGAGAACTCATGTCATAATACTTGCCGTTGACACTGATCTGAGCAAACCCGTTTTTGAACGAAACGCGCTCGACCTTGCCGGTAAAAGGCTGATTCTTCTCATCAACCATGTCAACCGTTTTGCCGATCAATGAAAATGCCTGTTGCTGCTGTGAAATCATCATTGCCGTCGTAACGGTCTTGTTCAGCTCATTTAAAGTGTCCATCGTTGAAAATTGAGCCATCTGCGAAATGTAGTCGGTCCCGCTTGAACCTGACGATGACGAATCGCCGGAAAGCGAAGGATTGCTCATCGCAGTCGAAATAATTTTCAAGAAGTCGTCAATCTTGATTGTCGAGTTGTTGTTCCCGATGTTTTTTAAAGTCTGGGAATTAGCCGCACCGGCAACCGCCTTGGAAACGTCGGCCGTTCTCAACGCTTGACTGATGGCCGTATTGTTAACTACCTCTGTCATCTCTTTCTCCTTTCCTATGCTAAAATGCTGATCGTGCTCGTCGGCACTTGTTCTTTTTTATCCTCGTCTTCCTGCTTTGTCTCAAGAACCGGGGCTTTGCGATAGCCGTTGACCATTCTCATCTGACGCATGCCGTTTTGATTGAACTGTTGAGATCCGTTTTGATTCGAATTCAACAGACTGCTCGTATCCTGTTCAAATTGCGGCGTCTTCGTCACGGTTTCAGGCTGATCGGCTTTTTGAAGATTGAAACTTTGCGTTGTGCGCTGCGTCGCGTTGACCTCTGCATTTTTCAAAATCTGCTCAAGCTTGCCTGTAACCGACTGCAGCATCTGTTTTGCCTGATCGGTTTGAACGTTGAACTTGAGCGAAATACCCTGCTCGGAAACGTGCATCACGATGCGCACGTTTCCGAGCTTGGCAGGTGTCAGCTGCAACGTAATCGTTTTGAGTCCGCCGTTTGGGGCGACCGACGTCGAAACTTTTTCAACGATCGGCTGAGCGAGTTTTTCAGCTGCTCTCGTTGTCGCAACGTTCATCTTGGCTGAAAATGCAGCCTTCGTATCGGCTGGGGCTGTTTGAATCGCCTGTGCCTGATTGTTGAGCGTTGCAAGCTCGTTCAAATCGACCTTCGCATCGCTTGCTTGAGTCTCAACGTTTTGAACCGTGCCGACCTCTTCGACTTTGACGGTCGATTTGCCCTGTTGCAGCTGATTCATCGCTTGCAGCTGATTCGTCGCTTGCTGAACCTGATTTTGACTCGTCTGCTGAGTCTGTGCGACGCTTGTGGCCTGAACTGCTTGCATTTGTTCCCGAGACGTTTGAACATTGTCTTTTGCTTGAACGTCAACGGTTTGCCCATTCTGTGTCGTTGCAGCGGACGCTTGCGTTTTTTCGTCTGCATCTTCCGACGGCTGCGCTTGAGCTTCGTCAGTTTGGACATCAATCGTGACCGTTTGCTGAATCGTTGCCAACTTTTGCTTGGAATCCGATTCCGAAACTTCTGAAACCGTCACTGCATCAGACGGTTGGTTTTCAGTCACTGAAGGCTTCACGTCAGTTTCAGAAATTTCTTTGACTTCTTGAACCTGGACCGGCTGAATCTCAGCCTGAACAGTCGCAGTTTGATCTTTTTCCGTTTGCTTTTCATCAGACTGCTGATCTTTGACCGCAACTTTTTTGTCATCGGCATCTTGTTTGGAATTGTCGGAAACTTTTTTCCCGTCATCTTTTTCCGTTTGCTTTTCATCAGACTGCTGATCTTTGACCGCAACTTTTTTGTCATCGGCATCTTGTTTGGAATTGTCGGAAACTTTTTTCCCGTCATCTTTTCCGTCATTGTTTTGATCGGAATTTTTTTGATTGACTTTTGCCTGCATTTTCGACTTGCTCTTGTTGACAAGCTTGCTGAATGCGTTTTTGTCGCTTGCTTTGACTGTTTTTTGCGATGTGCTTGAAACGGATTCGACCGTGGCTGAACCGACGTTTGGCATTACCTTTTCCATTTTTTCACCTCCTTTCAATTTCATGATTCTTATGCCATTTTATACTTGGGGCGATTGGCCATCTCATCAAGTTGTTTTTGTTCTTCATGATTTGCTTCAAGCTGATAGTCTTCTTTTTGCTTATCGCGCAGCTTTTCCAAGACTTTGCGCTCTTTTTGCGCTTCGACGTATTCGTTCAAAGCTCTTTGATGTTCGGCATGAAGATCTCTCAAACGGCTCTTTGCCGCCATTATTTCGTTATCAAGCTCTGCCAGATACCTTCTTTGCACTTGAAGTCTGCCAAGATTGAATTCGCGAACGTCCATCATGTCGCGTTTTTCATGACCAAGCTCAACGATTTCCTGTTCGGTCTGATTGATTATCCTTTGAACATTTGCAAATTTGGCCTTTGCCTGATCTTCCAACGTCATTCGATACTCCAAAACTCTTTGCAAAGAAAATTGAAATTTCTTCATTTAAAAATGCCCCTCTCATTTGGATTGTCAGCCGGACCATTGACCGCTCGGAACTTCTTCAAACAACCCGTGCAATCTGCTTTCCGTTTCTTCAAAACTCGAATATTCTTCAACGCGCTGCTTCAAAAAATCTTCAATCGGCACGTGCAGCGAGACCGCGTAATCAATCACTGCATTCGACCCTTTCTTGTAGGCCCCAATATCGATCAGATCCTTTGAATCGTTGTAAACGCCCATGTTTTCGCGTAACTCGCCGGCATCTTTCGTATGTTCTTCCGAAACAAGCTCCTTCATCAGACGACTCAGACTGACTTGGACGTCGATTGCCGGATAATGATTTTGCGAAGCGATTTTTCTTGAAAGAACGATGTGTCCGTCCAAGATACCGCGAACGGCATCGGCAATCGGCTCGTTCATGTCGTCGCCTTCGACCAGCACCGTATAAAATGCAGTGATCGAACCTTTCTCAGACATCCCGCTTCGTTCCAAAAGCTTTGGCAATTCAGCAAACACTGACGGCGTATAGCCTTTGGTTGTCGGCGGCTCACCGGTCGAAAGCCCGATTTCGCGCTGTGCCATCGCAAAGCGAGTCACGGAATCCATCATCAACACGACTTTTTTGCCCTGATCCCTGAAATATTCAGCAATTGCAGTTGCCGTATGCGCGCCCTTTAATCTGACAAGCGGTGGCGTATCGGACGTTGCACAAACCACGACCGATTTGGCGTAGCCTTCTTTTCCCAAATCTTTTTCAATAAATTCCATCACTTCGCGACCACGTTCACCGATCAGTCCGATCACAATCACGTCTGCCTGACAATATCTCGCAATCATCCCAAGCAAAGTACTCTTGCCAACACCCGAGCCGGCAAAAATGCCCATGCGCTGACCTTCGCCAACGGTCAAGAGTCCGTCAATCGCTCTGACCCCGGTCGGCATGACGTTTGAGATCCGCTTTCTTTTAAAAGGATCCGGTGAATCTTGAATAACGGGATAATCGACCAGCTTGTCGGTATCGATGTCCGAATCGTCAAGCGGTCTGCCCAAGCCGTCAAGCGTGTGACCCAAAAGCTGAGGGCCGACTCTGACCTGCAGCGTCTTGCCTGTCGGTTTGACGACGCAACCTGGTCCGATTCCTTCGAGTTCGTCCAAAGGCATCAAAAGCACCGTTTCTTTAACGAAGCCGACAACCTCTGCCAAAGCGACCTTGTCAGAACCTTTGATAGCCACTTCGCAGATTTCACCGACAAACACGCTGAGTCCTTCAGCCTTGATGACCAATCCGACGACTTCGCTGACTTTGCCATAAGTCGTATAAAATTTGTGATGTTCGGCTTGATATAAGTAATCTTCGGCCGGAAAACTCAAATCAATCATGCTCATTCTGCTCACCCAAACTCTTTAAGAACTTTTCCAAATCTTCTTTGATATCAACCGTGATAAACGACTCGTTTGATTCGATTTTCACCGTGTACGGCTCAAGGCCTTCATCTTCCAACACCGAATAACGTAGATTCGGAACTTCTTTGTGCATTTTGTCCAACCGATCGATCAACGGCTGCCTGTAGCAGGCGTTTGCTCTGACGATAATCATTTCATCCGGTTTTTCCAGTTCAATGAAGACGGGAGCCAAAATGTTGGTAATCGTCGAAGCATCGACATCAAGCTGCTTTTTGATCAGAATCTCCGCTAGCTTGATCGCAAATTTTCGCAAATCTTCTTCTTTTTCTTTGGCGAACTTTTGACAATCTTCATTTGCCTGATTCAAATTGCTTTTTTCCTGCTCGATGACTTTTTGCGCAATCTTCAATCCCGCTTGATAACCATCCTGATAGCCTGATTTCTGACCGTCGTCATAGCCTTTTTTTTGAGCATCTTCTCTAATTTGCTCAGCCTCTGCATTTGCCTTCGCGATGATCTCTTGTTCCATCTGCTCAAGCTTTTTGCGATGATCTTCACGTTCTTTGGCAAGTTTTCTTTCCGTCCGACTAATCAGAAGCTGTTCTTCGTCTGGCAAATTGTCCTTAGGTTCTTTTTTCTCAACAATCTTCGTGACGATTTCCTTTTCTTCTCCTTTGGTTACGGACGATAATTTGACTATGCTGCCTCTTTTACTTGACCACTGCATCTTGCTCGCCTCTTCCGATGTAAATCTCTCCTGCATCGTCTAAGCGACGGATAACTGCAACGACTTTTTGCTGTGCCTCTTCGACGGACGACAAACGAACCGGTCCCATGTACTCGAGATCTTCTCTGATGTTGTCGGCTGCACGTGTCGACAGGTTCTTGAAAATGAACTCTTTGATATCTTCTGCAGAACCTTTGAGCGCAAGTTCCAAAACGTCGTTAGGCACATCGCGCAAGACCTTTTGCACGTCGCGACCTTCCAACGTGATAATGTCGTCGAACGTGAAGAGGTTGGCCTTGACTTCTGCGCCAAGTTCTGGCTGACGTTTTTCCAAATCGTCGATGATATTCTTTTCCGTGCTGCGACTTGCAGAGTTGAGAATATTGACCAACGCGTTGACGCCGCCGACCTTTTCCGTTTCGGATTCGTCGAAGCTCGTGAACTTGCTTTTCATTACCTTTTCGATTGCCTTGATGACCCAAGGCGACGTTGATGAAATTGATCCGATTCGCTCTGCAACTTCTGCTTGAAGATCTGTCGGAAGTTCCGCCAAAACGCTTGCCGCCTTATCCGGCTGAAGATAGCACATGATCAGCGCGATCGTTTGCGGCTGTTCTTCAAGCAAAAGATTCAGCAGCTGCTTTTCATCAGCCTTGCGCGCGATGTCGAACGGACGCTCGCGCAGCTGAATCTGATTCAAAACATCGATGACTTCTTTTGCTTTTTGCGGTCCCAACGCCTGATTGAGCAAGTTTCTGGCGTATTCGATCCCGCCGTCAAGCACGTATTGACGTGCCTGAGCAGTGTTGACGAATTCGTTCATTACCTCATCGCGTTCTTCGGGAGAAACGTAATCGGTGTTGGCGATTTCGTAACTGACCTGCTGAATCATTGATTCAGGAAGCTGCTTCATGATTTTTGAAGAAGTTTCCGAGCCAAGTGCAATCATTAAAATTGCTGCCCTTTTTATTCCGCTTAATTCTGCCATTTACTCAAAACACCTCAATCTACTGCTTTTTCCCTTTTCCGCCTTCCTTGACCCATGCTGAAATCAAGTCAGCAACGACATCAGGATGCTTCGTAGCGTATTCTTTTGCCCTTTGTTCGGTTGAAACGGCGATTTTACGCTTGGTTTCTGTTTCTTTTCTTTGACGTTCCTGTTCTGCCAAAATTTCCGGATCGAGTTCTTCAGCGCCTTCTTTTGCCTCCTCCTCTTCTTCTCCTTCATCGGTTACGTCAACGTCATAATCATCATCATAGTATTCTTCTTCCTCTTCAGCCAAACGACGGCGGCGACGGATTACGAGGAAGATGATCGTTCCAAGCGTAAGAACGCCTGCTGCAATCAATGCTCCAATCAATACCCAGTTCGTCTTCTTGGCCGGTTTCTTGGCAGCCTTCTTCTTCGCCGACTTCGCTCTTGCAAAGTTGACTGCCTGAACGGAAACGGTATCGCCGCGTTTCTTGTCGTACCCGAGAGCTCCTTGAATCAGCTTGCGGATGTTTTTGGCATCGCCTGCCGACAGGTCCCCGTTGATGACGACTGAGCTCGTCATACGGTTAATCGATCCCGGTGCATTGATGATCTTCGTCGTCTCGGTATTCAGCTCGTTGTTGACCGTTCTGTTGTACGAAGCATTGTCATTGTTGGCATCGCCCGTAACGTTATCAACGTTGTCGTTTACCTGACCGGTTTGCGCCTGCTTGATTTCGGCCTGCTTGCCGCTTGCCTGAACGTTTTCGCTTCTGACCTGAGGATTGCTGTAATTCGTAATTTTCTTTTCCACTGCGTCAAAATTCAAATCAACGTTTACGGATGCCTTGACTTTGCCCCTGCCGACAACCGGTTCGATCAAGCCCGTAATCTTCTTTTCCATCTCTTTTTCATACTGACTCTTGAGTTTCATGTACTTGCTTGTCGCGCTGGAACTGTCGGAATCATCGTCTTCTTCATTTTTATTCAAAATTTTGCCGGTCTGATCGACGACTTTGACGTTCTTTTTGTCAAGTCCCTGAACCGCACCGGTCGTCAAAGCAACGATTCCCTGAACCGCATCCTTCGAAATCGAAGTTCCCTTAAGCGTTAATACGATTGATGCCTTGGCTTTTTTTGAAGTCGAATTGTCAAACACGTTGTCTGATTTTGGAATCGTCAAATTGACTTTTGCCTTGTCAACGTCATCCAAAGCAGCAATCGATTTTTCCAATTCTCCTGTCAAAGCCCTTTGATACATGATTTTGCGATCCTCATCAGTCGTCATCATGCTCGCTGAGTCAAACAACTCAAACCCTTTTGAACTGCTTGGAAGCTTGTTGTCGACGGCCAGATCGATTCGATACTGATCGACCTTCGTCTTATCGACCATGATCGTTTTGCCGTCGTCTGCCAGCTTATATTTGATGTTTTGCGAATCAAGATCCTGAGAAATCGTCCCAGCGTCTGCTTCGCTCAAATTTGAAAACAGCACGCTGTATTCAACGCGCGTGTTCATGTAGTAAACCGTGCCGATTATCGCAAAAAGGCTGATGATTCCAAGAACGATGGCAATCTTGACAAGGCGGCTTAATTCACTCCATTTTGCCTTCAAGGCTTCTAAAGCGTCCTTTACTTTATCCACTTGATTTTAACCCCCTGCTACTAACTAAAACTGCATGTTCTTGATATCGTTGTATGCTTCAATCACCTTGTTGCGCACCTGAACTGCTGTTTCCAATGATAATTGAGCTTCCGTCATGTTGATCATGACTTTTCCCAAATCGCTTTCGGTTCCGGAAATCATTCCGTTCGTTCCCTTATCCATGGTGTTCATGTTGCTGTTCAAGCCTGCAATGGCTTTTTCAAGAACCGATCCAAAAGACTTTGCATCAGTTTTTGATATTTGATTTTGTCCATCAGACAGTCCGGTAATCTTGGACAACTGATTCTGATAGTTCCCTAATCCTGAAATTGAATTCATAGCTTATCTCCTAAATTAGTCCTTTGAAATCTCAAGTGCTTTCTTCAAAATGTTCTTGTTTGCTTCAGTTGACGAAACGTTTGCTTCATAAGTACGCATCGCTTGAATCATGTCGACCATTTCATCAGCCATGTTGACGTTTGGCATTTTAACGTATCCGTTTGCGTCAGCATCTGGATTCGTCGGATCATACGCCAATTTGGTCGTATTGTCTTCGGCAATGTTCGTTACCTTGACGCCTGCACTTGTAATCCTGTTCGTTCCTTGAGCCTGGCGAAGGTTTTCGGAAAACTCAACCTTTTTTTTCTTATAAGGACCGCCCTCGGCCGTTCTTGTCGTATTAACGTTTGCAATGTTTGTTGATGCCACGTCAAGTTTCATTCTTTCAAGCGAAAGTCCGCTTGCATTGATCTGAAGTCCGTTAAAAATACTCATAATCTATTCCCCTCAGTGATTAATTACGTAATTCATCATTTTATATCGTCCGTTCAGTTGAGAAGTAATCGCACTGTAATACAGACCGTTTTGTGCTTGATTTACCATTTCGGTATCAACGTCAACGTTATTTCCGTTCTTTTGAAATCCAGTATTGCGAGATGTGATGTAAGGACCGCTCGTTCCACCGGTCTGCATGTGATTCTTATGAGTTTCCGTCAGATTCAGATTGTCCATCGCTTGACTCAGCTGACTTTCGAAAACGACGCGTTTTGCCTTGTAATTTGGCGTATTGACATTTGCGATATTGTTTGAAATGAGCTCTGAACGCGTTTGCGATACGTCCATTGCCGTTTTTAACAAGTTGTATGTATCCATTTTCTATCCCCTCCTCAATCAGAATACGAAAAAAGTCAATCAATTGCCTGACGTTGACTGCATCTAGCTTATTCAATTGCAACTAACTGCTTAAACTGACTATTTTCTTACTTTATAGTTAAATTATGACATAGCGATTATAAAATCATTCGTCTATTGATTGAAATATTACCTAAAATAATTATATTTAAAATTATTTTTTTTGTTAATTTAGTGAATTTTATTCGATTTTTAAAAACAGTAATTTCAAAAAAATCCACACATTATTTTATCGAGACCGATTGTAGCATTTTCATCTCCTTTCGGTTCAACTTAGTTGTGTTGCTAACGTTTCGAGATAGGCTTTCTTCACTGTATTTGCCATAAACTGCGTTTCTTGTTTCTTTCATATTTTTAATGATGCGAATCGTTTTTGTTATGCTTGTCCAATAATATTCAAATGAATTGATATTCACTCATCTCAAGAAAACGATTGCTTCAAAAAGCGGCTGGAAAAAACTCTGTCGCAAATTGAAAAAACTGATCAGTTTTGCATGCATGACGCTTGCTATTGTGGAAATAACCCGAAATAGCTTGGCGCGCTGATTTATCAGGCACCGCATTTGGCAAAATTACGGACACATCGATGAAAATGGGTTTTCTGTCCGTAAATGTCTTGCTCCAAAAAAGGCAATTACGGACAAAATGGTCAAAAATGGTCGTTTGTCCGTAAATTTGAGTGAGATCTTGAATAGATTGGTTGAGCAACACTGCATTTAAAAAAGCCGAACAAAAGCAATCGCAAATCGACCGCCTTCGTTCGGCATTTCGTTTGATTAACTGTTTATTTTTTGAATTATAATCTCAACGCGGCGGTTTTGCGCCTTGCCCTCGTCAGTATCGTTTGAGGCTTTGGGCTTATTTTCGGCATAAGCCTGAACGGAAACGTTACTTTCGCTGATGGCGCCTTTTGAAACGAAATAGCGCATCACGGTTACGGCACGAGCGGAACTTAATTCCCAGTTCGATGCGTACTTGCTTCGTTTTGAAACCGGAACGTTGTCGGTATAGCCGGCAACGATGACGGGATTGCTGCTGACCTGCTGAAGATCCGGAACAAGCTTGTCCAACATTTGCTTGACAGCATCGGAAAGATCTGCCGAACCCGAATTGAACAAAATGCTTGAATCAAGATTCAAGTGCACGCCGTCGCTCTCATAGCTGACGGTCGTATTGCCGGCACGTCCGGTATCTTGGATGTCCTGCTTAAGTTTTTCAGCAACTTCTTTTAACTGCTGCCGTTCTTGAACACGCGCCTGCTGTTTGCTGAGACTGTTTTGAACGCGCTGTTCGCTTGCCGCGGCCTGCTTTTTGGTCGAGACGGATGATGCGCCCTTGCCCTTCGTGGCCGTTTCACCCATGTCAATCACGTTGTCAACGGCTGAATCGTTCTTGATTGGGTTAAGCGACATGACTTGACTGAATTCGTTTTTCAAAGCATTGAATTTGTTCGAATCAACGTTGGACATGGCAGAAACAACGATGAACAGACCCAAAAGCAGGGTCAGCATGTCTGAATACGGCAGAAGCCAAGCTTCACTGGCCTCTTCTTCTTTTCGTTCTTTCTTTCTTCTAGCCACGTGCTCCCCTCCTATTCTTCAGAAACTTTGCGCTTTTCCGGCGGAATTTGAGCGTAAAGCTTTTGTTCGATGACTTTTGCGGAATGTCCCGCCTGAATGTCCATGACGCCTTCGATAATCAGCGTCTTAAGCAAAACTTCTTCTTCGTTTTTGGCTTCCAAACGCGTTGCGAACGGAATCATGACCAAATAACCCATGAAGATACCAAAGATCGTCGCAACAAAGGCCGAAGCAATCATCGGTCCTAATTTGTTGATGTCGGAAAGATTGCCCAGGGCACCGATCAGACCGATTGCGGCACCCATAACGCCCAATGTCGGCGACGTTGCACCGGCTGTTTTGAACAAGCCCGACATGCGGTGATGTCTCGTTTCCATCGCATCAACTTCTGATTCCATCAAATCTCTGATCTGTTCTGCTTCGGCCCCGTCAACGACGAGCTCCAGACCTTGTTTCATAAAAGGATCGTCAAGTTCGTTAACAGGTGCTTCAAGAGCAAGCAGTCCTTCGCGACGAGCAATGTTTGAAAGTTCGACCATTTTCTCGATTGTCCCGTTCAAATCAGGCTCTTCATTTGACATCAACACTTTCATGACCTTCGGAAGTCGCTTGATGTCCGCCATCGTATAAGAAGACAAAACAGCAGCAATCATGCCGCCAAAGATGATTACGGCAACTTCACCGTTCAAAAGCATCGCTACGCTGGCACCCTTCAAAATCAGGGCCATCACGATACAGATTGCTCCAAGAACAAGCCCTATTATCAAAAATATATCCATTTCGTTCCCTCCGTAACTAACTGCTATATATGTACACATTTGTTATATCGGTAAAATATGCTTAAAATTAAGCCGTCCGATTAAGATGTATAGTTGACCTTTTTGAGAGTAATTCTTGAATATTTATGAAAATGCGGAGAGCAGCACTGCATTTGACAATGATTTGAAGATGTGGCCGGTTCGTTCGGAAAATGCAGAGCTCGCGTTGGTGAAAGCAGGACAAAACATCCAATAGTCTATCGCCGCCTCCAAATTAGGACTGCACGAATCCGAAAGTAGAACAAAATCTCCAAAATTTGGAAAAATGTTCTACCGCAAAGGAAAAACTCAAACCACGCTGGAAAAAAGCTCCAACATCCCGGCGAACGCTGCCAAGTCGTAGCCATCAATCGACGCGGCAGCACGCACGCTCTGCATTTGACAAAAAAGAGGATCTTCCCCCTCATCTCTTCCGGGAAAAATCCTCATGCTGAATATTACTTGAAACGTTTCGAATGCTTGGCCAGCTCATCAGCCGTATCGCTCAGTTCGCGAATTGCGACTGCAAGTTCTGACATCGAAGCCGAAACTTCTTCCGCATTTGCGGAAACTTGTTCCGTTCCTGCAGCATTTTCTTCAGTCGAAGCTGAAATTTTGTCGAGGCTTTCGCTTACCTTGGTTTCGATTTCGTTTAACTCATCATTGCCGTGCTTGATTCGCTCGGATGTTGAAATAAGCTGCTCGGTATTCTTGTAAACGGCCTCCGTCGACTTGATCGCAGAATCAATCAGTTGCGTCTGGCGCTTGCCGACTTCTTTTGAAATTTCGACTTCATCCGACAAGCGATCCGACTTCTGTTTGATTTCTTCAATGATGCCGGCAATCTGATTGGTCGACTCCTTGCTTCTGACCGCAAGCTTTCTGATTTCCTGTGCAACGACCGCAAATCCCTTGCCGGAATCGCCGGCACTTTCCGCTTCAATGGATGCGTTCAAAGCCAACAGGTTGGTCTGGCGCGCAACTTCATTGATTACGCTGATAACCTGCGTGATGTTTTGAATGCTGTCGCTCAAATTCTGCATCTCGTTAACGAGGCGTTCCGTTTGTTCTTGCGAGCTGTCCCAGTTGGTGCTTACTTTGGTCATCGTTTCCATGTTTTGCTGATTCAAAGAAGCCGTCTGTGTCGAAACGTTGTCCAATACGTCGACGTCCTTTGCAAGCTCATTGGCAATTCTTGAAAGTTCTTTCATCTGCTCATCGACATGAACGGTTTCCCGCGCCTGGTTCTCGGTGACGCTTGCCACGTCAGTGATTGTTTGCGACACTTCGTCAACTGCGCTTGACACGATCGAATAATACTGTCCGGTTGATTCGTCATATGCCGGTTTCGTCCAGTAGACTTTGGACGTGTCGCTCATGGCGCCTCGATACCAATCCTGAGTTCTCGGATCGATTTTTTCCGACAAGCCGTTCAATGCATAAAGCTTTCCGCTTTGCGTTCCGAAATAGACGTTAGAATAAACATCGTTTCCGGAAAATGAAGTCTTCATCATATCAAGTATCTCATTTTCCGTGAATTTTCCCTGCGTAAATCCAGAGAGCGAAGTTCCGGCATTGGCCTTTGCTTCAGCATCGGATGCGATGTCTGACAACGTTTTTTCCATCACTTGAGCAGCCGTTTCTTTGGAAAGCCGGTTGCGCTCGTTCAACAGATGCTTAGTCTGAATATATGATGACGAAAACATCACGACGATCGACAACAATGCTGCGATAATCATAAAGAATCCCGCAAATCGTCCTAATGATTTGCGACGCTCCTTTTTCTTGACACTTTCGACTTTGCCCTTGTTTTTAGACAATGTATGTTTTTTTCAATTCTCATTCCTCCGCAAGATGCATGTATTTTTAACAATCGGATGTTTTACCTAGTTTTAAACAGATAAATAAATAGTATAATTTTCAAAAACATCTTAAACATCATAAAAATATGATATAATGTTAACCATATAGGGTACAATTTATCAACTTTACTGTATTTCATTCGGATTTAATCAAAGTTATGAGAAGGATTTTTTGCCATGACCAACAGAGTTACGATCAGGGACGTCGCACGTTACGCTGACGTTTCAATGTCAACCGTTTCGCAGATTTTAAACGGAAAAGCCAACCGTTTTTCGAACGATACGCGCCAAAAAGTACTTTATGCGCGTGATGCTTTGGGCTACGTTCCTGACTTCAATGCGCGAAATTTGATTACTAATTCGGTCAAAACCATCGGCGTGATCGTTCCTGACATTGGCAATCCGTTCTTCAGCACGTTCATCAAAAGCATCGAGTTTTTGGCAATGGAACAAAACTGCATCTCGCTGATTCTGAGCTCAAACGACAATCAGGAACTCGAGCGCAAGCACCTTGAACAACTGATCAATCGCTCAATCGACGGCATCATCATTGCCAGTCCTTCGATTGGACAGGCCGAAATTGACAATCAGCTGAAGAAAAACCGCATTCCATATCTTCTGATCGATCAAAATCCGATTGCAGACGGCGATCGCGTCATGACGGACGATTTTAACGGTGCCGAGCTTGCCGTCAATCATCTCGCTCAATTGGGTCATCGCAAAATTGCCATGATTATGGCAAAGAAGCCTTCGGACAACCTCAAGCGAAGGTTTTTCGGGTACAAGCATGCACTTAATTCAAACGGGCTTGAGTTTGACGAAAAGCTCGTCATTTCGACCGAGATGAGCAAAATCGGCGGGATGAACGCTGCAAACAAGCTGATCCAAACTGATGCCACCGCCGTTTTGACGGTCAACGACGAGGTAGCCATCGGACTTTATCACGGGTTGAATCTTTTAGGCAAAAGCGTTCCGGACGACTACTCGGTCGTCGGCTACGACAACATTGACCTTGACGAATATCTTGCACCGCCTTTGACTTCGATTTCTCAGCCGATTCATGAGCTTGGCGCAACTGTTTTTAAAAAACTCATCGAACGCATCAAGAACCCTGATCTGCCGCAAACCGAGATCATGCTTCCGGTCAAACTGGTTAAGCGCAACAGCACAAAAAAATTATCTTAGAATTTTTAAAAATGCAGAGCACGAGGCAACGACTTGCTTGAAAAATCCGCGCTTTTTTTTGCGCGGATTTTTTCGTCTCATTTTTTGGAAAATTCAGCTAAAGCAAGATGAACGTGCAGCGTGTTGGGGCTTTTTACGGGCAAATCCCTGGTTTCGTCATTTTGCCCGTAACCACACGCATTGTTTTACGGGCAAATCCCTGGTTTCGTCATTTTGCCCGTAACTGCCTGCATTGTTTTACGGGCAAATTCCTGTTTTCCACGTTTTGCCCGTAACCGCCCCCATTGT
>Ga0256406_1001325_pt1 | contig 40577 bp, 41 predicted proteins | sample RumenRJG_03DNA_FD_185986 | JGI IMG/M metagenome (GOLD analysis project Ga0256406, IMG submission 185986) | Bovine rumen microbial communities from Lethbridge, Alberta, Canada - RJG_03 | ecosystem: Host-associated > Mammals > Digestive system > Stomach > Rumen | place: Canada: Alberta | collected... | reverse complement strand
TGGTTACATCCTGTCCAAAGTCAATGCGCATGCCGCTGACACACTGGCCAGCATCTGTGACATTTCCCATAAATGTCACTGCATACGATGCAGGTGATTCCTGCGCCATCACTGGTGTTAAACCACCCGAGAAGAGAAGTGCCACACTGAAAAGCATGGCCAGAAAATGCTTCATTTTCTGTAACATGATGATCTCCCTTCATCGATACTTCTATGATAGCAGAAAATGTAACCGCTTTCCTACATTTCAAAAGAAATTGTATGACGTCATATGCATCATCATTTCTTTCATACTCTCATTATCTTTTATGCTGTCTGCATACAAAAAGAGAGGACCGCAGTCCTCTCCTGTTATCTTCTCTGTACGATTCTTAACGCAGAATCTCGTCTGCCTTGTTCAAAGCACTGGCAATGACGGCATCCATGTCATAGTACTTGTATTCGCCAAGACGGCCGCCAAAGACAATGTTGTTTTCCTTATGGGCAAGCTCACGATACTTCTGATACAGCTCGGAATTTCTTGCATCATTGACCGGATAGTAAGGCTCATCGCCCGGCTTCCACTCAGAGGAATACTCTCTGGAAATGACGGTGCATGGGATATCCTTACCTTCATCATCCTTGCCAAACTCAAACCACTTATGTTCGATGATTCTGGTCCATGGCGTCTCTCTGTCGGTGTAGTTGACAGCCGCATTGCCCTGGAAATTCGGCGTATCCAGCAGTTCTGTCTCAAAGCGGACAGAGCGATACTGCAGTGTACCCAGGCTGTAGTTGAAGTAGGCATCAATCGGTCCTGTATAGATCACAGTATCTGCCAGTGCATCAAACTGTTCCTTGTTCTTCAGATAGTCCTCATGCAGACGGACCTCAATGCCATCCAGCATATTGGCAACCATTTTTGTATAGCCGCCCATCGGAATTCCCTGATACAGGGCATTGAAATAGTTATTATCGAAGGTGAAGCGCACCGGCAGACGCTTGATAATGAATGCCGGCAGATCTTTGCAGTCACGGCCCCACTGCTTCTCTGTATAACCCTTGATCAGCTTCTGATAGATATCGGTGCCAACCAGAGAGATTGCCTGCTCTTCCAGATTCTTCGGCTCCTTGATGCCAGCAGCTTTCTTCTGCTCCTCTATTTTTTCATATGCTTCCTGCGGCGTTACAACACCCCACATCTTGTTAAATGTGTACATGTTAAAAGGCAGGGAATACAGCTCCCCATGATAATTGGCCACCGGGCTGTTGGTAAACCGGTTGAATGTAGCAAACTGCTGGACATAGTTCCATACTGTCTGATTGTTGGTATGGAAGATATGCGCGCCATACTGATGGACGTGGATGCCTTTGACATCTTTGGTATACACATTGCCGGCAATCTGATCCCTGCGGTCAATGACCAGGACCTTTTTGCCTGCTTTCTTTGCCTCATGTGCGAATACGGCACCATACAGACCGGCGCCCACAACAAGATAATCGTACTGTTTCATCTTATCTCCTTATTCTTAATACTGCGTATATTCCGCCCAGGTGCCATCACTCGGCATCCACTGGTTCTCACCAATCTGGTACCATGTATAGCCATCGGCCTGGGCCGTGGCGATGACTTCATACTCCTGTCCTGTTGTTGCAAAACCAACCTCATTGCCAGACAGAGATGCACTGTCTCTGATCCTGACTGCATCTGCAGTCACCTTCAGATGACCGACATAGCCCTCATGTACATTGGCTGTTGCTGTTGGTGCAGGCGTCGGTGTTGGTGTCACGGTCGGTGCGGCAGTGGCTTCCACTGTCTCCTTCGGTGCAGCTGTTACGGCCGCAGTCTTATTGGTCAGCCTGCCTTTGAGATCTGACACAATACTGCCGCCAGTAAAATGATCCACCAGATAGATACCGCCAGCCAGCAGTGCCAGAGTCAGGACAATGAATAACAGAATGGCCGGCAGCACAGAATGATGTTTCTTATTGTTCCTGTGATGTATTTCCGGTTCCTGTCTGCTCTTCGGGGCTGTCTTTCTTTCTGTTTCTTCCTCATGTTCATTGGGATCAAACAGCGTATCCTCCAGAGACCTTCTCTGTTCACGGCTGGGATCATACTGCTTTGTCTCAATTGCCTCTTCCTGTTCCAGCTTCTTCATCTGCGCTGTTTCCTGAATCGGCAGATCCTTGACATCCAGATCCGTAAAGGCACCCGGCTCGGCATGACGGGGCTTTGGTCTATCAGAGGTCTGTTGATACTGACCATAGTAGTCATCATAGGAATTGTTCTGTGGATAAGAGCGCGATGCATGCTGCGAAGGCCGCTCATATGTTTCATCTCTTTCCACATGCTGATGGCTCTGAACCGTCTGCTTTTTCTGTGCTGATTGATCTTCATCCAGAGAAGGCAGCACAAAGTCATCCTCATCATCCAGCAGCCAGCCGCAGTGCGGACACTGCTTCATATCCGCCGGCACTTCAAAGCCACAGTTTTTACAAATGCGCTTTCCATTTGATGTCATGAACCCCGCCTCCTTATATATCCATATCCCGGGATGATTGTATCATCCTATTTCAGATTCCTGTAGACAAACAGCATGCGGTCCTTGCCATTCATATCCTTCAGAATCTCATACTTCCAGCCAGGAAGTGTCTTCTCCACAAGCTGCGACATCCGCTCACGCTGGTCCCACCCCATCTCAAAGGCCATGAAGGCTTTATCTTTCAGCACCTTCTGGCAATCCGCAAAGATTTCCCGATAGAATTTCAGGCCATCCTCACCGCCAAACAATGCCACATGCGGCTCAAAGTCCACCACCGACTTTTCCATCTTCTCTTCCTGGGGAATGTATGGCGGATTGCATACAAGCACATCCACCCGGATGTTCTTCTCAATCAGCGGCTGCAACATATCGCCTGCCATAAACTGCACATCGGCTTCATTCATCTGTGCATTCTTTCTCGCCGTCACCAGTGCTTCCTGGGAAATATCGGTTGCCATCATATGCACATGCGGTTCTTCTTTGCATAACGTGATGGCAATGGCACCGGAGCCGGTGCCGACATCCACACAGTAAATGGTTTCATTCTTTGCGAAATACTGATCCATTCTGGCAAGAATGTTGGCACACAATTCCTCGGTCTCCGGCCGGGGAATCAGCACATCCTCATTGACAATAAACTTGTACCCATAGAACCAGGAATACCCCAGCACATGGGCCATTGGTTCCTGTTTCAGAATTCTGGCCATGCCTGCTTCAAAGCTATTGCGAAGATCTTCCGGCATCTCTTTCCTGAAATTGGCATACAGGTTATAGCGCTCCTGCTGTGAAAGCTCCACCAGATAGGCCATTACCGTTTCACGCGGCACATCATTCTGGTCACACAGCTTCTCATATTTTCTGACTTCCTGTTCAAATGTCACGGTTTTGCCTCCTGCAGCAGTCTCTTCTCTTCCTCAGCTTTTAAGCCGGCAATCATGCCATCCAGCTTACCCTCCATGATCCGATCAAGCTGGGTAATGGTCAGGCCAATGCGGTGATCCGTCACCCTGTTCTGCGGATAGTTGTAGGTACGGATCTTTTCAGAGCGGTCACCCGTACCGATCTTAGCTTTGCGCAAAGCCCCGGCCTTGGCTTCTTCCTTTTCCCGTTCATATTCATACACACGGGAGCGGATAATGGCCATGGCCGTCTCCCGGTTTTCAATCTGGGATCTGCCTTCCTGGCAGTTTACCGTGATGCCGGTGGGCTTATGCACAATGCGCACAGCCGAATCGGTCTTATTGATATGCTGGCCGCCGGCACCGGAAGAACGGTGCGTCTCAATCTCAAGATCATTGGGATCAATCTCAAAGTCACTCTTTTCCACTTCCGGATAGCAGTAGACCGTAGCCGTACTTGTCTGAATGCGGCCTTGTGATTCGGTCTTAGGCACACGCTGCACGCGGTGCACCCCGCTCTCCCATTTCAGACTGCCATACACACCGCCCTCTTTTGCCTTGATCGAAAAGACAATCTGAGAGAAGCCGCCTGCTTCTCCTTCGGATGCCTCCATGACCTGTACCTTCCAGCCCTGGCTTTCCGCATAGCGGCTGTACATCCGGAACAAGTCGCCGGCAAAAATATTGCCCTCATCACCGCCGGCACCGCCGCGGATCTCCATGATGGCATTGCAGTCATCGGAAGAATCATGCGGAATGAGCAGCTTCTGGATATGGGCCAGCAGCTCCTCTTTCTGCTTTTCACATTCTTCTTTCTCACTGGCAGCCATTTCCTTCAGCTCCGGATCCTCTTCCTTTGCCATCTCGTCTGCCTGCTGCAGCCGCTCATCCAGATCGCACAGCTGATGATATGCCTGTACCGGTGCTTCCAGCCTTGCCTGTTCCTTGCTCAGCTTTGTCAGCTTCGCAGGATCCGACACAATCTCCTCCTGCATCATTTCCCGGGCAATCTCATCATATCTGCCAGCCATCTCTGCCAGTTTTTCCTTTACGGCATCCATTCACATTCTCCTGACTCTTAATTCTTCAAATCTTCCAGCTCCGTGCGGTGGGCATGCATCCGATGCAGCCGGCGCAGAGCCTTGGCCTCAATCTGCCGGATTCTTTCCCTGGTCACATCACACGCCTTGCCAACCTCTTCCAGGGTCTTGGGCCGGCCGTCATCCAGACCAAAGCGCATCCGCAGGATCATCTCTTCCCTTGGCGGCAGTGACTTGAGCATATCATCCACCATGTCCTTCATCGCCTGGTCGTTCATGTATTCTTCCGGATTGACAGCAGACTTATCCTCGATGAAATCACTCAGTGTGCTGTCTTCCTCTTCACCAGCCGGTGTCTCCAGAGAGACCGGCTGCTGGGCAATGCCCTGAATCTCACGTACCCGTTCCGGCGTCATGCCATTGCCAAGTTTACGGGCAATTTCTTCCACAGTAGGTTCCCGGTTCAATTCCTGCATCAGGCTGCGCTGGGCACGGTTGACCCGCATGATCTGCTCCGTCATATGGACCGGAATACGGATATCGCGCGACTGATCGGCAATGGCCCTGACCATGGACTGGCGGATCCACCATGTTGCATATGTAGAAAAACGGAATCCCTTGGTATAGTCAAACTTCTCCACAGCCCGGATCAGGCCGAGATTACCTTCCTGGATCAGATCCTGGAAGGACAGGCCGCGGTTGGTATACTGCTTGGCCATGGACACAACAAGGCGCAGGTTGCTAGAGATCAGAAGATCCTTGGCATCTTTGTATGCCTGAGAATCCACCGGATTTTCCTGCATGGCTTTGGCAGCGTCCTTCTCCTGCTGTGCTGTCAGCAGCGGAATCTGACCGATCTGGCGCAGATACTGCCGCTCGGCATCGCCAACACCATGAGAGCGGTTTTCCTCAATGTACGGGGCAGCCACATCATGATCTTCATCATCTTCCTCGTCTTCCTCAGAAGATTCTTCCCCTTCTTCATCCTCATCAGAAGAAGAATCATCCCCGTCATCATCCGAGAACAGATCTTCCTCATCATTCAGAAAAATATCATTTTGCTGGCACCAGTTGAAAAGATCATCCTCCTCATCTTCGCTGAGATGATTCTTCTCGGCCATCTCCATGATATCCTTTTCGCTGATTTCCTCATTCTTTGCGGCTTTTTCGGCAAACAACTTCTTGATTTCATCCAATGATAAAAGCGTCTTTTTTGTTTCCTCTTTCACCATGACAATATCTCCTGTTCCTTTCTATTTTACAATGAAAACATGATCTTTGCCTCCCCACAAAAAAGCGCAAACAAAAACAGCTGACATCCATCAGCTGTCTGTTGTGTCCATCTTACTTCAGGCCGTACTTCTTGTTGAACTTCTCTACCTGGCCAGCAGCCTGAGCAAATCTCTGACGGCCAGTATAGAAAGGATGGCAATTGCTGCAGGAGTCAACTCTGATCTCCGGCAATGTGGAGCCTGTCTCAAACTCAGCACCACAGGATGTGCAGATTACCTTGGCCTTGTAATACTTCGGATGAATTCCTTCTTTCATGTTCATTCTCCCTTCTGCCTTACGCCTCTACGCGTGCGTAAAGAAAGTTGCGACAGTATATTACCATCCACAGACTGACAAATCAAGTCAGTCTTCTTCGTCATCCGCAACCTTTTCACGCCATACCTTAGCACCCAGGGCATTGAGCTTGTCATCAATGTGATCATAGCCGCGGTCGATATGATAGATGTTGGAAATCGTGGTTGTGCCCTCTGCCAGCAGACCTGCCACAACCATGGCAGCACCGCAGCGCAGATCGGTTGCGGCCACCTTGGTGCCATACAGCGGTGTCGGCCCATGAATCACAGCCTCGCCCTGATGCACATCAATATTGGCACCCATCCGGCACAGCTGCTCACAATGCTTGAAACGCTCCACATAGATCGTCTCTTCCACATGGGAATCACCCTCTGCCTGGGTCATCAGGGATGTCAGCGGCTGCTGCAGATCCGTGGCAAAGCCCGGATACGGACGGGTTGTAATATCCGTTCCCTTAAGATGATCACTGTGGCGCACCGTAATCGAATCCACCGTGACATCCATGTCCACGCCCATCTCTTCCAGCTTCAGCAGAAGGGCTTCCAGATGATGGGGAATGACATTGTTGATCTTCATCTTTTCCGCCATGGCAGCCGCAATAATGATATACGTTCCAGCCTCAATGCGATCCGGGATGATCTCATGGAAACAGCCGGACAGCGATGTCACTCCATCAATCGTAATAACATTGGTGCCGGCGCCGCGGATATGGGCACCCATCTTGTTTAACAAGGTTGCCACATCAATGATCTCCGGTTCTCTGGCTGCATTTTCAATCGTTGTTCTGCCCTTGGCATAGACAGCTGCCATCATGATATTGATGGTGGCACCAACGGAAGAAATATCCAAGAAGATCTTGTCTCCGACAAGCTCATCCGCATCGATTTCAAAGCATCCCTTTTCATATTTGACCGTTGCGCCAAGTGCTTCAAAGCCCTTGAGATGCAGGTCAATCGGACGGGGGCCGAGATAGCAGCCGCCCGGCATCTTCATTCTGACATGGTGATACTTGCCAAGCAAGGCACCCATAAAATAATAGGAAGCACGCAGCTTGGTGACCGCATCATCCAGCAGATCCACATTCTGCATGTGGGTAGGATCTATAATCAGATGGTCCGCATGGGGCTGATCCACCTGTACATTCAGTATCTTCAGTATTTCCGCAAGATTGCGTACATCCGCAATTTCCGGAACACCAACGATGGTTACCGGCCCATTGGCCAGCACCGCCGCCGGAATCAGGGCAACCGTCGCATTCTTACTGCCGGAGATCGTTACTTCTCCATTGAGCCGGTGTCCCCCTTCAATCTTGATTACTTCTGGCATATGATTTTCCTTTCCGCCTCAAATGCAGCAGACATATTGTACTGCAAAGGCGTTACTGTGCAACTTTTCCAGCATTCTTGAGCATTGCCTCCTGCTGTTTCAGCCCCTGCATATTGGCTTCATAGTCTCTGGCAAACACAAAGCCATACAGAATATCGGCCAGCAGGCCCATGCCTTCCCAACTGCCAAGTGCCCGCACACCTGTACCTTCGGCATGGAAGGCAGAGTGCAGCACAATTGTGGCATTCTTCTGCAGGCCGGTATGGGCATAACCGGTCAGCAGAATGATCGGAATGTTCTTCTGCCGCAGAATTTCCGATACCGACTGCAGGGAAGATGAATTTCCATTGTAGCAGAGCATGATCGCCACATTATCATCCTGCCAGGAAGCTGCCTCAATCAGATCGGTGTTGGGCAGAATCGGCAGCCGTACATCACAATTGATGCTGCGCAGACGGGCAGCCAGTTCCAACTGTATCGGATAATCTGTGGAATTGCCATAGATCACAACTTTATGATTCCGGGCAATCAGATCTGCTGCCTCCTCCATCTTGGAAAGATCCAGGTCATTGAATGTATCCGTCAAGGCACGGTACTTCAAAGACAGGATATGACGGGCAATGCCATCTGCAGAATCATTCTGCTGAATGACAGCATTTGTGACCTCATCCCCGGCAATGAAAGAATTCATTTCCCGGGCAAGCTGTACACAAAGCTCCTTATGGCCGCGGAAACCAAGCTTCTTGCAGAAGCGGATAACAGTACTCTTGGAGACATACAGCTTTTTGGCAAGATCATCCAGCGGCATTTCAATGACTTCCCGTGTATGATCCAGGATATAATCCGATATCTGATTCTCAGCCGGTGTGAACCTCTCCCGGTTTTTAACTTTATCTCTTACAAGCATATAACTTATTGTAAACGGAATATGAGGACTTTGAAAATGAAAATTATCTCTGCCTTCCTGCACGCACCATCAAAAAAAAGCATCCGTATGGATGCTCAGCCCTTCAGCCCAATGAAATATGTAATCCAGCGGACAATGATAATAATTGCAATCATCGTCCAGGTTACCATGGCAGGCATTGTCAGATGATGCTTGTCACGCTTTGCCCAGACATACCAGATACCTACCGGCGGCAGAAATGCACACAACAGATACGCATACCAGTTTTCCTTGCTTAACAGATCCGTAATCCGTTTCTGTCCCTCCGCATCCGTGGTCTGTGCCAGTTCACTGCGGATTCGGTCATTTTCCTCTTTCAGCTCTTCTTTGCTGAGCCGCTTGCGGCGATTTGCCTTTGCCATACGATACTACCTCCAGGAACACTTGTCTTCTATTTTATAGGCAAAACGCAGCGCTTTCAACATAATTAAAATGTCTGGCTTGGGAAGAAGCCAGACCGGATGAAATGCGGCACATTGGGGGAAAGCCGCATTTTCCATGAGCCTTTCTCAGAGCCAACCGAATTTCTATTTGGGGTGAGGACAGTACAAACAAATTGTCAATACTGTATTCGGGGGAAGCTGGCTCCTCAGCAAAAGACTCTTCGATATTATACGTCGGTTTCTGATAAACCATAGATGCAGAAGGAAAATCACCAACCAAACTCAAGAAATGACGCACTTTTTTCACAAATTTCAGATTGATTTAAGCAGTTTCAAAAGACTGTGCAAGATAGTCTGTACAGGAAAATGTAAGCGTGTTCAAATTATTTTTTCATTAACATCACAGCGAAATGAAAAATGAATTCTTTTATAAAATGAATGTACAAAACATCTGTTTGCGTCGTATACTTTCTGCAGGCAATTATGAGAATGAACAGAAAAGAACTCATCCATCGTACAATGCAGTACATTCTGGATCTGATGGATGTGAATGTAACAAATACATGTGCCTGTCTGGCTGAGGATGTCTATTGGATCGGCATGCATGAAGGAGAGATTTTTCATGGACGGAAGGAAGTGTATCAGAAGCTGGCAGAAGCCGCCCATCCAATGCATGGACAGATTTCAGGCATCACCAGTACCGCAACCGAACTTGCCCCTTCTGCATTAAGCATCATAACCGAATTCCGAATGATGTTCAGCCAGCCGTCCAATTTCTCCTCGGCAGTCATTGTTCGTGTTCATGTCATCTGGGCAATGCGCAATGGTATTGCCAGGATTGTCTTTCATCAATCCAGCATTGCCGAGCCAATCAACATATCCACAAAGATGTTTTCCTTCCAGATGGATGAAACAACCCTTGACCGTTTTCCGCTCAAAGATGACCGTGTACTGATCCGTGGCCTGAATGACTACTATTTCTACTATCCGGTTTCATCTATATCCTGGATGGAAAGTGTAGACAGATCAACACACACCATGATCCACCTGTCTAACCGCAATATCATTTCCATTGACCGTCTGCGCAGCTTTGATGCCAACTATGGCAGCAGCTTTCTGCGTGTATCCCAGTCCATCATGGTCAATCCCTTCTATATCCGCCAGCTGACAAGATATCAGCTGCTGATGGACAATGGAGATATCATCCCGGTACCAGAAAAGAAATACATGATTATCAAGAAGGAGCTTGCGGACTGGAGCAACAGTTCCATCAAGCGCTGAGCACAAACCATATACCCCCTAAAGGAATCACACGCAGCATCTGTGTGATTCCTTTTCCATCAGGCATTAAAAAAACAGCTCTGCATCACACAGAACTGTTTTTCAATTGTTATGTTCAGCTTACGCTGCAGCCTCTTCCCTCGGTGCCTTGTTTGCTGCAATAACAAACGGTGTATACAGAAGGATAGAAGAAGCGAAGGCGATCAACTGAGACAGAGCACCCATCAGCTTACCACCAGAAGCCAGGAAGCCCAGCAGTACAGGCGGAGTGGTCCACGGTGCATCGACTACCATGATCGGGCAGAAACCAATCTTTGTCAGCACATAACCAATGATGACAGAGAGCAACGGTGCGCAGAAGAACGGAACTGCGAACAGCGGGTTCATAACCATAGGAATACCGAAGATGATCGGCTCGTTGATATCGAAGATGCCGCACGGAATAGCCAGCTTTGCAATAGCCTTATAATCATCTCTCTTGGAGAACAGCATGATCGCAATGATCAGGCCGCCGGTAATACCGGAACCAGTCATAGAGAAGAATGTAGAACCGAAGGCGTTGCAGATGATGCTGTAATTGCCAGCGGACAGATAAGGCTTACCAATCTCATTATAGATTGCCAGGTTCTCAGCACTTGCCTGTGTCATGAATGCTGTTGTAACAGCAGACATAACGTTAGGTCCATGAATTCCGAAGAACCACAGCAGCATCATCAGGAAGACAACCAGCAGATAGCCAGGCAGACCAGTCATGATCGCCTTCAGAGGTGCCATGATTGTTGCGATAACCTTGAAGATGTTTGTTCCGATCACATTATTGAAGATGAAGCCAATGACGGCAACAACCAGGATGCAGATGGCAACCGGGAACAGTACAGCGAAGGATGCGCTGACATTCGGCGGTACGGAATCAGGCAGCTTGATTGTAACCTTACCGGAGTTAACCAGCTTGACATACAGCAGTGTTACCAGAATACCAACCAGCAGACCTACGAACAATGCGTTTGCATCCGTGAAGGACTGCAGGACACCGGAACCAGCTGCGATGGATACCTGTGTATCCTCAGCAGCACCCTTGGCCAGTTCCAGAGCACCATTGCTTGCTGTAACGACATCAGAAGCCTTGGCAGTAGCAGTGATGGATGTGCTCATCAGAGTAACCAGGGAAGAAAGCGCCAGAACCGGCACAGTCTTGTCACCATGGCGTCCCAGGTTTTCTGCAAAGTGCATTGCCACAAGAATGCAGACATTGACAGCCATGAAATTCATGCAGCCATAGTTTGCTGTTGTAACAATCGGTGTGAGATTCTCCAACCATGCAAGGCCAGGGATGTTAGCCAGCGACAGATAAACTGTCGTGGATCCTGCCGGATCGTGATGGAATACTACCCACTGGAACAGTGTGCAGAAGGCACCAACGATGACGATCGGCATGTTGTCGATAAAGGCGTCCTTGATGGCGGACAGAACCTTGTTCGACTGCATCTTGCCTGCTACGGTGAGGAGTCCGTTCATAAACTTCTCATTCATAATTATCGAAGTCCCCTTTCAACGCTTTTTATTCTAGGCCTATTGAAAACGCTTGCAACCTCACAGCCCCATTTTGATACATTCTTGCCAGCAAATTCATTTATGTGTAAATTATGTGACACTTTGTTTTCTTCATTTTGTGACATTTTTGTAACAAATTTGTATTTTTGAATCAAAACCTGCAAAAATGGCAATTTTGATGCGAAATTTCATATATTTTCCCTTCTGTACGCCTCTTTTTTCACCATTCCGATCCTCCACATTTACGCATAAATACTCACTTTTCATGCACTGCATTGCTGTTACAGACATTTGCTATTCCAAGTACGTATTCCTTCTCTGACTCACTGATTTTCCACAACAAAAGCAGGCATTTCAGCCTGCTCCTGTTCATACTTTCAACTGTAATTACTCAGCCTTGCCGTCAGAACCGTAAGCCTTGATCAGCTCTTCAGCCTTGGCAACGATTGCATCCTGGCCCGGTTTCAGCAGCTTACGCGGATCGTAGCCCTTGCCTTCCAGATCCTTGCCAGCTTCGATGTACTTTCTTGTAGCATCAGCGAAGACCAGCTGCAGCTCAGTATTGATGTTAACCTTGGAAACGCCCAGGGTAACAGCCTTATGAACCTGCTCATAAGGAATACCAGAACCACCATGCAGAACCAGCGGCTTGCCATCAACAGCCTTGTTGATCTCATCAAGTCTGTCAAAGTTCAGGCCAGCCCAGTTAGCCGGATACTTGCCATGGATGTTGCCGATACCAGCAGCGAGGAAGTCAACGCCCAGATCAGCAACTCTCTTGCACTCAGCCGGATCAGCCAGCTCGCCCTGAGAAGTTACGCCATCCTCAGTGCCGCCGATACCGCCGACTTCGCACTCAACGGAAATGCCCTTGGAATGTGCCAGAGCAATGATTTCCTTACTCTTGGCAATGTTCTCTTCGATGTCATAATGAGAACCATCGAACATAACGGATGTGAAGCCAACCTCGATGCACTTCTTGGCACCCTCATATGTGCCATGATCCAGATGCAGAGCAACCGGAACCGTGATACCCATGGAATCATGCAGATCGCGGACCATGTCAGCGACAACCTTGAAGCCGCCCATGTACTTGCCGGCACCCTCAGAGCACTGGATGATTACCGGAGACTTCATTGCCTCAGCAGCAGTCAGAATGCACTTTGTCCACTCCAGATTGTTCGTATTGAACGCCGGAATCGCATAATGACCTGCATGAGCCTTGTTGATCATTTCTGTTGCAGAAACCATTACCATAATCAATTTTCCTCCTAGTTTTTGCATTACCATTTTATCGTTTTCTCACGCAAATGGAAAGCTTTTGCAAAAGAAAGGGAAAGCACACCCCATATGCTTCCCCAATTCCTCTCAATACTTATTATTTTCACTGTCCTGATCACTGATATCGAGGCTGTTGTCCTGATCGTCTGTATCCACCTCGTCATCGTCATCATCCAGCTCAATATCCGATGTATCCGTATGAATCTCATCAAACTTTCTGCGGTTGCGCAGATCCCACTTGTTATTCTCCAGTGATGCAAAGCGATTATCCAGCATCAGCTCACTATAGAACTGGCTCTTCTTCCTTCTCTGCTTATCCTCCGGAATATCCATGGACTTGCATACCGCCTGCCATAGCTTCAGGAACTCAATCTCTTTCTTCCGCTTCTCCATGTAGCCATACGCCACATCCGTCATTGTTTCTCTTGCACTCATACCTCAGCCTCCCCGATGCTGCACTTCCTGCAGCTCCAGTTTTAAAACAGCGCGTGAATTGTAAAGCATCCTGTTGCCCATGTCAACGCAATTCTAAGCAGGGTACACAATTTCCCAGATCAGTCTAAGATGACTCGCGGCATCTGTGCCATCCATCACCTTGTATTCCACCATCCACCGGCCCGCTTCCTGCCTGTAATCACACAGCTGCACATCCAGTTTCATCATGCCATATGGCGAAGAAACCTCACTTGTGCCATGGCCCAGATGGGAAATCCTGGTAAGGGAAGAAACATCTCCCCGCCGCTGCAGAACAATCTCATCTTCCAGAAAAGAAATATCATGACGGTACTGGTTTCCTTCAAAATAGGACAGCCTGTTTCCTTTCAACAATGCGTCTGTATCCGCAATGATACGTGTTTCTTTTGCCAGCAGATCCTGCTGAATCAGCTTTACATGCACTTTCATGGGTGTCATTTTAAGCCGCCAGAGCACTTTGTCAATTCACATGAACATACAAAAAGACGGCTCTGTATGATGCCGCCTTCCCCTCATGAAAATATTTCAATCTGCTTCTGCTTCTTTGGGATAGAAGACCTTCTTCTCATCACGCCCCGGACCATGCGTTAACGAATAGACAATGTTGCTCGCATTGGCCAGCTCACGCACACTGCCATCCGGCATCAGCACAAAGATGGAGCCAGCACTTTCACTATACGGCACATACGGCCGCTGTCTGACTTCATCCTTCTGTAAATAATAATCAGGATCCAGATGCAAATGTGTCAGATTGGCACGGACTCTGCGATTATGCACAGAACTGGAGTCCCCATAGCCAAACAGATGCCGGTTCAATATCCGGGACGCAAGATCACACACAATCGGATCCGGATGATGTTCCAGGCATAAGAAACCATAGCTGCAGGTCGACTCATCCAGCCGGAAATATTCATCCAGAGACAGTTTCTGATCTGCCACCAATGATTTCAGTTCCGGAATGATGCTTGGATCAGAAGGATCCTTGAGATCACGCAGCCTTGCAAACAGCGCCGAAAGCATGCTTTCATATGCCCTTGCAACCGGATGATAATACACCTGCCAGTACATGTGATACCTGGCCATGATGTAATTCTCCACGGCATAGACACCGCTCTCCTTGACAAGCATCTGCTGATCTTTGACCCGCAGTGTACGCAGGATGCGTTCCAGGTCAAACGTACCATAGCGGGTGCCTGTAAAGTAGGCATCCCGCAGCAGATAATCCATCCTGTCCGCATCCAGCTGGGAAGAAATCAATTGTGACAGCAGCGGATTGGCACTCTTATGACGGATGACATTTGCCACATCATGGCTTAATCCCTTCGCACAGCCTTCCAGAATGCCGCGAATCTCAGGATCATGCTCAATCACCCGGCAGGTAATCACTTCATGCGATGTGCGCGAAATTGACTCAAAGGCATGAGAGAACGGACCATGGCCGATATCATGCAACAGACCTGCACACATCACGGTCAGTTTCTCCCGCTCATTCAATGCAGCACACAGATCCGGCACTTCCGTGACCATTCTGCGCACAATCTCATAGACGCCAAGACTATGGGAGAAGCGGGAATGCTCTGCACAGTGATACACCATGTAGGCACCGCCCAGCTGATGGATTCTCCTGAGTCTCTGCATCCACATGCTGTTAATCAGATCCCAGACCACCTGATCTTCCACATGGATATAGCCATGCACAGGATCCCGCAGCACCTTCATCTCATTCGTTCTGGCAAACATTCACCTGTTTTCCTCCAGCAGCACAACCGCCTGGGCCAGCACACCCTCTTCTCTGCCAACAAAACCAAGCTTCTCACCACGGGTTGCCTTCACCGATACATTGTCAATATCCGTATGCAGGCAGGACGCAATGTTCTCACGCATCTTCATGATATGCGGTGCCATCTTAGGCCGCTCAATCATGACAAGCGCATCCACATTGCCAATGTGATATCCCTTTTCCTGCATCATGCGTGCTACTTCCTTCAAAATGATCAAAGAAGATACGCCCTCCCATTTGGGATCCGTATCCGGAAACCACTTGCCAAGACCTCCTAAAGCAAGAGCACCAAGAATGGCTTCCGCCACCGCATGCACAAGCGCATCGGCGTCACTATGCCCCACCAGACCTTTTTCATGCGGAATCTCCACACCGCCCAATATCAGCTTTCTTCCCGCAGCCAGCTGATGAATATCACTGCTTTGTCCAATTCTCATTGTCTTTCTCCCGTTTTCTTTCGATATAATTATACTGCTATGAATCTTCCAGAATATGTCACAATGCTATTGAAAAAGCTCAATGATGCCGGATTTGAGGCCTATGTCGTCGGGGGCGCTGTCCGTGACAGTCTCAGAGGAGAAATTCCCCATGACTATGACATCACAACAAATGCCCTTCCTGATCAGATGAAGCAGGTCTTTCATGACTTCCATCTGATTGAAACCGGCATTCAGCACGGTACCGTTACCGTCATGGTTAACCACAAGCCTGTGGAAATCACGACATACCGCAAAGATTCTCCCTACCAGGACCACAGGCATCCAGATCATGTCGAGTTCACCAGTGCGCTCAAAGAAGACTGTCAGAGAAGAGACTTTACGATCAACGCCATGTGTTACCACCCAGATCAGGGATTTGTTGATTTCTTCGGTGGAAAAGAAGATCTGAAAAAAGGAATCATCCGGTGTATTGGGGATCCGGAAAAGCGCTTTGAAGAAGATGCCCTGCGCATCTTACGGGCACTGCGCTTTGCGGCACGCTTTTCCTTTGCCATTGATCCAGATACGGCAAGAGTACTGCTGGAAAAGAAAGATACACTGTCCTATGTCTCCATGGAACGCATCAATGAAGAATTCACAGGGATCCTGAAAAGCAAAGGATGCGCCGACATTCTGGAGGATTACAGAGAAGTTATTGAAGTCTTCCTGCCGGAAATCAAAACCATTCGTGATGACAATTGGAAACAGCTGCATCAGCGCCTCGATGAGGAAACAACCAGGCGTGCAGATATCCGCATGAGCCTGATCCTGTATGCCCTGCAGGACAGAATGCAGGCCAGAAAAGTTCTGAAACGGATGAAGTATTCCAACCATTTCATCGCTACATGCACAGACCTGCTCAATACTGCCGACGATCCAGCCACCAGCGATATTCAATTCAGACAGGTATTAGGAAGAATGCAGACGGATACAGATACCTGGTTTGCCTTCCAGAAAGCACTGCATCCGGAAATGTCACTGGCAGAAAAGAAACAGCAGTACGCCCGTCTTACCAATGATGCATACTGCTGGAAACTGTCGCAATTACATATCACTGGCAAAGATCTGATCAAAATCGGCATCAAAGGGATTGCCATCGGTGATACATTGCGCATCCTGCTGAAAAAAGTCATGCATGAAGAAATCCCGAATGAAAAGGAAATTCTGCTACAGGAAGCACAGAAGTACCACAGCCAGCAGAAATAGTCGTGATTTTCATCATGAACACAGCAGGCTGCAATTCTTGCAACCACCCTGCCAATCAGCTATCATATTGCACGCAAAAGGACCACCGGTGACGGTTGTCCCTTCGTTCGCTAAAATAACCGCAAACTTTTCAGGGGTTGGCGGTTATTTTTTTGAATCTTTATTTGGTCCAAGTGATACAGTCTGCCCTTTCTTTATGCCCTTAGAAAAGCAGATTCCCCGAAATTTCTGCAGGGATTTTCTTTGTACATCAGATGATCAGGAAAGCATTGCTTACCTACATAAAAAAAGCAGACAGCCAAAGCCGTCCGCTCTTGATCATGACTTAATTAATCGGCTTAAAAACGCCATTGTCATCTTTCTTAAACAACGGCAGCTTCTCCAGGAAAAGGATGTCCTTTCTGTTAGCCGCATCTCCTTCAGCCAGTACAGCTGCTCTGCACACAGGCTGTGCCCCTGCCTTGATGGCAAGATCCTCAATAGCCTGCAGAGATTCCCCAGTGGAAATGACATCATCAATCAGGCAGATTCTTTTGCCTTTGATCAAACGGGCATCATTCCCATCAAGGTAGAGCATCTGCGGCTTGTCAGTGGTAATGGACTTCACTTCATGCGAAACCACATTCTGCATGTAGCTCTTCACACTCTTTCTGGCCACCACAAACTGTTTTAAACCCAGCAGCCGGCTGACCTCATAGGCCAGGGCAATCCCCTTGGCTTCTGCTGTTAACAATTGTTCAATCGGACCGTTTTCCTGAATCTTTTCAACAAGCTGCTTTGCGGCAGCCTGAATCAGTTCGGTATCACTGATGATCACAAAACTGGCAATGGCGGTATCATCACTGATCCCAATGACTGGAAGCTGTCTTGTGACACCTGCCACATGCAATGTATAGGTCTGCATGATCCACCTCAAAGGCCAAGGAATCTGGCTGCTACACCTGCCAGCATGCCAAAGAACGGATTGGTAACTGCTGTGACTGTCATCGTCAGTGCACCAACAGCCGGTGCTGTAGCAAGAGCAGCCGGCGCATCCAGGGCAACGGTCTTGAAGACACCCAGTACAAACAGGAAGCCGGCGATGGAAGAAGACGGTACATACTTGCCGATCTTTGGCAGTAAGCCGGAAAGAAGGATGATGCCGATGGCGGCCATCATGGCAACACCTGCCCACACAGCATGCGGAGCAGCTGCAGTGGCAGAGATGATGGATTCAACCGGTGCACCGCCGAAGAAGGAGGAGCACATATCAGCCAGTGAAGAGATGAAAGTCAGCTGATCAACGTTATAGTGAGCAGTACTTGCCATGCTGGCAGTGATGGAGCCAAAGGAAATATTGGAACCAATGTTCAGGCAGGCAATGCCAAGGGCCCCGAAGATCACGTTCTTATTGATGGCAAACTTCTGATGCTTGAAGTTATCATCCACGACAGTGATGGTCTTCTGCTTTCCTTTTTCAAAGATGGCAGATGCGATGCAGGAAGCCACAACCGAGATCAGGATCGTGTAGACAAGGACGTTGGAGCTGTTGCGGGCAATGACATACGTGATGATGGCTGCTGCCAGTGAAACACCGCCGGCAATCTTGTCTTCTTTGATCATATCAATGGCTGTCTTGGAGAGCATGATGCCGACACCAGCCATCATGCCATTGGCAATATCGCTGCCAATGAAGTCTACGATCTTTGTCAAAGAGCCGGTCAGGCCGACAATGGCCATGATGACGCCGCCAATGAAGATAATCGTGCATGCCTCAGACCGGTTCTTGCCAGCCTTGCCGGCATACGTGATCGTCTCTGCCTGGAAGGAAATCGGCGCAACATTCTGGGTGACAGTGTTGCTAATGGCACCAACAAAGAATGCCAGTGCGGTTGGAATGCTGGCAAAGCCAAGACTCAGTGCAAGCAGGCCCTGCGGCAGACCATTCAGCACCACGCCAATGACAGCCAGTATATCCGTGATAATACTGCTCATAGTGTGATATATCCCCTTTCATCTATCTTCATTCATCCAAAGATGAACTGAAGCCCATAAAGCAAAAAACATTCCGAAACACACTGGAAAGCATTTCGAAATGATACCTTGTTCTAACATCATTTTTGGATATGCACAAGCTATTTCTGAAAAAATGAAAATCTTGAAAAATCTTTTCACAGATCCGCCTGGCATCAGAAAAAACAGGCATGTCATCTGGCATGCCTGCTGCACTGTTTATGAATTGTGTCTTATCCAATCTGTCCGATCAGCGCGGCAATCGTATCCACGTCCAGCATATTGTCATCCCTGGTCAGAATCTGATAGTAATAGCCATGCGCTGACCAGGTTGCACCCTGGACAAGATCATCCTGTCCCTTCTCTGTGACTTCAATGCCATCAACATCCACGATATTGGACTGGCGATATGTATTGGTATCTGCTGTTTCCAGATCATTGCGCTCACACTTGTGCAGAATGTACTCAACCGTACCATCATCATCGGTATAGCGCACATCATAGATGTAATCCTTGACGATCCAGTATTCCTTGTTGGAAACACCATTGATACTGTCAGGAACAGCAAAGGTAAAGTTGGCACTCTTATCAGCCTGGGAAGCACTCTTCAGCTGCACATAGATATAGCTTCTTCTGCCGCCAATGCCCCAGTCTTCGGGATCCATGATCAGACTGCCATTTTGTCTGAGCACCATTGCCAGCACGCCAACACATGCGATGATCACCACAATAGCGGCCAAAAAAGGCACACCCTTTTTCTTCTTCCGGGCTGCATCTTCCCCCGCTTTTTCTTCCTTTGGTGCCTCTTCCTGCACCGGTTCTTCAAGAGATTCCGCAGCCTTTCCTTCTGTCGAACCTTCTGGATTCTCAGTTTCCTGTGCCTCTGCCTTAGATTCATCAGGCGTTGCGGCAGATTCTTCCACTTTCACCTCAGGTTCTGTCTCATCAGCCATGGCGGAATCATCTACCTTCTTTATCTCTTCATTGTTTGTTTCATCATTCATGTCAATACACTCCAGTAATATAGCTGTGTCTTATTGTACATGACTTTTCACTTCTGTGCATCCAGTACCTTCTGCCCGGCGATTCTTGGCGAGCCATCATCCATCCAGACAGTCCCGCACCAGACAAAGCCGTTTTTCTCCATCAGATGACGCATGCTTGCATTCTTTTCATGGGTATCCATACGCAAGTTTGCAATGTTTCTGTCCCGGGCAAGCTTTTCAGCATACTGGATCAGTACGCTGCCATATCCTTTTCCTCTGCCTGCCACAGCAGTTCTATGAATCACGCCATATGGCTGATCATTCAGCCACCTGCCCTGAATCTGATGATAATGCGGATCATCCCCGAACAATATGGCAGTTGTGGCCACAATCCGTCCTTCATCCACCAGTACATAGCTGCCATGTGCCGCCATATCCTTTTCAATATCCTCTCTGGCAGGATAGCTTCCCTGCCACTGCGGATTGCTGGCTTCCTGCATCCACTTCTTTGCCTGGGCATAGATCTGCATCACTTCGTCAAGATCTTCTGTTCTTGTTTCTCTGCAATCCATCACATAAAAAGAGCGGTTCCCCGCTCATTCCTTTCTTACAGCTTCTTGAACTGCTCAACATCCAGGACAAAGATCGTTGCCCCGCCGACCTGTACTTCAACTGGGAACGAAGCATAGCGGCCGATGTCATAGCTGGCAGTGCTCGGCACAATCTCTGTGCGGCGCTTTGCCTCTGAGCCAATCACCTCAATGCACTTATCAACCAGATTGTCCTCTGTACCAACAATCAGCGTCGTATTGCCGGCTCTCAGAAAGCCGCCGGTCGTCGCCAGACGGGTCATGTAGAAATTATTCTTGGTCAAAGCAGAAGAAACGGCTGAAGCATCATCATTAGAAACAATAGCAAGGATCAGTTTCATTTCTCTTACCTCCTGTTGTGATTATTTTAGCACTAGTTATATGTAATTGAGCGCCCAATGCATGAGAATTGTCTAGAGAAGTTTCAGCCCCATGGCAATCATCCACACATAGGCAAGCGTCTTTGGCATCATCAAAGCACCAATCGGCGGAATCTTGTTTGCCAGCATGGTCACCGGCAGATAGCAGCCAAAAGACAGCAGAATGGCCCAGGTCATATGCGTCATGCCGGTCTGATAAAACAGCACCATCATGATTGCACCGACAACTGTAAACGGAATATTGCGGTACAAAGACCAGCGCAGACTGCCTTCGGGATGGAACCAGTTATTCTGCGGGAACAAACACAGCACCATGCGCACAAAGGCACAGGCAAACAGCACAAACACCACTTTTGTCGAAGCCAGATAGGCAGGGAACATCTGGGTCCAGATCATGAACAGAATCAGATAGAAGACGGTCATGGTTTCTGAGGTGATGGCTTTGCCAAGACCCAGCCAGAAATCAGACTTCTCACTCTTGCCAAACAGATTCACCTTGATTCTTGGCACCAGATGAAAGGCATCACCGCCGCCCAGCACCAGAGCCAGAGCTCCATACAGTTCAAACACCAGTCTGCCATCCGCATTCTTCAGAAACAGAATGCCTGCCACCAGGTCAAACAGCAGATAGCACACATCAAACACAGACTCAAAGATGCCCATAGCCTTCGGCCTGAACTTCTCACTTTTTTCTTCCATACTTGCCTCCATATGCATATGCATTCACAACATCCAGCACGATCTTCTCATTAAAGTGATTCCGCAGCACCATGCCGTTGATCAGATCCATCAACAACTGTACAAAGCCATCCGGATCAATCTGTTTGCATACAGCAGGATCCTGGGACAGGGCGCGCTTCAGCATCTGCTGCAGGCCGGCTTCCATCCTGCCCATCGCCGCACTGGCATCCGCCTTTGTGCCAAACACCATGGCATGGCTGGCAAAGAAATTGGGATACTTTTTCTGCCCACTTGCAAGATCATGGACAATGCGGTCCACCGTATCCGCAAAAGACAGATTCTGCATGCCATCCAGAGAGAGAATATCCTGCCATACCGAAGCCACACTCGCCATCACCAGTGCCTCTTTGCCTGGATAATAGTTGTACAAAGAGCCAAGGGCGATGCCAAGCTGCCCTGCCACTCTTCTGGCATTGACGCCCTGAATGCCTTCCTGTCTGACAATATCCCGGCACACAGATAAGATTTCTTCTTTGCTGGTTACGCTGTGATTCATATGATCCTTTCAACTTGAACATTGTTCATTATAGCCTGCATCGCATCACCGTCAAGCTTTCTGCACGAAAAAAGGCAGACTGTGCTGCCCTGTACATATTGGTATCAGAATCCAACAAATTTGCAGATTAAACATTGAAGCGGAAGAAGACGACATCGCCATCCTGCATCAGATAGTCCTTGCCTTCCACACGCAGCTTGCCATGTTCCTTGAGAGCCTGCTCGCTGCCATACTCCATCAGATCTTCATAACTGTAAACTTCTGCCTTGATGAAGCCGCGCTCAAAGTCAGAATGGATGATGCCCGCACACTGCGGTGCCTTCATGCCCTCATGGAACGTCCATGCACGGCACTCCGGCTCCCCAACGGTGAAGAATGTCCGCAATCCCAGCAGATGGTAGGCGGCCTGAATAATCTGATCCAGACCAGACTGTTCAATGCCAAGGTCATCAAGGAATGCCTTCTTTTCATCCTTATCGAGGCCGGACAGTTCTTCTTCCATCTTGGCACAGATGGCAATGCAGGAAGAACCTTCTTTGTCCGCAAATGCCTTGACAGCCTGATAGTACTTGTTGGATGCCGGATCCCCGATTTCTTCATCCGACATATTGGCAACATAGATCACCGGCTTGCCTGTCAGCAGGCCATAGTTCTTCAGATTCAGTCTGTCATCCTCATCCAGATCCAGCAGACGGACAGGCTTGCCCTGTTCCAGTGCTTCCTTGAAGCGGGTCAGAGAATTCATCTCCTTCATCGCTTCCTTATCCTTGGTCTGTGCCTTCTTGGCAACCTTGCCAATGCGGTTCTGCACGGTATCAAGATCTGCCAGGCAGAGTTCCATGTTAATCTCATCAATATCCCGGACCGGATCCACACTGCCCTCGACATGCTCAATATTGTCATCATCGAAGCATCTGACCACATGCACAATGGCATCCGTCTGACGAATGTTGGCAAGGAACTGGTTGCCAAGGCCTTCACCCTTGGAAGCACCCTTGACAAGACCCGCAATATCCGTGAATTCAAATGTCGTATAAATTGTCTTGCGCGGATGGAACATGTTAACAAAGTCATCCATTCTCTTATCCGGCACTTCCACCACACCGACATTCGGCTGAATGGTCGCAAATGGATAATTCTCCGCCAGCACCTGGCTGTTTGTAATTGCATTGAACAACGTTGACTTGCCCACATTCGGCAGTCCGACAATACCTGCTGTTAAAGCCATCTCTTACTCTCCTTCTTCTGAAGAAACGTGTTCCACAACCTTCTTCAGCTTCTTCTCAAACTCATGCCGCGGAAACATGACCACAGCCCCGCATCCCTGACACTTGATCTTGATATCCGCGCCCATGCGGATGATCTTCCATGTTTTTGCCTTATGGCAGGGATGTTCCTTCTTCATCTCGACAATATCATTGAGCCCATATTCCATATTATCATCCCACTTTCAGCCGATAGGAACGCATCGTATTCATCAGCAGGGCACAGATCGTCATCGGTCCCACACCCTTTGGCACCGGTGTCACCATATGCACATACGGCAGCACATCCTCCGTATTCACATCTCCGCACAAATGACCGTCTTTCCTGCGGTTGATGCCCACATCCACAACACAGGCACCTTCTTTGACATACGTATGATCAATCATCTGCGGCACACCGACCGCTGCCACCAGAATATCCGCTTCCTTTGTAATTTCACGCAGACGGCGGGTATGACTGTGGCAGATGGTCACCGTCGCATTGCGGTCCTGCAGAAGGCGCGCCACTGGATTGCCAACCAGCCGCGATCTGCCGACCACAACTGCCCTGGCACCATCAATCGCACATCCCATCGCATCCAGAATAGACAGGATGCCCAGCGGCGTACATGGCGCAAAACACGGTTCCCCGGCATACAGCCTGCCGACATTCAGCGGGGTCAGACCATCCACATCTTTGCCAACATCAATGCAGAAGATCGCATGATTGGCATCCAGATGATCAGGAAGAGGCATCTGCAGCAGAATGCCATCACAGGCATCATTCTGATTGCAGGCAAAGATGACATCCTCCAGGCCTTTCTGCGAGATATCAGCCGGCAGATGGTGGACAACATTCTCAATGCCGACAACCTCACATGCCTTCTTCTTGCCGCGGATATAGGAAAGCGAAGAAGGATCATTCCCGACCAGAATCGTATCCAGACGGGGTACCCGCAGCCCATTGGCACGGTATCCTTCCACTTCTTCTTTCATTTGTCTTTTCAGCTTCTCTGACAGCAGACTGCCATACAAAAGCTTTCCTTCACAGCATTCCATACACAAACCGTTCCCTATTATACATCAGAGCGTATCGGAATCGAGAACGATTGTCACCGGGCCGTCATTCAGCAGCCTCACCTTCATATCCGCCCCGAAAATACCCTCCTGCACATCAAAGCCATAGCGGCGCATCACATCATTGAAGTACAGATACATCTTTTTCGCATGATCCGGTCTGCCGGCTTTGGAAAAGGAAGGACGGTTGCCCTTGCGGCAGTCCGCATACAGCGTAAACTGCGAAATGGACAAAATGGCACCGGACACCTGTTCAAGATTCAGGTTCATCTTGCCGTTTTCATCTTCAAAGATTCTCAGTCTGGCAATCTTATCTGCCATCTTGTTGATCACTGCTTCATCATCACTGTCCGCAATGCCAACCAGAATCATATACCCTCTGCCAATAGCACCATGGACACTTCCATCGATCGTTACCGACGCTTCACTTACTCTCTGTATCACTGTTCTCATGCGTCAATTTTCACCTTTGTGCACCATTTTTTCAAGCCCATCGGCACAAGCCGATTTTCGAATATTTGCAATACGACAATTCTGTGAGTATGTCCTGATAATCCGCTTTCATTGTGTGAGACGCATGTGAAATCTTAAGATTTTGTTGCAAGGCATGTTTTTTGTGTGCTTAACTACGGCCATGCGTACAAATACAAAAAAACGGATGGCAAAGGCGATGATTTCCTTTGCGGCTGTCGGCATGATTGCCCTGACAGCACCGCTGCATGTCTTTGCGGCAGATGAAACAGCCACACAGTCTCTGGCTGTCTATTCCATTGACATCAATGATGCCAATGCCATGGATACACTCAAGCAGCAGGCCATTGACAGCTATGTCAAAACAAATGGTTCTGTGAAGGAAGATGACATTGACGCTTCTGCCAGCCTCATCAGTGTCGAAGGCCTCAGCCTGAACCACACCGGCCTGCAGACAGTCTCCATCTCCCTGCAGCCCGCGGTCTACACAAACGCTGAACATACCACAAGCACCCTGCAGCAGGCCTGGACAACAAGCGCTGCGGTCACAGTTACTTCAACCGGTGCCCCCAGAGTTGTCCTGAAGCAGGATGAAGTCACGGTAGATTACCAGTCCAACTTCAGCTATGCCGACAATATTGCCATTCTTTCTACTTCCAGCGGTTCCCTGCCAGTCATTCAGGAAACCGACAACGTGGACGTCAATACCGAAGGCACGTATACCTGCACTGTAACAGCCATTGATGAGCGCGGTCAGAAGACAACCGTGTCCTATAGCGTGGTTGTCAAAAAGCCAGCCGAGGTTGTAAGAGCAGAGGAAGAAGCGGCCCAGAAGGCTGCCGAAGAAGCCGCTGCCCAGGAAGCAGCACAGAAAGCAGCTGAGGAAGCTGCTGCCCAGAAGGCCGCTCAGGAAGCAGCTGCCGCGGCAGCGGCCACAGCAACCGTATCCGCCAATGTGGCAGCCAATCCAACCGGCTCCTCCATTGCGGACTATGCCCTGTCATTTGCCGGCAGTGCCTATGTCTATGGCGGTTCATCCCCATCCGGCTTTGACTGCTCCGGTTTCACCCAGTATGTCTATGCGGCATTTGGCTACTCCCTGCCAAGAACGTCCTATGGCCAGGAAGCAGCCGGCACCATTGTGTCCGTGGCGGATGCCCAGCCAGGTGATCTTGTCACCTATAACGGACATGCCGGTATCTACATTGGCAATGGCCAGATGGTCAATGCCATGAATCCAACCCAGGGTGTGGCAGTATGTTCCATCTATGACATCACTAACGGGAACATGTTAATTCACAGAATTGGCTGATGTCATCACATCACAGTCCGCAAAAATGTATTTGTGGACTGTTTTGGCTTATTCTTCACCAATCCTTCACACAGCTCACTTGAAATGGAGGGACGATCCGGTTAGACTTTCAAATATGGTGACAACAAGAAAAGTATTCGCAGCCGCAGCTGGCACTGTTTGCCTGCTTCTTAATTTCTCACCGGTTTACGCTGATAATTCCAGCACCGGAACAGTGAGTACAGACACCGCCAGCCTGCGCATCTTTGAAATTGATATGAATGACCAGAATCCTCTGGCCACCCTGAAACAGAAAGTGATCGAAGAAAGAGCCGGCTATGATGCCGCCGTCAACCTGAACAACATCAATATGGACGCTTCTTCGATCTATACCGACACCTTCGACCGTACAAAACCAGGTATCCAGAAAGTCAACATTTCTGTATCACTGGTACGCAGCAGTGATTCCACTGTCGGTTATGACTTTACCGAATATGCCGCAGTCAAAATGGTCTCTCCCAATGGTCCCCAGGTCATTTTGAAACAGCCGGCCGTCACGCTGGATCTTGGCACTGCCTTCAACTATGGCGATAACATCGGCTATGTTTCCTCCACCGGCGGCAAGCTGCCTGCCATCAAGGAAACCGATAACGTAGATATCAATACCGAAGGCACATACACCTGCACCATGACGTTCTATGATACTTCCGGAAACAGTTCCGAAGTGTCCTATGATGTCACAGTGAAAAAGCCAGTGGAGGTTGTCCGGGCTGAGGAAGAAGCCGCTGCCCAAGAAGCTGCAAAACAGGCCGCGGATGAAGCTGCCCGCAAAGCACAGGAAGAAGCCGAAGCACAGGCTGCTGCAGCTGCCCAGCTGCAGGCACAGCAGATTGCCTCTTTGATCAGCAGCAGCTCCGCAACCGTCAATACAGGCTCCGGCAATTCCATCGTAGAATTCGCCACGTCACTGATCGGATCCAGATACGTCTGGGGCGGTACCTCACCGGCAACCGGCTTTGACTGCTCCGGTTTCACCCAGTATGTCTACAGCCAGTTCGGCATTTCCCTGCCAAGAACATCCTATGGTCAGGAAAATTCCGGTACGCTTGTGTCCGCAGCGGATGCCCAGCCGGGAGATCTTGTCACATGGAACGGCCATTCTGCCATCTATGTTGGCAACGGCATGGTCGTCAACGCCATGGATCCTTCCAATGGCGTCAAGGAGTGCAGCATGTATGCGATCTCCAATGGCAACATGCAAATCCACAGAGTCAGCTGACCATTCACACACAGAAGATTGAAAGAGTATGTCCCGCATCAGCAGGACATACTCTTTTTCATAATCCGCAAAAAAAGCATTCATCAGAGTTTTCCCTGATAAATGCCTCCACATGTTATCACACAGGTTTTGACTAAAGCATCCATGGCATCCAGATACCAGGGATCTGCCAGTTCTGTGTAATTGTTCTTCAATACAGACAGTTCTGTACATGCCAGAATGACAGCGTCACAGCCCTTTGCCCTCATATGTTCACAGATGTTCTGGAACAGGGCAAGATTGCCGCGCTGTCCCTTCTTGATCTGTTCATAGATGATCTGCATGACACTGCGTTGATCATCCGCGTCCGGATAGACGCATGTGCAGCCGTTTCGCCGCAATGCCCTGCCATAGAGATCATTGGCAACCGTGCCATCCGTGCCCAGTACACCGATCGTTTTGCCAACCGTTTTCGCATAGCTGGCAGCTTCATCAATCATCGAGATGAAATGCCCGTCCATCAGCTGTTCAAAGCGGTCCTGGAACACATGGCTCGTATTGCATGGCACTGCCAGATAGTCACAGCCGCATGCCTTGAGCATTTCGACATCCTTTGCCATGACGGCCCACAGCTCTTCTTTCCTGCCAGCTTTGATGCTGCCGGTGCGGTCGGGAATATCCGCATGCGACCACAGCAGAATGTTCAGATGATCCTGATCTTTCTCTGCTTTGGTTGCCTGGGTAAGCTTAAGATAGAACACTTCACTGGCTTCAGGCCCCATCCCCCCGATGATGCCAAGTGTTTTTTTCATTGGACGTTCTCCGGTTTGGGATAATACTTTGCAAACTTGCCAAACTGGCGGCGCAGCTGTTCCTTGACGATCAGGAAGCGCAGCGGATTGTGCATTTCATCATAGCGGTATTCCAGCGAAGAAGAACTGCGTCCAATCTTCTCCAGATGTCTTGCCTTTTCAACAAGATCCTTGTCTTCGGTATACTTGAACGCAACGGCACTTGGAATCAGATGCCAGTAAGTCTCCTGCGTGCATACCTGCAGGTCCTCACCCGGATCCTCATACTTCTGTACAATAAGCTTAGCCAGATTCAGGCCGGCTCCGGTCATATAGTAATTGGAGCGGCCCTGGCGCAGATTGATTTCAAACACATAGAAGTTGCCGGTATTGCCGTCTTCCTTGATATCAAAGTTGGAGAAGCCGGTATAGCCGATTGTTTCCAGCATCTTGCGGATCTTTTCCGCCACCGGGAATTTCGTGACGTCTTCGGTCACAATTGCCGCATGGTTGCCCAGGCCGGTCGGCGTATGTTCCTCAACCATCGTATGGCCAAGGCACATGGCTCTGACCTTGCCCTTGTTATCCGAGAAACAGGTCAGTACGCGCATATTGCTGTCACCGCCGGCAACCATCTTCTGCAGAATCATCTTGTCACTGTAGCCATGGCTGTAGATCGTTTTGACAATCTGTACAGATTCCTCAGGACTGTGGGAAACGTATACCTTGCGCATGCCCTCAAACTCATGCATGAAGTATTCTGAAGAAAAGGAAGGCTTGATGATGATCGGATACTCAAAGCCAAGCGCATCTGCCTGTACTTCTGCAAGTTCCACCGGGCCAGTCTTGACAACTGTCTTTGGATATGGAATGTCAAAGCGGTCACACTCCTGGTAGAATTCTGCTTTCTTCTGAATTTCCTGATAGATGGATTTTGGCGGCATCGGGCAGTGATAGCGCGGGAAGCGGTCATGCAGACGGATGAGCATATCCGCATAGCGGTCTGTGCATGCCATCAGATACAGCTCTCCATCCGGATGCGCCTTTTCAAAATCCTGCAGCACCTGAATGACGGTCTCATCCTCTTCCAGATCCGGCAGGGCTGTATAGTGCAGGATGGAAGAATACATGGTTGGCGCCATCTTGTAGCGGCCAAAGCACCATGATTTCACGCCATATGCCTCATGAAACGCCCGGGCCAGGTTATAGCAGTTCAGATCAGCCCCGAGCATGACTGGAATAATATTCGTCATACTGCCTCCTTTTATTCCCCAAAGAACACTTTATGCCAGGTCAGGAATGTCCAGGCCGTCCAGATCTTTCTCTGGTTCATGGCTCTGCCATCCTTATGATCATTCAACAGCTTCACAAGCTTGTCCGTATCAAAGTACTCATTGGCCACATCACTTGTGAAATCATCACGAATCTGCTTATACCACTTGTCCTCTTTGACCCACTCACGAATCGGCACCGGGAAACCCTTCTTCTTACGGAAAGCCCACTCCTGCGGAATCTTCGTGCTGGCAGCCTTGCGGAACACATACTTTGTATCAATATCATTGATCTTATAGTCAGCCGGAATCCGGGCAGCTTCTTCCACCACATAGCGGTCCAGATACGGCACTCGCAGCTCCAGAGAACTTGCACACGACATCTTGTCTGCCTTGAGCAGAATGTCTCCCGGCAGCCACAGATGGAAGTCGAGATACTGCTTCTTCTCCAGCTCCGAAAGATCCTTCACCTTATCATAGATCGGCTGGGTAATATCTCTCACGCCAGGTCCCTTGCGGTAGGCTGGTTTGAGAATGTCATACGCTTCCTTCTCAGAGAACACTCTGGCCTGGCCGATGAAGTAATCCTCCGGCCGGCCGGTGCTGGCCAGAATCATGTCATGGCCCTTGAAGTACGGCAGATGGCGGACCACATCCGCAGCCAGGATCCGCATCCCCTGCGGCAGACGCTTGTACTTCTTCATCATGTCATACTCGTCATACCACTCATAGCCCGCATAAATCTCATCGGCACCCTCACCAGACAGGACGACCGTGACGTGCTGGCGGGCAAGCTTGGCAAGGAAATACAGCGGAACACTGGAAGGATTGGACTGCGGCTCATCCATATGATACTGAATATCCGCAAAAGCTTCCATGCATGCATCTCCATCCAGCTCCTGCCGGAAATTCTTCACATGCAATAGAGAACTCAGACGGCTTGCATCTTCTGTCTCATCAAAGTTCTTGGACGGGAAGCCGACCGAGAATGTATCTTCCGGCTTGAGTTCCTCTGTAATATAGGAAGAATCGACACCGCCGGACAGGAAGGAGCCTACCGGCACATCAGAGATGCGGTGTGCTTTGACAGTCTCTTCCACCCGCTTGACAATCTCTTCGGCAACTTCATCCATCGATGCCGTTGTCTTCCTGGAGAAATCGATATCCCAGTACTGCTCAATGTGCATCTGGCCATCCTGGAAGATAAACCAGTGAGCCGGTTCCAGCTTGTAAGTTCCCTTAAAGAACGTTTCATCCATGGCGGAATACTGGAAAGTCAGATACGGACGCAGCGCATCCGGATTGACTTCCTTGTGCCAGGCAGGATGCTCCAGGAAGGATTTGATTTCAGATCCAAAGATCAGATTGTGATTGTCCAGGAAGGAATAGTAAAGCGGCTTGATGCCGAAGTAATCTCTGGCACCATACAGGCGGTTCTTTCTGGTATCCGCAATCACAAAGGCAAACATGCCGCGCAGCCGTTCAGCCAAGCCTGTGCCCCACTCTTCATAGCCATACAGCAATACTTCAGTATCGCATTTGGAATGGAAATGATAGCCCTTCTTCTCCAGCATCTCCCTGAGTTCCATGAAGTTGTAAATCTCACCATTGAAAACAACCACAACCGACTTGTCTTCGGAAATCATCGGCTGGGCACCGGCTTCACTCAGATCAAGAATGGAAAGTCTGCGGAATCCCAGGGCAACGGCATCCTTGTCACTATTGCCATGGACCCAGTACCCTTCCATATCCGGTCCTCTGTGCCGGATGCGCTCCGACATCTTTTGAATCATATCTTCACGGCCATCATACATGCCCGTAAAACCTGCAAAACCACACATACAGGGAACCTCCTTTTGTAAAGTACAACTTATTATACGGCAGGCGTACTGGATGCGCCAACACCAATACCGCCAGAATAAAAACGGCAGTGTGCCGTTTTTACTCGCCAATGATCCAGTTCAGCAGCGTATTGAAAATCGTCAGCAGAATGCTGGCAAGAAAAGCCGATCCAAAGCCATCCAGATAGCAGCCTGGCGATACACTGAGGGCAATGACCAGGATAAAGGCATTGATAAACAGTGAGAAGATGCCAAAGGACAGAATCGTCACCGGCAGTGACAGCACCTTCAGGATGGGTTTTAAGGTCGCATTGAGCAGAACCAGAACAAGTGAGGCAAATGCCATTGTCTCAGCACCGGAAAAGGAAATTCCACTCATTGTATTGTCAATCAGCCAGAGAGACAGAAAATTTACAAACCATCCAATCAGAAACTTACGCACGTACAACCTCCTTATGCATGCGGCTTGATCAGCCTCGATGCATATTTATAGACAAACAGCAGGACAGACGCGACAGTCACCACCGCACACAGAATACCAAAGACATTTGTTTTCTTCGATGATGCATCACTGCTGACATCTTCAGAAGTCGTCTTGGTCAGCGGGAACCTGCCCATTTCTTCCCCATTCATCGAAATCACAAGATACCCACGGCAGTCAGAAGCACTTGTCTCATCCATGACTTCAATGGAAGTTGTCAGGGCAGTCTCATCTGCATCCTTGGCCATCAGCACCGAAAGATCCGAACTCAAAGCAAAGCTCACATGCACATTGGTGCCATTATCCATGATATCCAGCTCTTTGGTCCCGACCGCATCCTTTGTGATGGCAACACTCTTGAAGTTGTTATAGCCATCATCCAGCAGCTTTGTCAGATCAGAAAAAGCAGTTTCTTCACTGTCTGCCTGCATGACCGCAGCCGTTAAGCGCGTTCCGTCCCTGGAAGCACTGGCCACTGCCGAAACACCCGTATCATCCTGCCAGTAATAATAGCCATCCAGACCGTCATAGGAAAACACATCCCGTGATACGGTTGCATCATCCGACAATGTATACGAGGATGCCCCATACAGATCTTTGGCATTGGTATCCAGCGCAGCACCAAGCAGGCCCAGATCATGGGCAGTTGTCACCTGGGCGTCATCTGCTGCCCCCGTCACATTGGCAAAAACAGTCTTGGTCATCGACAGGGCAGCAGCCTTGTTATTGAGCAGCTTCACGCCGTCTTCACCAAGCAATGACAGCGCATAAGACGCATCCTGATAGCCGCCAAGCATCGCCTGTGCCCGCAAATCCGCCACTGCATAGCTCTTCTTGTTCTCCAGGCCGGCAGACGTATCAAAGCTTTCATCCTTGCTCAAAAACGTCACTTTCTCTTCTGTACTGTCATATGACGCCAGCACATTCATGGCAATGGCCATGGCCCCGGCAGGCACCTGTGTCTGACTGTCTTTTTCATACAGCACCGACCCGCTGCCAGTATCCATCAGCACGGCATGGCCGCTGGCGATTTCCATATCCTCCGCATGCACCGGCAGAAACGTGAAAAGGCATGCCGGAATCAATACTGCTGTGATCCAATTCTTCATATGCATGCCTTTTATTATAATCAGTTTTATACGCGGCGGGCAATACGCAGCAGACGCAGTGAGTTCAGCACGCACAGCATCGCCACACCCGTATCCGCAAAGATCGCCATCCACATGTTGGCGATGCCGAAGGCACCAAGCACCAGACAGGTCAGCTTGACGGCAATGGCAAAGATGATGTTCTGGTTGGCAACCTTCAGAATGCGGCGGGATGCCTCAATGGCAAGCGAAATCTTGGCCGGATCATCATCCATGATGACCACATCCGCAGCTTCAATCGCCGCATCAGAGCCAAGCGCACCCATGGCAATGCCCGTATCCGCAGCAGCCAGCACCGGCGCATCATTGACGCCATCCCCCACAAAGGCTGTCACACCCTGGCCATGAATGGCCTGCACACGCGCCACCTTATCCGCCGGCAGACATGCCCCATAGGCATGGTCCACGCCAAGTTCACTGCCAGCCAGATCCGTGATCGCCTGATTGTCGCCAGAGACAATCATGACCTTTCTGCCCATGGCATGCAGATCAGAAACAGCTTTCTTTGCGGTCGGCTTGAGCTGATCGCGCAGCACAAGAGCACCAAGATAGACATCATCACGGGCCACATACACAAGTGTACCGGGTTCATTGACTTCCTGGAAGGCAATCTGATGATCCTGCATCAGTCTGGCATTGCCTGCCAGCAGTGCATGTCCCTTGTACGCAACAGACAGACCGCGGCCAGCAATCTCACTGACATCAGAAAGATCGCTCTCCTGAATGGTGCCTTTCCAGGCAGCTTTGATGCCCCTGGCAATCGGATGGCTGGAATAATATTCCACAGCACTGGCAGCCTCAAGAATTTCATCCTTGTTTTCACCAATGACCTTTTCCACGGCGAATACACCGCTGGTCAATGTGCCGGTCTTGTCCATGACAACATTCTCGGTTTTGGCAAGTGTTTCAATCAGATCAGCACCCTTGACCAGAACACCGCGTGAACTCAGGCCGCCAATGCCGGCAAAAAAGCTCAGCGGAATGGAAATCACAAGCGCACATGGACACGAAATAACCAGGAATGTACAGGCACGGTAAATGCCTTCCTGCACGCCATAGCCCATCAGCGATACAACAAGAGCGGTCACAACCGCAGCACCGACAACAGCCGGCGTATAAATCCGCGAGAACTTCGTGATGAAGTTTTCAGCCTTGGCCTTGTGGGCATCACTGTTTTCCACCAGATCCAGAATTTTTGCGACGGTGGAATCACCATACGCCTTGGTCACTTTGATTTCCAGCACACCGTTTTCATTGATGGAGCCAGACAATACCGTATCATTGACATCCACATCCACCGGTCTGCTTTCACCCGTCAGGGAGGCTGTGTTCAGCGAGGCAGTGCCTTCGACTACCACGCCATCCAGCGGTACTTTCTCACCCGGCTTGACCTGGACAATATCACCAGGCTGCACCGTGGCAGGATCCACCCTGACCCAGTCATCTGCCTGTTTGACCATGGCATAGTCAGGACGGATCGCCATCAAAGAGCCGATGGATTTACGGCTGTGGTCAACAGCAAGATCCTGGAAGAATTCACCAATCTGATAGAACAGCATGACACCGGCTGCTTCCTTGAAGTCACGCAGATAAATGGCCGCAAAGGTCGCAACTGTCATCAGGAAGTGTTCATCGAACAGCTGGCCATGGCCAATGCCGCGGAATGCCTTGAGGATGACATCATAGCCAAGAATCAGATAGGAAGCCAGGCCTAAGATGATGGCAATTGTGCCATGCATGACAAGAGACAGCGCAAACAGAATGGCACCCGCAATCAGGCGGATGATCATCTTCCGGTTGTCATCTTCCTCCTCTGCTTCCTCTTTTTCTTCCTTGTGTTCATGCAGAGCGGACACGCTGGCATCTGGTTCCATACTGGCAACAACATCGCGCATCTCCTTTTCAATGCGCACTGCATCTTTGACATCCGCTTCATAGCTCAGCCGGCTGTTCATGAAGTCCAGTGCCACATTTGAAATGCCGTCAATCCCAGAAATCTTCTTTTCCAGCCTGGCAGCACAGTCGGCACAGTCAATATCTTTCACGGAGAATACATAGATTTTCTTCTGCACATCACCTTTGTCCACAATGCGGGCATCCGGTTCTTCACGAGCCGCAATCTCACGCACTTCCTTTTCAATGCGGGCATTGTCCTTTGGATCACACGTATACTGCAGCGACTCCTTCAGAAAGGACAGACGCACATCCTGAATGCCATCAATCTTCTGAAAACTTTCTTCCAGCTTGTCAGCACAATCCTGACAGTCAATGCCGGTAATGGCGAACGAGTGCCTGATGGCTGTTTCCGCATCCTTGATCTCTGCCTCCGGCTCGACATCCATGATGGTCTTTTTGATCACAGAAAGCAGTTCCTTCTGCTTTGCAGGATCACAGTCATAGCGCAGCGTATGGGACATGAAGGACAGTGATACATTATCCAGCCCTTCGATGCCGGCAACAGCACGCTCTACCCTGGCAGCACAGTCTGCACAGTCGGTTGTCACATCCAGCTTATATGTCTTATGTTCATGTGTGCTCATATTCGTATCCTCTTATGTCTTTATATCAAACAGTTGAACAACTGTTCATATGTAAAGTATAGTCTTTCTATCCTGATCGTCAATATAAAAAATGCCGGCATCACGCTTTGCCAGCATCCACATGAATCTTGGGATCCGTTTTCTTGATCCGGTCATTATAGCGCAGCAGTTCCTGGCCAAGGTATTCAATGCCATACAGCATGGAAACACCGCTTGTCAGATCATAGGTCTGCGGCAGCAAATACCGCTGCATGACGATGGGAAGCACTGCCTCGGCAAGAGAAGCAAGCGTGGAATCCGGATTGCCGGTCATTACCAGAATATGGCTGCCGTATTTCTGATTCAGCATTGCCTGTTGGACCATTTCCCGGTTTTCACCGCTTTCTGAGAGTATCAGAATCACATGTTTCTCTGTATTGCCAAGCTGGGGCGGATAGAAGACATCGGTGACGGCTGTGGCATAAAAACCGGCATTGGACAGATAGCGAGCTGCATACATCGCCAGCGCACCGCAGTTGCCGCACCCCATGACCGTCACGGCATCACTTTCACAAATCATTTTCACTGCTTTCTGCCAGGCATCATTGTTTTTCTGAATCAGATCAATTGTTGTCTGCAGGGCAGAGACCATATAGCCGGCACATGTATTTTGATCCGGCATCTGCTGTTCATATGCCTGAATCCGGCTTAAAAACACAGGATAGGATGCACAGCCAAGCTTCTTGTACATCCGTGCCACCGTTGCCGTGGATGTACCGGTTTTCTGGGCAAGCTCACGGATATTCATCTGTACAGCCTGGGCAGGATGCTCAATGACATACTTGAACACACCGCTCTCATTCTCGTTCAAAGAAATAATCTGTGTATAACCAAATAACATACAGGCATCTTATGCCGGTTCCCGGAAAAATGCAAACAGGAAAAGTCATGCGGCGGAATGCTTGACGCATCCACCGGCGGCATGTATTCTCCCAGTAAAGAAAGGATAGTCAATCATGATTGAACGCAACTTTCATACCCATACAAGCCGCTGCGGCCACGCCGTCGGCACAGATGAAGAATATGTACAGGCTGCCATACAGGCAGGCGTCAAAGTACTAGGCTTTTCGGATCACGCTCCTTACAAGGATCCCGAGCCAACCGAACGCATGAATATAGAACAGGTGGATGATTACTTTTCCTGTATCGAAGCATTGAAAAAGAAATACCAGGACCAGATTGAAATCCATGTCGGCATGGAAGTGGAATGCTATCAGAGTGAGTGGGAAACATTAACACAGTGGCGCCAGCGCAGTGAATACTGCCTTCTGGGCCAGCACAATCTCAGCTATGGCGGCAAAAGCTCCTATGATCTGACCACAAAGAAAGAGCTGGACATGTATACCGACCAGCTGGAATATGCATGTGCGCACAATCTGTGTGACTATATTGCCCATCCGGATGTATGCATGTGGAGCTATCCTGTGATCGATGAAAGTGTCAGACAGATCGCCCAAAGGATCGCGGATATCGCCAATACATATCACATCCCGCTGGAGCTCAACTGCGGCTCTGGTGTCCGCCAGGGAATGATCAAATACCAGGATGGATACCGCTATGCCTATCCGGTACGCATCTTCTTTGAAGAATTTGCAAAGAAGAACTGTGACATCATCATTGGCATGGACATCCATGATCCAAAGCTCTTTCTGACAGATGAATACCTCAGAAGAGCACTGTCAGTCATTGAAGGACTCAACTGTCACATTCTCGACAAGTATGATCTGATCAGCGAAGCATCCCGCCGCAAGAAGTTATTCTTCTGAAAGCAGGATGCTTTTTTGCGCAGTGCGTGCCGTCTGCCTGTGCTATAATCTCACCGCTAAAAAGGAGAACAGGCATGAAAAGAACAATCACAGCTGCCATCGTATCCGCAGGTCTTGTGCTGAGCGGCTGTTCCAGGAAAACATCCATCCGTTTTGGAACCGCACCTGAAGGCGGTGTCTATTACAGCTTTGGCGCAGAGCTTGCCAGACTGGTTACAGAACAGGATCCTGATTACCAGATCAGTGTGCGCTCTACCGCCGGATCGGCAGCCAACCTGCGTCTGCTTTCAGAGGGATATATTAAAGCCGGCATTGCCCAGTCTGATCTGATCAATGAAATGTATTACGATGCAGACAGTGCCGATACCGACAATGCAAAGACATATTCTGCCATTGCCTCTTTGTACATGGAAGCAGTCCAGATCGTGGTGCGCAGTGATTCTGATATTCATATGCTCTTTGACCTGCAGGGAAAGAAAGTTTCCATCGGGCAGGAAGAAAGCGGCACGGAGCGCAATGCAAAGGAGCTGCTGGATGCGGCCGGCCTGCAGGAAGGTGATGTCACCACATTGAATTACGATTATGAAGATGCCATGGATCATCTGCTGAACAAGGACATCGATGCGATGTTTGTGACTGCAGGTGCACCGGCTGACATCATCGAAGAACATCAGGACGAAATCCGCCTGCTGTCTCTGGATGAAGACATGGTCAATCACATTCTTGCCCTGGCACCAGGTCTGGAAGCTGTGACGCTTCCATCAGATACATATGGAAGCCAGGATGCAATTCAGACCGTTGGCGTGCGGTCTGTACTTGTGGCATCCAATGAAGCTTCATCAGATCTTATCTATCTCATGACAGACACTCTCTTTGCAAAAACAGAAGAGCTGCAAAGCAGTGTCAGCGCAGACCTGCAGCTGGATCCTGCAGAAGCCGTAAAAGGCATCACAATCCCATTCCATGAAGGGGCCTTGAAATGGTATGAAGAACATGACATTGATACCGAGGTGGCAGGATGATCTCACTGACACTTGACCGCTATCAGACCATGGCCGTGGCTGTGATCGTGCTTGCATTTGGATCATGGCTGAAAAAGAAGATTCCGCTGCTGGAGCGTTTCTGTATCCCTTCACCCGTTGCCGGCGGTCTGGTTTTCTCCATTCTCACCTGCATCCTGTATGTATCAGGCATTGCCGAAATCTCCTTTGACAGCTCCTTAAGCGAAGTGGCAATGGTGCTCTTCTTTACTTCAGTCGGCTTTCAGGCAAACGTCAGGGTTCTCAAAGAAGGCGGAAAAGATCTGTTTCTCTTTCTGGTTCTCGTCATCATTCTGATCACTGCCCAGAATGGCGTGGCAGTCGGGCTTTCCCGCCTGCTGCATATTGATGCCCTGATCGGCCTTTGCACGGGATCCATTCCTATGGTTGGCGGACACGGCACAGCCGGTGCCTTCGGACCCGTGCTGGAAGATTTCGGCATCACCGGTGCCACGACGATTGCGACCGCAGCTGCCACCTTCGGTCTGATCATGGGATCCTTAATGGGCGGACCATTGGCAAATGGTCTGATCACCAAAAAGCATCTGCAGCCTAAGGATGATGCAGCCCATCATGAAAACATCCAGGAAACCCTCAAAGGCCTTGAGAACTATCCCAATGCCGTATTTGCATTAATTGTCTGTGCCGGCATCGGCACCATTCTTTCCTGGCTGCTATCCAAAACAGGCATGACATTTCCCATCTACATCGGGGCAATGATTGCAGCTGCCATCTTCCGCAACATTGCCGAAATCTCCGGCAAATTCACCATCCACATGGAAGAGATTGACTCCTTTGGCAGCATCTGCCTTTCCATCTTCCTTGGCATTGCCATGATCACACTGAAAATCTGGCAGCTGGCAGATCTTGCCCTGCCGCTGGTCATTCTGCTGATCGGCCAGACCGCACTGATGTTTGTGTATGCGCGGTTCATTGTCTTCAAATGCATGGGCAGTGATTATGACGCCGCCGTGATCGCGGCAGGTGTGTGCGGGTTTGGCATGGGTGCCACTCCCAATGCCATGGCAAACATGCAGGCAGTCAGAGAAAAGCATGGTGAAAGCATCAAGGCATTCCTGCTCATTCCGATTGTCGGATCCCTGTTTGCGGACTTCATCAACTCACTCATCATCACGATTTTCATCAATCTCATATAGAAAATACGGACTATCAATGAAGACAGCCCGTTTTTTTTGATACGCTTAAACACCGCAATCATCCTATAATGAAGGAAGATGTTTTGATCACATCACAAGGAGGCAAAATTATGTGCACATGTGCTACATACACAACAAAAGATCATTATTTTGGCAGAAACCTGGACCTGGAATTTTCCTATCAGGAATCTGTCACCATCACCCCGCGCAATTTCCCACTGCCTTTCCGCACCAAAGACACGCTGACAAACCACAAGGCGTTGATTGGCATGGCCTTTGTCTGCAATGGCTATCCTTTGTACTATGATGCCACCAATGAAGACGGTCTTTCCATGGCCGGACTCAACTTCCCAGGCAATGGTTATTTCCCGGAACCTTTACACGATGGAAAGGATGAAATATCGCCATTTGAATTCATTCCATGGATTCTTGGCCAGTGCGCCACAGTTTCTGATGCCGAAAAGCTGCTTGCCAGCATTCGCCTCGTCAACATTCCTTTCTCCAAAGAACTGCCGATCACGCCATTGCACTGGATGATCACGGACAAGGAAAGATCCGTCGTCGTTGAATCAACAAAAGACGGCCTGCATGTCTATGACAACCCGGTTGGTGTCATGACCAACAATCCAACCTTTGACAAGCAGCTGTTCCGTCTGAATGATTACCGGAATGTTTCCGCTGCTTCTCATCCATCCGCATTTGGAAAGATTGACCTGGATGAATACAGCCGCGGCATGGGCGGAATCGGCCTGCCGGGCGATCTGTCATCTGGATCCCGCTTTGTCAAAGTGGCATTCACAAAGCTGAACTCCGTATCCAAAGAGGATGAAAACTCCTCCGTCAGCCAGTTCTTCCATATTCTTTCATCTGTGGAACAGCAAAGAGGCTGCTGCAACCTCGGTGATGGCAAATATGAAATCACCATCTACTCCTCCTGCTGCAACATGGACAAAGGCATTTACTACTACCGCACCTATGACAACAGCCAGATCTCAGCTGTTTATATGCACCATGAAAATCTGGATGCTGATAAGCTGACAAGCTATCCATTGGCCACAAAGCAGCAGATCAACAACATCAACTAAGGAAAACAGGGCCTGTAACAGTTGCTAATGAATTAGCTCTGTTATGGGCCTTTTTTGTTTTCTTTTGTATTATCTTTACCAAGACTTATTCAACAGAGTCATTTCTATGCATGAATGGTTTATATCAAAGCATT
>Ga0256406_1001323_pt1 | contig 40585 bp, 32 predicted proteins | sample RumenRJG_03DNA_FD_185986 | JGI IMG/M metagenome (GOLD analysis project Ga0256406, IMG submission 185986) | Bovine rumen microbial communities from Lethbridge, Alberta, Canada - RJG_03 | ecosystem: Host-associated > Mammals > Digestive system > Stomach > Rumen | place: Canada: Alberta | collected... | reverse complement strand
ATCCATGATCAGCAGAAAAGATATGCAAAATGACCTGAGTTTAGCCAGCTATGAAATTTTCAAGGTGCAAATGAACGAAAAACGTTAAATTATTCGAGGGCTTTCGACCCCCACATCATACTATAGGGGGATATCATCCGATGCCGCAGACGCGGCTGAGACAATGTGAGGAAAATACAATGAATCGTAATTTTAAGCTGAAAGGGAACAGGTTTACAAAGATTTTCACGGTCTTGCTCATGATCGATGTGTTTATTCCAAATGTAGTGCTGACAGTGATCATCGGAGTCATGCTCTTGTATGAGCTGCTGACCTATCTGGCTGTGAAGGCAGCAAAGGATCTGAAATTCGGTACAGTCAGCACAAAAAAGAAAGCAGTCAAAGGGGAGACGGCTCTGGTCAGACTGAAGGCGGAAGGTCCTGCGCAGACGGTTATGTTTGCCTCCTGTCACGCAGATCTGAATGTCGCAAACCTGCTGACCGGAGAGAACAGCGAGACATCTGCGGATTTTCTTCTGACACGCAGGGGAGGAACCGGATATAAGATGAATGTGACGGAAACGCGCTGCGGCGTAATCCATGTCACCTTGAATAATGCGCGGATTCAGGATGCTTTTGGCAGAAAGAAGGAGTATGTGATCGCAGGATCGCAGGCGGAGATCTTCTATCAGCCGGAGATCCGTCAGGTTGAACTTCCGGCGAGATTCTTTGCGTCCGGTTCGGCGGGCGTCTACCTGTTCGCCCGGGGCGATGAATTTCAGGGATCGTTTCTCGGCTCTTCCGGAAACACTGCACAGGCAGACGGGGCTGGACATTCAGCAGCCAACGGCGCAGATCAGGCGGTATCGGCAGGCGCAGCGCAAGACGCTGAAAACCGCACGCATCATTGGGTCGTCAAGGCATTTGAACCGGTGGCGTTCTCTGCACTTGCAGATCAGCCGGTCAGCGGAAAGATTGCTGTGCTGTTTTTAAATTATGTGCAGGCAGGACACATAATTACGCCGGAGCGAAAGAGCCGCCTGGCTGAGCTTGCGCTTTCTGCGGCAGATACACTCGTAGACGCAGGACTGGAGCATGAATTCCTCTGGCTGGGAAAGAGCAGCGACGGCTCTGCGGAGTGCAGGCGCGCTTTGCACCGGAACAGCGATGACGTCATCCGCAGCGCAGAGGAGATGATGCGCACCGGATACACGGAGGAAAATGGAGCAGAAATCCTTAAACAGGCGATTTCGCCGGGAGAGTTCCAGACTTTCCTGCTGATTACGGCCGGAGGTGATCAGGAAGGCGCGCTGTTCGGAGAACTGGGAAGCGTGCGTATGCTGAAAGTCTGAAGACCCGGCGTGCTGCGTCATTATTGCGGCAGCGGCTGTATCAGCATATTGTCAGTATGGATAAGGCTTGACCGTCATTTTTGTGCAGACGGGCAAGCCGATTTTCTTTTTTGCGGCGGAAATACCGGAAATGCCGTAATATAGAAATCTTGAATTGGTACTTCACCGCGTGCCGGGATTATAGTCAATATGGATGATTCTGCATATTGGAATAGATTGCATAGACATAGAAAGGAGAGATCTGATCCATATGTTTCATGTATATATACCGTCAATCTCCCGGGAGCTGGAATGTGAACCGGGTGAAAATCTGATGCAGGTGCTGCTGAATAACCGGATCTATGTGGATAACGCGTGCAGCGGCAAGGGCCTGTGCGGAAAGTGCCGGGTGCGGGTGATCGCTTCTCAGGGCGGAGAGCCTCTTGGCTTTACCGATGAAGAACTTCACCTTTTGTCGGAAAAAGAACGAGAGGAAGGCATCCATCTGTGCTGTATGATGGACGTGCAGTCTGACCTGACCATTGAACTTCTGCAGAAGGAGAAGAAAACGGAGGTTCTGGCCGGCGGATACATGCCGGAATTCACGCATCATCCGGATACCTGCAAGCGCGCGGTGAAGATTGAGGCGCCGACACTGGAACTGCAGACGCCGTTTGAGGAGATTCTGAAGGAAAAGACCGGGGCGCAGTCGGTGGATCCTGAGGCTCTTCCGGGCGGAGGGCGTCTTCCGGGAACGTATACCGCCGTTCTGCACCGGGGGCGGATCATTGCTGTTGAGGAGGGAAATACGGAGGATCAGCTGTACGGTGCGGCGGTAGACATCGGCACGACGACCGTGGTCTGCTCGCTTGTGAATCTGAATACGGGAAAAATCCTGGCGGACGCGTCGCAGGTAAACGCGCAGAAGCATTACGGCCAGGACGTGCTGAGCCGGATCACCTATGAAATTGAACATCCGGACACGGGCGCCGCAGAGCTGCAGAAGGCAATTGCGGATTCCATCATGGGGATGCTGGACGAGGCGTGCCGGAAAGCAGGGGTGCGTCGGGAAAGAATTTATGAAATCGCGGTTGCTGCAAACTGTACGATGATGCACCTTCTCCTGGGCGCTGACGCGCGTCCTCTCGGCCGTTCACCGTATGCGCCGGTATTCACATCGGCAAAGGACATCCGGGCCGCCTCTGTGGGAATTCAGGCGGCCCGCGGCGCAAGGCTGTACGCACTGCCGTCCGTCTCGGCATACATCGGAGCGGACATCGTCGCAGGCGCGGAAGTGTGTGATCTGGTGAACCGAAAAGGGAATGTGCTGTTTATTGATATCGGCACCAACGGAGAAATCGTGCTGTCTCACCACGGGAAACTTCTGTGCTGTTCCTGCGCTGCCGGGCCGGCGCTGGAAGGCATGAACATCAGCTCCGGCATGCGCGCAGAAGAGGGTGCTGTGGAAGATGTGAACATTGAGGACGATCGGGTGGAGATGAAAACCATCGGAGACGCGGCGCCTGCCGGCCTGTGCGGAAGCGGGATTCTGGCCGCCGTCAGAGAACTGCTGAAGAGCGGCGTGGTGAAGAAGAGCGGGGCGTTTGTGAAAGCCGGACATTTTTCTGAGGACGATCTGAGGGAAAAGCGCCTGCAGGTAGATGAAGAAGGAAAACGGTCTTTTTTGTTTGCAGAAGCTCCGCATGAGATCCGCGTGACACAGAGTGATGTGCGCCAGGTGCAGCTGGCAAAAGGCGCGATTCTGTCCGGCTTTGAAGCACTGCTGCAGAAAGCGGGCATTGAGATGCATGATCTGGATGAAGTCCTGATCGCCGGACAGTTCGGCGCGCATCTTCCTGCCGAAAGTCTGACCGGAACAGGAATCCTGCCGGAAGAAGTCAGTGACCGGCTGAAATATGTTGGAAACACATCAAGAACCGGCGCGTATATGGCATTGATGTCCGGTGACGTGAAAAAAGAAGTCGAGACGCTGTCTCATGAGATGGATTACATGGAACTGGGGGCAACAGAGAACTACGAACAGCTGTTTACTCGGTGCCTGATGTTCCCGTCCGCCGGAAAACGCAGATAGTGCAAGCCATACACATAAATGTAATGTAAGGAGTGTAACCAAAATGGAAACCAAGAATCAGGACACACAGATGTTTACACCGAAAAGCCGTCTGCACGCGATTCTGGACGGACGCGGTGCAGACCGTCCTGCCTGCATCTGCCCGGGCGGCATGATGAACATGGTGACCGACGGCCTGCAGAAAGAAGCCGGAGTCGGTCTGCCGGAAGCCCATACCGATCCGCGGAAAATGGCCGATCTGGCAGAGGCCGTCATTAAAGACGGGATTTTTGAAAACTGCGGCGTTCCGTTCTGCATGACCGTGGAAGCGGAGGCCATGGGCGCAAAAGTCACGCTGGGGAACAACCTGTTCGAGCCGCATGTCGTGGAGTACGCTATGAACGATGTCGACCACTATGCAGAACTGAAACCGATTGATCTGGAAAGCGGCCGCGCAAAAGTCGTTCTGGATGCCATCCGCATCCTTAAGGAAGAAGTGAAAGACGCGCCGATTATCGGCAATCTGACCGGTCCGGTAAGCACCGCTGCGTCCCTGGTTGATCCGGAAAAGTTCTATATGCAGCTGCGAAAAAAGAATGAAAATGCCCATAAAGTCATGGATTTTGTGACCGAGCAGCTGATCCGCTTTGGAACCGCGCAGGTGGAAGCCGGCGCCGATGTGATCACCATCGCCGATCCGTCCGGCACCGGAGAAATCCTCGGCCCTAAATACTTCAGCGAATTCGCGGTCGACTACATCAACCAGCTCACTGATGCCCTGCACAAGGCCGGCGCAGAAGTTATCGTCCATATCTGCGGACAGATGAAATACGTTTACGACCAGTTGAAAGAAGTCCACAGCGATGCCCTGAGTTTTGACGCAGTCGTCTCCCTCAGAGAAGCGCGGAAACACCTTCCGGGGCGTGTGCTGATGGGCAACGTCAGCACCTTTGCGGTCGAACTGACCGACCCGGAAAATGTAGACAGCCTGACCAGAAAATGCATCGGCAGCGGAGCAGACATCGTTTCACCGGCGTGCGGACTCGGCATGGGATCCCCTCTGCCGAACGTAAAAGCTATCCTGAAAGCCGTCCGCAGTGAATCCGATTCCGCCGCATCCGTTCAGGGACAAAAATAAATCCGCAAGAAGGAGCCGGTTATGCACAGCCAACGCAATCCTGAAAATACAATATTAATAGCCTGTTCCATGATGGAAGATGAAATTAACCGGGTACTGCAGAAATATCATCTGCAGTACCCGGTTGTCTGGATGGAACGCGGTTACCACAGCCGCCCGGAAAAACTGCGCGCCGTACTGCAGGAACAGATCACTCTGGCCGAACAGCGCCTGCACAGTACCGCCGGCGCGCAGAATGGTAAACCCGAAACAGGAAATCCGCCATTCCCGAAATGTTATGGCGGAAACGAAAACCCGGAGACGAAAGACCATCCGGCGCGCGCCGCACACATCGCAGAAAATCCGGCGGGTTCCCCGGCAGTCCTTCTGGCATACGGCCTCTGCGGAAACGGTACCGAAGGACTGCAGGCAGAATCTGCCGTTCTTGCCATGCCGCGTTTTGATGACTGCATCAATACCCTGCTCTGCTGCGGACCGCGGACCAGCCGCGCGCTTGAACAAGCCGGTGTCTATTACCTGACGCGCGGCTGGACCCTGGATACCGGCGCCATGCTGCAGTCACACCAGAAGATGCTGGAAAAGTACGGCGAGAAAAAAACAAAGATAATCATGCAGATGATGTACGACGGATATAAAAGCGTTGCCGTAATCGATGACGGCTGCTACGACACCGCGCCCGTGCAGCAGTACGCACAGAAATGCGCAGATTTGCTGCACGTGGACACAGAAACCGTCCCCGGCGGTACCAATATCCTGGAAAAGCTGCTGACCGGAAACTGGGATGACGACATACTGGTCAAACCTGCGGGAAAACCGGTGAAACAGGAGGATTTTTTTTACGAGAAGAACTGAAAACCTGAGCTGCTGCGCAAGGCAAAATGATTGCCGAGCGCAGCAGTTTTTTGCCGCGTTCCCGAAGCACATGGGTCGGAATTGGTATTGAAAACTTCGGGAACGCGGAGTCATAAGAAGGTTTCCCGAAGAGAAAATAAAAAGTTTGGGAAACCCAGTATAATGGCTGCGTTCCCGAATTTTTTGCCAAAAAAAGGAAAAAAGCAGCCGTGGCGGGCTGACGTTTTGCCGGCCTTGTTTGTCTGCTTTTCCGTATATGTCCATTTATATCCGACGTCTCGGATTCGGTTATCAGCACCCCCGAACTGCTGACGACGTCCTCTGATCTTCCGGACTGCTAAAACAGTCTTTCTTACGCTCTTTATTTTACAGAAAAGTTTACGAATCATCCAATTCATCTTTTCGATATGCGGGAAGCGTTGAAATAAGCGGATCTGTTGGATGGAATCCAAGAAACTGCGGATTGTTTTTCTGTTTGTTCACAGCTTGTGATAGACTTTATCTATCTGAAAAATTGTCCGTATTTGGGAGAATTGGGTAAATGAAATGTGATCTATAGTTTCTGCAGATCCTTGCGCGTTGTTTTTTGTCGAAAAACGGCTGCCCCCAAGATGGCGGCGATATGTTAGAATAGAAGACAGGATTTTTCAGGGCGGTGAAGCTTAGGCTGAAGCCGCCTGTTCAGTATGTATAGAAATATTGCGGCGTGGAGCTGCGGAGATGAGGGATCAAATATATGGCACAGTTAAATCCAAAACAGCAGGAAGCAGTCGATTATATGGAGGGTCCGCTGCTGATTCTGGCGGGCGCGGGATCTGGTAAAACCAGTACGATGACGCACAGGATTGCGCATCTGGTGGACAGCGGAGTGGATCCATATCATATTTTGGCGGTGACGTTCACAAATAAGGCGGCAAATGAGATGCGGGAGCGTGTGGAGCAGCTGATCGGGAATACGCGGGGGATGTGGATTATGACATTCCATGCGATGTGCCTTCGAATCCTGCATAAGTATTGTGACCGCATCGGCTATGGGTCGCAGTTTTCTATCTATGATACGACGGATCAGAAAACCGTGGTGAAGAATATCATGAAGGAGCGGGGAATCAGCGATAAGGAGTATAAGCCGCAGTATCTGCTGTCTGCAATCAGCAACTGCAAGGAGAAGGCGCAGTCTCCGGAGGATTTTAAGGAGTCGTCGCTGGAAAGTGTGCGGAACCGCGTCATTCATATTGTGTATGAGGAGTATGAGAAACGGCTGAAAGAGAATAATGCCATGGATTTTGACGATTTGCTGCTGAACTGCTGGAGACTGCTCAGCAGTGAGCCGGATGTCCTGGAGGAATATCAGGACCGGTTCCAATACATTATGGTCGATGAGTATCAGGATACAAACCACATTCAGTATGAGCTGGTGACGATGCTGGCAAAGAAGAACCGCAACATCTGCGTGGTTGGTGACGATGACCAGTGCATTTACCAGTGGAGAGGCGCGGATATCCGGAACATCCTGGATTTTGAAAAGGATTTTCCGGAGGCAAAGGTGATCAAGCTGGAGCAGAATTACCGTTCGGTCGGGAATATTCTGGCGGCGGCGCACTCTGTGATTCAGAATAACACAGAGCGGAAATCCAAGAAGCTGTGGACGGATCGCGAGCCGGGTGAGAAGATCCGTTATTACCGTTTGGACAACGATAAGGAAGAGGCATCGTATGTCGCGCGGCAAATTGCGGCTTTGCAAAGGAAAGGCCGGGACTGGAATGATTTTGCCATTTTGTACCGGACGAACGCGCAGTCCCGTCTGTTCGAGGAAGCGATGAGCCGGGAGGGAATCCCGTACAGGGTGCTGTCCGGAATGCGTTACTATGACCGGAAGGAAATTAAGGACGCGATGGCATATATGCGGCTTGTGGTCAATCCGGATGATGATCTGTCGGTCCAGCGCATCATCAATGAGCCAAAGCGCGGAATCGGCGCCAAGACCTGGGAGAAGATCCGGGCGTTTGCGGGGGTCCGAGGGCAGAGCGTGCTGCGGGCACTGGCGGATCCGGACGGCGAGGTTCTGGGCACGCTGCCGGGGAAGGCATACGATAAGGTGAAGGCGATGACAGAGTGTCTGACTCTCTGCAGACAGGAAAAAGACAATCTGAATGTCACGGATATTTTTGATCAGCTGATGACCAAGACGGGATATATGCCTGCGCTGGAAGCGGAGAGAACGACAGAGGCAGAAAGCCGGCTGGACAACTTGATGGAATTTAAGTCCGTCATCGCGGATTATGAGAACAGCGCGGAGGAGCCGACGATCGACGAGTTTATGGAGCAGCTTGCGCTGACGGCGGAAGTGGACAATTACCATGAAGAGGATGCGTCGGTCACGATGATGACGATGCACAGCGCCAAGGGTCTGGAGTTCCCGGTTGTGTTTATGCCGGGCATGGAAGACGGTCTGTTCCCGGGAAGCCGCGCGTTTGATGATGAAGAGAAGATGGAAGAAGAGCGGCGCCTCTGTTATGTGGGAATGACCAGAGCAAAGGAACTGCTTTATCTGACAAGTGCGGAAGTGCGTACAAGGTACGGACGGACCGACTACACCAGAGAGTCACAGTTCATGAAAGAACTGGATCCTAAACTGGTGGAGGGCGATGCTGTCTATCGCAGAAGACAGGGAGATTCCAGCCTGGGCGTTTCAACAGGAAGCCGCGACGGATATGCGAAGCAGCCTGCAGTTAAGCCGTATGACGCGCTGAAGTACGCGCGCATGGAGACGCGGCAGCACGCAGCTTCTTCTGCATCGTCTATTGAACTGAAGGCGGGAGATCGTGTGCAGCACAGCAAGTTCGGAACCGGAATGGTCATTGATGCGAATGATAAGATTGTCACCGTGGTGTTCGATTCTGCCGGAATTAAAAAACTGGCGAGAGGTATTGCGCCGCTGAAAAAGATATAGGGGGATGCGGCGCAGACGGTGTACAATAAAGATAAATACAGATCTTGAAGAGAGGTACGGAAAAGAGGAACGCGCATGGCAGAGAATAAGAAAGAGAGAATTAAGGAACTGGTAGACGCGCTGAATCGCGCTGCCCGCGCTTATTATATGGATGCAGAAGAGATCATGCCGAACATTGAGTATGACCGGATGTATGACGAACTTCTGGACTTGGAAAAGGAGACCGGAATCGTCCTTTCGAACAGTCCGTCGCAGAATGTCGGCTATGAAATTGTCTCAGATCTGCCGAAAGAACGCCATCCGAGCCGGATGCTCAGTCTGGACAAGACCAAGAGCAGAGAAGAGCTGAGGGACTGGCTGGGTGACCAGGAAGGCCTTTTGTCCTGGAAGCTGGACGGACTGACCATCGTGCTGACGTACGACGGAGGAAAGCTCGTAAAGGCGCTGACCAGAGGAAACGGCGATGTCGGGGAAGTCGTTACGAATAACGCAAAAGTGTTCGCCAATGTACCGGTATCCATTGCGTTTAAGGGTCATCTGGTTCTGCGCGGCGAGGCTGTGATCAAGTACAGTGATTTTGAAAAGATCAATGAAACGATCGGAGATGCGGACGCGAAATATAAGAATCCGAGGAATCTGTGCAGCGGATCGGTGCGTCAGCTGGATCCGCGGGTCACAAAGGACAGAAATGTCAATTTCATCGCATTCACGCTTGTTGAGGCAGAGGATGTAGATTTTCACGATCTCCGCGAGAATCAGCTGAAGTGGCTCTCTGAGCAGGGGTTTGATGTCGTTCCGTTTAAGCATGTCACACGAGATAATATTATGGACACGATTGAATGGTTTGCGCAGGAAATCGTGCATAATGATTTTCCGTCAGACGGACTGGTGCTGACCTATAACGATATGGTCTACGGCCGTTCTCTGGGACAGACAGCGAAATTCCCAAGAGATTCGCTTGCGTTTAAGTGGGCGGACCAGAAGGAGGAGACGACGCTCAGAAAGATTGAATGGAGCGCGTCCAGGACAGGGCTGATCAACCCGGTTGCCGTGTTTGATCCGGTGCAGCTGGAAGGAACGACGGTGAAGAGGGCATCGGTGCATAATATCAGCATTATGAGAGAACTGAAACTCGGTATCGGCGACCGGATTACGGTGTATAAGGCCAATATGATCATTCCGCAGATCGCGGAGAATCTGACCGGAAGCGATAATATAGAGATTCCTGAAGTCTGCCCGGTCTGCGGCGGAAAGACAGAGATTCACGAGGACAACGGCGTACAGACCCTGTATTGCACCAATCCGGACTGTCTGGCCAAGCAGATCAAAGGATTTTCTCTGTTCGTGTCCAGAGACGCGATGAATATTGACGGACTCAGCGACGCGACGATTGAGAAACTGATCGCAAAGGGCCTGATTAAGGAGTATGCGGATCTGTTCAACTTCGATTCCTATAAAGATGCAGTCGTAGAAATGGAAGGGTTTGGCGAGAAATCGTTCCAGAATCTCGCGGACTCGGTGGAAAAGGCGAGACATACGACGCCGGTGCGGCTTCTGTATGCACTCGGAATTCCGGGAATTGGTCTGGCCAATGCCAAACTGATCGCTAAAGCATGCGGAAACCAGTGGGAACGCATGCAGCATCTTACTGCAGAAGATCTGACGGCGATTGACGGAATCGGTGATGTCATGGCAAAGTCTTATGTCGATTACTTTGCTGATCCAGACCATCAGCGCAAGGTGGAAGATATTCTGGGCCAGGTACAGCTGGATGAGACGGTAGAGGACAATCCGTCTTTCCTTGAGGGAATGACCTTTGTCATTACAGGATCGCTGAACCATTACGCGAACCGTGAGGAGCTGAAGCAGGAAATTGAGCGTTTTGGGGGGAAAGCGGCAGGTTCTGTCAGCAAGAATACCACGGCACTGATCAATAATAACATTGAGTCGACGAGTGCCAAGAACAGAAAGGCGAGGGAACTCGGCATTCCGATTATCGATGAAGAGATGATGCGGAATTGGCTGGAAACTGGAGAAGCGCCGGAAATACCTGAAAACAGCCGGTAGAATGGCCGCGTACAGGGCAGCGGAACAGCCGGATGCGGAAATTACGGAAATAAGAATTACATACACAGGACATAATGAATTACCTGCAGAGGACGCTGTGCCGGGCATGATGACCCGGGCAGCAGCCTCTGTTTTTTTGTTGTATCGAAAAAAGATCAATCGCAATTATCGGGGATAGGGGTGGGGTAAAGACAGAATTCTTAGAATATAGCAAAACAATTGGAATTTCAATGTGAGGGGCGTGCAGAATTCATTCTTGAATCTGTAATATTTTTCTGTTTTCGATGCGCGGTTTTTCCAATTGGACAACATCACAGTGACAACATATTGCCATTACGATATTGACAATTATGGCTGAACGTGTGATAATATGTGTAGAATTTTTATCAATGGCGAGGCTACATGGATGAAATTTTATCCATGATATCGGGAATGCCTGCGGAAACCGCTGTTGAGCATCTATGAAAGGTAAAATATTTCTGGTATGTATGTCAAAAGGGAGGAAAATGTTAGATCTTGTTTCTGCGGTTATCATATAATTAACTATGACCCTAGGATTAGTTGTTGGCACTATTGTGGCGTACATGATCTGTATGATCGCAATCGGAGTGCGTGTATCGAAGAAAAACAAGTCTACAGATGTCTATTATCTTGGCGGACGTCAGCTCGGACCATTTGTTACGGCCATGAGCGCGGAGGCATCCGACATGAGCAGCTGGCTGCTGATGGGTCTTCCGGGTGTTGCGCTGTTCGGACTCATCGGCGGAGGCGGAACTTTTGCAGAAGCATTCTGGACCGCTGCCGGACTGGCCGTTGGTACGTATTTAAACTGGCTGATCGTGGCAAAGCCTCTGAGAATCTATTCTGAGCACATTAATGCGAACACGATTCCGGACTTTTTTTCCAATCGTTTCCAGGAAGATAAAGGCGTGCTGCTGGCCATCAGTGCCATCATCATCGTCATTTTCTTCATTCCGTATGTCGCATCCGGATTCGCGTCCGTCGGCAAACTGTTCAATACACTGTTTGGTGTGGATTATCACATCGTTATGATTATCGGCGCTCTGGTTATCGCAACATACACCGTACTCGGCGGATTCCTGGCATCGTCTTTCACAGACTTTGTACAGTCCATCATCATGACGATCGCGCTGATCGTCGTTGTATGGTTCTGTGTAAGCACCGCAAACGGCTGGGACAACGCAATCGGAGCGGCAAGTGATGCTGTTCCGGGATACTTCAAGCTGAACGCGCCGGACGGTTCCTATTCACCGCTGACCATCATTTCCAATTTCGCATGGGGACTCGGGTACTGCGGAATGCCGCACATTTTGCTCCGTTTCATGGCGATCAGTGATGATAAGAAAATCAAAATTTCCCGCCGTATTGCAAGTACATGGGTTGTAATCTCCATGGGATGCGCGGTGCTGATCGGTGTTCTGGGATATTCTGTTGCAAAGCACTTTGACCTTTTGTCCAAGGCAAACTTTGACGCAGAGAGAATCGTCATTTACATTGCGGACCAGATCAGTAAAATCAATCCGGTATTCGCGATTATCGGAGGTCTGATTCTTTCCGGAATCCTGGCGGCAACGATGTCTACGGCAAGCGGACAGATGCTGGCTGCATCCTCCAGTGTATCGGAGAACCTGATCCACCACTTCTTCATCAAGAACATGGAACATAAGAAGGGCATTGCTATCGCGCGTGTCACCGTAATCTGCATTACCATTCTTGGTATGATCTTTGCATGGAACCCGAACAGTTCCATCTTCCGCATCGTATCCTTCGCATGGGGCGGATTCGGAGCTTCTTTCGGACCTCTGATGCTCTGCTGCCTGTTCTGGAGAAAGACAAACGTCAAGGGCGCAATCGCCGGTGTACTTTCCGGAGGAGCCATGATCTTCATCTGGAAGTTCGGAATTGCCAGGCTCGGCGGCGTATTCGCTATTTACGAACTGCTTCCGGCATTTATCGTCAGCCTGGTTGTCATTATTATCGTCAGCCTTGCTACAGGCGGATCGGATGAAAAGGTTGCTGCAGTATTTGATGAAGTTCAGTCGATCAGAAAGAGCGGTGTAAACGTTTCTGAGCTGGACTAATTAACAGAATTGAAGAAAGTGCTGCAAGACAGCCTTTCATAGATGAGAAAAGGGGAACCACTTTTACGGTGGCTCCCCTTTTTAAATCCTGTAAATTCCCGAAAGACGGGCGGTTAGCGAAATGTCAAACAGTATATGCCTATTCCTGCAGGTCTTCTGACGGGATCAGCGGCCGCATGCTGCGCAGGCCGATGGTCAGAGTAGAAGCGTTATGCAGGAATGCGGAGGTTGTCGGCTGGATGATCCCGAGAACGCCCAGGATAATCAGCATCGTGTTAAACCCGATGATGCCGCGGAAATTACTGTGAATGCGGTTCATGAGCGCATCGCTGACTTTCTTCAGTGTCACCAGATCGTACAGGGTGTTTCCGGCAATCGTGACATCGGATATCTCGCGGGCAATGGCGGCGCCGCTGCTGATGGCGATGCCGACGTCTGCCTCGGACAGCGCAGGGGCGTCATTGACCCCGTCGCCGACCATGATCACCGTGTGTCCGGCCTCCCGTTCCTTCTTGATCAGTTCCGCTTTGTCCTCCGGAAGTACCTCGGAGTGATATTCATCGACGCCGACCTGTCCGGCAATGGACCGGGCGGTATATTCATTATCTCCGGTCATCATAATGACGCGGCGGATCCCGTTCTCATGCAGCTGATTCAGAACGTCGGCTGCCTCCTCCCGGATCGGGTCCTCGATGCAGAGCACTGCGCTCAGGACACCGCCTCTGGCCATGTAAAGCAGTGAATACTGTACAGGGAGAGAATCGAATTTCTCCTGCTCTCCATCCGGAACTGCGGTTTTCTCGTCTTCAAAGATGAAATGCCGGCTTCCGATGGATACACGCTCTCCGTCAACGGTGCTGGTAATGCCATGGGCAACGACGTATTCCACCTTGGTGTGCCGCTCTTCATGATGAAGGTTGCGTTTTCTGGCCTCCTGCACGACGGCGTTGGCGATGGAATGCGGATAATGCTCTTCCAGGCAGGCCGCCAGCCGCAGGGACTCGGCCTCATCGTTTCCGCCGAAGGTGACGATGCTGTGCACAGACGGCGAGGCATGGGTCAGCGTTCCGGTTTTATCGAACACGATGGTATCGGCAAGGGATACAGCCTCCATATATTTTCCGCCTTTCACGGAAATGTCGGAGACACTGCAGTCCCGCATGCCGCTCAGCACGGCAATCGGCATGGACAGCTTCAGCGCGCAGGAATAGTCAACCATGAGCACAGAAAGCGTCTTCTGCACATTGCGCGTCAGCAGGCCCACCAGCGCCGTGGCGAGGAAGGTGTACGGAACCAGCCGGTCTGCGAGGTGAGAAGTGCGTGCTTCTGTTTCGGACTTCATTTCTTCCGATTCCTCGATCATTCTGACGATGCGGTCATACCGTCCGCTTCCGGAGATTTTGTCTGCCCGGATGACGATGTTTCCGTCTTCCACGACAGTTCCGGCATAGACATAGCTTCCCGGGCTCTTGTGCACCGGCAGTGACTCGCCGGTCATGGAAGCCTGGTTCACGCTGGCGTTTCCTTCTGTGACCACACCGTCCAGAGGAATCATTCCGCTGGTGCGCACGACGAACTGATCGTCTTTCCGGATTTCGCTTACGTCGGTCAGGACATCCTGTCCGTCCGGCGTCCGTTTCCAGACCTTTTCTACATTCAGCGCCATCATGCCGGCAAGATCGCCGACGGATTTTTTACGCGCCCAGTCTTCCATAATGCCGCCGATGCTCTGCATGAACATGATCGACGATGCCGTCGGCGTATCCCGGCGGAGCAGTGAAACTCCAATGGCTGCCGCGTCGAGCACAGCCACGTCTACTCGGCGGTGCAGGAGTGAAGAAACGCCTGCTTTCAGGTACGGCAGCGACCGGACGACGGCCAGCGCGGTTTTTACCGGAGCCGGAAGCAGAAGCCGGTTCAGGACCCTGCGAACCACGGCGTCCAGCAGTTTCTCCTGGTACTGATGGTTCAGTTCCCGGGTGGTCTGGTCCGGAACCAGCGCGGCCGCTTTCTCATCCTGGAAAGACAGTTCCGCCAGGGCGCGGATAACGATCTGACGGTCGGATACATAATGGATCGTCGCGTCTCCGGTCCGGTCAGACACAGAAACCCTGGTGACGCCCTTCTGTGAACGCATGTAATAATCCAGAATGTCCGCTTCCCGCATCGTCAGGCGCCCCTTGACCACGTGGACACGGATTCGCCCTCTGGTTTCGTTTAATATCTTACAATGCATGCTTTTTCACGCCTCTTTCCCTATTTCTCAGAAGCGTCGGCAATGTCTTCTTCCGCAGCTTTCTTCTCTGCGCGTTCCTCGTTGATGTCTTTGGCTCCGGCATAGATGTCGTCGCAGTTCTCCTTCAGTTTCTCGGATCCTGTCAGAATGCAGCTCTTCGCGCGCAGAACCGCGGCAGTTGTATGGGTGTATGCTTTCTTTGCGTCGTCACTGCTCAGCACCTTCAGTCCGGCTGTTCCGAACAGCAGTCCGCCTGCAAACAGTCCGATTTTTTCCCAGATTTCCTTATCCCACATAGTGTACCTCCTTTTGTTGCAACACGTCATGGCTTCGTTCGTTTATAGATGGACATTCTAACTGTTATTAATAGAAATTAACAAAAATTAGAAGTATCTAATACAGTATTTTACTGTTTTGCGGATCGATGTTCAAGGGATTGAATCGCCTATTCCGAATTATTTTTCAGGACCTGGCTGATGGGGATTCTGCCGATGCGCCGTTTCTCCAGCTGCGCAATTACCAGATAGCTGAGAATGCCTGCCGCGGTCAGGAACAGGTACATCCGGTCCGGCATGTAGTATTCCAGCCAGCCGTTCATGTCGTCCATGGCCGCGCGGTACATCAGGCGCAGGACCGGCCCGCTCAGACAAAGGGAGACTAACAGAGAAAACAGCGCCGCAATGCCGGATGCCCGGTTGTAGATGCCGGAAATCTCCGGGTTCTCATATCCCAGAACTTTCATCATGGATATGGATGCGGAGTTTCTCTCGATAACCTGCCGGATCAGAAGGTAGAGAATAATCAGGTACATCAGCATGGCGAATCCGGAGAATACAGGCATGATGCCGCCCACAGACAGCTCCATCTGATCGGCGAGGAGCGTCAGATCCTGCCGGGTAATGGTGCTGGAAACGGTCTGCCCCAGATCCGTCAGCTTCCGGTTGGAGAAATATCCGTTGAACCAGCCGGAAGTGTGGCCGAAGGTCCGGTTGAAGTCCGTTCTGGTCATGAATACAGCCATGGCGGCAGGATAAGTTTTTGTGCCGCGAATCGTAAAGGTGTAGGTTTTACTCCCGTATTTCTCTTTCATCCGGATTTTGTCTCCGGATTTCAGATTGTATTTCTTCATGATGCCGTCGGATACCAGAACGCTGCCGCGGGTACGCGGCGCTTTCGACAGTCTCTGGCTGATATCCGGAAGATAAGAGGAGCCGGAGCTGATGCCGTAAATCGTGAAATCTTCTTTTCTGCCGGAAGAGCCGTTCCAGCGAAGCGAGGTGACCGCGTATTTTTCTGCGGATTTGGAAGCCGTTGGTGCGGGGAATTTCAGAATGTACTGATAATCTGCAATTTTGGCATTCAGAATTTCACTGCGGTAATGATGCAGCATCGGGCTCAGGGAGGTGCCGAAGGCAAGGAGTACGCAGGAAAAGAAGATGCCGGTGAACATGGCGGCATACGCTGCCTTATTATGCAGGATGACGCGGACGCGCAGCCGCCGCAGAAACGGCCAGGCAGGCAGAGGCACCGCGTTGCGTGAAGATGCCCGGCGGTGAAAGTCATGGCGCAGAAACTGGAGCGGCGGGAGGCGGAGAGTCAGAAAGAGCACCAGCGCCGTTACCGCCAGTACGATCAGGCAGGGAACTGCCGTTGTGCGGAAAAAGGCGTCCCAGCTGAACAGCGGCTTGTACGGAACCAGGGAATAGCTGCGGTAATAGGAGCCTGCCATATATTTCTGCATGCAGGTGAACCCGAGCAGAGTCCCCAGAGCAGCGGCGGCCAGTGTAACCAGCAGGGGCAGGCAGAGATAGTGGCGGAGCAGTTCTCCGCGTGAGTATCCGGACGCGCGCAGCGTACCGACAGCCGAGGCTTCATTTTCCATCGTGTTCCTGGTGGTGACGGCCTGGATGAACGCGAGGATGGCGATCACCAGGTAAAGCATTACCGTCATCATTCCCTTGTCGCTGCCCATGTCCTCCCCGGTGAACTGAATCGCGGTGTTGTCTTTGACTTTCAGCAGATCCGTGACCACGGAAGAGGACGCGAGGATGCGCATGATTTTCCGGTCGGTGCGGTTCTTTTCAGACTGTGTGAGACTGCGGCTGTCATAGCGCCAGCTGCGGCAGTACACGGTGCTGAGGCTCTTCAGGCGGCGGAATCCGGCGGGGGTCACCAGCGCGACATTGAAATTTTCCGCGTCGAACACCATGTCGGTATTGTTCTTAAACAGCGCGCTGTAGTCCGGCAGAGCGATCAGTGCGCTGATAGTAAAGCTCTGTCCGGAAATTCTGACTTTATCACCGGGCTTCAGATTATGGTAGGAGGCGTAGCAGCGGTCGACGGCGATCTGCCGGTTGTTTTTCGGGAGGCTTCCGCTGAAAATTTCCTGTTTATTGAGCACAGACCGGGTTCGGAAGACTCGCCAGGTCTGGGTCTTTCCGGGAATGCTCTTGCCGGATGTTTTTTGCCGCACCGCCTGCTTGTAATACATCGCCTCAGTCTGCACATGCTGCGCCCGGATTCTGCGGAGTGTTCCGGCAGTCAGCGGCTGCGCGGTGATGAAATGGCCGTCCTCGATGCGGTCGCGGGAGAAACTGCTGCTGTAGGCTGTGCGGATGCTGGTGTCCGCTTCGAGAAAGCCGGACACCAGTGTGATGGATAAGGTCAGAAAAAGAAAAAGCGCAAGGTATTTTCCCGGTTTTTCTTTCAGTTCGCGCCCGATGCGCCGGGTTAAAGGGTTCTTCATGCTGTTCCTACCATTCTAAATCTTCCGCCGGAATTTTGGCGGAGTTCTGTGTGTTTTCACGGATGCGGCCGTCTTTCAGCCGAATGACCCGGTCAGCCATATCTTTCAGAGCATCGTTATGGGTGACCATCAGAATCGTGGTGCCGAAATGGTGATTGATCTGTTCCAGAAGTTTCAGGATGTCCTTACTGGTCTGGTAGTCCAGCGCGCCGGTAGGCTCATCGCAGAGCAGCAGGCTCGGATTCTTCACGACGGCGCGGCCGATGGAGACACGCTGCTGCTGACCGCCGGACAGCTGGTTCGGGCGTTTTCTGCGATGTTCACTGAGTCCCAGGATCTGCAGCATTTCCTCCGTATCCAGAGGGTGATCGGACAGATAGGCGCCGGTTTCGATGTTTTCTTCCGCGGTCAGGTTGGGGATCAGGTTATAGGACTGAAAGACATAGCCGAGATGGGTGCGCCGGTACCGGGTCAGCGCCCGGTCGTTCATCGCGCGGATGGATTCTCCGCCGACTTCCAGTGTGCCGGAATCCGGAGTCTCGATGCCTCCGATGATGTTCAGAAGAGTGGATTTTCCGGATCCGGAAGGCCCCAGGAGAACGCAGAATTCACCGCGGTTCATAGAAAAGGAAATGCCTTTCAGCACTTCCGTGCGGCTCTCCCTGCTGCCGAAAGACTTGCGGATGTTGTGCAGCTGAAGGTACATTGGGAACTCCTTTCTGCTCGACAGTTAGTTATGACTAACTGCAGGAGAAGTTAGTTAAATAAATCTAACTAAAGTATAGGGCGGCAGGAAGATTTTGTCAACCGCGCCTCTTTACCGGATGCGGGGAATGTGGTAAAGTGGATAGCGATGGACGGTATTCAAGCTCGAAACTGTACCAGTTGGTAAAAAACTGAATAAACGGGCTTTCAACTTTTACGTTCATCCGCTGTCAGGCAGCAATACGATTCATGCTGCGCGGCAGGCGGATTTTTTTACTGTGCGCGGACCTTGACGGGAGCAGGCCGGAGGCCGTGAGCAGACAGCTTGAACTGAAAGGAAGGTTACACGATGACAATTCCAATGTTAGTCGGAAAAATTCACAGAGCGACAGTTACGCAGGCAGATCTGAACTATGTCGGCAGCATTACTGTGGACAAAGAGTTCCTGGACAAGGCCGGGATCCGGGAGTATCAGAAAGTGGAAATCGCGGATGTCGACAACGGCGAACGCTTCTCTACTTATACAATTGCCGGAGAACCGGGCAGCGGCATTATCTGTCTGAACGGCGCGGCGGCAAGATGCGCCAGCACCGGCGACAAGGTCATTATCATGGCATATGGAGAAATGACGCCGGAAGAAGCGGATCAGTACGCGCCGAAGGTGGTTTTCCTGGGAGAGGGAAATAAGATTGAGCGGGTAACCAATTACGAACGCCACGGGAGACTGGAAGACATGAAATAAATCTGTCTTGACAGTATCATCATAAAATCATATAATTGATAAGACAATTTGTCCTTTAACAGCTCCGTCTGTCTGGGTCTGGGTCCTGCGCAATAGGATGCCGTGAACCTTGTCAGGTCCGGAAGGAAGCAGCAATAAGCGGATTTTTCTATGTGCCGCAGATAAGCCTTTTCCTAATTTCATGCGGAGCTGTTAAAGGGCAATTGTTGTATTTCAGGAAATACAGGTAACAGAAAGGAAGGCAGGGATGGCAGAGTATCGCGCACTATACCGGGAAACACGGCCGGAAGTGTTCTCGGAAATCCTGGGACAGGATCATATTGTAAAGATTCTGCAGCATCAGATTGCAACGGGGACAGTGAGCCATGCGTATCTGTTCTGCGGCACCCGCGGCACAGGAAAGACAACGACAGCGCGTATCTTGGCTAAGGCGGTGAATTGCACCGCGCCGGAAGGACAGAGGCCGTGCGGCGTCTGCGACACCTGCAGGGCGATTGCAGCCGGAAATTATCTTGATGTCATAGAGATCGACGCGGCGTCCAACAACGGCGTCGATAATATCCGTGAACTTAAGGAAAGTGTGAAATACCCGCCGGCTGCCGGCCGAAAAAAAGTGTATATCATTGACGAGGTGCACATGCTGTCGACGGGAGCGTTCAATGCGCTGCTGAAAACGCTGGAAGAGCCGCCAGAACATGTGATGTTCATTCTGGCGACCACCAATCCGGAAAAACTTCCGCAGACGATCCTGTCCCGCTGTATGCGGCTGGATTTCAGGCGTGTTCCGGTGGACATCCTGGCCATGCATATGGCTGACATCTGTAAGCAGAAAGGGGTGGGGATCACCGAAGACGCGCTCCGTCTTCTTGCAGGAAACGCAGACGGTTCTGTCCGTGATTCTCTGAGCATTCTGGAGCAGTGTCTGTCTTCCGGCGAGCCAAAACTGACGCGTGATATCGTTCTGGATTTTCTGGGGACTGCGCCGATCGATTTTTTTCTGGAACTGACAGAGAAAGTCATGACCAAGAATATTTCCGAAGCGTTCGTTCTTCTGGATGACGCACTCAGAGACGGAAAAGACGTCCGTCAGCTGATGAAGGACTGGATGGCACATTTCCGGAATCTGATGATCGCAAAATATGTGCAGGATCCGGGGGATATGCTGAACCTGTCTACGGAAAATATCGTGCTTCTTCAGCGGCAGAGCCTGAAAATCGGAATTTCCGAACTGAATCATGCCATCGTCACGATTGCAAAGGCAATCAATGACGCTAGATATTCCACGCAGGCGCGCATCCTCATGGAAGTTGCGATTGTCACGATTGCGTCCGGCATGGATTACGGGAAATCCGGAATTTCCGGAGGTTCTGTTCCAGAGCCGCAACGGCCGGCTGTAACGGACTTGCAGCATGGACAAAAAAGAACGCACAGAGAGGAAACGTCTGCTTTCAGAACATCAGCTTCGGTGCAGAGACCGTCTCGGCAACAGAGCAGGACAGTGCCGTCTGTGTCTGAGTCAGGAATACCGGAAATGACTAGCCAGGTAGAATCGGATCATGCTTCCTCAAAAGAATTTCCATCTCCGGGTCATGCGGTTCCTGTACAGGCTGAACCAGAATGCCGCGCGCCGTCTGCCTCTTCAGCGCCTGCTGCAGAGACTGCTGCGGAACAGCCGGCAGCGCCCGCAAAGGAACAGGAACTTTCCACGCAGGAGCTTGCCGACGTCTGGAGAATGACGTTTGAAGAGCTTGAGCGTGAAAATCCGAAGCTCAACGTCATGCGCCACGCGACACTGGCTTCGGTCAGCGGAAACCAGTATAAGGTGCTGTGTGAAAACGAATTCCACGCATCCGTTCTGAAGTCAGAGAAAGAGCTTTTGGACGAGCGTATGAGTAGCAGAATGGGACGTCCGATGGTCATGGTGTGCCGCCTGATCAGTGAGAATAAAAACGACGAACGGGAAGAAAAACTGGAAAAAGAGGCAGAAGAAGCCTCTAAACTCCTGGGCGTCGATGTCAAACTGGTCTAGAGGGCTCTATCAGATGCGTGAATGGATGTTGTCGGGAAAGCGATTTTCGGTATAATAGAAGTGTGACGCGGAGTTCAGGAAAAACAGGATTTTCCAGGGCGTACGAACGCGTTAGAATGACGGCGCAGTATAGACGCGCTGTCTGTAAAGAACAGAGACGATCCCGCCGCAAGGCAGATCATAGAAAGGAATAGAAATGGGAAGAGGAATGAGAGCAGGCCGCGCTAAGAAACCGGGCGGCGGAAAGAAAGCACAGCAGGCGCAGATTCAGCAGCTGCAGGAAATGCAGAAGCAGATGGAATCTATGCAGGCTGAGATCGAGGAAAAAGAAGTCACCGCAACAGCAGGAGGCGGAGTCGTCAAGGCTGTTGTCAGCGGAAAAAAGGAGCTGGTCAGCCTGACCATCGACCCGGATGTCATCGATCCGGATGACGCTGAGACTCTGCAGGATCTGGTGATCGCAGCAGTTAATGAAGGTATGCGTCAGATTGACGAACTGAGCAACAACGCATATAACAGCCTGACCGGCGGCCTGAATATCCCGGGACTGTAAAGAGGCGGAGCCATGCAGTATCCGAAGCCGCTTGGAAGACTGATCGGAGAACTGTCCAAGCTTCCGGGAATCGGAAATAAGAGCGCTCAGCGCCTTGCCTTTTACCTTTTGTCGATCAGTGATAAGGAGGCAGAAGGCCTGGCGGACGCGATCGTAGAGGCCAAGAAAACAATGCGGTACTGTTCAGAGTGCGGAAATCTGACGGACAGGGATCCGTGCGACATCTGCCGCGATCCGAGCCGCAATCCGGAAGTCCTCTGCGTGGTTGAGACGCCGCAGGATGTCCTGGCCATGGAGCGGATCAAGGAGTACCACGGCCGTTATCATGTGCTGAACGGTGTTATTTCGCCGATGGACGGGATCGGGCCGGAGGATATTAATCTGAAGTCGCTGATTGTCCGTCTGCAGAAGCACCCGGAGATCCAGGAAGTCATTCTGGCAACCAATCCCAATATTGAGGGCGAGGCAACAGCGATGTATATCGCGCGCCTGCTGAAACCGTCTGGCATCAAGGTGACCCGTATTGCGCACGGTCTGCCGGTCGGCGGAGATCTGGAGTACGCCGATGAGGTGACGCTTCTGAAAGCGATGGAGGGACGGACTTCGATTTAGCTGAAAAAGATAATCACGCGGCAGACTGCGGCTCGATCAGAGCGCTGCGGCCTGCCGTTTTTGTATTCGATAATTCCGGAAGATAAGCGAAATGCTGAGATGGAGAGCGTGTGAGTTTTGCATTTGTGGAATTGACAGAATCTACAGAAGTTCCCCGGACAGCATAGACAAAAAATAATGAACAAGGAGACACCCATGTCTGTGGATAAAGTAAAACAGTATTTTAAACAGTTTGGTATGGAAGATAAAGTGCTGGAATTTGATGTGTCCAGTGCGACAGTAGATCTGGCTGCGGAGGCCGTCGGCGTGGAAGGAGCCCGGATCTGCAAGACGCTGACGTTCAGAGATCCGGAAAATGAGGACGGCTGCATCTTGGTGCAGATGGCAGGGGATGCGCGCGTCAACAACGGCAAGTTCAAGCGAACGTTTGGGTTTAAACCATCGATGCTGCCGGCGGAGGAAGCGCTGCGGATCACGGGACACGCCGTCGGCGGAGTCTGCGGATTTGCAATTGAGAATCCTCTCGTAAAGGTTTACGCAGATGATTCTCTGAAAAGGTTCACCACCGTTTTCCCTGCTGCAGGAAGCGGCAACAGCGCGATTGAACTGACGCCGGACGAATTATATACCTATTCCAAAGCGCTGGACTGGGTGGACGTCTGCAAGATCCCGGAACAGTAGGGGTTCTCGAAGTTAAGGAGCCGGGATTCCGGCTTGGGTCTTCAGGAAAACAGGAAATGTGGCAGGAAGAAGGGGAAATATGCCTGAATTTAAACTTCATTCAAAATACAAGCCGACGGGAGATCAGCCGCAGGCTATTGAAAGGCTCGTTAAGGGATTTCAGGAGGGGAAGAAGGCGCAGACGCTGCTCGGCGTTACGGGCTCCGGAAAAACGTTTACGATGGCCAATGTTATCGAGCGTCTGCAGAAGCCGACGCTGATCATCTCGCATAACAAGACGCTGGCGGCGCAGCTGCAGGGAGAGATGAAGGAGTATTTTCCAGAAAACGCTGTAGAATACTTCATCTCTTTCTACGATTATTATCAGCCGGAGGCTTATGTGCCGTCGACCGATACCTATATTGAAAAAGATTCCGATATTAATGATGAGATCAATAAGCTGCGCCACAGCGCGACTTCGGCTTTGTTTGAGCGCAGGGACGTGATCATTGTCGCTTCGGTATCCTGCATCTACGGATTAGGAAGCCCGATCGATTACTCCACGCAGGTGCTTTCCCTGCGCCCGGGGATGGAAAAGTCGCGGAAAGATATTCTGCGGCGTCTTGTGGATATTCAATATGTCCGGAATGACCTTGCGTTTGAACGCGGAACGTTCCGTGTCCGGGGCGATACGATTGACATTTACCCGGCAGGATCGGATATCGCGTTCCGCGTGGAACTTTTTGGCGATGAAGTAGACACGATCAAGGAAATGAACCCGCTGACCGGGGAAATTCTGGGCATGCGGAATCACATCGCCGTGTACCCGGCAACGCATTACATCACCTCGCCGGAGCATATGGAGCAGGCGCTGAAGGGAATTGAAGAGGAGCTGGAGGACCAGGTGAAGTTCTTCAAGAGTCAGGGGAAACTCCTGGAAGCACAGCGTATCGAGCAGCGCACGCGTTATGATATGGAGATGATGCGGGAGATTGGCACTTGCAAAGGAATTGAGAATTACACCCGCCACCTGACCGGACTGAAGCCGGGTGAAAAACCGTATACATTGCTGGACTACTTCCCGGATGATTTTCTGATCATCACCGATGAGTCTCACGTCATGCTTCCGCAGCTTCACGCAATGTATAACGGCAATCTGTCGCGGAAACAGTCGCTGGTCGATTATGGGTTCCGGCTCCCATCTGCGCTGGACAACCGGCCTCTGAAATTTGAGGAATTTGAGGGCATGGTGAATCAGATCTTGTTTGTCAGCGCGACGCCGGCAAAATACGAGCGAGAGAAGTCGCACGGCATCAGCGCCGAGCAGATCATCCGTCCTACAGGACTGCTGGATCCGCCGATTGAAGTGCATAAGACGGAGGGGCAGATCGATGACCTGATCGGCGAGATCAATAAGACGATTCAGGCCGGCGAGCGCGCGTTCATCACGACACTGACCAAAAAGATGTCCGAGGATCTGACGGATTACCTGAAGAACGCCGGAATCAAGGCCAAGTATCTGCATTCCGACATCGACGCGCTGGAGCGTATGCGGATCATCCGAAGTCTGCGCCTGGGCGAGTTTGACGTTCTGGTCGGCATCAATCTGCTCAGAGAGGGCCTGGACGTTCCGGAAGTTTCGCTGGTGGCCATTCTGGATGCAGATAAAGAGGGATTCCTGCGCACAGAGACTTCTCTGATTCAGACTATCGGCCGCGCAGCCAGAAACGTACACGGCCGCGTCATCATGTACGCTGATTCCATAAGTCCGGCAATGAAAACCGCGATGGATGAGACCAAACGCCGCCGTGAGATTCAGAGCCAGTATAATAAGGAACATCACATCACGCCGAAGAGCGTGTCCAAGGACATTCGCGACGTCATCGAGGCGACCGCGCCGCCGGAAGAAGAATCGCGCTCCAGGAAGCCGGAGGAAATGACCAAGAAAGAGCTGAAAGACTACGTTAAGAAACTGCAGCAGGAGATGCAGCAGGCAGCCGCCGACCTTCAGTTCGAACGCGCAGCCGAGCTCCGCGACATTTTATTTGAATACCGTTCTCATATGTAAGTAAGGCAGGTGTAAGACAGATCTGCCGCTCAGACAAATAGTGAAAGGACAAGAGGTTTATGATTATTGCACAGTTGCAGATGCCGGTATTTCAAGAAAAAGAAAAAAACTTAGAACAGCTGGAGGCCGCCGTGCGGCATCTCTGCGAGCAGCCGGATGAAAAAAAGCCGGACTTGATCACGGCGGGAGAGATGTTCAGCTGCCCGTATGAAACGCAGAATTTCCCAAAGTACGCGGAGTCTGCGGGCGGGCCGACCTGGCAGAGGCTGTCTGACCTGGCAGAGGAGTACGGCGTGTACCTGTCGCCGGGAACGATTCCGGAATGCGATGAAGAGGGAAATGTGTATAACACAGCATTTGTCTTTGATCGCCGGGGGCACCAGATTGCGTGTCACAGGAAGATGCATCTGTTTGACATCAATGTGACAGGTGGACAGAATTTCAGAGAATCGGACACACTTTCTGCCGGGAATGAAGTAACGGTGTTTGACACGGAGTTCGGGCGCGGCGGAATCTGCGTCTGCTTTGATTTTCGTTTTCCGGAGCTTGCACGCCTCATGGTTCTGGAAGGCGCGCGGTTCATCCTGGTTCCGGCAGCGTTTAACCAGACGACAGGCCCGGCCCACTGGGACGTCATGTTCCGGAGCCGCGCGATTGACAACCAGTGCTGGACTATCGGGACCTCACCGTCGCTCGACCCGAACGCATCCTACCATGCCTGGGGACACAGCCTGATCGTCTCTCCGTGGGGCGATATAATAAGTGAGATGGATGAAGTGCCAGAGTACCGTGTCCTCGACATCGACATCACCGAAACCGAACGCGTGCGCGAGCAGCTCCCGCTTCTGGATGCCCGGAGAACGGATGTCTATACGCTGACAAAAAACACAGAGCAAGAGAATTAACGGCTTTATCAGCCTCTGGTTTCCGGCAGCCGGCTGCCTCCTTGCGGACGGCGGAACGCCGGAAATCTTTTTGTCTGACGGAGAAAATACGGGGGTTGAAAACATATGTTCGCGATGGTACAATGGCGGTAATGTTACATCAGTGGAAAGAAAGGTGTGCGGTTCATGCCGAATGAAATCATCATTAAGAATGCAAATGTAAATAATTTAAAGCATCTGAGCGTGCGGATCCCGCGCGACAAGTTTGTTGTGCTGACAGGGCTGTCCGGATCGGGAAAGTCCTCGCTCGCGTTTGATACGATCTATGCGGAGGGGCAGAGGCGGTATATTGAAAGTCTGTCTTCTTACGCGAGACAGTTTCTGGGGCAGATGGACAAGCCGGATGTGGAGTTGATAGAGGGGCTTTCTCCGGCGATTTCCATCGACCAGAAGACGACGAGCCGAAATCCGCGTTCTACCGTCGGAACAGTGACGGAAATCAACGACTATCTGAGGCTGCTGTACGCGAGAATCGGTGTGCCGCACTGTCCGGTCTGCGGAAGAGAAATCAGCAGCCAGAGCGTGGACCAGATTGTGGATATCATTATGGGGTATCCGGAGCGTACACGCCTGATGATTATGGCGCCGGTGGTTCGCGGCCGGAAGGGCGAACATGTGAAAGTCCTGGAGCGGATCCGGAAAGAGGGCTTTACGCGTGTCCGTGTGGATGGAGAAATTCTGCTACTGGATGAGGATGAAATTCATCTGGAGAAGCAGAAGCGCCATACGATCGAGATTGTCGTCGACCGCATTATCGTCAAGCCGGGACAGGAAGGCAGAATTTCTGAGGCGGTAGAGCTTGCCATGCATGAAGGCGAGGGGCTGGCCGTCGTGTACTTTAAGGACGGAGATTTTGAAAAGGAACAGACATTTTCCAGCAAACTGGCTTGTCCGGAACACGGCGCAAGCATTGAAGAACTGGAGCCGAGGATGTTCTCCTTCAACAGTCCGTTCGGCGCCTGCCCGACTTGCAACGGTCTGGGTTTTACGGAAAAGGTTGATCCGGATAAGATGATCTATACGGAAAAAAGCATTGCGGACGGGGCGCTGAACCGGATCTACGCGTCGATGGAGTTTTCAGGTTTCTATCGTGAGGTAGTGGATATCCTGGCGCAGGAGCATCATATAGACCTGAATACACCGTATAAGGATCTGCCGCAGAAGTTCAAGAAAGAGTTGCTGTACGGCACGGGGAACCGCCATCTGAAATATACGCATGTGACGCGGCGCGGAAAGGAAGTCAATTTCGACCATCCGTTTGAGGGTCTGCTGACCAATGTGGAGCGGCGGTACCGGGAATATGCAACGGATAATATGCGGGCGCGCATGGAGCCTTTCATGGTCGTGAAAGAATGTCCGGACTGCGGCGGAAAACGTCTGAAGCCGGAGGTTCTGGCTGTAACGGTCGGCGGAAAGAACATCGCAGAAGTCTCAGATATGTCTGTTCGCGATTCGCTGAAGTTCATGACGGAACTGAAACTGAGCGAGAAGGATCAGATGATCGGGAAACAGATTCTGCATGAGATCCGCGCGCGCCTGAAATTTCTGGTGGATGTCGGACTGGATTATCTGACGCTGTCGCGCGCCGCGGCAACGCTGTCCGGCGGTGAGGCGCAGAGAATCCGCCTGGCAACGCAGATCGGATCGGGACTGCAGGGCGTTCTGTACATCCTGGACGAGCCGAGTATCGGGCTGCACCAGAGAGATAACGATAAACTGCTGAAGACGCTCCGCCATCTGACGGATCTGGGAAACACGCTGATTGTCGTAGAGCATGATGAGGACACGATGTATGCCGCTGATCATATCGTAGACATCGGCCCGGGCGCCGGCATCTACGGCGGAAAACTCGTGGCGCAGGGCAGTGTAGAAGATATCAAGGCCTGCCCGGAATCCATCACTGGACAGTATCTGAGCGGAAAAAAGAGCATTGCTGTGCCTTCTGCCCGCCGGGAGGGGAACGGAACGTTTATTACGGTCAAGGGCGCATCGGAGCATAATCTGAAGCATATTGATGTGGAATTTCCGCTGGGTAAGTTCATTGCCGTCACCGGCGTTTCCGGCTCGGGAAAGTCCAGTCTGGTGAATGAAGTCCTGTGCAAAGGCGCGTCCCGCCTCGTCAACCGCAGTGAGGATGTTCCTGGTGAATATGATGAAATTCTGGGCCTTGAGAATATCGATAAGGTGATCAATATCGACCAGTCGCCGATCGGCAGGACGCCGCGCTCCAATCCGGCTACATATACTGGGATGTTTACGAGTATCCGGGACCTGTTCGCCAGTCTGCCGGAGGCCAAAATGCGCGGGTTTGACAAGGGCAGGTTCAGCTTTAATGTCAAGGGCGGTCGATGCGAGGCCTGCAAGGGCGACGGCATCATCAAGATTGAGATGCATTTTCTGTCGGATGTATACGTGCCGTGTGAGGTCTGCCACGGAAAACGATATAACCGTGAGACACTGGAAGTGAAATATAAGGGGAAGAGCATCTACGATGTGCTGAATATGAGCGTGGCGGAAGCGCTGGAATTCTTCCAGAATCTGCCGTCCATCCACCGGAAGCTGGAAACGCTGCATCAGGTCGGACTGGATTATATCAAGCTGGGACAGCCGTCTACGGAGTTGTCAGGAGGCGAGGCGCAGCGCATCAAGCTTGCCACGGAACTGTCCAAGCGAAGCACCGGGAGAACGCTGTATATCCTGGATGAGCCGACGACCGGTCTGCATTTTGCGGATGTGGATAAGCTGCTGTCTGTGCTGCAGAAACTGACGGACGGCGGAAACACAGTAGTTGTGATTGAACATAATCTGGATGTCATCAAACAGGCTGACTGGATCATCGACCTTGGACCGGAAGGCGGCGACCGCGGCGGAAATATCGTCGTGACCGGAACACCGGAACAGGTGGCAGACTGCGCAGAATCCTACACTGGACAGTTCCTGAAGAAGATGCTGAAATGAGCATTGTAAGAAATGAGCATTGTAAATGGATCATTTGAGGAAGTTTTTACAATTCTGTGATCATCCGCTCTCATATTTGTTATAATGGGAGTGAATGGAAAACGGAAATGAAGAATCCCGCCCGTATGACCATAGAACAAAGGGCGGGCTTCCGCGCGTGCAGAATCAGGATTGCTGCGGAGTCGGGGCAGAATTGCAGGAAAACATTTTTCTGTGCGCGGCGAAAAATGATTTGGAGGTATTACATCATGGCACTGAACGATAATATGACCATGCTCACCGACTTCTACGAGCTGACGATGGGAAACGGATATTTTGAGGCGGGCCGTAAAGATGAAATTGCATGGTTTGACATGTTCTTTCGTCATATTCCTGACCGCGGCGGCTATGCGATCATGGCCGGCGTAGAGCAGATGGTCGACTATATGGAGAACCTGCACTTTACGGATGAAGATATTGAGTATCTGCGCAGCAAGCATATGTTCAGCGAAGGCTTCCTGGACTATCTGAAAAATTTTAAATTTGAGTGTGATGTCTGGGCTGTTCCGGAAGGCGTTCCGATCTTCCCGCAGGAGCCGATTGTAACAGTTCGCGGACCAGTGATTCAGGCACAGATGCTGGAGACGATGATTCTTCTGACGATCAATCATCAGAGTCTGATCGCCACCAAAGCCAACCGAATTGTCCGCGCGGCGCAGGGCAGATCTGTTATGGAATTCGGGTCGCGCAGAGCGCATGGCACAGCGGCGGCGATTATGGGCGCCCGTGCGGCTTACATCGGCGGATGCGCAGGAACCGCCTGCACCATCACCGACCGGGAATTCGGAATTCCGGCTCTGGGAACCATGGCGCACAGCTGGGTCCAGCTGTTCCCGAGTGAGTATGAAGCGTTTACAGCATACGCAAAAATGTATCCGGATAACTGCATCCTGCTGATTGATACGTTCGATGTTCTGAAATCCGGACTGCCGAACGCGATCCGCGTATTCAAGGAGCAGAAGCCAAAGAGTATGGGCGTGCGCATCGACAGCGGAGATATCGCGTACCTGACCAAGAGGGTTCGCAAGGAACTGGACGCAGCCGGATTGCAGGACTGCAAGATTACAGTCAGCAACTCTCTCGATGAGTACCTGATCCGCGACGTCATCATGGAAGGCGCGCAGATTGATTCCTTTGGTGTCGGAGAGCGCATGATCACCGCAAAATCCGAGCCGGTGTTCGGAGGGGTCTATAAGTTGTCCGCCGTTGAAGAAAACGGTAAGATTATTCCAAAGATCAAGATCTCCGAAAACGTCGGAAAAATCAGCAACCCGGCTGCCAAGAAGCTTTATCGCATCTACAGTAAAGAAACCGGAAAAGCCGAGGCTGATCTGATCATGCTGAAAGACGAGCCAATGCCGATCGAAGACGGTTTTACAATCTTTGACCCATGTGTCAACTGGAAGAAAAAGACCTTGTCCAATTACGTGGCAAAGGACATCCGCGTTCAGCTTTTTGATCACGGCAAACGCGTCTATGATTGCCCGCCGATTCAGGACGTACAGCGGTTCTGCAAAGAACAGATGGAAACCCTCTGGGAAGAGACCCTGCGTTTTGAAAATCCGCAGCGTTATTTTGTCGACCTGTCCGAGGGTCTGTATAATACCAAGCAGGAACTGATCCATAAGAACCGCGAACTGAAGCAGGAACATAAATAAAGTAAGTAATAAAGGAAGTAAGTAAAGAAAGTAAAGTATGGTAGTCAGTCAGGTTCATCCGAATAACCAGGTTTGTCCGGTCAGCCAGATGTATTGAATTGACTGGATGCACTGAATATAATAAGAAAACAGGCCGCGTGCCGGAAAGTCATTTTCCCGGCACGCGGCCCGCATTTTACGATATTTTCACATCTGAACTACAGGTTCCTATTAAACTTTGGTTGACTGGCAAACGTCAGGTCCAGGTTGAACGAATCTTGTAAGCAATGCTTTATTTTCCGGATGTGTGCAGGACGTCTCTGATCTTATGCTGTACCATAGCGGTAATGGCATCTCTTCCCGGTCCCATGTATTTACGAGGATCGAAGACTTCTGGCTCTTCCATCATGACTTTTCTGATGGATGCGGTCATGGCAAGACGCAGGTCTGTGTCGACATTGACTTTGCATACGCCGTGCTTGCATGCCTCTTCAATCATGTCTTCTGGAACGCCCTGTGCTCCCGGAACCTGTCCGCCGTACTTGTTGCATTCCTGAACGAACTCCTGCGGAACAGAAGACGCGCCGTGCAGAACGAGCGGCGTGTTCGGGATCAGCTCGTGAATCTTCTGCAGTCTCTCAAAGTCCAGATACGGCGTTCCCTTGAACTTGTATGCGCCGTGGCTGGTTCCGATGGCTACTGCCAGGGAATCTACACCTGTGCGCTCAACAAACTCTTTTGCCTCTTCCGGATCGGTGAAGGTTGCTTCTCTTGCGGCAACCTGAACGGCATCTTCTACACCGGCCAGTTTTCCAAGCTCAGCCTCGACAACAACACCGTGGTCGTGCGCGTACTCAACAACCTGCTTGGTAATCCGGATGTTCTCCTCGAATGGGTGCTTGGATCCGTCATACATAACAGAGGTAAATCCATCGTCTACACATTCTTTGCAGATTTCAAAATCTGCACCGTGGTCCAGGTGGAGAACGGCGTCGATGCCAGTGTCTTCCAGAGCTGCCTCGACGAGCTTTCTCAGGTAAGCCGGCTTTGCATATTTACGAGCACCTGCAGAAACCTGCATAATAACGGGAGCGTTTTCTGCTTTTGCGGCATCTGCAATGCCCTGAACAATTTCCATGTTGTTGACGTTGAATGCACCGATGGCGTAGTCGCTGTTCAGTGCTTTCTTAAACAGTTCTGTGCTGGTAATAAGAGCCATATTAATCTCCTCCTGTATTAGTATATGATGAAATATAAAAATGAAACAAAGTCGTCGGCACGCTTGCAGGCATCTGATGTGGTTTGGAAATGTTCCGATGTCAGAATCCGTTCCGCAGCGCGCTGCTGGTAGAAGCCAGCGGTATTTTCCTTCTGTGTTTCTTACCTATTATATACTGGATCGGAAAAAACTTGAACGATTTTCAGACAAATTTATACGGGTTATTTAGTTCGTCAGCGCTCTTGCAATTTTTGCTTTTGTCCATCCCTTCTTGAGCGTATGCGGACCGGCCTTAAGGCTCGATGCTTTCCGCCCAGACTGGTGGCAGTAAACCTTGAATTCGTGGTAAGTCTCGTAAACGCCGAACGCCTTAAGCTGCGACATTGCGCTGTTCAGCGAGCCGGACATAATATGGATGGTGATGGTCTTGGTCAGACGGCCGTCCTTATATTCCGCCTTCACCACATTATTATCCTCATCTTTATCCTTATTCTCCGCCTTAGCAGCCGATTCTTTCTCAGCAGAGCTCTCCGCGGAAGCCGAACTTTTCTGCGCGTCTTTCTTCACTTCCGTTGCTGTTTTCACATTTCCGGAGGTCAGATGTTTCGGATAAGCCATAATCACGTTTACGCGCCAGCCGATAATGATCAGTGCCGCGATCAAGATGACTGCTGTGACCAGTACATCGTTCGTATTATACAGGAAATCCTTCAGTCCTGAGTGGGCAGCGGGTTTAGTCTGTTTTTTCATGAATGCGCCTCCTTTCACTGTCAATCCCTGTATTCTAGCATATTCACGGACAAAGGACAAACGAAGCAAGGAATAAAGGGGCTGACAGGGCCCTCGCGGGCCAGATATTCTTTTATTTTTCAGTCTGCTGATGTATAATACACTGAGTATGGTTACTTTAGAAATAGGAAAAAATGAAAAGCAGCAGCGCCTGGATAAGTTCCTCAGAAAGTATCTGGACGCAGCGCCGCTGAGCGGAATCTACAAGATGATCCGGAAAGATGTGAAGGTGAATGGAAAGCGCCGCAAGGAGGACTACATTCTTCAGGAAGGCGATCAGCTTACTCTGTATCTTCACGAGGATGAGCTTACGCGTCTGAGAAAGCCGCGCAGGGTTCAGCATGCAAAAAAACAGTTCCGGATTGCATATGAAGATGATGATCTTCTGATCGCGGTGAAACCATCTGGTCTGCTGACACATGGAAATAAGCAGGAACACCGGAACCACCTGACGAATCAGGTGGTGGACTACCTGATTCAGCAGGGCAGCTACAATCCGCGGGTGGAAAAGACCTTTTCGCCGGCGCCGGTCAATCGGCTGGACCGGAATACGTCCGGTCTGGTTATTTTTTGTAAGAATTACACGGCGCTGCAGGATTTCAACGCGCTGATCAAGGAGCGGGGAAGAATCCACAAGCGTTATCTGACGCTCGTTTCGGGCTTGCTTCGTCGGCCTTTGTCCCTGACAGACAGGATGGAAAAGGATGAAGCCAGGAACCGGGTGAGCATTGCGGATGACGGGAAAATCATGCATACGGAGGCAAAACCGCTGTATTCTACGGATAAGTACGGAGGATTCTCACTGGCTGAGGTGGAAATCGAAACCGGACGGACGCATCAGATCCGTGTACAGCTTTCGGCGGCGGGATACCCGCTGGTCGGAGACCCGAAATACGGAAACCCAAGGGTCAACCAGGCTGTCCGGAAACGGTGGGGGCTGTGCACGCAGTTCTTGCACGCGTACTGTCTGGAGTTCGAGAATATGCCGGAGCCGTACGCGCACCTGAACGGGAAACGTGTCACTGCGCCGCTGCCGGAGAAGCTGAACGGCATCTGCCGCGGCCTGTTCGGGCATGTGGAACTGTAATATTGAGGAAGTCAGGAGAATATCATCATGAGAGCGGATAATTACAGCGGTCAGAGTAAAAGATCGATGGGAAAAACTGTACTTTACTGGGTTATTGAAATCGCGGTCGCGGTGGTCATCGCGCTGCTGATTATTCAGGTCATCCGGCCGACGGTCGTCCGGGAGACCTCCATGCTGCCAAATTTTCACGACGGTGACTATCTGTTTGTGTACCGTCTGGCGTATAAGGGCGACAAGACCCCGCAGAAGGGCGATGTCATTATCTTCAAGTCGAATCTGACAACTGACAGCGGAAAACCGAAAATGCTGATCAAACGAGTCATAGGCCTTCCGGGCGACAAGATCACGATTGAGGGCGGAAAAGTCTGGATTAACGGAAAAGAGGATTCGCAGTCGTATACGCACGACAAGGAAACAAACGGAGCGATTGTCAACTACACCGTGCCGAAAAACCACTATTACTGCATGGGAGACAACCGCCTGGTCAGCATCGACAGCCGGTACGCCAGCGTCGGCGCGATAGACAAGAGCAAGATCGTCGGAAAAGTGGTGTTCCGGCTGTATCCATTCAGCAAGATCGGAACCATCCATAACCCGTATCAATCCAAATAGCGCGGGGAAATCGCGTCAGGATAGGCGGTCTGACTGAATCTGCAGAACCGCGGAATGAATAACAGTCGCAGAAATACGGGCGCTCCCGTAAGGATAAGGAGGTCTGTGAATGAAAAAGAACGATGACGGCTACAAGCTGGCCGCAAATAATAAAAAAGCGCGCCATGATTATTTTATAGAAGAAACCCTGGAAGCGGGCATCGTCCTGACCGGCACGGAAATTAAATCCGTCCGCGAAGGCAAGGTCAGCATCAAGGAGAGCTTTGCGCGCGTCGACAACGGAGAAGTCTGGCTGTACGGCATGAACATCAGCCCGTACAAGCAGGGAAACCGATTCAACGTCGACCCTCTCCGTCCGCGGAAACTCCTTCTGCATAAGAAAGAAATCCGCAAGCTGATCGGCAAGGTTACCCTGCAGGGTTTGACCCTGGTGCCGCTGAAAATCTACATCAATCACAAGGGTCTGGCAAAGGTCGAACTGGCTGTCGCACGAGGCAAGAAGAACTACGACAAGCGCGACACCATGGCAAAACGTGATGCCGACCGGAAAATCGATCGCGCCGTAAAAAACTGGCGCTAGACAGAAAGGTTTACCTTCCTTGTTTTTTGTGTATAATAGTATTAAAAACTGAGACTGATGCCGGAAACGGCATCGCATCATGGGGATGTAAAGGTTTCGACGGGGGTATAGAACCCTCATAAGCGGGCCGCAGTCGCCAAGTCTGCGTTAAAAATGGCAACTTAAATTTAAACGCTAAAGATAATAGCAATTTAGCACTGGCTGCTTAGTTCAGCCTGCTTGTCATCTCCGGTTCACCTGCAGGCCGGAATCATGGCATCGACTCATGCAGGAAAACTTATCTGAACGTCCCTGATCAGATAAGGAACTAAGGGATAGCGAAATCGCCAGTCTGCTGACGGACGGACGATCGGGCGAAACCTAAACCATCAGCTGCGCCCGGAGAAAGTGAGGCGGAAATGTTTTCGGACAGGAGTTCGACTCTCCTCATCTCCATTAATTCAAGCAGAGCGAAAGCTCTGCTTTTTTATTGCCAGGAGGAGAATCGAACTCCGCAGGCACGAGCGACAGTGAGAGCGTTCAGTGAACGCTCGAACCGCGAGTGCGGCGAAGCGCCGGAAGAGCGCGAGCCGGGATGGGGAAGGGGCCCAGCCGGACTCTCCTCATCTCCATTACTTCAAGCAGAGCGAAAGCTCTGCTTTTTTATTGCCAAGAGGAGAATCGAACTCCGCAGGCACGAGCGCAAGTGAGAACGTTCAGCGAACGTTCGAACCGCGAGTGCGGTGAAGCGCCGGCAGGCTACGACCGGGGAATAATTTCCCGACTCCATGTTCCTGAATCTGCATTTTCGCGAGGAACAGAACACAAATGAGGAGTTTGCCTTTTTCTGTTATCGTTTTGAAAAATAACCGCGATTCGGGAACGCAAGATGAACTGCCGTGTGAAAGATAAGGATAGAGCACTGAGAATTCACGGCACTATTGATTGAATATTATGTATTTATAAGAAAAAGTTTGCAGTTCTTTATGATGATGCATGCTGTTAGAAACAGTACACAGTATACACTGGTAGCTTTTCATGCTGAAAGCAGAAATCAGCAAAGATAGAAGGAAAATTAGAGCCGGAAAGCGAAATGGAGACAGAAATCCGGAAACAGAGTTGTGCGCAATCAAATAAAAGTCCTGTTTTGTGTTCTGGATTTGTCGATTTACAGATATTTGATAACAGGAAATCATGAATCATTCTCTGGGTTTTTGAGAAATCGTTCGAAGAATAAGAGTATTATTATAGTATAATGAGGCCATGGAGGTGAGGATATTCCACAGATCATACCAATCAGGGAATTGAAGAATACAAATCATATTTCCAAGATGTGTCATGACAGCAAAGAACCAATTTTTGTGACGAAAAACGGATATGGTGAAATGGTTGTGATGAGCATGGAGATCTATGAAGAGCAGATTCGGATCTGCGTAATAAATTTGCAGAAATTGAAAGCTGTGTTAAAGAAGGTCAGCCGGTGTATCTCACTAAGAATGGCTATGGATCGATGGTGCTGCTCAGTTTGGAAGCGTACTCCGAGTTAACGGATCCGGTGGAGAACGCTTTAGATGAAGCTGACCTTCAGGCTGAAAAAGATTCCAGAAGAATGACACACGAGGAAGTATTCGGAGGGATTCGGGGAAAATTAAATGTCAAACAGCAAGTATGAGTTGCGTTACACGCCAACGTTTTACAACGATCTGGAGGAGATGACAGTTTATATTTCAGAAAGATTGAATAATACAGTTGCGGCAGCAAATCTCCTCGATGCCATAGAGAAGGCAATCCTGGACCGGTCTTCGATTGCAGAATTTTTTGAACCATATGTTTCAAAAAGGAACAGGAAGTATCCTTATTATCGGATATATGTTGGAAATTACACTATATTTTATGTAGTAATACATGAGCAGGATAAAAAAATAATGGAAGTAAGACGGCTTTTATATTAATGGTCGTGACCGAGAGTGTTTATTATAGTATTTGAGATATCATGACAAGGCAGATTGGCGATGATGATCTGCCTTTTTTAAGCGAAAGCCGCTGCAGGACGAATCGCATCTAGTCACTCAGCATCTCCTGCAGTCCGTCCGCATCTTTGATTGTGATCGCATGAGAGGAATACTGAATCAGGTTTAGGGTTTCCATCTTTTTCAGCTCGCGGTGCAGGGAAGTTCGAGACACGTTCATCAGCATCGCCCATTTGGTCATGGATCCGGGAACGGGAATCTGATCCCGGCCGCTTTCCTTCTGTTTCATCAGGAGCCAGAAAGCGGCTTTTTTTGCGATGCCGGTATAGGAGAACAGCTCGATCCGCTGCTGCAGCATATAGGCGGCAGTGGAAATTTCGGTCAGGAAGTTTTCCAGGATGCGCAGGTCGCTCTGCATCAGGCGCAGCACGTCCTCCCGGCGGATAATCAGGATGTCTGACGGTTCTGTCGCCGTGACATCACAGGGATATTTTCGGCTTTCCGAGAATGCGGCAGCCGGGCCGATGATGTCTCCGGGACGGCGGGTCGATACGTTGACCTGGCTTCCGTTCGGAAACATCTTCTGCGCCTGGACGGAGCCGTCCAGAATAATTCCGATTCTTTCTGCCGGATCCATCTGATAGAAAATCGTTTCGTCTTTTTCATAGTGCTGAACATGGTAAGGAACGGCCTGAAGAAGTTCGCGAAGCTCAGCCTCGGGAATCCCTTTGAAGATCGGACTGTGTTCCAGTGCAGTGTAATTCATTGTCAATACCGCCTTTCTCCCTTGCTTCAGGAGCATCCGGCGCGGCTTTTTCCGCGGGATGCTCCGTTTTTCTTTTGCCCCCCTAAATTATACACAAAAATATTTCAAAGTGTATCCATAGATACGGAATTATGGTGCAGGATCGTATATTGTATAGCTGACAAAGGAAATAGAGAGCTAATAGATAGGTTTATAGAAAGGGATGGTGCAGAATGAAAGAAACAGTCGGAAAGGTATTTTCCATTGCGAAGGACAATGCTCCGGTTCCGGGGTGCACGATCTCGAAGGAGGTTCATTCCGGAGAACATTCCGTCACATATTTTTCACTGGCGGCAGAGACAGACATCAGTGCGGAAATCTTTCCTTACTATAAGATGATCCTGCCGGCGTGCGGAGAGACAGAGGTGTACGGAAAGAGCGGGGTTTTCGGGAAACTCGGCGCCGGAGAAGGCATTTTGGCACCGGCAGATCAGCCGGTCGGAATGCGCACAGAAACGGGCACTGTCTATACAGAATTGACAATTACCAGGAGGGATATTATGAACACAGCAATTAAAGCAGGAGAAGTTTTTAAACTGGCCGACCTCGTGCCGTACCAGGACGGAAAGATCGTAAACATGGATGTCGTCCACAACGACAAAATGAAATTTGTCATCATGGCATTTGACAAGGGAGCAGGCTTGTCCGAGCATGCCGCGCCGGGAGAAGCTCTGATCTTTGCGCTGGACGGCGAGGGCGTCATCGGATATGAGGGCAAAGAGCACACGATCAAGGCGGGAGAGAATTTCCACTTTGCAAAGGGCGGACTGCACCTGGTCAAGGCGACCGAGAAGTTCAAGATGGCGCTGCTGCTGACTCTGGAATAACCGGAGAGCGGTAAAACTGCCGGCGGACAGCAGGGAAAGCGCAGACATTCAGTACGATAAACCATTGCTGATATATAACCATACATAAATAAACATATAACCATACAAAGAACTTACAGGAGGAACAGAATTATGAAGTACAGAGTTAATGATACATGCATCGGATGCGGATTATGTGAAGCCACTTGCCCGGAGGTTTTCTCCATGGGTGACGACGGAAAGGCACACGCAATTGAAGAGGAAGTTCCGGCAGGTGCAGAGGACACTGCTGCAGAAGCTATGAACGGATGCCCAGTCGGCGCGATCGAAGAAGCGTAAGCAGGGAGGCCGGAATATGAGAAAGCATGTAAAAGGTAGCGTCAGCTGGGTCGGATATCTGGACTGGGAGCTGGAGCGCTTTCACGGTGATGACTATTCGATTCTGAATGGATCCAGCCAGAATGCGTATCTGATCGAAGAAGAGAAAACAGTACTCGTCGATACCGTGTGGATTCCGCACAGATTTGATTTTGTCGAGAATCTGAAACAGGAAATTGACCTGAATAAAATTGATTTTATCGTAGCCAACCATGGAGAATGTGATCATTCCGGATCTCTTACCGCTCTGATGGACGAGATTCCGGACACGCCGATTTACTGCACTGCTAATGCCGTCAAGAGCATTGAAGGACAGTACGGAAAGCGCGGATGGAATTTCCACGTCGTAAAAACCGGCGACAGCGTAGATATCGGAAATGGCAAGAAACTCGTCTTTGTGGAAATGCAGATGCTCCACTGGCCGGATTCCATGGCAACATTCATGACAGGAGACAACATTCTCTTCTCCAACGACGCCTTTGGCCAGCACTATGCAGTAGAAGAACTGTTCAACGATAAAGCGGACCAGTGCCTGCTCAACAAGGAGGCAATGAAATACTTTGCCAACATCCTGAACCCGTTTGCACCGATCCTGAAAAAGAAACTTGAGGAGATCAGCGGGTTCAATCTGAATATCGAGATGATTGCGCCTTCACACGGCGCCATCTGGAGAGATAACCCGCTGCAGATCGTCGAGAAATACGCGGCGTGGGCAGACGCATATCAGGAAGATCAGGTGACCGTCGCTTACGACACGATGTGGGAAGGAACCGCGAAGATCGCACACAAGATCGCGGATGAGATTCACAGACAGAGCCCAAATACCGTGGTAAAAGTCTTCAATATCGCAAAGTCGGATAAGAATGAAGTGATGACGGAAGTCTTCAAGTCCAAAGCCATCGCTGTCGGTTCACCGACCGTTGCAAACAGCTATCTGTCTTCCGTAGCCGGCTGGCTGGAGTTCCTGAGACAGCTGAAGTTCAAGAATAAGAAAGCAGCTGCTTTCGGCTGCTACGGATGGAGCGGAGAGAGTGTAAAGTGCATTCAGGAATCCCTGCGCAAGGCCGGATTTGAGGTGGTGGATGAAAATATCCGCTCCCAGTGGAATCCGGAGGAAGCAGATTTTGCAGGCATTCCGGCGCTGGTGCGCAGCTTGCTCGGAAACACTTCTGAGGAGGGCGCTGCAGAAGAAACCGGGAAACAGGAGAAACCTGCCGTTTACCGGTGTGGTCCATGCGGCTACCTGTACGACCCGGAGAAGGGCGATCCGGAACACGGAATCCCTGCGGGGACAGCCTTTGAAGATCTCCCGGACGACTGGCACTGCCCAGTCTGCGGCGTAAGTAAAGATATGTTTGAAAAACAGTAAACAGACACTATATTCATATAACAGAAGCGAAAAGCGGCATCCACCCGGAGTGATTCAGGGTATGCCGCTTTTTACGTGCCTGTTTAGCTGGTTCGGATCAGGGCCGATATTCCAATGTAATGATTGCCGTATGAAGTACGAGCTTCCTTCTGCAGAATCCCAATGCTGAAGAGAGAACCGAAAAACAGACAAACAGTCAGCAGCAAGGCTGCCCGTTTCATGAAAAGGTATTGGTCCGCAAGAAGCATATAGAGGAATACGGAAATAGTAGCCGCAATTGGAACGAGCCACAGCAGAAGAACTTGAAATGTACTGACTGGGACACCGGCGTAGCGGTCGGTAAACAGTCCGAAGTAGTAAAGCATGGCGAGTGAAAGCAAGGTGATCAGGCATAACCCTGCTACAGTAAATTTTCTGATCATGAAATCACCTCCTCTGATCCAATATAGGGATGCATCTTCTTGGTTTGATTATGGTACACTGTAGATCCGGCTGCGTCAACTGTGTTTAAGAAATGTTCAGATATTCGTGTTAAGACAGATAGAGATGCACAGAAAAACAGGAAGCCAGCA
>Ga0256406_1001322_pt1 | contig 40607 bp, 35 predicted proteins | sample RumenRJG_03DNA_FD_185986 | JGI IMG/M metagenome (GOLD analysis project Ga0256406, IMG submission 185986) | Bovine rumen microbial communities from Lethbridge, Alberta, Canada - RJG_03 | ecosystem: Host-associated > Mammals > Digestive system > Stomach > Rumen | place: Canada: Alberta | collected... | reverse complement strand
TGTACTTCCTACCTTCAGCCATCAGCCGTTCTATCTCATCTTGGTCCCGACTGGAGCCGATGGTCTTAACCACACGTTGTTTGCGGTTTTTGGTCTTGACGATGACCTGTACGCTTGTGCTGCCTGACTTATTGGGCTTCTTGCGTAAAAACATAATGCAAAGATAGCGTGGGACACCCAAATTCGCAAATTGTCAGAGGCTTATTTGCTGATTTCTAAGCAATTAACTTTTTGCCCCAAAAAAGTGACGAAAACAGGAGAACTTTACCAAAACAATTTCAATGAACATAAAGAGTCTCCCTCATACTGTTTGCGGGGAGGCTCTTTTGCGCTGTGCCAGAGCATAACACCGGCTCGATTGTCTCAAATATCTTAGCTGACTTTGCTTGGAAACCGGGGATAAAGGTCTGACGAGGGTGGGCATAGAGACGCAGTGCTCCTCGCAGCACTTTGTGGGTGATGAGGTGTCTTACCCTGAACAGTGCTCCCTTGCAGTCGATTTGCGTGTAGTACAAACAGAAAGCAGCCTCAGTCAGTTGAGTCTGGCTGAGGCTGCTTAAAGATGAAGCAAGTCTATAATGATGCTCAGTTGTTCACGCTACCTCCGACGATGTCGAGCAACTCGCTTGTGATAGCTGCCTGACGGCTCTTGTTGTATTCAAGATTGAGGTCATGTAGCAAGTCATCGGCGTTATCGGTAGCAGCTTGCATGGCAACCATGCGAGCCGCGTGCTCCGAAGCGTTGCTGTCAAGCAAAGCCGTGTAAACCATCAGGTCAAGCAACTTGGGCACCAGTTTCGTGATAACGGTAGGGAGGTCGGGCTCCACGATGAAGTCGTCGTTCAGTGGCTTCACCTCTTTCACTTGTCCTCCTTCGGCCTCACGCTTCTTACGAAGATATTCCTGGGCCTTGGCAGTAACCATGTTCTGACTGAGGTCACGATCGTTGAAAGCTCCAATGCTCTCAGTGGAAAGGTCGAAGGGCAGAAACTGCCTGCGAACAAGGATTTGCGTCCCCGCGCTCTTGAAATGATGATAGATGAGTTCCACCTTGTCGATCTCGCCTTTGCGGTAGAGCTCACTGAGCGTCCTTGCGATGTCCCTGCACTGAGCGGCGTTGGGCTTCTCCGCAAGTTCCATGAACGAACCTGCCTTAGTGTAACCGTCGCGGTCGACGCGTTCCTCCACCTTGCGTCCGATGGGGTAGAGGGTCACCTCCACATTCTGATTGCGGTATTCCTTGACGACCTGCTCCATGAGTCGGAGTACATTGGCATTATAGCCGCCGCACAGCGAGCTGTTGGATGAATAGACGACCAGGGCGACCCGCTTGACGCTTTTGTGGGGTTCGGCGTACAGGCTCTGCGCGTCGGGAGTGGAAACGAGAAACGACTTGAGGATGTGCTCCAGCAAGGTTTCATAAGGCAGCATATTCTGAATGGCAACCTGAGCATGATGAAGCTTCGACGAAGCCACCATCTTCATGGCACTCGTAATCTTGCGAGTGCTGTTCACACTGGCTATGCGAGTCTTTATTTCTTTCAGAGATGCCATAACGTATTATGCTTTAAACTGTCCTGTGACCCCTGCCATTACTTCCTCAATGGTCTTCGTAGCATTGTTGTCGATCTTGCCAGCTGCCAGCGTGTCAATGACATCCTTATGCTGGGAGCGCATCTGCTCAAGGAACTGATCCTGGCATGAGCGGACTTTCTCTACGGGCACGTCGTGCATCAATCCGTGGATACCGCAGTAGAGGATAGCCACTTGCTCGCCCACCGGCATGGGTGAATACTGCGGCTGAATGAGCAGCTGGTTGGTCTTACGTCCGCGGTCGATGGCCATGGCAGTCACAGGGTCCATGTCGCTTGAGAACTTTGAGAAAGCCTCAAGCTCGCGGTACTGAGCCATATCAATCTTCAGTGTTCCGGCTACTTTCTTCATGCTCTTGATCTGCGCGCTGCCACCAACACGTGACACGGAGATACCCACGTCGATGGCGGGGCGGAATCCTTGGTTGAAGAGGTCGCTCACCAGGTAAATCTGACCATCGGTGATGGAGATGACGTTGGTGGGAATGTAGGCCGACACGTCGCCTGCCTGAGTCTCAATGATGGGGAGAGCGGTGAGTGAGCCGCCACCCTTGACATGGCCCTTCATGCAAGCGGGAAGATCGTTCATCTGCTCGGCTACTTCCTGCTGATCGTTAATCCTTGCGGCGCGCTCCAGCAGACGGCTGTGCAGATAGAACACATCACCAGGATAAGCCTCGCGGCCGGAGGGACGGCGAAGAATCAGCGACACCTCACGGTAGGCTACAGCCTGCTTTGAAAGGTCGTCGTAGACCACCAGGGCGCTCTCTCCACGGTCACGGAAGTATTCGCCGATGGCAGCGCCGGCAAAGGGTGCGTAATACTGCAGTGCGGCGGGATCGGCAGCAGTAGCCGACACAATGATGGTGTAGGGCATGGCACCGTGGTCCTGAAGCGTCTGTACCAATGAGGCTACGGTTGAAGCCTTTTGTCCGATAGCTACATAGATGCAATAGACCGGTTTGCCGGCTTCGTAGTTGCTGCGCTGATTGATGATGGTATCCACGGCGATAGCGGTCTTACCCGTCTGACGGTCGCCAATGATGAGCTCACGCTGACCACGTCCGATGGGAATCATGGAATCGACCGACTTGAGTCCGGTCTGCAGCGGTTCCTTCACGGGTTGACGGTAAATCACTCCGGGAGCCTTACGGTCGAGGGGCATCTCGAAAGAATCGGTGAGGTCGATAGGTCCTTTGCCGTCGATAGGCTGACCCAGCGGATCGACTACGCGGCCCAGGAAGTTATCATTGACCCTTATGCTGGCGATGTGGTGCGTACGCTTTACCTTCTCGCCTTCTTTAATTCCCGATGTCGGTCCCAGGAGCACGCATCCTACATTGTCTTCCTCGAGGTTCATCACGATGGCGCGGGTGCCATTCTCGAACTCGAGCAGTTCGGATGCCTCAACGTTGCGTAGACCGTAGATACGGGCTACACCATCGGCAACGGTGAGCACCGTACCCACCTCGTCGAATTGCTCGGCATCATGAATGCCCTGAAGCTCTTTCTCAAGCACTTCTGAGACCTCGCTCGGTTTTATTTTGTCTGACATAATGAATCTACTTTATTAGTTCTTTTAAAATCTTCTGGAGCTTCGTCTTTACACTGGCATCCATCCGATAAGTATCATATTCCAGCACAAACCCTCCGATGAGTGACGGGTCGGTCTGCGTGTTGAATTCCACCGTGCCATGCGTCTTTCCTTTCACGAGTCCCTTGATACGGTCCTCGGTTTGAGGTGAGACGGGAACGGCTGTGACAAGTTTGCCTCTTGTGATATGCTTCAGCTCCCTGTAAAGAGAGATGTAGGAGGAGGCCATGAATTGCAGCACCCCCTCGCGGTCTTCTTTAAGGACGAGCGAGATGAACTTCCTCGTGAGGTCGGTGACATCTCCCCCGCAAGCCGTCTCAAGCAGATGCTGCTTAATAGACTTCTGAAGCATGGGGTTGTTGATGGCGGAGCGCAGCTGCGGCACTTGCAGAAAGCTCTCGCTGAGAGTCTGCATTTCGCCGCACACCTGGTCTTCCACCCCCTGCTTCGTGGCGCTGCCAAGAAGAGCGCGGGCATAACGAACAGAAATTACACCTATATCCATAGCCAATGACTATTCTTTCTTGTCGCCCAAATCCACTTCACTAAGCAACTTGTCAATCAATTCCATCTGTGCTCCGTCAGTGGAAAGCTTCTGTTTGAGAATCTTCCCGGCAATGTTGACGCTGAGCTCTGCCACCTGCGACTTAATGTCGCGGATGGCATTCTGCTTCTCGGCCTCAATCTCAGCCTTGGCCTCGGCGAGCATCCTGTCGCCTTCGTCCCTGGCTTTGCTGCGGGCACTGTCTACAATCTGGTCACGCGTCTGAGCAGCCTCTTTGAGAATGAGCGCTTGCTTTTCGCGTGCCTCTTGCAGGATGGATTCACCTTCCTTCTGTATGTTGGCCAGTTTCTCGTTGGCTTCGTGTGCCTTCCGGAGGCTTTCATCAATGTAAGCCTTCCTGTTGTTCACCATCTTGATGATGACGGGGAATCCGTATTTCCACAAGATGAGGAGAACGATGAAGAACACCACGGCCATCCAGAAGAACAGGCCGAAATCAGGTGTTATTAACGACATATCTTATAGTTTACACAAACAGGGCGAGCAGTGCGATGATGGCTGCGAAGAAGGCAACACCCTCAACAAGAGCAGCTGCAATGATCATTGACGAACGGAGATCACCAATCTTCTCCGGCTGACGTGCCATAGCATCCATTGCCTGACCACCAATACGGCCAATACCAATACCTGCACCAATAGCTGCGATACCTCCGCCAATGGCGGCTCCTAATTTTGCAACAGCGTCTGCTGCTAAGAATAATGATAACATAATCTTTAAGTTTTAATTGTTTGTTGATTTAATTGTATTTCATTTTTCACTGTGCTCTGGCTTTACATGTGCGAGCGAGATGAACACTGCGCTCAGCATGGTGAAGACGAGAGCCTGGATGTAGCTTACCAATACCTCAAGCAGCATCATGAAGATGCTCATACCCACACTCACTACCGTCATCGTCGTTCCCAGTATGGCATTGATGCCGAACATGACGAAGATGATGCATGCGAAGCTCAAAGCAATGGCGTGACCGGCCATCATGTTGGCAAAGAGTCGAACCATGAGTGCGAAGGGCTTAGTGAGCGTACTGAAGAACTCTATCACCGGCATCAGGGGTACCGGCACTTTCAGCCATGTCGGAACGTCACCCCAGAAGATGTCTTTCCAATAGGCTTTCGTACCTGTCAAATTCGTGATAAGATAGGTGCAAAGAGCCAGGAAGAAAGTACACGAGATGTTGCCCGTGAGGTTGCCACCGCCCGGTGGAAACGGTACAATGCCCATGATGTTGGCCGTAAAGATGAAGAAGAAGCAAGTAAGCAGATAGGGTGCGTATTTGTCGGCCTCGTCCTTCAGTGTCGGCTTCACGACATCGTCATAGATAGTCATGACAAACATGTGCACCAGTCCTGTGAAGCCTTTTGGAGCAGGGTCGTCGACCTTGTGCTTCTTGCACCATCTTGCCGGTATGAGGATACAGAGCAAGAGGATGATGGCATCGATGAAAAGCACCATTACCGTCTTTGTAATGGAGATGTCGAAGGGACGCACTTCCTGTCCATTGACCAGCTCACAAATCTTGTTCTCGTGCTTGGCATTGTTGGCAATGTAGAGTCCGTAGGGTCCGGGGCGATTTCCGTTGGCATCTTTCTCCTCTGCGAACTGGCTGCTGGAGAACACATGCCATCCCGTGGAGCTTTTCACGATGACGGGAAAATGCATGACTATAGGCTTGCCGCCTATGTCGGTCACGTGCCACTCGTAGGAGTCCTTGATGTGCCCCATCAAAATACCCTCCAGGTCGACACCTTTCTTCTCAGTCTCTGCACCATACGTGGGTGTGAAGCTCAGGAGGAGCGCCAGCAAGAGGAATATTTGCTTTATTAATTTCATTTCTTAATGTCTTTAGTTCTTTCCAACCGTGCGAAGAATTTGCAGTCCACAATAAGTACCAGCAGGTAGAATATGCCGAACACAACAGCAAACTGAATGATGGCGGACCGGTCGCGCACCAGCATGCAATAGATGATGATGACCATCGCTCCTGCAAGCATTCTCACAACCGATGCGGCCAGATAGAATTTTGTCAGCCCCGCCGGTGACTTCAGTGCCACCTTTCGCCACAGTCGCGCGTAGGTAAAACAGGAGATAACTGTAAAGGCCACGCTCACGACCAGTGCTACGACCAAGCTGGTGTCGCTGCAGACCGACATGCCGAGCAGTATTCCAAGCATAGCGAAGCCGATAACCCAAAGGATAAGCCGGAGATAGCCGTGATAAGCGGCGTCCTGCCAGTTCTTGTAGCTCTTGGTTCTTAAAATGTTCATATCTGTCCGTCTTCTAATCTGCAAAACCTATTTCAGAGGAAGGGTGGATGTTGCTCTTTTGTAGGTGCCTTTCAGCATTCCACGCAGAGATTAACCTCATTCTTCTTGACTTCGACAAATCCTCCCCCGATTGAAAGTTGCTTTTTACCGTCCTTAGTGGCATATTCCACTTTTCCCTGTTCCAATGTCGAGATGATGGGAGCGTGGTTGTTCAGTATTTCGAAACTGCCGAGAGTACCTGGCACCAGCACGCTCTCCACCTCGCCATGGAAGATGACTTTTTCCGGACTTATTATTCTTAGATTGAGCATAAGCAATCGTATTGACTGATAGTACTATGGCTCAACCCTTGGCTTGCTCGATGAGCTTCTTGCCCTTGGCAATGGCATCATCAATGGTTCCCACATTGAGGAAGGCTTGCTCGGGAAGGTCGTCGACTTCGCCATCAAGAATGGCATTGAAGCCCTTGATGGTCTCCTCGATGGGCACCATGACACCGGGAAGTCCGGTGAACTGCTCGGCCACGGCAAACGGCTGCGAGAGGAAACGCTGTGCTCTACGGGCGCGGGCTACAGTCAGCTTGTCGTCGTCGGAGAGCTCGTCCATACCCAGGATGGCAATGATGTCCTGAAGCTCGTTGTAGTGCTGGAGCAGCTGTTTCACGCGTTGTGCGCATTCATAGTGTTCCTTGCCTACAATCAGCGGGTCAAGGATACGGCTCGTGCTGGCCAAAGGATCAACGGCGGGATAGATTCCGAGCTCGGTAATCTTTCGGTTGAGCACCGTGGTAGCATCCAAGTGGGTGAAGGTGGTGGCAGGTGCCGGGTCGGTGAGGTCGTCAGCGGGGACGTAAACAGCCTGAACAGAGGTGATGGAACCCTTCTTCGTTGAAGTGATTCTTTCCTGCATGGCACCCATCTCGGAGGCCAGCGTGGGCTGATAGCCCACAGCCGAAGGCATACGTCCAAGCAGTGCCGACACCTCGGAGCCAGCCTGGGTGAATCGGAAGATGTTGTCGATGAAGAACATGATATCGGCGGGCTCACCGTTCTTGCCACCATGGTCGCGGAACTCCTCGGCTACGGTCAGTCCGGAGAGGGCCACTGATGCACGTGCGCCGGGCGGCTCGTTCATCTGTCCGTAGACAAGGGTGGCCTGGCTCTTCTTCAGTTCTTCAGGGTCGACCAGGGAAAGATCCCATTTGCCCTCGTCCATGGCCTTGCGGAATTTCTCTCCGTAGCGGATAACGCCTGCGTCGAGCATATCGCGGATAAGGTCGTTGCCTTCACGCGTGCGCTCGCCGACACCGGCGAACACGGAGTAGCCGGAATGGCCTTTGGCGATATTGTTGATGAGCTCCATGATGAGCACCGTCTTTCCTACTCCGGCTCCGCCGAAAAGTCCAATCTTGCCACCCTTCATATAGGGCTCGAGCAGGTCGATGACCTTGATGCCCGTGGCAAGCATCTCCTTGTGTGTGGACAGCTCGTCGAACTTCGGGGCCTCGCGGTGGATAGGATAAGCGCCCGTCATGTCGAGGGGCTTCATTCCATCGATAGGCTGGCCGGTGACGTTCATCATTCGGCCTTTGATTTGTTCACCGAAAGGCATGGTGATAGGGCTGCCTGTGGGTATCACTTCAAGGTCGCGCTGCAATCCGTCGGTATTGTCCATAGCCACGCATCGCACGGTGTCCTCACCAATGTGTTGCTGCACCTCAATGATGAGGTCGCGCCCGTCAGGGCGTTTAACCTTTAATGCCTCATAAATTTTTGGGAGCACTTTCTCCGGATCCTGTCCTTGGGTGTCGAAGTAGACATCAATCACAGGACCGATAATCTGGGATATGCGTCCATTGATTTGTGACATAAGATATTCTTTTTAATAGTTTAATATTGATTTTCTTTCAGACCGCAAATATAGCTATTTCTCTTCTCTGACGTTCACCTATTCTATTAATAAGTTCTAAATAGGGCGAATTTGAACATAGAGGAGGTTAAATGCTTAGTTCATCAAGCACATTTATCAGCTTTTTGTCAAATGGCTTATCACTGCGGATGGCCTCGCTCAGCGGCACGTAGACCACTTCGTTGTTGTGTACACCAATCATCACGTTGCGCTGTCCCTGCATGATGGCTTCTATGGCGCCCACACCCGTGCGCGACGCCAGGATACGGTCGTGTGCCGACGGACGGCCACCACGCTGCAGATGGCCGAGGATGGACACACGGACGTCGTACTGTGGAAACTCCTTCCTCACGCGGTCGGCATAGTAGAGAGCACCGCACTTGGGACTCTCCGACACGATGACGATGCAGCTACGCTTTGACTTACGGATTCCGCGTTCCATGAACTGTGCCAGCTGGTCGACGTCGGTGGAGTCTTCGGGGATGATAGCTGCCTCGGCACCCGATGCGATGGCACTGTTCTGAGCAAGGAAGCCGGCGTCGCGTCCCATCACCTCAACAAAGAAGATGCGTTCATGGCTTTGCGCCGTGTCGCGGATGCGGTCAACGCATTCCACGATGGTGTTCAGTGTGGTGTCGTAGCCAATTGTGGAGTCGGTGCCGTAGAGGTCGTTGTCAATGGTTCCAGGCAGTCCGATGCAGCAGCAGTCGAACATCTCTGCAAATTCTCGGGCGCCGGTCAGCGAACCGTTGCCGCCGATGACCACCAAGGCGTCGATGCCCTCCTTGACCATTGTCTCATGTGCTTTCTGTCGGCCTTCCGGGGTCATAAACTCCTTGGAGCGGGCTGTCTTCAAGATGGTGCCACCCTGCATGATGATGCCACTTACATTCTCAGTGGTAAAGTCTTTGACCTCGTCGTTGATAAGGCCGTCGTATCCACGGTATATCGCCTTTATGTTGAATCCGTTGCAGATACCAGCTCTTGTCACCGCCCTGATGGCGGCGTTCATGCCCGGAGCGTCACCGCCCGATGTGAGCACGCCAATCGTCTTAATCTTACCCATATTATTATTTATCTAATACTTTAGAATATTAATATCAAAGCTCTGTTATATAGTGAAATAGAGTATGCCGTAGCCGGCGGCGATGCCCACCAGGGCCTTCCAGCCGACGTTGCGGAAGTACCATCCTATATGTACACGTTCCAATCTTAAATAGGCCAACCCGCTCATCGAACCCAGTGCGAGGATGTTGCTGCCCACCCCTGTAGTATAGGCGATGATTTTCCAAAACCAGCCGTCGCAAGCAAAGGCGTCGACGGTGCCCGTGGTCGTGGCATCGACGGGATGCAGCGAGATGAAGCTCATGGCTGAGGCAAAGCTGTCGAGCACTGAGCTGGTGACTCCGGCGATGCCTCCTACAAGCCAAGCGCTATGTTCCTGGAAGCCCACCCAGGCCGTGAACTGCCCAATGATGCCTGTCTCGGTGAGCACGCCGGCAAGCAGCATAATACCTATGACGAAGAGCATGAGTTTTACCGTGCCATACTTCATCATGAGCGGCATGCGCCGCAGGATACTGCGTTCGGCATTGAGGAGCTTGCGATTGAATATCTCGTTGACGATCCACAGCACCGACAGCACGCAGAGGGCTCCTAAGAAGGGACTTAGCTTGGTGATGTTGTGAAAAGAGGGGATGAACCACAGTCCACCGATGCCCACGAGGAGCATCACGATGCGCTGCCACACGTTCAGATTGGTATCGTCGCCACGGTAGGGAAGACTAATCCACTCGGTGTCGACGTGCTCCGGGAGTGCTCTGCCGAGAAGCCATGTGGGAACTCCCCAGGCTATCAGACAGGGCAGTGCCAGCGACATTGACAAGTTGCTGGCTGTCACAGCGCCCATATTCCAAAGCACGAGTCCTGTGGGGTCGCCAATCACGGTCAGTGCCCCGCCGCAGGTGGCGGCAAGCACCACGGCTGCGCCATAAATCATGCGCTGGCGGCGACTGGGAATGATCTTGTGCATGATGGTGAGCATCATCACAGTGGTGCTCAGGTTGTCGAGATTGGCCGAGATGATGAAGGTCACGGTGCCGAGGGTCCAAAGCATGCGCTGGCTGTGGCGTGTTTTTAGAAGCTGGGAGATGAAGTCGAAACAACCATTATTGTCGAGTATCTCCACAATGGTCATGGTAGCCAGCAGAAACAATACTACCTCAGCTGCACGCCCTACATATTTGAGGAAAATATTGTTGGCGATGAACTCTTTCACGTTCACGGCATCCGGTCTGGCCGAGCCTAAGAAACTGAGAAACTCTGTCTGATGCTGACTCGTCACGAAGTCAGTACCATAACTAATATAAAGCACCCAACACAGGGTACCGGCGAAAATCGCTACGGCAGCCTTATTGACTTTGGTCCACTTTCCTGTAGCTATGAGGATGTAGGCCAAGAGGAATACTGTCAAGATGATGACTGTCATAATAGTTCGATTTATTACGGCAAAAATACTAAATTCTGACGTAACAGCCAACGGCTTTGCTGTTTTTCGGTTGTGTTTGTGTTTTTTTAATGATAAAAGTAGTAAATATGAACGCTTACAGTGGTAAAAATGATAGTCTGAACCGTGCGCTTATGCCTGTGGTTGTGCTCGGTTCCGCTTGTGCCGGAGCACCCTGGGTCGCGGAATTTTCGTTGATGACCGCAGTATGCCATTCCCGGTCGAATTCTCATTATGGGTAGCAAGTGGATGATAGAAAGTGGAACAAAAAAGCGCAACAGCCAATATCCTCTATCAGCGAGCCTTTCCGGTGAAGAACACTATCAGGCTCGGTGAGTGACATCAGCTGTTGCTCTTTGCGTGCGAACGGTCTTCGGTTCCTACTCAGCCGCTCCGAGGAGTATTTCAGAGAGGGTGGGGTGGATGTGCACGATGTCGCGGAGCCTTGTAGCGAAGGGTATATCAGAGTTCATCCACACTGTGGCTTCCTGAATCAGGTCGGCGGCATGAGCACCCATGGCGTGGCAGCCTATGATGGGCAGTCTTTCGTCGTCCTTCGATACGATGAGTTTCAGCAGTCCCTCTGTGGCATTCATGCTCATGGCCTTGCCGTTGGCTCTGTAGAGCGCTTTCCTGCATTCGTAGTTCAGTCCCTGGGCCTTGCATTCATCCTCGGTCAGTCCCACGCCCGCCACCTCAGGATGGGTGAATACAGCCGACGGCATGATGCTGAGCCGGATGTTGTCGGCCAGACCAAGAAAATGGTCCACCGCCCGTTTGGCCTGGAATTCAGCTGCATGAGCCAGCATTTGCCGGCCGTTGACATCGCCGATGGCATAGATATGCGGTCGACTGGTGAGCAGGTTGTCGTCCACGGTGATACCTTTCCTGCTGTATTCAACGCCGGCTGTTTCGAGGTTGAGTCCATCGGTATTGGCTTGGCGGCCCGTTGCCACCAGCACGATGTCGCCTTCCACGGTCTTTTCTTTACCTTTTTGGTCGAAGCTCACTGTTCCGGAATGGATGGACTTCACCCCCGACTGCAAGAAGAATTTCACCCCTTGCTTTTCCATCTGGCGACGGAGGCGCTTGGCAACCTCGCTGTCGACAGGCGGCAGACATTCTTTCAGGAATTCTATCACGGTGACTTCGGAGCCGAAGGTACTGAAGGCGGAAGCCAGCTCCATGCCAATGACACCGGCACCCACTATTATGAGGCGCTTGGGCAGCGAGTCCATAGCCAGCAGAGCCGTGGAGTCGACCACACAGGGGTCGGCGATACCTTCGATGGGGGGCATCTTGGGACTCGAGCCTGTGGCGATGATGATGTTGCTGGCTTGGTAATCTTCGCCGTTGCAAGTCACCGTTTTCGAATCCTTGAAAGTTGCCTTACCCTTAACGAGTGTAATCCCGGGTTGCTGCATCAGCATTTCCACTTGCTGGCGAAGCTGGGCCACGATGTCGTCTTTATGGTCGTGCATCTTCTTGAAGTCCAGCTTGAGGTGAACCTCAAGCTCTTCTGTCGACTTCAAATCCAAGATGGTGTCGGCCACGTGGCAGTAAGCCTTGGTCGGGATGCAGCCTCTGTTCAGGCAGGTGCCTCCGGCCTCATCGGCTTCGAAGATGATGACACTCAGCCCTTTGCCGGCAGCATATCCGGCGGCTTTATAGCCACCGGGACCGGCACCAATGATGATAAGATCAGTCGTTGTCATGGATAAGCTGTCGATAAGTCAGGATAGGATGCTTGGCGGCCAGCACATCGTTTACTCGCTTCACCGGTGTGCTGTGAGGGGCGGTCTTCACCAGTTCGGGAGTCTCACGTGCTTCTTTAGCTATCTGATGCATCACTTGGATGAATCCGTCTATGGTGTCCTTGCTCTCGTTCTCCGTGGGCTCTATCATCATGGCTTCATGGAAGAGGAGCGGGAAGTAGATGGTGGGTGCATGATAGCCAAAGTCAAGGAGCCGCTTTGCCACGTCCATGGTGGTGACGCCTGTCGACTTGTCCTTCAGTCCGTTGAACACGAACTCATGCTTGCACAGTCCCTCTATGGGCAGTTCGTATTCGTCCTTCAGACATTCCTTTATGTAGTTGGCACTCAGTGTGGCAAGTGGGCCCACCATACTGATGTTCTCCTTGCCTAAAGTGAGGATATAGCACAGCGCACGCATCACTACGGCAAAGTTGCCTAAGAAGGCTCCCACGGAGGTGGGTACGTCGAGTGTTGGGAGCTGGCGGTCGTGCAGCACAGTGAATGTCCCCTCGGCTGTCTTCGTTACGTGTGGACGTGGCAGGAATTGCTCCAGCCCGGCTCTCACACCCACAGGGCCATCGCCGGGACCCCCTCCGCCATGTGGCGTCGAGAAGGTCTTGTGGAGGTTGAGGTGCATCACGTCGAATCCCATGTCGCCAGGGCGAGCCTTACCGAGCATGGGGTTCAGATTGGCTCCGTCGTAGTACATCAGTCCGCCGCATTCGTGCACCAGCTGTGCTATCTCGGGAATCTCCTTTTCGAAGAGTCCAAGCGTGTTGGGATTGGTCATCATCATGGCAGCCACATCGTCGCCGAGCAAAGGCTTGAGGTCGGCCACATCGACGAGACCCTCCGGCGTGCTCTTCACCTCCACGACTTCAAGACCGCAAACAGCAGCTGAAGCAGGGTTTGTGCCGTGAGCCGAGTCGGGTACAATCACCTTGACGCGCTTGTCGTCGTGGCGGCTCTGATGGTAGCTTCGGATTATCATCAGACCTGTCAGCTCACCGTGAGCGCCGGCACAGGGATTGAGTGTGAAGTCACGGAGTCCGGTTATCTCCGCCAACATCTGCTGCAGCCGGTATTCCGCTTCGAGCGCTCCTTGGACGCTATCCTCAGGCTGCAAAGGGTGCAGGTCGGTGAAGTTATGGTGTGCGGCTGCCTCCTCGTTGATGGGCGGATTGTACTTCATTGTGCATGAGCCTAAGGGATAGAAGCCGTTGTCGACACCGAAGTTGTTGCCGCTCAGATTCGTATAATGTCTGACTACTGTCATCTCGTCGCATTCGGGCAGTGCCGCATCCTCCTTGCGTGAGGCTCCGGCAAGCAGCTCATGATGACCGAATTCATTGGCAGGCAGACTGTAGCCCACGCGTCCTTCATGCGACAACTCGAATATCAGATTGCCATATAACTTATTATTCATTGCACAGTTCTATTAAATGGTCAACTTCATCTTTCGTACGTTTCTCGGTGACGGCCATCATAACAACGTCTTCGCTGAGTTTAATTCCGCCGAGGATGCCGTTGGCCTCAAGCTTCTTGAGCAGCTCATCCAGATTGCCGTCGTAGCGCAGCGCGAATTCATTGAAGAAGGGTTGGTCGTAGAGGAGATGGAAATGCCCTGTCTGGCAGAGCCGTTCGCAGAGGTAGTGAGCTCCGTCGAAGGAGGTTTGGGCTGCTTCCTTAAGGCCTTGCCGCCCCATTAAGCTCATGTAGATGGTCACCCACAGTGCCATCAGACTCTCGTTGGAGCAGATGTTGGACGTAGCCTTCTGGCGGCGGATGTGCTGCTCTCTGGCTTGAAGGGTGAGTACGAAGACACGGCGGCCGTCCTCGTCATCGGTCTTGCCGACGATTCGGCCCGGCATCTTACGCATGAGCTTCTCAGTGCAGCACATGTAGCCTACGTAGGGACCTCCGAAGTTCATCGGCAGTCCGAGGCTCTGTCCATCGCCGACAGCAATGTCGGCACCCCATTCACCTGGAGTCTTGAGCAGTGCGAGGTCGGCAGGAATGCTGTTGATGATGAAAAGCGCTTTGTTCTCGTGACAGGCGTCGGCAATGCCGGTGAAGTCCTCAATGATGCCCAATCGGTTGGGCTGCTGGACGATGACGCCGGCCACACCGCCTTCTGCCAGCTCGGCCTTGAGTGCCTCTTTGTCGGTGGCGCCATCGGTGGCTTTCACGAGCCTAATGTTGACACCGTGGAAGTGGGCGTAGGTTTTCACCACGTTCAGGGTCTTCCTGTCGACAGTGTCGCTTATGAGCACCCTGTGTGCCTTCTTGCTTGCTGCATTTGCCATGAGCATGGCTTCGGCGGTGGCTGTTGTACCATCGTACATGGAAGCATTCGAGATGTCCATGCCGGTCAGTTCAGCCATCATGCTCTGATATTCGAAGATATAGTGCAGAGTGCCCTGTGATATTTCTGCCTGATAGGGTGTGTAGCTGGTGAGAAACTCTGAACGCTCCACCAGCTGGGGGATGGCCGACGGCGTATAATGGTCGTAGACACCAGCCCCGGCGAAACAGACCAGCTGCTTGTTCTTTGCACCCAGTTTGTTGAAGAACTTGCGCACTTCAATCTCGCTCATCGCCTTGGGGAGGTCGTAGTCACGATTGAATTTCACTTCCTCAGGCACCTCGGCATAGAGGTCATCCAGTGAGCCGACACCAATCTTGGCGAGCATTTCCCTGATGTCCTCCGGAGTGTGTGGAAAATATTTGAATGCCATGAAAATATCCTTGTATTGTCTTTCTAATAATAATCTTTAAGGTGAGCTCTGTTGCAGATTCAAGCAACACGGGCCGCAGGTTTCAGCCTGCAGCCTGTGTGCTGTTGCGCCGGGGCTCTGAGTGAAAAAGCTCTGAGACTTTGTCGCGTAGGCTTACTTCTTGCAGAACTCTTCGTAAGCCTTGGCGTCCATCAGGGAGTCAAGTTCGCTCTTGTCGGAGAGTTTCACCTTGATAATCCAGTTGCCGAACGCGTCTTTGTTGATATCCTCGGGATGATCTTCAAGGTCTTCGTTTACCTCCACCACGGTACCGCTGACCGGAGAGTTGAGGTCGGAGGCTGCTTTCACGCTCTCCACGGCGCCGAATTCTTCGCCTGCGGTCACTTCGTCGTCAACATCGGGCATGTCGACATACACCACGTTGCCCAGCTCGTGCTGAGCGAAGTCGGTGATGCCCACATAGCCATAGTCGCCTTCCACTTTCACAAATTCGTGTGACTCTGTGTAATAGAGTCCGTCAATAACCTTTGCCATAATTACATGTTGTTTATGCGGGTCCGTCCCTACAGGGAGGGCCCGGTTAACGTTTATTTCTTATAATGTTTGTCGTAGAACTTCTTCTTCACGATGGTACCGGGGAAGGTCTTTTTGCGAATCTGCACTTCAACCTTGTCGCCGAGTTTCAGCGATGCGTCGACCAAGGCCACCGCGCAGCTCTTGTCAACACTTATCAGTCGGTATCCCGTGGTGACTTCGCCCACTTCCTGTCCTTCCTTGAGCACCTTGTATCCATGACGGGGCACGGCGTGGCCTTCGAGTTCGATGCCACGCAGCCGCTTGCTCACTCCTTCTGTCTTCTGCTTCACAAGTGCGTCCTTGCCGATGAATTCAGGCTTGTCGAACTTGCAGAAGAGGCTCAGGCCTGCCATCACCGGGCTGATGTCCTTCGACAGCTCATCGCCATATAGCGGTAATCCCACCTCGAAGCGCAATGTGTCGCGGCATCCCAGGCCGCAGGGCTTGCAGCGCCCGCTGGCCATCAGCAGGTCCCAGGCCTTGCGGATGTAGTCGTGGGAACCATAGATTTCGAACCCGTCCTCGCCCGTGTAGCCCGTGCGCGAGATGACGAGCGTCTCGCCATCCTTGTCCTGTGTCTTCACCTCATAGAAATTGAGCTCCTTGCAGGGCAGTCCCAGCACTTCTTGGGTGACAGCCTCGGCTTCTGGTCCCTGGATAGCGAGTTGACCATAGTAATCACTGCGATTGTCGATATTCACGTCGAACTCTTCGGCATGACTCCTTATCCAGGCATCGTCCTTGTCGATATTGGCGGCATTCACCGTCATAAAGAAATTGTTGTCGCCCATCTTGCAGATGCAGGTGTCGTCTACGGTGCCTCCGTCGGGATAGCACATCATTCCGTAGACCACTTTTCCGGCTGGCAGACCGCTCACGTCATTTGTGAAGATATGATTGATGAAGCGCTCGGCATCGTTGCCAGTGACGATGATTTCTCCCATGTGGGACACATCGAACACTCCACAATGCTGGCGCACTGCATTGTGCTCCTCTATGATGGAAGAGTACTGGATGGGCATATCGAAGCCCCCGAAGGGCTGCATCAGGGCACCCAAAGCCACGTGCTTGTCGTATAGACAAGTTCTTTTGTTTGTATCCATTTGTTTAGCTATTTAGTAACAGTCCAATAAGTTCGTCTCTCTTCAGGTTCATCACAATGTCATCAACGTGGGGTGGAATCACTGCTTCCAGAGCCTCCCTCGTGTAGGGGATGTTACGCAGACGGTAGAGGATGCGGTTGTCGATATCACCGACGAGGAAATAGTCGCCCATGATGTTGACGTCCTTGATGATGCCATTCTTGAGTTCGATGCGGGCCTCCATATCGCCCACATTCTCAATGCGCTTGCGATTGATGATGGAATAGCGGGGATTGTTGCCATAGATGAAGTCGTCCGACAGGTATTCCCGCTCAATCTCCTTGATGTTGCTGATGTCGTCCGCGTTGAGCATGATGGAGCTTTCGCACAGATCGTTCCTCACAAAGTCCTTGAATTCTTTGAGCGATAGGGGTATGTAGTCTTTCAGCAGGGCGATGTGCTGCCTCACACTCTTCACGCCCTTGCTTACGAGCTTCTCATCGCTTGGGGTGATGGCAGATACCATGTTCTGCATGTTGGTGTCGTAGAGCATGGTGCCGTGCACGATGCTCCGGCCCGGAATGTGATAGAATGCATTGCCCGACACCTTGCGGCCATGGATAAGAATGTCGTTCCTGCCGCTTGCCTCGGCGGGCACTCCGAGTTTGCGGAGCGTCCCGACGACCAGGTCGATGTACTTGTTGAAGGTCAGGCTCACATTCTCGTCGGGAGTGATGTAGGCAAACATGATGTTGCTCATGTCGGCATAGACGCATCCTCCCCCGCTCTTGCGGCGATACATCCTGATGCCGTGCGAGCGGCAGTAAGGAATGTTGACTTCGTTCTCAATGAGCTGGTTGCGCCCGAATATCACACTGGGCTCCACCTGCCACATGAAGAAGTATTCGCTTTCGGCCGGCTTTGTCCGGGCGACATACTCTTCCATGGAGAGATAAAAGCTCAGCAGTCTGCTTTCTTCGGGAATGTCGACGTAGACCATATTTGGTAAAGGTGTTTGTTTTGTTGGCGCAAATATACGAAATATTTGGCTCAAAGCACAAGCTTTTACCTAAAAAATCTACAAGACTTCTGAAATCATCTTGACAGGAGGAAGGCTTTGAAATCAGCAAAGTCACTGCTCATGGGTTCGCTGTGCTTCACGCCCTTCATGAAGGCTGCCAGACGTGGGGGCAGTGAGATCTCGGTACCGAGAATGGTGTCGACTTTCTCCTTGAACTTGGCGGGATGAGCTGTTTCAAGGAAGATGCCGGGCTGTGCGGGACCGACATGGTTGAGCAGCGCTTCGTAGGCACAGGCTCCGTGAGGGTCGAGCACGTAGCCTGTCGACTCATGGCAACGGCGCATCGTGGTGCTTATGTCGTCGTCGGTGTAGGTAGCCCCGGCAATGTCTTTACAGATAGCTTTGTGGGCGCTTCCATAGAGGGCGAGAATACGGGCGAAGTTGCTGGGATCACCCACATCCATGGCATTAGCCAGAGTCGGAATGCTAGCTTTGGGGCTGTAGTCGCCGGTGCGCAAATAGTGGTAGAAGATGTCGTTGGCATTATTGGCGGCTACGAACCGGGCTACGGGCAGTCCCATGCGGTGGGCGAAGAGCCCGGCTGTGAGATTGCCGAAGTTGCCACTGGGCACACTGATGACGGGGGCACCCTGCGGGGCCTTGCCTGCCAACTGCTGACGGCGCAGCTGGGCGTAGGCATAGAAATAGTAAAAGGCCTGCGGCAGCAGCCTGGCCACATTAATGCTGTTGGCCGAGGTCATGGAGAGATGGTGGCGGAGGTCGGCATCGAGAAAGGCTTGCTTCACCAGGCGCTGGCAGTCGTCGAAGACGCCGTCGACTTCTACAGCCGTGATGTTGCGCCCAAGCGTGGTGAACTGACATTCCTGAATGGGACTCACCTTGCCTTTCGGATAGAGCACGAATACATGGATGCCCTTGACACCCAGGAAGCCGTTGGCCACAGCCGAGCCTGTGTCGCCGCTGGTGGCAACGAGCACATTGACATCACCTCGTGGGGCTTGGTGCTCTTGAACGGGATGGGCGATGAAATACTCCAGCATGCGGGCCATAAAGCGTGCCCCTACATCCTTGAAGGCGAGCGTAGGACCATGGAAGAGCTCGAGCGAGAAGATGCCATTGGCCACCTTCACCAGCGGAACGTCGAAGCAGAACGTGTCGGCTGTGATTTGACGGAGGTCTTCGGCTGGAATATCGTCGCCGAAGAAGGCCTTGGCCACTTCAAAGGCGATGTCGTGGAAGGAGAGCTGATGGATGTCAGCATAGAAGTCGGAACTCAGCGGGCGTATGCTCTCAGGCATGTAGAGTCCGCGGTCGGGAGCCAGTCCGTTGATGACGGCCTCGCGCAGGGAGGCCGTGAGGTGGGGATTATTGGTACTGAAGTATTTCATAGTCACTTCGCTTTAAATCTTCATGAGTTCATTCATAAAGTCGCCGAGGTGCAGCATGCCATAGCTGCCACTCACGCAGCTCTTCTCACTGTAGGTTTGCACGCTGTCGGGGGTGATGCCTTTGTGCCAGATGAGAAAAGGTACAGGCTCGTTCACGTGGGTGCGCACTTCCACTGGAGTAGGGTGGTCGGGCAATACGGCCATGCACACGGGTTCATCCCATCTGACTATCTCTTTATATATAGGCTGCACGATTCTGCTGTCGAGATTCTCGATGGTGCGGAGCTTTAGTTGCAGATCGCCGTCGTGACCGGCCTCATCGCTGGCCTCGATGTGGAGGTAGACGAAATCCTGATGCCGGAGAGCGTCGAGGGCAGCCGCCGCCTTGCCTTCGTAATTGGTGTCGGCCAGGCCGGTGGCTCCGTCGACGTGGATGATGTCGAGTCCTGCATAATGACCGATGCCGCGGATGAGGTCGACGGCCGAGATGCAACTGCCGCTGTGCAGCTGCGGATAGCGTCTCTGCAGGGTCTGCATCCGAGGCTTGTAGCCGCCGCCCCACGGCCATATGCTGTTGGCCTTGTCCTTACGCTTGCGGTTGAAGGGGAGCGACTCGAGCAGGCGCTGCGATTCGAGGATGAGCTTATTCAGCAGCTGAGCGGTCTCCTCGGCTGTCATGCGGCCATCGTCGTTACCGTGGAAGTGGGTGTCGGGGCGCACCAGTAGCTTGCGCCATGGCTCATTGGGATGGTCGTGGGGCGGAGCACAGACGATGTGCTTGTTGCCGCCGCGCACGATGAGCAGGTGCCGGTACTGGATGCCGGGGAGGAACCTCACCTGCTCGGAGCCTAACTCTTGTTGCAAGATGCCGATGAGCATGCTGCCTTCCTCAGTGGTGAGATGGCCTCCGTGATGGTTCTTGATGAGGCCGTCGGCCAACCCGATGATGTTGCAGCGCAAGGCCAGGTCGTCGGGGCGCATCTCGTAGCCAATGGAAGCGGCCTCCAGCGGCCCCCGTCCTTCGTAGACCTCGTTCAGATTGTAGCCGAGAATGGCTGTGTTGGCCACCTCGGAGCCGGGGAGGAAGCCCTCGGGAATGGTGGTGAGCCGCCCTGTGCGCCCCTGGCGGGCCAGCAGGTCCATGTAGGGCGTGTGGGCATATTCAAGAGGTGTCAGGTTGCCTAACCGTGCTATCGGGTGATCGGCCATGCCATCGCCCAGGATGATGATGTGCTTCATGTTGTGCCTCCTTTCTCAAATGTTGGCAATGCTCATCACGTTGGCAAACACGCCTGCGGCAGTCACGCTGGCGCCGGCACCATAGCCTTGTATCTGCATAGGATATTCGCGATAACGCTCCGTGGTGAGCAATATCACGTTGTTGCTGCCCTCAAGGTTATAGAATGGCGAGTTGCTGCCCACAGCCTTGAGTGCCACCTCGGTGTGGCCGTGGTCCATGGTAGCCACGAAGCGCCACCGCTTCTGTTCGGCTTCGAGTTGGCGGCGGCGCTCTTCAAAGTCGGCGTCGAGGGTTGGCAGCTGAGCCCAGAAACTCTCTAAGGAGCCACTGAGCAGACTGTCGGGGATGAAGAGATGCTTCTCGACGTCGCTCTGGTTCACCTTGTAGCCTGCCTCACGTGTGAGAATCACCAACTTGCGTATCACGTCAGTGCCACTCAGGTCGATGCGTGGGTCGGGTTCGCTGTAGCCCTTGTCCTTGGCCTTGCGCACGGCTTCCGAGAAGGGTACCGAAGCCGATATCTCATTGAAAATGAAATTGAGCGTGCCACTCAGAACGGCTTCTATCTTCAGGATGCGGTCGCCCGAATTGCGCAGGTCGTTGATGGTGCCGATGATGGGCAGTCCGGCACCGACATTAGTCTCGAAGAGGAATTTCACGCCACGGCTCAGCGCGGTGCGCTTGAGGAGTGAATAGAAGGAATAGTCGGAAGAGGCGGCTATCTTGTTGGCCGCCACCACATTAACGTTGTGCTCCAGCAAGGTGGGATAGAGCTGCGCTATCTCGGAGCTGGCCGTGCAGTCGACGAAGACGCTGTTGAAGATGTTCATGCCCAGCACATGCTCCAACAGCTGTTTGGGCGAGCTGGGTTCCGAGGCCTTCAGCCGCTCGTGGTAGCCCTCGAGCGACAGTCCGTCGCGGTCGTAGATGGCATTCTTCGAGCTGGCGATGCCCACCACGTTGAGCTTCAAGCGGCTGCGCTCCTTCAGTTCCTCATACTGTGCCCTTACCTGCTCCAGCAGTTTGCCTCCCACCGTGCCGACACCGCAGACGAAGAGGTTGAGCACCTTGTATTCCGACAGAAAGAAGGAGTCGTGAATCACATTGAGCGACTTGCGCAGAAACTTGGAGTCGATGACAAACGAGATGTTGGTCTCACTGGCTCCCTGCGCACAGGCGATGACGCTCACACCACTGCGGCCGAGGGTGCCGAAGAGCTTTCCGGCTATGCCCGGCGTGTGCTTCATGTTCTCGCCGACGATGGCAATGGTGGCAAGTCCACTTTCGGCGTGCATGGGGAACATGCGCCCATCGTCAATCTCGTTGGCAAACTCCTCGTTGAGTACTTCCACGGCCTGCTCGGTGTCCTCGTCGCGTACGCCGATGGAGGTGGAGTTCTCGGATGAGGCCTGCGATACGAGGAACACGCTGATGCCCTTGTCGGCCAGTGAGGTGAAGATGCGACGGTTGACGCCGATGACGCCCACCATGGAGAGGCCGGAGACGGTGATGAGAGTGGTGCCGCTGATGCTCGAAATACCTTTGATGGGCTTCTTGTCGTCGGTTATCTTGTCCTTGATGATGGTGCCTTCGCCCTTAGGGTTGAAGGTGTTCTTCACCTTGATAGGGATATGCTTGATGCAGACGGGATAGATGGTAGGGGGATAGATGACCTTGGCTCCGAAGTTGCAGAGCTCCATGGCCTCAATGTAGCTCAGCTCGCGGATGGTATAGGCAGTTTTTATGACTTTCGGGTCGGCGGTCATGAAGCCGTCAACGTCGGTCCATATTTCCAGCACGCTGGCTTCGAGGGCTGCGGCGATGATGGAGGCCGTGTAGTCACTACCGCCGCGCCCCAGGTTGGCGGTCTCGCCGGTGTCCTTGTCCTGGCTGATGAAACCGGGAACAATGCTGATGCGCGGCAGCTGGCTGAAGGATGCTCTCACCAGGCGGTAGGAGAGCTCACTGTCGAGCACATGCTTGCTGTTGCGATAGACGGTCTTGATGAAATCGCGGGAGTCCATCCATTTGGAGCCCTTGATGAGCGTGGACACGATGTGCGAACTGAGCCGCTCGCCATAGCTTACTATGGCATCCTGAGTCTTACGGCTAAGGTCGTGGATGAGGAAAACACCGAAATAGATGGAACGCAACTGCTCGAAGAGGGCGTCTACGGTGTTGAAGAGTGTTTCACGATCGGCATTGTCGTCGATGATAGCGTCTATCATATGGTGATGCCGTTCCACCATGGTGTTGAACTCTGACCTCCATTGGTCGTTGCCATCCAAAGCCAGGTTGGCTGTTGAGAGCAGCTGGTCAGTGATGCCGCCCAAAGCACTCACCACGACGATAATGGGTTGCTTACTTGCTTCACGCTCTACAATGCGCTTGAGACTCAAAATACTCTTTACGGAACCTACCGATGTCCCGCCGAATTTCATTACTTTCATATCTGATGTTCTAAAGGTGTACACCGCCATCCCGTCGACAAAGGGGCTATGGCGATGTTTTCGGTGCAAATTTACACATTATTATCAAAACCCCGTACAGGATGGAAGAATAATTGCGGTCATTACTATCATAATGAGCATAGTGAAAGCTGAGACGACCTGGGTTCTGTGGGTGGAAAACAGGATGCGGGCGAAGTCTACTACTGCTGCTCTCGTGGATTGTAGGGCTGAAAGTCAGTGACTTATACTGTCGGATGCAAAGGCCGTCATCCGTGGTCGGCGATGTTTACGGCATATGGCGTAACTATCTCCGCCAATTGGCGTACTTATCTCCGCCAATTGGCGGAGATATCTACACCATATGCCGTAGACTGCTTAGTCCATGGGCGGAAGCGACTGTGGAGGCAGGGGGAAGAAGAAGGGAAAGGACCGGTGGACGCGGTATAATTAGGGATTGAATGGGGAAGCGTCGGCGGTTGGTGTTTTGAGGTTGGCGGCGGCGCTGCCCTTCTATGGACATGCTTGCTCATAGGAGCCCAATAGGATGAGAAGCGAGGAAGGGGGAAGGCAAGCTGAAGCCGGAGGCATAGGCTTCGGGGACTACTCTCTATTAGGATAGTGGCGGTGCAACCACTCCATGACCACATCCACGATGAAGGTCTGTTCGACTGTTGTCAGGGGTCTCCCTTTAGGTATGCCATGCCATTTCTCCAAGCAGTTCCGACAGCAGCATCCGGTAGCGTGTTGAGCGATGAAAGGCGGGAAGATGCCATGCCGCATGGGTGTCTGACGACCGTCGTTGGCAATAACTGCCGGTGCAAGACGGTGCACGATGATGTCCCTAGTGCCTTCCCGGAGTTTCTCCCAGCCTTTGTTCCGGATATAGTCGCAGTCCTTACTGTTGATGTAGAAGCTGCTGCGGAGCTTGGATTTGTAAGCCTGCGCAACAGTGGGTCGAGGTCGTGGTGAGGTCGCCAGTCGCTTGCTGCAGGCGCGGCCTCAGGGGCAAAGAATTCGGGGAGCAGGCTGGGTGATGGCTGTTCTTTCCTTTTCATAACTCAGACATAAATGATTTGTAGGCGGGTGCTTACGTCGAAGTCATCGAGGAAGCTCCCACCTTTGTAATCGATGCGCAGACCTCTGTAGGCAGCGGGCACATAGAGCGTGTCGAGGAGAAACCACTGCGGTCGGTCGTAGTCATATGACTTGCCTTCCAGCCGCAGGCAGGAGGACGGGTAGTCGATACTCCAAAGCCCTCCGCCTATGCAGCGGTCAGAAGGAAGCAGCAGGTCGCGGTGCATTCTGACAAAGCCGATGCGCAGGAAGCCTGCCTCTGTGATGATGAATTTGGGCTCCATGGCGACACTTCAGCCGAGTATCTGGGCAGCGTGCTCTTTCACTTTGATTTGCTTGGGTCCGAAGATGGCTGTCACTACGCCGTCGGCATCGGCGATGAAAGTGGTGCGCAGCGTGCCCATGGTGACTCGTCCGTACATCTTCTTCTCTCCGTAGGCTCCCAGCTCGGTGACAAGTCGTTTGTCGGTGTCGGCAATGAGTGGGAAGGGAAGTGAGTATTTGGCGATGAACTTCTTATGGCTCTCCGCACTCTGTGTGCTCACACCCACCACGGCATAGCCTTGGGCAAGGAATCGCTCGTAGTTGTCGCGTAGGTTGCATGCCTCATTGGTGCATCCAGGTGTTGAATCGCGAGGATAGACGTAGAGCACCAGTTTCTTACCTTTGAAGTCGCTGAGTTTAATTTCATTGCCGTTCTGGTCGAGCCCCAGTATTTCCGGCAGTCGTTGTCCTATTTCCATACTTTATATTTGTTTGATGTAATGGGGATGAAGCTCATCCCCGAGATTGGGTTGATAGATAAATCCATTGTAGGCGAAGCCCGTCAGCTCTTCGGTCCGGTTCGCCCTGTGAACAATCAGATGGCGGGTCATGGCACCGCGGCAAGCCTTGGCATGCATGGCCATCACCTTGAACTGCTGGCCATTGTCTACGTAGAAGAGAGGATGGATGACGGTGAGCTCTCGCTCCACCCGTTTCCAGTCGAACAGATGCTCGAACTCTTCAGTAGCCAAATGAAAGAGTATGCCGTCGTCAGCCTTCACTGTGCGGATGAGGTACTCAGTGAGCAAGGGCTTCCAGAAGCTGAAGAGCGTCTCGCCGCCAGTGGCCGCTAATCGTACACTGCCTTCGAGACGGTAGGGGTGAATGGCATCAAGGGGGCGTAGCATACCATAGAGGAACGACAGAATGTGCAGATGATGCTGCGCGAAGCTTAGTTCGTCGGCTGTGAGCGATGACGCAGCGAGATGTTTGTAGGCAGTGCCATTATAGGCGAAAATGGCGGGCTGACGGCCGTCGGAATCGAAGAAATGGTGATAGCGGAGCACATTTGTTCGGGCTAGAGCAGGGCTGCATTTGAGGCTTCGGGCAAGGGTGGTGGCCGACTGCTGTGCAAGCTCCTGAGCCAGACGTCCTGCTTGGGCAAGGAAGACCGGAGTAGACACTGCCTCTTGAGCGGCAATGCTGCCCGGGGCCTCGTTCATTGTCTTTGCACTTGCGAGGATGATTTGCATAAGCTGAAACTATATTGTATTAATCATCCCACTTGGGTCATGTGGTAGCCCAGGTGCTTGAGTTCCATAGCGGCTCCCATGAGGTACATCATGTGGAGGGCTGCGATGAAGGCGCGGAAGGCGTCGGCTGTGCCAGACTCAATGCCGAGATGCTGCAGCCGGTTGAACACTCTTGAAGCGCATTCGCCCACAGTGGCGCGCAGTGATGCTGAGGCAGTGTCGCTGAACTGGAGCACTGATGAAGTGATGAAATCGTCGAGATGGTCGAAGTCGGTCTGGCTGAGAAGGTGCTTGTAGAGGTCGGGCACCTTCCCGTAGATATTCCAGTCGGCATCCCAATATTTAGCGATGGCCATGCCGACGTACATTACCCATCCAAGCGCCACTGTGGGGTAGCGGCTGTATTCGCGCATGGCATCCGGCAGGTAGCTCTCACCAACTGTTGCCCATTGATTCTCGATGTCGGGCATCTCTGGAAAGTGGGTGTCAATCTTGTCGGTGGCTGTGAGATACTGACTCAGTTCTTTGCCGAAGAGCCGCTCGTATTCTTGCGTTTTGTTTTGTTCCATAAGGGTTTCAAAAAAAAGGCTGCGCCGGCATGAGCCCGTGCAGCCTTATTGAGAGTTAAGCTATGATTACTTCACAGAGAACTTGAAGGCCGTGTGGTGATAGTACTTCTGTCCAGGCTCCAGATAGGGATTATACCAACCCTTCACGTGGTCTTTCCACTTGTTGGGTGAGTCGGGATACAGCTGAGTCTCCAAGCAGACAGAGGCACGCATCGGATACTTGATGCCCTTCTTGCCCACGCGGGTTCCGTCGAGGAAGTTGCCGGTGTAGACCTGGATGCCAGGTTGATCGGTGAATACTTCCAGGAAGATGCCCGACTCAGGTGAGTAGAGGCTGGCTGCCACCTTGTTGAAGTCGCCCTTACCATCCTTATAGGTGTTGAGCACCCAATTGTGGTCGTAACCACGGGCGTTCTTAATCTGCTGGAAGGTAGAGTCGCCTATCGTCTCATAGAGCGGGTGTTTCTTGGTGAAGTCCAACGGTGTGCCATAAACCGATTTTATCTCGCCTGATGTCATAAAGGTGTTGTCGACAGGCGTGAAGTTATCGGCATTGATGTATAGCACCATGTTGGTACCTGCCTTCGAGGGGTCGCCGGAAAGGTTGAAGTAGGAGTGGTTGGTCATGTTGATGACGGTCTCCTTGTCGGTGGTAGCCTCATACTGGATGTCGAGTGTATTATTGCTCAACAGGGTGTAGGTGACCTTTGCCGTGACATTGCCGGGGAAGTTGTTGTCGCCATCGGGTGAGTGCAACACCAGTTCCAGGGTTGTGTCATTCTTTTGAGTGGCATCATAAACCTTGTACTGCCAGCCGTCGGGGCCTCCATGCAGACAGTGGCCGAAGTTGTTGCGGGGAAGTTGTATCTTCTTGCCGCCACAGACTATCTGACCATTCTTGATGCGGTTTGCGTAGCGGCCGATAGCAGCGCCGAAGTCACTGGCATTGTGCACGGTGTCGGCATACTGGGCAATGTTGTCGTAGCCGAGTACAACATCCGTAGGCGCGTCATTCTTGTTGGGCACTGTGATTGACACAATGCGCCCGCCGAAGTTGGTTACGCATACCTCCATCTTGTTTACGTTCTTGAGCACATAGAGTTTCACCGGCTTGCTGTTGATAGTCGTATCAAACTTAGCGGGATCGAGACCCGACTCCGTCAGTCCGTTACCCGAATTGCAGGCACTGAGCATGGCTATGGCCACCCCGGCTCCAAGCATCATAGCTTTAAGTTTTTTCATTTCCAGTCTTATTTTATCGTTGGTTGAATGCGCAAATCGTTAGCATACTTTGTGGGATCCGTCACTGATGACCACAGGGATGATTTCGGGTTCGTGGCCGTACTTTTCGTTGAACTTCTTCTTTACATCGGTAATGAAAGCTTCGTACACATCGTCCTTAACGAGGTTGATGGTGCAGCCGCCAAAACCGCCGCCCATGATACGGCTTCCTGTGACTCCATCTTCTTTGGCTACATCGTTAAGGAAGTCGAGTTCCTCGCACGAAACTTCATACTCTTTGCTCAGGCCATAGTGAGTTTCATACATTTTCTTTCCTACAGTCTCGTAGTCGCCTGCATTGAGAGCATCGCAGACAGCAAGCACGCGGTCCTTCTCGCCCAGCACGAAATGAGCACGCTTATAGTCTTCTGCTGAAACTTCAGCTTTCACAGCCTCCAGCTCATCCCAGTCGGCATCGCGCAGTGTCTCGAACTTCTTGTCGGGGAAATGCTTGCCTAATGCAACCACTACATTCTCACAACTCTGACGGCGATCGTTGTAGGGAGAGCCTTTCAGTTCATGCTTCACCTTTGAATTTACCAGCACAAGCTTGTAGCCTTTGGGGTCGAACGGGAAGTATTCGAACTCGCGGCTGCGGCAGTCGAGGCGCATCAGTTTGCCCTTCTGTCCGAATACTGATGCGAATTGATCCATGATACCACAGTTGACACCAATATATTTATGCTCTGTGGCTTGACCGGCCAGGGCTAAGTCCCATTTGGAAACCTTGTTGTCGCCAAAGAGATCGTTGAGGGCATAAGCGAAGCAACTTTCAAGGGCTGCACTCGACGACATGCCGGCTCCCAAGGGAACGTCTCCGGAGAAAGCTGTGTTGAAGCCTTGCACGTCGACTCCGAGCTTGCGCATTTCCTGCACGATGCCGTAGATATAGCGTGCCCATGTGGCCTTAGGACCTTTAGGATCATCCACCTTGAATTCTACCTTGTCTTTCAAGTCTATGGAATAGGCGATGACTGTCTTGAGCCCGTTGGGACGAAGTTCTGCCATGATACCCTTGTCGACTGCCCCTGGGAATACGAATCCACCATTATAGTCGGTGTGCTCTCCGATGAGGTTGATACGACCCGGAGAGAAATAAATGTTGCCTGTCTTACCGTCGAAATGCTTGATGAAACGGCTTCTTACGCGTTCTATATCCATAAAAATTTTGTATTTTAAATGATTAAAATTAATGTTGTCTGTGATGTGATCATGCTTACTTCTCCACTCCAAAGCGATAGACTGTGCGCTGAGTGTATTCCTCACCAGGATTGAGTACTACGGATGGGAAATAGGGATGATTGGGACTGTCGGGGAAGTGCTGTGCCTCGAAGCATACTGCACTGCGACGTGGAAATGTGGCTCCAAGCTGGCCTTGATAGCCGTCGGCCCAATTATCGGTGTAGAACTGAACTCCAGGTTCGGTGGTCCATACTTCCATGGTGCGGCCACTGACAGGCTCGGTTACCTTAGCGGCGAACGAGAACTCTCCTTCTTCCTTCTTGTTGAGAACGTAGCAATGATCGTAACCGGCTCCATTCTTTATTTGTTCGTTATCGGCATCGATATCGTCACCAATACGTTTAGCGGTACGGAAGTCGAAGGGTGTGCCTTCTACTTTCAGAATCTCACCCGTAGGTATCGAAGTGTTGTCGATAGGGACGTAGTAATCGGCATTGATTTCACAAATGAGGTTCTCTATCGTAGGGGTTGGATTGGCAATACCTGCCAGGGAGAAGAATCCGTGACTGGTGAGGTTGATGATAGTCTTTTTGTTGGTCGTAGCATGGTATTTGATTATCAGTTCGTTGTCATCGGTGAATGTGTAGGCTACCCACACAACGACCTCGCCGGAAAAGCCTTCTTCACCGTAGGGACTCGTGTACTTGAGCACTAATCCTTGGTCGCTCACCTGGGTGGCGTCCCACACCTTGGCATTGAAACCTTTCTTGCCACCATGAAGACAATTAGGACCATTGTTGATGGCAAGATGATATTCTTTGCCATGAAGTTGGAACTCACCCTTGGCTATGCGATTGCCGTAGCGACCAATGAGAGTAGACAGGTAAGGCTCTGGCGAATTGATAACATCCTGGATGTTATCGTGTCCTTGAATCACATTGGCCATTCTCCCTTCCTTGTCGGGAACCATAATGGCTACAATAGCTCCTCCGTAATTGGTAACGGCAACCTCATTGCCTAATTTGTTTCTGAGAATATAAAGATCTGTCTTTTTCCCATTGATTGTGGCCTGAAAATCCTCTCTTTTCAGGCCGCAGACATTTGCTGCTTCCTTCGTGTTCATCATATAAATAGCTTTTAGTTATACTTATATTGATGCAAAGTAAACCAAAAAAAACGAAGGTTGCAAATAATAGCCCTTAAATTACGTGCTTCACCACGTTAAAAACAATTAATTGCCACCTTTTCCTATGATAATACCTCTCTATAAGGTGTAATGTGCAAAGTAAAGCGGCAATAAGAAGTCCTGTCTTGTATGGCTTTCGATGCTTTGGCTTCAGCCACATTAGGCATTGTTGCTGTTGATGTCACTGACAATGTGTCAGTGATGATTCCTAGATTTTTCTAAGTAAGTTAGAAAGTCGGCAACGATATAGCTACTTCCACCTACAAAGATGAAGTCGTTTGCAGAGGATTCATGTGAGGCGGTTTCGTAAGCTTCTTCCACCGACATGAAGGCTCTTCCTTCTAAATGGTGCTTTCGTGCTTCTTTTATTACTTGGTTTACGGGGAAGGCACGCGAGCATTTAGGTTGTGTGAAGTAGAAAATACAGTCCTTGGGCATAAGAGTCAGCACTGTCGATAGGTCTTTGTCGTCAACCATTCCGAAGACTATTCTTCTTTGTTTGCATGGCTGCGCGCTGATTAGCGGGCCTAAATACTGCCATCCGCCCACATTATGTCCTGTGTCGCACACTACGAGCGGATTTTCCTTGATTTTCTGCCAACGCCCCTTGAGTCCAGTCAGGTCGCAAGTGTGAGCCAGTCCTTCTTCAATGCTTTCCCAGCGTCTGATAACTTGAAGCTCAATCAGTTGATGTGCCGTGCAGAGTACGGTATTAACGTTCTTTTCCTGATAGCTTCCATAGAGGTCACCGAAAAGAGTCCTGAAGGATTGGGTCTTATAATATCTTCCTATCGGTTCAGATGATGGCGTGGAGCTCAGTACTTCGTGTTCTTCCTCCGCAAAGTGAATTGGAGAATGCATTTCAGCAGCTTTGGCCTCGAACACAGGCTTTGTTTCAGGGGTTGTCTCACCGATAATGACAGGGATTCCTTGCTTGATAATGCCTGCTTTCTCACCAGCTATCTCAGGTAATGTGTGACCCAAGAATTGCATATGGTCGAAACTGATATTTGTAATCACAGAAACCAGTGGGGTGATGATGTTGGTACAATCGAGCCGTCCGCCTAAACCTACTTCTATAACAGCGATGTCTACCTTCTCAGATGCGAAGTAATCGAAGGCTAACGCTGTGGTAAGCTCGAAGAAAGATGGGTGGAGGGGTTCAAAGAAGCTTCGGTTGTTGGCTACAAAGTCTATCACATACTGTTCACTAATGCATTTCCCATTGACTCTTATGCGCTCACGAAAATCCACTAAGTGAGGAGAAGTATAGAGCCCCACCTTGTAGCCATCACGTTGCAGGATAGCTGCCAACATGTGAGAGCATGAGCCTTTGCCATTCGTACCTGCTATGTGTATGGTTTTGAATTGTCTGTGTGGATGTCCGAAGTGGGCATCCAGAGCATGAGTAGTTGCGAGTCCGGGCTTATAAGCCGAAGGTCCCACATGCTCAAAGACAGGAGTGGAGTTATATAGATATTCGATGGTTTGCTGATAGTTCATAATGTGGAATATTCATAAAAAGACAACTGCCTCCCTTATTGGGGGTAGGCAGTTTCTTTATCAGTTGAAGTAATTCTTGAACTTTTCAAAGATGCTCTTCTTTGTCGTGGTGTCGCCTTGGAAGTTCTCGCTTTCGCGCAACTCTTCTATGGCTTTCCTCTCTTTGCTGGATAGCTTCTTGGGAACGAACACACTAATGTTAACCACTTCGTCTCCAACACCGCTTCCATAGCCTTTTACGGCAGGCAGACCTTTCCCGCGCAGTCGCAAGGTCTTTCCAGGTTGAGTGCCTGGCTCAATCTTTATTTTTACCTTTGTCCCATCGATAGTAGGAACAGTGACTTCGCCTCCGAGCGCCGCAGTCGGGAAGTCAAGAAGGAGGTTGTAAACGACATCCTGTCCATCACGAACGAAATTGTCATCCGGTTCCTCTTCTATATAGACCTGGATGTTTCCAGGAATGCCATTGCGAGGTCCGGCATTTCCTTTTCCAGGAATATTCACCACCATCCCTTCGGCAACACCGGCAGGGATTTTTATTTCCACGACCTCTTCACCCTTGACTACGCCATTACCATTGCAATGCTGGCACTTGTTCTTTATGACCGTGCCTTCTCCGTGGCAGGTAGGGCATTCTGTTTGCGTCTGCATCATGCCGAACATGGAATGAGTGGTTCTGACGACGTAACCGCTTCCATGGCACGTAGGGCATGTCTCAGCACTGCTTCCAGCCTCTGCGCCCGTACCGTGACAGTGGTCACAGACCACGTCCTTCCGGACTTTAAACTTCTTAGTCACTCCGGTGGCAATCTCCTGCAAAGAGAGCTTCACCTTCAGACGTAAATCGGAACCTCGGTATTGCACATGCTGTGCTCTGCCTCCGCTTCGGCCAAAGCCACCGAATCCACCAAAACCTGAATGGCCACCAAAGATGTCACCGAAGGCTGAGAAGATGTCGTCCATTGAGAAGTCACCGCCGCCACTGAAACCATCGAATCCGCCACCTGGAGCATTGAATCCAAATTGGTCGTACTGTTGACGTTTTTGGGGATCATGCAGTACATCATAAGCCTCTGCCGCTTCTTTGAATTTCTCTTCAGCCTCTTTATCACCAGGATTGCGATCTGGATGATATTTAATGGCCAGCTTACGGTATGCCGCCTTTATCTCGTCGGCTGTGGCCGTCTTGCTGACCCCCAGCACCTCATAATAGTCTCGCTTCATAATAATGATGTAAACTCCTTATCAGTTGCCAACGGCAACCTTAGCGTGCCGAATCACCTTGTCATTGAGTGTGTATCCCGACTGCACACAGTCAATAACCTTGCCTTTCTTTTCATCATCAGCTGCTGGCACCATGGCCACAGCCTCATGGTAATCCACATTGAAATCAGCATCTTGAGTGTCGATTTTGCTCACTCCCATACCCTTGAGGATTCTTTCGAGCTTCTTTGCTATGAGTTCCCATCCCTCTTCAAGCTTTTCTTTGCTTTCAGCCTTGGGAGCGTTGGCTATGGCTCGTTCCATATCGTCCAATATGGGAAGAATGGCCACAATAGTCTTCTCTGCTCCATATTGTCGGAGCTCGTTCTTTTCTTTGGCTGTGCGCTTGCGATAGTTGTCGAAGTCGGCCATGTTGTGAATCAACTGATCCTTGAGCTCTGCTATGGTCTTCTCAGCTTCAGCAAGAGGGTCCTTCTGTTCTTTCTCCTTATCTTGGCTTTCTGGGGAAGTCCTTGCTTCATCCTCATGCTGAGTCTCGGCTCCTGCCGAAGTTTCCTTCTCAGTCTGGGCCTTTATCTCTTCTGTATTACCATCAGTGATATTAATCTTCTTTTCTTCTTTGCTCATATTTCAGAATGTTTTTGCTTTAATGTAGCAAAAGATATGCCAACTTGTACCGGTGCTATTCAAGACTATACATCTTTGCTTTCTGCTCCTTGATAGAATCATCATGGATGTATTCATCATAAGGCATCATCTTATCGATAGTCCCTTTGGGTGTGAGTTCAATGATGCGGTTAGCCACAGTCTCTATGAACTCGTGGTCATGGCTCGAGAAGAGCACGATGCCCTTGAAGCTCACAAGATTATTGTTGAAGGCTTGGATTGATTCCAGGTCAAGGTGATTCGTCGGGGTGTCGAGTATGAGACAATTGGCGTTCTGAAGTTGCATCCGTGCAATCATGCACCGCATCTTCTCGCCTCCTGAGAGCACACTGACCTTCTTTTGCACTTCTTCGCCCGAGAAAAGCATACGTCCAAGATAACCTTTCATCATCACTTCGTTGCCAGTGCCGTATTGGGAGAGCCAGTCTACGAGGTTCAGATTACTCTTGAAGTATTCGGTATTGTCCAAAGGCAGATATGCTGTTGTGATGGTGACTCCCCAAGTGTAGGTGCCCGCATCAGCCTTTCTGTTGCCATTGATTATCTCGAAGAGAGCAGTCATGGCCTTAGGATTGTGCGAAAGGAAAACCACCTTCTGACCTTTCTCCACTGTGAAGTTGACATTGTCGAAGAGTACGGTCCCATCAGGTTCCACAGCTTTCAGTCCTTCCACCTGGAGAATCTGATTTCCCGGTTCACGATCCATTTGGAAGATGATGCCAGGGTATTTACGGCTGGATGGGCGAATCTCCTCCACATTGAGCTTCTCAAGCATCTTTTTGCGCGAGGTAGTCTGACGGCTTTTTGCCACATTGGCAGAGAACCTGCGGATGAATTCTTCCAGTTGCTTGCGTTTCTCTTCTGCCTTCATCCGTTGGTTTTGCGCCTGTCGCAGTGCAAGCTGAGAGCTTTCATACCAGAAGCTGTAGTTGCCAGCAAAGACTGTAATCTTGCCATAGTCGATATCTATGGTCTGGGTACTTACCGAGTCCAGGAAATGTCGGTCGTGGCTTACTACCAGTACGGTCTGACGCTCGTCGATTTCGCCGAGATAATCCTCCAACCATTCTACGGTGTCGAGGTCGAGGTCGTTAGTCGGCTCATCGAGCAGCAGATTGTCGGGGTGTCCGAACAGCGCTTTGGCCAGCATCACTCTGACCTTCTCATTATTTGAAAGTTCCGACATCTGCTTGTCGTGCATTTCCACCTTCACGCCAAGGTTCTGCAGCAGTTGGGCAGCATCACTTTCAGCCTCCCATCCATTCATTTCAGCGAATTTCAGTTCGAGTTCAGCAGCGATATTGCCATCTTCCTCCGTCATTTCGGGCTTTGAGTAGAGACGTTCGCGTTCCTTCATGTTCTCCCAGAGCGCCTCATGTCCCATCAGAACGGTGTCGAGCACTCTGTAATTGTCATATTTGAAGTGATCCTGTTCCAACACGGAAAGACGCTCGCCCGGGCCAAGTTCTACGGTACCTCTGTTAGGCTCGAGGTCACCGCTTATGGCACGGAGCAGCGTTGATTTTCCAGCACCGTTAGCTCCAATGACACCGTATATGTTGCCGGGAGTGAACTTGATATTGACGTCCTTATAGAGAACGCGCTTGCCGAACTGGATGGCAAGATTAGAGAGTGTGATCATCTGTTATACCTTATTATATACTATTATCAGCCTGCAAAGTTACTAATAATTTTCCACTCAGCGAAAATAAACGCCATAGACTTTAATCATCAGTCTTAGACTGTGGACATTCCTCCGTCACGCAATATGGCTTTCGCCGATCTTTCTATATTACTTTTGTCCCGTCTTGGCTTTTTGGAGAACTTCCCGAAGGAATCTTGGGGTGTAGCCCTTTTGGCTGTTGGCCACCTCTTCCGGGGTGCCGGTGGAGAGCACATTTCCGCCTTGTCGACCTCCTTCAGGGCCCATGTCGATAATGTAGTCAGCGAGCTTGATGACATCGAGATTATGCTCGATGATAATAACCGTATTGCCTCTGTCGACAAGTTTTTGTAATACATCCATGAGGATACGGATATCCTCAAAATGAAGTCCCGTGGTGGGCTCATCAAGAATGTAAAGCGTCTTTCCCGTATCCTTTTTGGCCAGCTCAGTTGCCAGTTTCACGCGTTGGCTCTCGCCACCTGATAGAGTAGTGGAGCTTTGTCCGAGCTTGATGTAGCCGAGTCCCACATCTTGCAGTGTCTTTATTTTAGGCAGTATAGAAGGCACATTCTCAAAGAATTCCACTGCTTGGTTAATGGTCATATCAAGGACGTCGGCAATTGACTTTCCCTTGAATCTCACTTCGAGCGTCTCTCGGTTGTATCGTTTGCCGTGACATACTTCGCAGGGTACATATACATCGGGCAGGAAGTTCATCTCTATAGTCTTGTAGCCGTTGCCTCCGCATGCCTCGCACCGTCCACCTTTAACGTTGAAGGAGAATCGTCCTGGTTTGTAGCCTCTTATCTGAGCTTCGGGAAGCGAGGCGAAGAGATTGCGGATGTCACTGAACACACCCGTATAGGTGGCGGGATTAGAGCGTGGGGTACGCCCGATAGGTGCTTGGTCCACACTTACCACTTTGTCGATACTGTCAATTCCCTCAATGCCGCCTAACGACATAGGCGACTTCAAGGAGTGATAGAAGTGCTGGGACAAGGCGGGTTGAAGAGTCTCATTGATGAGCGTCGACTTGCCCGAGCCCGACACTCCCGTTACCACGATGAGACAACCCAACGGGAATTCTACATCAATATGCTTTAGGTTGTTGCCGGCGCAGTTGCGGAGCCAGATGCTCTTGCCATTTCCTTTTCGGCGCATAGCCGGGAGAGCTATTGTGCGTTGCCCGTTCAGATAGTCGGCCGTCAGGGTATTGCTGCGCAGCATGTCGGCGGGAGTGCCCTGGAAAACCACTTCTCCGCCTTTGCGTCCAGCCTTCGGGCCGATGTCGATTATCCAGTCGGCGGCCCGCATCATGTCCTCGTCGTGTTCCACGACAATCACGGTATTGCCCAAGTCGCGCAGCTCTTTCAGCGACCGTATGAGCCGTTCATTGTCGCGCTGATGAAGACCGATACTCGGCTCATCAAGGATATAGAGCACATTGACGAGTTGGGAGCCTATTTGAGTGGCCAGGCGGATGCGCTGGCTTTCACCTCCGGAGAGCGACGCCGACTGTCTGTTGAGCGAAAGATAATCAAGTCCCACTTCGAGCAGGAAGCTGACTCTCGAGCGCAGTTCTTTTATGATTTCGGCAGCGATTTTCTTCTGTTGAGGTTCGAGGTGCTCTTCCACGTGTGTCAGCCAGTCATTGAGTTCGCTGATATCGAGCGAGGCGACATCGGAAATGTTCTTATCCCACACACGCCACGCCAGGCTTTCGCGCTTAAGGCGTTTTCCGTGGCATTCCGGACATTCCTTAACTGCGAGAAACTGCCCTGCCCATTTCTGTCCAGCTTGTGAGTCATCATTATCCATTACTGTGCGAAGATATTTTACCACCCCATCGAAGTTGACAAAGTAATCGGTAGAGGTGTGCACCTTACTGGCTGGTATTCTTACCTCTTCCAGTGAGCCATAGAGGATTTCGTCGAGTGCCTCCTCGGGTATTTTCTCAACAGGGGTTGTCAGCTTGCATCCGTATTTGGCCAGTATGGCTTCTATCTGCCAGAATATCATCTGGTTCTTAAACTTTCCCAGTGGGACGATGGCCCCCTCTTTGATTGAGAGCGAGCGGTCGGGAATTACCTTTCCGAGGTCGATTTCGTTCACATAGCCCAGACCTTTACATCGGGGACATGCCCCCTCAGGCGAATTGAACGAGAAGATGTTTGGCGCAGGGTCGGCGTAGCTCAGGCCGGTCACGGGATCCATCAGTCGTTTTGAAAAGCTGCGCGCTTCTCCTTTCTCCTTGTCGAGAATCATCACGATGCCGTCGCCCTGCTGCATGGCCAGGGCCACGGAATGAGCAAGGCGTTCCGTCTCCTTTTCCTGACTGGCTGCATTGATTTTCAGCTTGTCGATCACCACCTCGATGTTGTGGTTCTTATATCGGTCGGTCTTCAGACCACGGGTGAGTTCCTTTATCTCGCCATCGACACGAACGTAGAGATAGCCTTTCTTGCGCATGCTCTCAAAAAGCTCACGATAGTGGCCTTTCCGTTGTCTCACCAGGGGCGAAAGAATGTAAACCGCCTTTCCGTTGTAGTCGCTGAGAATCATAGAGATGATTTTCTCCTCGGTATACTTGACCATTTTCTCGCCACTCTGGTAGCTGTAGGCTGTGCCGGCACGAGCGTAGAGTAGTCTGAGGTAGTCGTATATCTCGGTGGTTGTGCCTACAGTCGACCGGGGATTCTTGTTTGTGGTTTTCTGCTCGATGCTTATCACCGGACTCAGACCCGTAATTTTGTCGACGTCGGGACGTTCCATATTGCCCAGGAAGTTGCGGGCGTAAGCCGAGAAAGTCTCTATGTATCGGCGTTGCCCTTCAGCGAAGAGCGTGTCGAAGGCAAGCGACGACTTGCCCGACCCCGAAAGACCTGTGATGACGGTGAGTGAATTGCGTGGTATTTCGACGTCGATATTCTTCAGGTTGTGCACTCTGGCACCCCATACATTGATTTTATTGCTCATTGGTTATTGTTCCGATGTTGAATGTGGCGGATAGGTTGAGAAAGCCGGTCTGCCGCTGTTGGTGGAAAGGGTCGGTTGCGTTGTCTTAGAACAATTCCCGGCCCGTTCCATGATGATGATATTGACACTTGGAGATTATTGTCCGCCCGACGAACCGCTTGTCTCAGTGTGGCCTCGGAGGAGATTCACGTCGGTCTTGATGTTATAATGGCGACCGTCGGCACCGCGGGCCTTGACCAAGCAGAAGTAGACACCCTGGGCTACGTCCTTGCCGTGAAATTTGCCGTCCCATCCTCCATCTGGGTTATCCCATTGGTAGAGTTTCTGTCCCCAGCGATTGAAGATGTAGGCGTGAAACTCCACGATGCTCTGCCATCCTTGTTTGGCCTTGTAGATGTCGTTGATGCCGTCGCCATTGGGCGAGAAGGCATTGGGCATTTCGAGTTTGCTCTCGGCGATGGTTATAGTGAGCGGATTGTTCTCCTTCCAGTATTCATCCGTGTAGGCAACGGTGTCGGTGCCCTGGGTGAAGATGGCATAGAGCTGGATGTAGTGAGTGCCAGCCTTCGTGAAAGTGATGTCGGTGTCCTTTTCCCGTCTTACCAGCCATGGCTGTTTCTCGCCCTCCGGCGTGATGCGCCATTCGTAATAGGCATTCCAGCCTTCGTCGTCGGCGGTGTTAGCCTCAAAGTGTGCCTGCACGGGTGCAGAGCCCGAATAGCTGGTTGTGGCTTCACTATGTTCGCCTGTGGCTGAGGTGAAGGTGCCCAATGGCGAGATGGAGGGAGTGGCTTGTGCTGAGGCCCATAGTGGCACTGAAAGTACCGAGAGAAGGAGGCAGATGATTCTATTTGTCATTCTTTTTTGAGATTATGGGCATGCACCCGCAGGGTGCTCTACCTTAATGTGCAAAGGTACTCTTTTTTCCGCACTCAACCAATATAGGAAGAGAGTATTGTCGTTAAAATCGGTTAATGGCTTGTACTGCTGTCGCTGGCGCCACGGAAGCGCAGGGTGGCAGATGCTCAGTGTTTGTTCTGAGCCTCACTGAGGTACTTTGGTGAAAGCTCAGAGTCTATGGCTGAGGCTACGGCTGACCTTGACCACCAATTTTGTAGGGAGAATGGAGAAAATAAACGAAGAATCTGTTTGCGGTTATCCTTTTTTGAGCTATCTTTGCAGCAAAAGAACCCTTATCATGAACAAAAGACCCTTTTACCTGGTATTTACTGTACTGCTGACTGTTTGTGCAGGAGTTTTGCCTGCCAAGGCCCAGTACTACAAGTCAACACCCGAGAACCATTATCTTCAGTTGCGTGATGAACTCGAGTCGCAGCAACGCTCGACCGATGAGCAGAAAGAGGCATTATGGAAAATGGTCGGAACCGGAAGTTTCCAGGCCATGATGTACATGGGCCACTATCTGAAGGACGCCAGTTTATCTAAGGTCGCAGCCTCGGTGGCCGCTTCCATTGCGCTCAATCATAAGGAATATGACGGTAAGGCCATGCGCGACCTTCTGCGCAAGGCTCGGCCATTGCTGAGAGGAAAGCAGCTCAAGGCTGTTGATAACTTCCTTAGGACCCGGCAAAAGGGTGGGTTCTTCAGTATCTTCGACGGAAAGACGCTCAAAGGCTGGAAGGGACTTGTGGACAACCCCATCAAGCGCGCAACAATGAGTACAGCAGAAATGGCGGAGAAGCAGAAGACTGCCGACGAGGCAATGCGGCGCGATTGGAAGGTGATGGACGGAGAGCTCGTCTATGTGGGGAGTGGATTCGACAATATCTGTACGATTGACAAATACCGCGATTTTGAGATGTATGTGGACTGGAGGCTTGATCCTGCAGGCAAGGAGCCCGATGCCGGTGTCTACCTGCGTGGGACTCCGCAGGTTCAGATTTGGGACACGGCCCGTGTGAATGTCGGTGCCCAGGTGGGCAGTGGAGGTCTCTATAACAATCAGAAGCATCAGAGCAAGCCTTTGCGGGTGGCTGATAACCAACTGGGCAAGTGGAATAGTTTCCTCATCCGCATGGTGGGCGACAGAGTATCGGTGTGGCTGAATGGGGTCAAGGTGGTCGACAATGTCGTGATGGAGAACTATTGGGATCGCTCTCAGCCCATCCCTGCCAACGACCAAATAGAGTTGCAGGCTCACGGCAGCCGTGTCTACTTTCGTGACATCTATATCAGGCGACTATAAGGGCTGGAGCTACCGTACCGGTTTTCCGTTGCTTTCCCGAGCCGGGCCCGTTGTGTAGTTGCGTTTTTCGATGCTTTCACCTCCTCTGCATCCTGTTACAGTGCATTGGGAGGTGAGGTTGTAATTGGGACAGCTTGAAGAAAAAGGTGACCGTTTCTTTGGTCTTTCACACTGTTTGCACTATCTTTGCAGGGTAATAGCGGCTGGCCGTGAGGCTTGGTGCCTTCCGACTTGTTGGCATCCTATTGAGTTGCCTGCTATGAAACATTAACTAACTTAGTGTTATATATTTTATCGATACAATGATGATGAAGAGTCTTTTAGGCCATGTCCTTGCGATAGGGCTATCCTTGTTTCTGCTGAGCTGTGGGCATAAGGAACAGCCGCGCGACATTATAGCCCCTGCTCCCAAGCCCATGAAGAAGAAGGTTACACAGAAGATGGATGCCTACGCCCAGAGTATCACCATTGCCTGGTTGGGGGCCAGTTATGTGGTTAAGACCAGCCGGCAGCCTGACACCTCGCTTCCATTGGCCGATGACGGAAATGGCAACAAGTATTATGACAATACGATTACTTTGCAAGTTCTGCGACCTGATGACACCCAGTTCTTCAGTCATACTTACAAGAAGAGCGACTTTTCGGCCTATGTCGATGAGAGCTTCATGAAGCATGGCGCACTGACGGGCATCGTTTTCGACCGGGCCGACGGCGGCAATCTCTATTTCGTGGCCAGTGTGGGCTCACCTGATAAAATGAGCGATGAGTATGTGCCGCTCACGCTTTGTATCTCCCGCTTGGGTGTTGTCTCCATTTCCAAGAACAGCGACCTCGATGGATGAGGCTGCGACAACACC
>Ga0256406_1001321_pt1 | contig 40612 bp, 30 predicted proteins | sample RumenRJG_03DNA_FD_185986 | JGI IMG/M metagenome (GOLD analysis project Ga0256406, IMG submission 185986) | Bovine rumen microbial communities from Lethbridge, Alberta, Canada - RJG_03 | ecosystem: Host-associated > Mammals > Digestive system > Stomach > Rumen | place: Canada: Alberta | collected... | reverse complement strand
AGCCGTCCTGCCAGCCGTGGGTGCTCCAGTATTGTTGGATGGCTCCTGTGGTGAAGCGGGCTCCGGTGCGTGGGGACCAGTGGATCTGCCCGTGTTGGAAGACTTGGGATGTCCCGCCGTTGAGTTTGATTTCGTCGGTGGTGGGGAAGCCGAGTTTGCTCTGTTCGTATGCGATGTGCGCGTATTCGCCCAGGATGCTGCCTTTGACGGCGTGTGCTCCGGTGCTGTTGGACCAGAAGACGGTGCCGTGTTGGAAGGTCTGGGATGCGCCGCCTTTGACGGTGAGTTCGTCTCCGGTGGGCCAGCCGAGCCAGCCGTCCTGCCAGCCGTGGGTGCTCCAGTATTGTTGGATGGCTCCTGTGGTGAAGCGGGCTCCGGTGCGTGGGGACCAGTGGATCTGCCCGTGTTGGAAGACTTGGGATGTCCCGCCGTTGAGTTTCATCCCGTCGTTGACCGGGAAGCCGAGGACTTGTAAATGCTTCTGGTAGCAGCTGTCGATATTGGAAGCCACTGCGTGAACTTTGGTGTTGGCAGACCAATAGACGGTGCCATGCTGATATGTGCGCATAGCGCCATCGCTGCGAGCTGTGATGGCGGTAATCTCACCTGTTGGTGTGCCAAGCCATGTATGTACGGCGGCGTATGCGTTGATTGCGCCATTGGACGGATCCGTATTCGTGGGTTGCCCTGGATTCGTTTCCGTGGGTTGGCTTGGATTCGTTTCCGTGGACTTGCCCGGATCTGGTTCCGTAGGTTGGCTCGAGGTCGTCTCGGAGCTTTCGCTGGTTGGCTGTTGTTGTGTAGGTGTCGTGGTGTCTGTTGCATATGCCTGTTGCATCGGAGCTGTAGCCAGCCCAAGGCACAAGGCCGCAATGCAGGTTGTCGCGACTGCTGTCACCCAGTGAGTTGACCGAGTGCTGGCCACCATTTGTTTCTTCTTCATTGTTCTTCCCCGTGACCTGTTCAGTCTTTACTGGTGATGTACAGATCAAGCCCGCTTCGTGTGTTGTATGTCCATTGGGCGGAATAACCGTCCCAGCTGATGGATACCATGCTGGGGTTGTCCTGCTTCTTGAGCATTTCTGCGGTGTAGTTCGCGGGAATGTTCAAGTGATTGGCGACGCATTCAAAGGTGGAGAAATCCGAAGCGTTCCCTGAGAAGACGGTTAGTGACTTTCCGCCGTCTTCGAGCACAAGAGCTTCGGTCGTGGTGGCAGTTTCATCGAATGCCACGCCTTTATCACATGCTTGATATGCTTCGCTGAGCGATTTCGCCATTTTGGTAGAGGTGGGAGTGCCGGAAGGTTGCGGTGTTGTAGCCGACGATTGAGTGCTCTCTGGCGTAGGCTGAGCGGCGTGATCGTCTGTTTTGGAATAATGTGTGAATGCCAAGGCGACCATGACGCAGATAACGATGAGCATGGCACCTGCAGTCAAGCCCAATGTTCTTCGACGGTTCCCCATAAGTGCCCTTCTTCCCAATGCCATCACAGACAAACGGTGAATCTCTCGTTGTCCGCCACTCTACGTTCCGGTGTAGTCATTCAGAAAGTAGCACGTAACAAGAATTTCATCTGCTCTCATGGCGGAATCGAAAAACGGGATATCTCGGTGGCGATACGTCGGATTCGTGAATACCATATATATGTGCCCTGATTCGGAGCGAAGTCATCGCATACGGAGTCACCGGTGAGGGGCGGAGGAAAGGAACACTTCGACATGGCTTGGAAGAGAATGCGGTCAGTCGTGGCGACAGCGGCTGCGACAATGATTTGCGCGGGGGTACTTGCTTCATGTGGAGCATCAGGTTCTGCAGCGGATAAGGCGGTTGATACGGTGCTATCCGCGTCACAATCATCGGACGACGGAGCCAGTAACGTTTCGGCGGTTACTGCCGCAGATAATACGCCTGATGCGACCGATGCCATGCCGAATAATCCCTCTCAGGAGCTACCGGATTCAGTGGATTCGTCGATTCCGAACAATGCAACTGTGGTTTCTTCAGATCTTGCTGTCACCAAAGACGGTACAATGAAGGATCTCGAAACCGGTGAGACCGTCACTGATCCTAAGATTGTCGGAACCGAAGACACGCCCCCGGATCCGCTCGCCAAGACCAACGGACAGCGGTTTATCCCGGTGTCAGTGAAGACCGTGCGCAACGCCATTAAGCAGCAGGCGAATACTGAGACTTCGGCATCGAAGTCAGCAACACTGTCATCCGCAGGTTCGAGTGTGATGCCTGCCGTGTTGAAATCCAACACGTCAACTTCGGTGAAGCAGACCGCATTGCAGAACAATAGCTACGGGGCATATTGGGGAACCTACGGCGGCACTCAGGCGTTCTTCGAAAAAGGTGGCACGCTGTTCGCTCAGAATGCTCAAGGTGTAATTGACGTTTCGGAGCATAATGGAACCATCGATTGGGTGAAAGCAAAGGCAAACGGTGTACAAGGGGCGATTATTCGTCTCGGCTTCGGTTGGGGAGATCGTCTGGATTATCAGGCGCAACGCAATATCAATGAGTGCAAACGACTTGGCATTCCTTTTGGCATCTATTGGTATTCGTATGCGTACCAGGCTTCCCAAGCAGCGAATGAAGCGAATAGCCTGATCTCCCAGTTGCGACAAGCAGGTGTCAACCCCTCTGATCTTTCGTATCCGGTCTTCTATGATTTGGAAGCGTGGGTATGGACCGGGCATAAGCCTCCGACGAGTACCTCGGTGTATCAAAGTATGGTGAACGCGTGGTGGCCACGAATGCAAGCAGCCGGATACTCTAATCTAAGCGTCTACTCATATACCAGTTATCTCAACGGACCGTTGAACACGAATGATATCCATTCCAAGACTCGCTGGGCTGCTAGCTATGGCCCACATGTAGGTTTCGCTTTTGCCAACGGTGTTCGTGGATGGCAGTATTCGGACAATGGGACAATTCCGGGTATTTCCGGTCGTGTGGATTTGAACGCCTTCGGAAATGTCTATGATGTCCGCACGCTGTCCACAGTCACCATTCCCAACGGCACGTATTACATCAATTCGATGGTGAAAGATTCGTCCGGCATCGATATCCCTGGGGCATCCACGAGTGATGGGGCTCGGACCCAGTTGTATCAGGCTAATGGTTCATCGGCACAGAAGTTCGTATTCACGAAGCAGAGTGACGGCAGTTATGTGATTACCAACGCGATCAGCGGCAAGGCATTGGATGTTGCCGGAGGCGCAACGGGGAATGGCGCAGTGGTCCAGCAATACACACCGAATGGAACCAAGGCGCAACGCTGGTATATCAGGGATACAGGATCGGGGTATTGCATCCAGTCAGCACTGGGCAATTGGGTGCTTGATATTTCAGGAGGTTCCTCTGCCAACGGCACCAGAATCAGCTTGTATACGCCTAATAATACCGTTGCTCAACGATTCACGTTATCTTCGGCGACCGCCACGATTCCAACTAATGTGAGTTTCAAGATATCGTCTGTCGAGAACTCGTCATTGACAATGGATGTACCTGGCGCTTCTAAGAGCAACGGTGCACGCATTCAGCTGTACCGTGCCAACGGCACGGCCGCACAGACGTTCAATGCTAGGCAAGTAGGCAATGGTGTGTATACATTGACCAATGAGGCTTCAGGTAAAGTCCTGGACGTTGCTGGTGCTTCTGCGTCCAATGGCGGCGTTGTTCAGCAGTACCAGTCCAATGGCACGGCTGCTCAACACTGGTCGTTGATTGACTTCGGAGGTGGAAAAGTCGCGTTGACCAGCAATGCCTCTGGGAAAGCGGTTGACATTCCTGGAGGTAATGCATCATCGTCGGTCAAGCTGCAGATTTATTCCGCGAACGGAACGAAAGCTCAACAATGGACGGTGACGAAGGTCAAGAGCGAGCGTGACAAGCTCAATGATCTCGCGGCGAAGAACAAGGGCGTGCTCTCTGACGGTACGGTGACCATGGTGTCTGCGCTTTCGGCTTCCAAAGCCCTTGATGTGTCCGGTGCGTCACGTTCGAATTGCGCTAACGTTCAGCTATACCAATCCAATGGTACGGGAGCGCAGCGTTGGGTTGTCTCGCACGACAGCCAAGGCTACGTTACGTTGCGCAATGTGGCCTCGGGTAAGATGCTCGATGTTTCGGGTGCATCCACCGCGAATGGTGCGAACGTGCAGCAGTATGCGTCGAATAATACATGGGCGCAGAAGTGGATCGCCGTTTCTAACGGCGATGGCACGGTTACTCTGCATTCGGCTCTAAAGTACGGTCTTGTGCTCGATGTTGCGGGCGCGTCGAGAGCGAATGGTGCGAACGTGCAAGTGTATGCGTCGAATGGTACCAAGGCGCAACGCTGGGTGCGGAAGTGACCATGTAGGGTGCATAGAAGACACAGAAGGGTGGTCTTCTATGCGGGAATAAGCTTGTGGGCGACGTCATTGGCGCCGCCCACAAGTATTTCTATGTTACTGTCGATCGATCTCGTGTCGGTTGGCCAGATGCCGTTTGAGATACACGAAACGGTTGGCTTCGAGAATAAAAGTCTTCCTGTCGTTCTTAGCCATGACATCAAGGATGATTCCAGCGACAATAAGCAGCAGTCCTGCAATGACCAGCATGACCGCGCCGATGAGTGTGGGGAACCGAGCGACCATACCTGTCGCCCAGAACTCCGACGCCACTTGCCCGCAGAGGATGATTCCGACAATGCCGATAATCGAGCCTAATCCGCCGAAGAAGGGGAGCGGCTTGTATTCGCGGATCATGCGGAAGATTGTGGACATAACCTTCACACCATCGCCGACAGTGTTGAGCTTGCTGACGGATCCGGCTGGACGGTCCCGGTATTGAATAGGCATTTCGTAGAGACGGAGATTGTTGTTGAGCGAATGAATCGTCATCTCTGTCTCGATTTCAAAGCCGCGCGACAAGACCGGGTAGGTTTTCACGAATCCGAAGGAGAACGCGCGGTACCCGGTCATGATGTCGGTGACGTGGGCGCCGAACAGACCGTTGATCGAGCCACGAACCAGCCGGTTTCCGAAGTTGTGGAATGGCCGCTTGTTCTCTTTGAAGTACGTGGAGCTGAGCCTGTCGCCGATCACCATGTCGTAGCCTTCAAGAATCTTCTCAACCATGGCTGGTGCAGCGTCTGCAGGATACGTATCGTCGCCGTCCGCCATCACGTACACATCGGCATCGATGTCCTCGAACATGGCCCGGATAACGTTGCCCTTGCCTTGCCGAGGTTCTTTGCGAACGATTGCTCCTTCGGCAGTAGCTATTTCCGCTGTGCGGTCGGTGGAGTTATTGTCATACACATACACGTCCGCACCCGGCAACGCGGCCTTGAAATCACGCACCACCTTGCCGATGGTGATTTCCTCGTTATAGCACGGCAGAAGCACCGCGACCCTCGTATTCTCTTGCACGGATACAACTATAGCGGCACAGACAGAACGGTTCCATTCTTGATTAACCCCCTAATAGTAGCTGGCAGCGTATCTGCAAGCATTGATATAACTATGTCGATAGTCAACAAGCCGTCATGCATCGCATAATGAACTGTTGCATAGCATGTTACGGTCTTCGGTGAATGTTGTGACGGCTGTGCAGGCAGTGTTGTCATTGTGCGTTTGTTCGTGCGTATTCTCGATTGTCATGATGCTGAATGTGCAACAGATATTAATGAGATGCAACATGTAATCCTGTGATGAATCATGTCGGCATATAGGAACCAAAGTTATTGCTTTGGATTTCTCGTTCAGGTGTTGAAGACGGGCATGTGCAGGTCAGTCCATTCGATTGAGGTGCCGGGTTCTGGGGCGTCTCCGTCGAGGGTTCCGTCTGTTTCGGCGTGGGCGGGTGGGGGGTCGTGCCATCCGGTATGGCGAAGCGGTAGGGGTCCGGCTTGGCGCTCTTCATGTAGCATGCCCATTCGCATGCGGGGACACGGTGTCGTCCGGGAAGGCCGCGTGTCGCGCCCGTCGTCCTGCAACCCGGGCACATCCAGCGTTGGCGCCCGAGCCGGTCATGGCCGTTCTTCTTCATCCTCGCCCCGCACAATCCATACTCCGGGGCCCTGTTCGATTGTGTCCTCATCACTCCATGAAGACACAGGAGCCAAGTCCGACACCCCGACACGCTTACGGCCACAACGCCTGCGGGGATTATAAGCAACAACTCTGGTTCCTATATGCCGAGAAGAGAAGTATTACTGCGTGGGTGAGATGACCGTCATGAAGAAAACCGCGACTTCGCAGGATTTGCTCATCGCTCGCACTGGTGCCAAGCTCGGTCTTGTAGCGTGCCATTACTTCGAGGTCCACATCGCTTATTGAGGAGCGCGTTTCCACTTCGTCTTCGAAGCGGCGTTGGTTCCTGTCATATTCAAGCGCCAGCACTTGGTCGCGGTCGAGCGCGACACTACTGTCCTTCTGACGCAGGAAGACCGTTTTGTCACTTCGTCTGGAGATAACACGTCCGGATGAAGGGGCTATCTCGAGTACAAGGATGTTATCGTTCTTTCCCTGCTCGTTGATGACGGGAATCCGTACGGGATGAACTTCGGGCACAGGGTCACATCCCACAAGTGCTATCTGCTCGAACTCCTCGATATTGTGCGCTCCGTCTCCTTTGAACCCAGTTATTTGCCGTGGTCTTCTATACCGATAACAAGCTTGCCGCCTGCGGCGTTGACGAAGGCACGGATATGCCGGACTGTATCCTTGGACGCGACACTAGCGCTCTTTCGATCGAGATATAGGCTCTCTTTTTCAGTGGTAAAGAGAACCGGATTGTTGTCGTTCAATGGCAGCTGTATACGAGTCTCCGATCACGCAATGGTGCTATTTTACAACCGTCACGTTTATGGGTCATCGTGAGCTTGTTCCCACGTTTTTCGTATGATGACTCATGTTGAATGATATGTGAGTAACAACGCGATGCGGAGATGGTTCCTCAGCGATACGGTTGTCAAGACGTACCTTACTCGAAGTTTCCGCCGGCTCATCGCCCTTGCTGCTTGTAGCGTTCCTCGGTCGCGGCCTTGGTCTTCTCCCACCACTGCGGGTTGTTCGCGTACCAGTCGATCGTCGCCTTCAGGCCCGACTCGAAATCCGTGTGCCTGGGCTCCCACCCCAGCTCCGTGCGCAGCTTCGTCGCATCGATCGCATACCGGCGGTCATGCCCCGGACGGTCCTTGACATGGTCGAACGCATCCTCCGGCCGGCCCATCAGACGCAGGATCAACCGGAGCACGTCGATGTTGTTCCTCTCGCCGTCCGCGCCGATCAGATACGTCTCGCCGATACGACCCTTCGTCAGAATCGTCCACACCGCGGAGGAATGGTCCTCCGTATGGATCCAATCACGCACATTCAACCCCGCGCCGTACAATTTCGGGCGCACGCCCGTCAGCACGTTTGTGATCTGCCGCGGGATGAACTTCTCCACATGCTGGTAGGGGCCGTAGTTGTTGGAACAGTTCGAGATGGTGGTGCGCAGGCCGTAGGTGCGGGTCCACGCGCGCACGAGCATGTCGGAGCTCGCCTTCGTCGACGAATACGGGCTGGACGGATGGTACGGCGTCTCCTCGGTGAACTTGTGCGGGTCGTCGAGCGCCAGGTCACCGTACACCTCGTCGGTGGAGATGTGGTGGTAGCGGATGCCGTACTTGCGCACGGCCTCGAGGAGGCGATACGTGCCCACCACGTTCGTGCGCACGAACGGCTCGGGGTCGGCGATGGAGTTGTCGTTATGCGACTCCGCGGCGTAATGCACGATGGCGTCGTGGCCGGGCACGATTTTGTCGAGCAGCTCGGCGTCGCAGATGTTGCCGTGGACGAAGTCCATGCGGTCGTCCGGGATCCCCGCCAGATTATCCAGATTCCCCGCATACGTCAGCGCATCCAACACCGTCACATGCGTCTCGGGATGGTTCTCAACAACATAGTGCACGAAATTCGAACCAATAAAACCAGCCCCACCCGTAACAATAATGGAATGTGGGGTGAAAAGTCGGCTGATCATAAGCCCAGAATACCGCAACAGCAATGATGACACAGGGGATTCGCGGACCGCCACGGGATATGGATTAGGGCAAGGACGACAGGCAATATGCGAGCCATATCGCTTACGCAGGTATGCGATAGTTGTAACGGATTCCGGATGGCCATGATGATTGTGTTAACCCCTCATAACCGAAAGTAGCGTAAAACAACGAAAGCACCGAGAGAAGAGCCAAGTAGGAAACTATTTGCTTGTTGCATGAAAGGCTATGATTCTTCGCTGAAGAAGATGAAGTCGATCCAAACTAGACAGTCAAGAATCGGTATGCTTTCGTTGACATCACGAGTTCAATCCCGCATACGTTCGACATCATCTGGCGCGTGCCAATATCACCACAGGTAGGGATGAAGCGTTACCGGTGTGTCATCCGTGAAACAGACATGGTCATCGTTAGCATGTGATGAGTTCCTTCTTGTTATTACCCGCTGGTGGATACGGCCGGACATATAATAATAGCGCATTGAAGTTGGGCGCCTTAACCGGCAGAGGAAGAAGTGCAACGATGAGAGACAATATAGGGCGAAGAATCGCCCGCATGCTACCCGCGATGCTGGTGAGTGTCAGCATACTGATATCGGCGACATTGCTGGCGGTACCGCCATCGGTAGCGACGGCGAGCGAAACCGACGGGACGAGTTCGCAGCAAGTAACATCTCACAATATCTGGACCAATGAATACAGTTCAGAAGGCGGTGGGAACTGGGCAAACACGGTAACGAGCCATATTGAGACGACCGATGATGGCGGATATGACATCGTCGAATGGGTTGATAACGCGTTGCACGTCGAGCATTACAATTCCCGGTTCTCCTTCGTTTTCAGCAAGGAATTGCCTCTTCGACATACACGCCGACTGGAGCTTCCACCGTACGATGGGGTGGTTATTTTCTCGGCTCCCAATACCGGTTTGTAGTCACAGGACAGGCGAATCCGACAGAATCAGATAGCGTCGCCGTTGTTCGCGTGACCAAATACTCCAAATCATGGCAATACCTTGGCAATGTGGAATATTCCGGTATTAATACATATATACCCTTCCGCGCGGGCTCATTGCGTATGACTGAAGCAAACGGAGAATTGTGGATTCGTACCTGCCATGAAATCTATGCCATACAAGGGCTGCACCATCAGGCCAATATGACGTTGCGGGTACGAGAGTCTGACTTGGAGAAGCTTGGCTCCGCTACTGGCGTTGAAGATTATGCTTCAAGTGACATGGGGTATGTATCCCATTCTTTCAACCAGTATCTTGTTGCAACAGGCGGGAAAATCTATGGGGCTGATCACGGTGATGCGTATCCGCGGCAAATCACGATAAAAGACATCACTCCAAAAGATGGTTCTACTGATGGTCGTATCTACCCTGTTATATCGTTCAAGGGCTCGAGCGGAGACAATTTCACAGGTGCGACATTCGACGGTTTGGAATCAGCCAATAACGGTGCTTCCCTGATTTCAGCAGGCACAATCGCCGATCAAGAAAAATCCTTCCCGTCTTCGGGGAGCGATGTTAAGGACGGTACCCGAAATGTATGGGTAGGCGTCATTCCAACAAACGGCGATGCCGTTACGGTGAAGAATATTACGACACTTTCGTTTGATGATGAGAAAACCGCGACGGATCCTGTACTTGTCAAACTAGGTGAGAACCGGTTCATCCTCTTGTGGAGCACGCGTTCCAAAGATGAACAATCCGCCTACGCGAAGCACGGCAACGTTCAGTACGTTTTTATGGATGCGACCGGAAAGCTGACTAGTTCCATCAGGACAATCGACGCTTCTTTGTCGGATTGTCACCCAATTGTCGTGAACAACCATCTTGTGTGGTTTTCTTCTGGCATATCACCAAAAACAAGGTGGTCGTGGGATTATCCTAACGAAACCGCTGAAGAGGAGCAAGCGCGAGAGGAAAGCGAAAACACAGCCCCCGTGTTCTATTCGCTTGACCTCGCCAAAGGTGAACTGACCACGCACGATTCAACCACTGCCTATACCGTATATTTCCTCGGCAACGAAGGATCGCCAACAATGACTCGTGTGAAGGTGCCGGTAAATACGAAGGTGAAGCCGCCGAAAACCCCGACCCGAGAACACTATGACTTCGAAGGCTGGCATTGGGATAGTTACTATGATTATCCCTACGATTTCAACCGTCCTGTGACATCGGACATCATGCTGTATGCGCACTGGCAAGGGGAGAAACATACGATTATGTTCAACCCCAACGGTGGTGAAACAAGCGAAACATCCAGGGTTGTCCGGTATAAGCAGACCGTTTACCCCCTGCCCGAAGCCACGCGACCGGGATACACGTTCGAGGGCTGGTATACACAGCCTACCGGCGGCACCGCGATCGGGGATGCATATACCATGGACTTGTCCGATGTGACGTTCTACGCGCACTGGAAGGCGAACGGATATACGGTGACCTTTGATGCGAACGGTGGCAGCGTAACTACTGCTTCGAAGAAGGTGACCGAGGGACAGCCCTACGGGACATTGCCGACACCCACGCGGACAGGGTACTCCTTCGCCGGCTGGCAACAGGGCGAGTGGTATGACAGCCAATCCAAGCTCCACCCCGCACAGATTGTTTCTTCGGATACGAAGTACACTCTTGCCAATGATTCAACCCTGACAGCTCAGTGGAAGAAACTCTCATATACAGTGAAGTTTGATTCGGCGGGTGGATCGTCTGTTCCGTCGCAGACTGTCGAGTATGGTTCGAAAGTTTCCGCTCCGAAGAATCCTGCGAAGGCCGGCTACACGTTCCAGGGCTGGTATACTGCAAAGAGCGGCGGGTCGAAGTACGACTTCAACAAGCCAGTGACTGGTGAGTTGACTTTGCACGCACGTTGGGCGGCGAACGCGTATACGTTGTCGTTCGATGCGAACGGCGGCAAGGTATCGCCTCAATCGAAGTCCGTGACGTACGGCAGTCCGTACGGACAACTCCCTACGCCGACAAGGAAGGGCTATACCTTCCAAGGCTGGTACACCGCGAAAAACGGTGGTTCCAAGATCAGCGCGAATACGATGACTTCGGGCAATGCAACGGTGTATGCGCGTTGGGCGGCGAACTCGTACAAGGCTACGTTCGACCCGAACGGCGGTACTGTCCAGACAGCCAGCAAGGTGGTAACACAGGATCAGCCTTATGGAACGTTGCCGGTGCCTGCGCGTGTTGGGCATACGTTTAGCGGTTGGTATACCGCGAAAAACGGTGGTACCAAGATTACGGCCTCGACCGTATTCACGGCGGCAACGGACCAGGTGCTCTTCGCACGTTGGACTACGCTGTCATATACGGTGTCGTTTGATTCGGCGGGTGGATCGTCTGTTCCGTCGCAGACTGTCGAGTATGGTTCGCGGGCGGTGAGGCCGAAGGATCCGTCTCGAGCGGGTTATGCGTTCGTGGGCTGGTTTACGCGCGACGGCAAGACGTTCGATTTCCGTGCTCCGGTGCGTACGGATACCCGGTTGGTCGCGCGGTGGCGTATGGTGTTCCGTGATGTGTCGTCTTCGACGCCGCATGCGGATGATATCGGCTGGCTGGCTGATGCGAAGGTGTCTGAGGGTTGGGTGGAGCCGGACGGTTCCCGTACGTTCCGTGGGATGGATTCGGTGAAGCGTCAGGATATGGCGGCGTTCCTCCGCCGTGAGGCGAAGCGCCTGGGTGTGGGTGACGCCTCCTCGTGGAAGCCGTCGGACAAGGATTGGAAGCGGTTCCGTGATGTGACGCCGTCGACGCCGCATGCGGAGGATGTCCTGTGGCTGGCGCATGCGAACGTGTCGACCGGTTGGTTGGAGTCTGATGGTTCCCGTACGTTCCGTGGGATGGATTCGGTGAAGCGTCAGGACATGGCGGCGTTCCTCCGTCGTGAGGCGACGCTGATGGGCGTGCCGGGCGCCTCCTCGTGGAGGCCGTCGGACAAGGATTGGAAGCGGTTCCGTGACGTGACACGGGATACGCCGCATGCGGAGGATGTCCTGTGGCTGGCGCATGCGAACGTGTCGACGGGGTATGCGGACGGCACGTTCGGCGGGATGCTGCCGGTGTACCGTCAGGACATGGCCGCGTTCCTCCACCGGCTCGACGGACTCAAGAAATAGCCGAGTGACAGACCGGTAACTGGTGTCGGCGGCGGGCGGGATACGGTTCGTGTCCCGCCCGCCGCTTGCCGTCTCGGGCCGATATGATACTGGTTGCAGGTCGTTGAAAGGTATTGCCCATGCTTGTTGATTTGAGCCGCCCGATATGGAAACCGTCGCTGTCCTCATGCGCTATTCTCCCGTTGTATGTGAAATCGCCGTCCTACGCAGGAGTAGGGCCGGCAGATCTGACTCTCGGTGCGCACAGTTTCGCTGATTTCATGACGTATTTCGGCTCGTTCTCCGTCAAGAAATGGCGCCGTTACACCGGTATCAAGGACTTGACCCCGACGTTGGTGCTGGAGACCAGCACGCCGGTGAGTGTCACTCTTACGAAAATGGTGTACCGCAGGCTTGAAAAGCGGGCGATCAAGGAAATCACCCAACCGACAGAACGGACCACGGACGGCTGGTACCGGTATGTGATCGCGTATCCCGAGGGCATCGATGCGCAGCTCGTGGCGTTCACGGTGGTCGCCGGAGCCGAGCCGGCGACTATCAGGAACGTGCGGTATTGCGCGGATCTTCAACCTGCGCGGGATGTGCGTATTGAAATCGTCACAACCACGTATCACAAAGAACAGCAGGTGACGGGCAATATCGGGATGATTCGCCGCGAATTGCTGGAAGACCCGCAATGGGGGCAGCATTTCCGGCTGACCGTTGTCGACAACGGCCGCACCCTCCCTCCGGATCTGGCCGCGGGCGAAGAGTCTATCACCCTGATCCCCAACGGGAACGTCGGAGGTGCGGGCGGGTTCGCGGCGGGCATGCTCCATGCCGCGGAATCCGGGTGGGCCACGCACGTTCTGCTGATGGACGATGATGTGACCGTATGCCCTGAATCATTCAAACGCACCGTGCGGTTGCTGCAATATGCTGACGACGAGTATGCGAACGCCACGGTCGCCGGGGCGATGCTGTCCACCGCGAATTTCGAAATGCAGCAGGAGGACATCGGCAGGATCCAGCCCGAGCGTAATCTGCAGCCATTCAAGCCGCGGCTGATCATGGACCGTGAATACGATATCTGTTTCAACGAGGAGCTGATCCCGTCGTCCGACACGAAAGGCCTGTACTCGGCTTGGTGGTATTCCTGTTTCCCGGTGCAGCGGGTCAGGAACTATGGCCTGCCGATCCCGCTGTTCTACCGCCGGGATGATGTCGAATACGCGACACGCATCCAGGAGAAGGAGCCGCTGAAATTCATTACCCTCAATGGCGTGTGCGTATGGCATGACGCGTTCGATCTGCGCTGGAACCCTGCCGTCGAAGTGTACCTGTCCACGAGGAACATGCTTATTCAGCAGGCCTTCACGCCTGATGCCGGGTACAGTATGCAGGCCATGGTCGATTTGATGCGCGACGCTGTCGTCAAGCATGGGCGCAGATTCGACTATCCGTCGATGGAACTGGTGTGTGACGCGATTGAGGATTATCTCAGAGGCCCGGATTTCTACCGTCATCCCGTGGGGGAACGACTCTTCAGACAAGCGGCGGCGAAAGCCGAGAAGGTCATGCCCCTCAGCGAAATCCCCGGTGCCCCTGATTCGGTGGATATCTTCACCCAGGAGCTTGAGGCGAACGACGAGAACGTGGTGATCCGCCCCGAGCTCGAGCCGCCAGCCCCGCAACCGGAACCCGAGCCGGCGCCTGAACCGCATCACAGTATCATCTACCGTGGGTTGCGGAAGGTCTACCATATCCTGCGCCCCGTGAAACAGCCGGCATCCGTTCCGCAACCGCAGCCAGTGGAGCCTCCGCGCAAGCCTGTGTATACAGACATGGCGATCATCCCGATCGACGGGTGGTGTCGTCCATGGCGTGTGGTGCGGTACGCCGGCAAGGCGCTTGCGGTGGATACGACCGGGCAGCGTGGTGTGATGAGGGTGCGCGACGATGAGCGTGATGAACAGCTGATCGCCAGGTTCGATGGGCTTGCGCGCACGCTGTTGGACGATACCGCGGTACGCGAGGCGTATCGGGAGAGCCGGGCGAGCATGACATCGTTCGAGTTCTGGCATGAATACCTGCGGGAGGCAAGACAGTGAGACACGCGCTGTGGGACGCGTTGCGGCGGAAGGCCGGCAGCGCCGAAACCGGGAAACCTGATGATGCCATGCCGCCAGCGGACCCTCCGAAGGCGTTCTACCTTGTAGGTGAACCGGGATACCCGAATTTTGGCGACGAGCTTATTGCGGGGGAATGGCTGAAATTCCTAGCCGCCCGATACCCGGATGTGCCCGTGGTGCTGGATTGCGCACGGCCCGGCCCGGCAGCCGTCATTCTGCGCGACAAGCATCCGCACGTGACGTTCACCGACACCTTGCGCAGACTGGCTACGGAGAACCCGTTCCCCTATGATGGCCCGATCGATGATATCTCCGGGTTCGTGTCGGCGGCGCTGCATGATGATGGTGTGGCTCCGAACTATGCCTGCGGCATCCGGTTGCTGCATCGCGGTGTACAGGCGGTGCACATGATCGGTGGCGGGTATATGCGCGGCGACTGGACGTCGAACCTGTCGAGACTGTCAATCGGCCCGTGGGCACGCGAGCAGGGAATACCCGCCGTGGGGACCGGTATCGGGCTCATGCCGATCAGTGGTGAATCCTTGCGGTACGCGCAGCGGTGCGTGGCCGCGTTCCAATCGTTTACGGTTCGTGACGTCGCGACCTACAACGCGTTGCGGGCTGATGACAATGCGGCGGCGGTTACCGGACTGGCGCCTGACGACTGTTTCGTCAACGGGCTTGAGGGATGCTATATGCCGGCTGAGGGATTGCCTGACACCATGCTGTGCATCCAGTCTGATTTCGTGAGCGATCAATCAGCGTTGTATGCGCGAGTTGAACAGGCCCTCGAGCACTGGGACATAGAAAAAGACAGCAGTATTGGCATCGTGGAATGTAACCCGCGTATTGATGCACCGATATTCCAATATCTGCAAAACCACGGGTATACAGGCCTGCGGTTCTTCCCCACGGTTGAACTGCTTGAGCGTGGGTTCCCCGCGAGGGCGGGACAGCGATGGATTTCGACACGATACCATCCGCATATCCTGGCAGCCGCGGCAGGCTGCGCCGGCTCGTATATCTCCGTCAGCCCGGACTATTACGACGTGAAGCATGAGGCGGTACTCCGCATGGGCTCGCATTGGACCCGGATTGCCATGAATGCCGAAATCCCTGCGGCCGGTGGCGGGTTCACAGACCCGGGAATCGTTCAGCGATACCGGGATGATATCAGGCGGAGCGTGGACGGCATCTATCCGGTTCCCGACAGGGTTGCCTCCTGAGCCCGTCTTACCGGCTGAGGCGGCGGGCGAACACTCCGCGGATCGGGATATTACGAATGGGAAGGCCTCGCGGAAGCATGTGGGACAGCTTCCGCGAGGCCTTCGTAGACAGGCTCGGCGCCGGGCTTGCTATTTCTTGAGGTTGTCGAGCCGGTGGAGGAACGCGGCCATGTCCTGACGGTACACCGGCTCGACAACCTCAAGAAATAGCCGGGTAACAGCCGGGTGGGTTCGGGTCCCGCGGGGTGTCTGCCTTGCGGGGCCTTCCCGTATCCGCGGGGCGTGTCCTCGCGGATGGTTGTCCGGCACGCGGCCCGGCTGGAGAGCAAGCAACCGTAAATATTCTCCATTGATTGACATGTCCGTCAAATTGATGCATGCAAGACGAGTAGTCTGTAATCGGGTTGCCGGAGTTCATTGCTTCGGCAGGAGAATAGAAGGAGAACCCATGGTGTCAATGAAGCGTGTATTCCCTGCGGCTTTATGTGCCATCGCACTTGGAATGACAGCCTTCGTCACCGTTGCATCTGCTCAGGCGTCAGAGCCGGATGCTGAATCGGTGCTATCGACCTTGACTGTTGTCCCACAGCATAATGTTGCCGGATACAACAGAATGGAATTCGCATATGGCACGGTTGATACTGACCATGACGGTTGCAGGACACGTGACGATGTGCTTGCCAGAGATCTCGACAACGTCGAGAAACGGGGATGCACTGTGGAATCAGGCATATTGCATGATCCATATACCGGCGGAACTATCGCATTCGTTCGTGGTCGCCAAACCTCCTCGGCAGTGCAGATAGACCATATCGTTGCGTTGCATGACGCGTGGAATGATGGTGCGTCAACATGGAGCAAACAGCGACTTGAAAGTTTCGGCAATGACCAGTTCAATCTGGCTGCGGTGGACGGACCTGCGAACCAGCAGAAAGGCGACAAGTCCGCAGACGAGTGGGAGCCGTCGAACACCGTGGCCCAATGCCCCTACGTCGCCCAGCAGATAGCAGTGAAGCGCAAATATTCACTGGGTGTTACAGCCAGCGAGCGTAATGCCATGAAACGTGTGCTGAATACTTGCGAAGGGTACCCATTGCCATCTGAGGGAACCAGCCTGGTAAGGGCGGTGATTGCCCGGGGAGGAAGCCAACCTTCAGGCCATCCGTTTGTCGACACCGGGACGATTACTTCCAACGGCGAGCGGTACGAATTCCGTGGTATGAATAATGTGCTCCGCCAGGATATGGCCGCCTTCCTGTACCGTTGGGCGGGAAGCCCGGACTATGCTCCATCCGAGAGCGATATGCACATGTTCACTGATGTAAGCTGGTCCACCCCGCACGCCAAGGAGATTTGGTGGCTTGCTCATGAAGGCATCAGCGTCGGATGGACGGAACCGAATGGTTCTCGGACATTCCGCGGCACGGATTCGGTCAAACGCCAGGATATGGCCGCGTTCATGCATAAGCTTGCCGGGGTGTACGGCCCCGCATCGGGAGCTGGTGTCACATTCGCCGATGTGACACCAGCGACACCGCATTATGCCGATATTCTCTGGTTGGCGAAAACCGGTGTCAGCAGTGGTTGGACCGAGAGCGATGGCAGAGTCACGTTCCGTGGCATGGATTCGGTGAAACGCCAGGATATGGCGGCGTTCCTGTATCGTCTTGCGGGGAAGCCCGCGAGCCCGGAATCTTCAAACACGTGGATTTATCATCGCTACGTTGATGTGAACGAGTCAACCCCGCACTGCCATGACATCTATTGGCTCACCTTGAAGGGCATCAGCGAGGGATGGGTGTATACCCCGCCGCAACCGCCGGCAACCCCATCCAAGCCGTCCCAGCCATCGCAGCCGGCGAAACCATCCCAGCCATCTAATCCTCCCGCAACGGTGTATTACAAGAACTGCACCGAGGTCAGGGAAGCAGGGAAGGCGCCTCTACACCGCGGGGATCCGGGGTATCGCAGCGCCTTGGATCGCGATGGCGATGGTATCGCCTGTGAAACGAAACGGTAGAAGCTAGAATTGCGGGTTGTGGCTTCAGGGCATTGGAATCGGATTGTCCTGAAGCCACAACTGTTATTCGATGGGTTGTGTCTCCGGGCGCTTGGTCATCGTTTCGCCGATGAAGGGCGCTGCGATGATGAGCGCCATGCCAAACGCCAGAGGCCAGGAATACCTGAATTGGTGCATCGGCTGCACGGCCATGGTGCACATAGTAAGAATTGCAGGTGTAAGAATCAGAAGATTGCGGTACCGGCGTTGCGCGAGACATGAAAGCACAGCAAGCAAAGGAAGCCAAAGTGTGTACACCCCCTCACGCATCAGCAGACCGATGAGTGGAGCGTCCTCCAATATTGTATACACGGATAGCCCGACTTGCTGAGGAACAGATTTTTCGTATTCTTTATACTCAGGCAGAATCATATTACCGCCCTTTTCCGGCCATCCCCAGCGGACGAAGAACCCCTCATCATATGCTCCGTCTATTACAAATGGTTTTAATGTCCATATTGTTGAATCAAGGTACGTCTTTGGATGATGTAGACCTTGTACCGCCCACACTTTCATGAACGCTATCAAATCCTTTGACGTCGCTTTTCTGTCATAGCAGTCTTTTACGGGATCAGCGGTATTGGTTGTGAAACGCTCTTCGATCTCATCCATTGGGCATGAGAATACAGCCGTGATTATTTCTCGTTCATGTTCCGTTATCTCGTTGCCGTGCCGTATGAGTACTGCCACACCTTGCTGCAATGGTAAAGCAATCATCTCCTGAATCCCCCCAGGAGCAACGTGCAATCGCGGATAAACGATTTTGGGGACTGCCAAGGTGCTCACACCCAGTGCGACGATAAGAATCGCCGTAACTGCACGTTTGCGGATGAAAACAAGCAAGACCAGCAATGCTGCGATAATGACATAAATGCCCAGTTTTTTGGTCAATCCACACAGCATGGCTAAGAAATAGAATGCGAGAAGGAAGCGCCATCCCAGATGCTCTTTACGTTGCACTCTTCTGATGTATTCAGCGTACAGTACTGACCACAGAAGATAGAATGGCATGAAGGTCAGATCTTTGACTACGCTCATGGACAGACGTCCGAAAATTGGTATCAGCGCGTATATCGCGGTAATAGTGAAGCACAACCGCCATGATAAGCGCAGTTTCCCGCCAAGATATGAGATTGAGACTCCGAGAGCGGCGGCGATTGCGATTGCATGGAGCATGGACAATAACATGAGTCCAAGCGCCTCATTACCTATAGCAAGACCGAGATGATCGAATGCACCGTAAATCAGACTATCGAACCAAGGATGCAGATCGCTGAGATGGTATTGTCCCGGCAAGTCGAGGCGTGTGGAAGGATCCCATGCCTTCCCTGTCCTCATCCAGACCAACTGCGCTACAGTGTCTGCCGCGATATTTGCAGGAGACATCATGATAATCCAAGGAATCCAGCATATAAGTATCACGCCGGTGATGATCATGACATGAGAAATCGTGAACGAGTTATAGATTCCCCGGCTCCATGACAGGGCTTTCCACATACTGTTCCAGATTCGTGAATACACGTGTTCCGATGTTTCATTTTTGAGGATATCTGTATTGTTTGCGTCATTTTGATGCTGACAAATTTGCAGGAATACCCAAGCGGTGAATATAGTGACTAGCGCAGCGACGGACAGCCAACGTATCCCTTGGTACAGTGCGGAGAATATCCGGAATTCGAGATTGGGGACTGGATCGGCGAAGGACATTCCAACTCGTATTCGTCCCATGTGATTGAACGTTATCGACCATGAAATTCCAGCTCCGCCGAGTGCAGATAACAATCGGATCCTCTTCGTCGCGTCAGCGAACGCTGCGATTGCAGGTACGCAGAGGATTGCAAGTCCGACAACCAATACAGCAGGCAGGACGGTGCCATTGAGATTGATTGTGTGCACATCATGAAGAAATGTACCGAATCTGCCTTTTGGCTGGAAGTCTTCTGCGGTCCTATAGGGAAGAAGTAGCGAATATGCGGATGTGATGGAAATCGCTATACTGCATACGGCTATAAGAAGATTCCGCGGGCTTGCCTTGTCGCTCTTTGCATTAGAAGAGGTCTCTTCTGTGGTGTTGGAAGTTCTTGAAGGTACGGATGCGATATTGACAGTGATTTTTCTTTGTCCGCTCATGGTCACAAATGTAGCGTATCAGATAGCCTTTGTGGAACATATAAGAATTGGGATATGTTTCATGTCATTGCATGATAATCATACAAGAGAATTGCTGCGACAGTCAGTGCGGGGCAGGATACATGATGAGAATCGTCAAACGGATTCTTGGCTACATTGTTGTAGTACTGTTGGTGGTTCTTCCGCTGATGTTGGAACATACGGCAGATTTAGACATACAAGGAATGCCTGACCGTAGTGCTGACGCTCCAAATACCACGTAATCTCATGAGGTTGCTGACGGTTTGTCCAGCACTGAGACCACCAAGGCGAGCATGCCGGACAATCCCACAGTAAATCTTCCGAAGCATATATCATCTGATGCAAATACTGCAGCAAAGAGGGCAAGAGCATGGTAAACCTGTTGAAACAAGCAGGAGTCTCCCCCTAGAGACATGCGTTTGCCGGTGTACTACGATCTTGAAAAATGGGTGTGGACCGGACATGCACCTTCATCAGATCCTAATGTGAATAGTGCCATTGCCGATGCATGGTGGAGAGAACTTCAATCGGCGGGATACACCAATCTTGCTATATATTCTTACACCAGTTATCTGAGCAGTGCATTGAATAATGCCAATATCCATTCGAAGACGAAATGGGTCGCCCAATATGGATCGAATATCGGCTATACCGCGTTTCCGACAAATGATCGAGCATGGCAATATTCGGATTGCGGGAATATCAATGGTATTCCTGGCTGTGTTGATATGAGCGCCTATGGGAATAAAACACACGCTGATGACCCTCTACAGGATTATCAAGTCAAAGGCGCCATGGGGCTATCGGAGGCAACAATAGCGTGAAAGGCATCTCCATCACGGCTGTGCTCAAGGACGCGTGGGACAAGCTTCTGGGGAAGCAAAAAGGCAGGTGAGGGAGAAACCTCGCCGATTGAGGAATTCTGGTACCCGAAGTATGGTCCAGGCCAATTGTGGGAGACCGTGGCGAAAATCGATATGGGCAATGGATGCACCATTCTCAAGAACACCACCGTAACCAAGGTCAACGAGAAGGACGGCGCCATCTCATCGGTCGTATACCGCGACCCTCAGGGCGGGGAACACACGGTGTACGGTGACGTGTTCATTTCCTCCATGCCGATCAAAGACCTCGTCAACGCGATTGATACTGGCGAAACCACGGAGCCTGTCAGCAAGGAACAGCTGACTATCGCCAACGGTTTGCCGTATCGTGATTTTGTGACGGTGGGTCTGCTCGTCGATAAGCTGAACCTGAAGAACGAAACCTCTATTCCGACCCTCGGCAATCCACCGATCGTTCCTGATTGCTGGATTTATGTGCAAGACACCAGCGTCAAGGTCGGCAGAATCCAGATATTCAATAACTGGAGACCCTACCTTGTCAAGGACGTCGATAACAAAGTCTGGATCGGCCTCGAATATTTCTGCAACGAGGGTGATGATTTCTGGAACCAGACCGATGAGGAAGGAATCAACTTCGCAATCGAAGAGTTGATTCGCATGAAGATTATCGACTCAAAGTCCGACGTGCTTGATGCCCATCGTGAACGCGTGAAGAAAGCCTATCCTGCGTATTTCGATACCTGGTATGACATGGATAAACTTGACCCCTTGGCTGGACGGTTTCGGAAACCTGTATTGTGTTGGCCGAAACGGACAACATCGCTATAACAACATGGATCATTCCATGGTCACTGCGATGGAGACGGTAAGCAATATCAAGAGCGGGCGAAAAGACAAGAAGAACGTCTGGTCCGTTAACACCGAAAAGTCCTATCACGAGGCGAAGTAACATCTTCATTGATATGTAATGAAATAGCGGTATTTCGCAAGACAATCACGGATTGCGAAATACCGCTTTCTTATAATTGCGGCAGGTCCGGCTCTTATCGACGCCGAACCCGGTGAAATTTCTATAGAGAGGTATGGAAAATGGGGTTCCAGAGAAGGCCAAAAGGCTTATTCCACTGTGTCGGCATCATGCTCGCGGCATCAATGGTGCTGATGGCTGGCGTGACGCCGGCCCAGGCTGACGTGCTCCCGGACGTCATGCTTGGCGTCTTCACCAACAGCGCGAAGGATGGCACGGACACGTTCTACATGTCGCAGGATGGTGTCCACATGGAGAAGATCAGCGAAGCGTTCAAGGACTTAACGCCGGACAACGCCGCGGCAAACAAGGCGCAAGGCTCTCGCCAGAACGGCAGGAAGTACGACTTGTATGCTTTCAGCTGCCCGAGCATCATCTATCACAACGGGTACTTCTGGATGCTCTCGAACGAGGCCAACAGCGGCAATGACCATACGTTGCGCCTTGTGGTGTCGAATTCAAAGGATCTTGTCCATTGGTCGGACCAGCGGCAGGTCAAAATAACGGTTCCTTCAAATGTACAAAGCAATGGTATGGGGAATCAGTTCGACGCTGTAGCCGCGGATTGGGCTGTGTCGCCGGCGGGCGTCCCGTACGCTGTGGTATCGCTGGGATACTATGGCGCTTTCCACGGGCATCCCGAAAATGACACTATGTACCCGTATCTGGTCAGGTTCACGGAACTGTATGCGACGAATGATCCCGCCAAGAATCCGAAGGCCAATGATCCGACGGTGCTTCATGCCAAAGCAAAGACCGCTGAACCAATTAGCCTTTCCCTCAAGGACAACAACCGCATTGACGGTTCCTTGTACTTCGAAGGCACGTCGTCGTACCTGTCCATTAAACGTCATGGGGTGACCAACGAGATCTGGAAGAACAACGCCACGTTGACCGGGAAATGGTCACTCGTCAACAGCAATGTCTTGACCGGGTATGAAGCTCCATCGCTGACAAAGTATAACGGCCGATACTACTTCTATACCGACCAGCTGGCAACCTGGACGCCTGACGACCATGTGCGTCGTCCCTACTTCAGCACGGGCACGCATGTACAGATGTCCCAGCGACTGCAATCCGGGTGGACTTCGCCATCACTGGTTAACGCCTATACGTCCTCAGGTGCATCGAAGACGGTGAACGCAGCGAATAATGCCGATGGTGACGGTCCTCGACATGGTACTGTGATCACGGTCACCGACCCTGTAGCCAAACGAGTGATCTGGAACCTGCGCAAGAACGCGGGCTGGAAAACCGCAACACCGCCGCAGCAATCGACATTCATCGATGTAAATAACCAGTCTGAAGTACTGGCCAATAATGATTGGTCTGCGACGCCGCATGCGTCGGATATTGGCTGGCTTGCGGATGCGAAGGTGTCTGAGGGTTGGTTGGAGCCGGATGGGTCCCGTACGTTCCGTGGGATGGATTCGGTGAAGCGTCAGGATATGGCGGCGTTTTTGCGTCGTGAGGCGAAGCGCCTGGGTGCGGGTGACGCCGCCTCGTGGAGGCCGTCGGACAAGGATTGGAAGCAATTCCGTGACGTGTCGCCGTCGACGCCGCATGCGGAGGATGTCCTGTGGCTGGCGCATGCGAACGTGTCGACGGGCTGGCGTGAGTCGGATGGTTCGTATTCGTTCCGTGGGATGGATCCGGTGCGGCGTCAGGATATGGCGGCGTTCCTGTATCGTCTGGCGGTGAAGGCCGGCCGGGGCGGTGGTGTCAAACCGGGTTCGTTCCGGGATGTGTCTGATGCGACGCCGCATGCCTCGGAGGTGCGTTGGCTTGGTGGTTCGGGTGTGTCGACGGGGTATACGGACGGCACGTTCCGTGGGATGCTGCCGGTGTACCGTCAGGACATGGCCGCGTTCCTGCACCGGTTCGACGGACTCAAGTAATCGATAACAGTTAGGGGCCGCAAACAGCAATTTGCGGCCCCTATCTTGCTAGGAAGGTGATTATCCCCAATTCTCGCAGCTGGGTGTTGAGATGATGAATCCAATATTAGGGGTCCCTTACTCCTATGATAAAGACTGTATTTGATTCGTAACCGAGTAGAGGTATCAATGCCAACCATCAAGTTCGCCAACATTCTGTTGGAAAAAAGCTCCCAATCGCTGAGCTACCCCTCACTGTATTGCCGTGCAAACGGAGAAATCGTGAAGGACAAGACCAGCGGAGAGTGGACGCTCTATGATGCCGGCAGCTACGATTTCACCACCTACTTCAATTCGCTGTCAGTGGCTAAGCTGCAAAAATATACGCGGGCGACATCCGGCAAGCTGCATCTGGAACTTCAGGGGGCGGCCGCCCGTATCCAACAGACCAAGGGCGGTGTGTTCTCGGCGCATTCGGAGCCGGTCGGAGAACCATTCGCTGTGCCGTCAAGTGACACATGGCAGACTCTTGACATTGACCTGCAAATCGATGACGATGCCGTAATCGTCGGCTTTATCATCGATACCGAGGGGGCTGTGCAGATCCGCAACAGCTACTATCAGCTTGAGATTGATGGCGACTTCCGTCCAGTCGAACTGGCGCTTGCCACCACGACCTTCAAGAAGGAAAGCTTCATCGAGCGCAATATCGCTCTGATTAAGGAACATATCTTCGCGTCCGGAGAAGATATCGCTGATCATTTCCACATGTACGTTATCGATAACGGCCGTACGCTCGATGTAGACAAACTCAGTGATGAGCATGTCACTATTCGACCGAACCAGAATGTCGGCGGAGCCGGCGGCTTCACCCGCGGCATGATTGAGGCCATGGAACAGAGCGTTCCCGCCACCAACATCCTGCTGATGGACGATGATGTCGCGGTTTCGCCGGAAAGCATCAAGCGCACGTACAACCTGCTTCGCATTCTCAAGCCGAAGTATCATGATGCGATGATCAGCGGCGCCATGCTCAACTATGAGATTGGCGAAGATCAGTGGGAAGACACCGGTTATATGACCGATGAGGGTACGTTCTGCCCGGCGAAGCCTCCGCTGCGTCTGACCAAGTTCGAGGATGTCGTGTTCAACGAGGTCTTCGTGCTGCCAAAGCATATCAAGAAGGAACAGCGCTATGCCGCATGGTGGTACTGCTGCATACCGATCAGCGTCATCAAGCAGGAAGGCCTTCCGCTGCCCGTGTTCGTCCGTTGCGACGATGCCGAATATGGCACTCGTTGCCAGCGTGAATTGATCACCATGAACGGCTTGTGCATCTGGCATATGTCTTTCCACGTGCGGTACAACGCTGCCGTGGAACGTTACCAGACCACGCGCAACACGATGATCGCCCAATGCACAACCGGATTCGCCAAGAAGTCCGACTTCATGTACGAATTGCACAACAACATCAGGCTTGAGCTCAAGAAGTTCGGCTATGCGAACGCCGAGCTCTGCCTTGACGCTTTTGAGGACTTCCTCAAGGGACCGCAGTTCATCAGTAAGAAAGGCGTCGCTGAAGAGACCTTCATGCGCGCCAACAAGCGTAAAGAGCAGCTGGTTTCGTTTGACGAATTGCAAAAGCAGGCTGAGCAAATGGGCATCACAGGTTTCCATATCAGCCAAATCAACCGTCAATTGGTTGACGGCGATAAGCCACGCACCTATGTGCAGCGGCTGCAAGACTATACCACAGATAACGGTCAGCGCTTCGTGAAAACCGAAGGCGAAGGCTATGCGGTCATCCCGTTGATTGGTTGGGCGTATCCTGCGGGTGCGATTCGCGGTAAGAAGTACCTCATCGTCGTCGATTGGTACAACAAGAAGGGTGCCATTCGTGTGAAGGATTCTGCTCGATATAACACCATCCTCAAGCGGTATAAGCGTGATTTGCACTATTACAAGCACAATATTGACCGCCTGCGCACGGAATACTCGCAAGCTCGTCCGAAACTGACATCGCTGGAGTTCTGGAAAGACTACCTCGATATGAACTGACACTCAGCCGGCTGTTTGGACCTACCCGAGTAGTGATAAGAGCCGGCATGATAAAACGGCCGTGCCCGCAAGCACGGCCGTTTTTCATTACACTGAATCCGCGGGCGGGGGAAGTGAAGGTTTTCCGCCGCTTTCTTGCCTCAGATACCCTCCTGATAGGATGACTTGTTGTGAAATCAGTAATTGAACGTTTGCAGGACCGATACCGGTACGCGCTAGTGGTGTTGCGCGGACTGGTGAAGACCGATTTCAAACTGCGTTATCAAGGCTCCTTCCTCGGAGTCGCATGGTCCGTGCTCAAACCCTTGATGCTGTTCGCCGTAATGTACTTGGTGTTCGGCAAGTTCCTGCGGATGACCGATGGCACCCCCACATATCCGGTGGTATTGCTGCTCGGCATCTGCTCATGGAATTTCTTCGCGGAAGCCACCACGGTCGGTCTGCATTCGATTGTCGATCGCGGTGATTTGCTTCGGAAAATCCATTTTCCCAACTACATCGTCGTTGTCTCCGCAACATGCGGGTCTATGATCAGCCTCGCCATCAATTACGTCGTGGTTCTGGTGTTCGCGATTTTCAGCGGGGTACACTTCACGTGGCGGGTTCTGTGGCTACCGCTCAACGTGCTGCAACTTTGGGCGCTGGCCTTGGCTGTAGCGTTGCTGTTCAGCACCATGTACGCATACTACCGGGATATCGCGCACATCTGGGAAGTCCTGCAACAACTGGTCTTCTACGGCATGCCAATCATCTATCCGCTGACCTATGTGACTAATAAGGGCGGATTCTATGCGCGTGTAGCCCGTCTCGAGCTGTTGAACCCCATTGCCCAGTCTATCCAGGACATCAGGCATAACTTCCTTGCGCCTGAAACCCAGCCAACAATTTGGAACCAGTTCGGCAGCTGGTGGGTGCCATTGATTCCTCTGGGATTGACGGCACTGTTGCTTTGGCTAGGTATTTCCGTGTTCCGGTCAAACAGCAGGAAATTCGCAGAGGTCATGTAAGGAGGGGCGAGAGATGGCTAGTGTACAGCATTTGGATGATCGCACGGTGAAGAGGCGTTCTTATGAGGATGCCCCTGTTGTGTTGTCCGTCGACCATGTCAGCAAGGCGTTCAAGTTGCCGACCGAGCAGGCGACCGGCCTCAAGCAGGCGTTCATTAACTGGACCAGAGGCATCAAGGGTTACAAGATGCAGCACGTCCTCAAGGACATAACTTTCGAAGTACATCAAGGAGAGTTCTTCGGTATCGTCGGCCGTAACGGCGGCGGCAAGTCCACGCTGCTGAAAATCATCTCGCAAATCTACTATCCCAATCAGGGAACAGTGGATGTACACGGCAAACTGGTTCCGTTCATCGAACTTGGCGTTGGTTTCAACCCGGAGCTTACCGGCCGTGAGAACGTCTACTTGAACGGTTGCCTGCTGGGCTTTACCCGTGAGCAGGTGGATGCGATGTACGACGACATCGTAGAATTCGCCGAACTGGAAGACTTCATGGACCAGAAGCTCAAGAATTATTCTTCCGGCATGCAGGTCAGACTCGCTTTCTCGGTGGCGATCAAAGCACAGGGAGACATCCTGGTGCTTGATGAGGTCCTCGCTGTAGGCGACGAGGCATTCCAACGTAAATGCAACGATTTCTTCACCGAAATCAAGAAGGATCCGACAAAAACCGTCATCCTCGTAACCCACGATATGGGGGCGGTGAAGAAGTACTGTACCCGGGCCATGATGATCGAAGACGGGCACGTTGCTGCAATCGGTGACACGGAAAGCGTCGCGGATCAGTATACGCTCGCAAACCTCGAAGCCGAAAAGAAAAAGGAGAACCTTGAAGCCAAGCGTGATCTCGCGCATGGTGAATATCCTGAAGGTCTCAACGAGCATTGCCCTGTCTTACGCACGTTCCCCATTTCCAAACCCATGGTCACCAGCGACGATGTATTCCGTTTCGGTGTTGAATACCAGTACGACGAGCCTGGGGACTTCTATCTCGCCATCTCGATGAATGATATCCGGCGCGGCGGTATCACATACGATACGGGCGCGAAGGTGTTCAAGATGAAACAGCACGGCCACCACACCGTGGAATTCCAAGTGCCCATGAAACTATTCAACAGCGGCGAATTCAGGTTATTCACCTCGTTACGTGTTCCCAGCGCTACGAATCCGGATTTCACCGATATGGTCGCGGTGGCAACCGGAAACAATGCGTGTACTGTCGTGGTGCGTAACGAGACCGGTGACCCATACGCATTGCTGAACCACAAGGCGATGCTGGTTACTCCCGCCGATGGCGAAACGAACGTGGAGATTATATCACAGCAGGCGTTGATGCAGACCAAGCCAACGCACCCTAAGAGGTGAATGACATCGCCTAGTCCGAGGTGCTAGAGGACAGGACTCGAAGCACAATCTGCAAACAATGGGGGTGTTCCGCAGAAATCCTACGGAACACCCCCATTGCCGGTCTTGTTTGAGGCTACTCCTGTGCGGGATTATCCTTGAAAATCTTCTCCCACGTTTCGAAACTAGTGAACCGCGGATCGGTATAAGCGTCATGCAGACGCTTCCAATTCCGATACAGCGCGGAGCCTAAGCGAATCGCCTCTGTGACATCACGACGGAACAGACGATCATCACGGCGCATCCATGTAACCGAGTTACCGTCAGAAGAAGTCACCAGTGCGGAGTCCACTCCGTTATACGCGTTCCATGTGGATTCACGGGTCGGAACAGCGACATCCGGAGTCTGGGCCTTACGCCCATCGCGCGGCAACAACATCGCTTTGCCAAAGGCAATTGCGCAATCAACCGCGCGCTGTCTTGCAGTCATGGGTGCCGTACTCGGCGGGACGAAACGACATTTCGGCTCCGGGAACGCGTCGAAATCAGAAACGGATTGCGTATCCGGGAAAGAAGCGCGATACGTTCTGATTTCAGACATCAGCGTCGGATAGATATCGATGAGATGCTTCGGCCCACGCAGCACATCTTTCAACGCCATATGATGCAACGCGATGCCCGAATAGACGAGATGAAGACCCATATTGATATCCGCTGAAACCACATTGAGCAGCGTGGAACGAGCCGGACGAGGATAATGCATCAAAGCGAACACCCAACGGTTACGCTGCACAAAATACTCCTCCCACGTGCGGGAAGGGTCTTTGTCATGCCACCCCTGATGCCACACTGCGACACCCGGGAGCGACACCGTAGGATAACCATGTTCCTTGGCACGGAACGAATAATCGATATCGTCATACTTGATGAACACCGGGATGGCGAGCCCGATTTCGCGAACAACAGACGTAGGAATCAGACACATCCACCAACCGTTGTACCCTGCATCGAAACGCTGATGGCACTCGGGGGAGTCCCGCAACGGGTCCGTAGCAAAATCATGGGAGCCCAAGGCGTTCCTTACAGGCATGCGACGCGCATCGATGTCCTCGCCTTGAGCCCACAACACCGTACGATTATCCAGATGCAACATGCCGCCGCCCACCAGCAGCGGCCGCTTCGCATAATCCGCAAACTGCACGGCGCGCAAAATCGCCTCTGGCTCGCTGATCGCATCATCATCCAGCAGCAGCACGTATTCGCTCTTGCCCGCCTTGCATGTCTCATACATGCCACGGGAGAAACCGCCAGAGCCACCAAGGTTGCCCTGCCGCAGATACGTGAGCTGGCCGCCCAGATCTTCAGCAACCGCCTCGAAATCCGGTTGAGTGCACACCAGATCAGTGCCCTGATCGGTGCAGTAGATGGTGTCGAGGCGCTCGCGGACGGAGGCTTCTCCGGCAATCGCCTTGAGCTGGTTCATGCAATAGGGGGCACGATTGAACGTGGTGATGGCGATCGACAGCGTGGTGTGGTCCTTTGCCCTGCGCTCTTCGGTCGGAACCTGCCAGCCGGCGTCGCTTACCGTGAGTGTGGAATCCGGTGCCGCCTGGGCGTCGAACCAGAAGAATCCGCCATCCATGAGGCCTTTCATGTCAAAGATGTTCGAAACCGCCGTGGGGGTGTCGGCATCGATGCCGATGCTGCCCGCCGGAGTAATCAGGCCGCGGCCATTCGACCTAAAGAGGTTGATGCGCCCCTTGCCTGCTGCTTCGGCCACGAACCGAACCTGGCTTACCGCAGTCCAGCGACGCCAGTAGGCGGCGGGGAATGCGTTGAAATACGTGCACAGGGAGGCATGACCGCCCTGATGGACCTGTAGCTCGGTGCGGGACAGGCATGTGAAGGAGTTCTCGGGGACTGATGCGTCTGTGGTGCCTTCGCGAAGCAGACGCACCAAGTCACGGCGGTTCATACGTGTGGTATCCACACGCAGCTGGTTGATTCGCACATCCTGGGCACCGGCATCAATATGCGGACGAGTCCACTCGATGGCGTACAAGGGGAGTGTCAAATCCTCGTCTTTGGTCGGGAACACCACGCGGTTGACGGTTTCCCACGCTGGTGCTTTCTGAGAGTCTACGGTAGTGATGTCGGACTGCGTCATGCCGACCAGTATACAAAGCGTCGCATACCATGGGGTACCATCTCGATGTTCTACACGTTGTCACTTCTTGACTGCCATGAAACTGGTGTTCTTCAAATACTGTTTGCCAGCTGTAAGATCATATTGGATGAGTCGGTAGTCGTGCAGTAACTTCTTTTGTCTGTCTGTCAGATTCTTCATGAGAATACGATTGCCGTCTGCATCCAGATAAACTGGTTGATTTGAATCTCCGGCAGAAGCCGGTACCGACATCGCAGGGATTTCCGCGTGCATCTCGGTGAGAAATGCGAGATACGGTGAGACTTTCGCATTGAGATGTTGTGCTGCTTGGGCCATGAAAAAGTTGGAAGATGTGTAGGCGCTGCTTGCGTCATCAAGTTTTGTGCCTGCTGAGGCTGATGCAGTGTTCGACCAGATAAAATAATCGGTCTCATGCAGATCAATCTGGTTTTTCTTGTCTTCGCTGGCAGTTGTATATATTCCTGGAAGGTGGTCGCCATAAAAGATTACAGTAATCGGATGATTGATTTGGTTAATTTGATTAAGAAAATCCGCAGTTGCTTGATCGGTGTAGTTTACGCCTTTGGCATAGGTATCAATATTTGTTCTTTCATCATCGCTGGTATCCGATGACGTATCTGCGTCCTTGAATTGGTTATTCTGATACCAGTCATTAAAAGGCATATGGTTTTGCATAGTGACCGTTTGAATGAATGACGGACTTGTTTTTTTCACAAGATGAGCTAGCACATCCGTATAGAATGAAGTATCTGAGGCGTCCCAAGCTGAATCAATAGGAGCGAGATTTGCGAGGAGTGGTTTCCCGTCTGTTGCATAAAATCGCGCAAATCCGAACTTCTTATAATTCCCATCGCGAAGATACATTGTGCGTGAAAATGCGTGGAAAGCCTCTGAGCTGGATTGTCCGTATTCGTTGTTCCATATTTGATTAAACGTGGGCGTCCATTTGAGTTTCGGCACCAGCTGCTGGTAGGCGATAGACAGTGATGAGTCGTAATTGGCCATGCTGAGCCCAGTCAGCGCCTGATACTCGATATTCGCAGTGCCACCCCCATATCCGGGGGAGAGCATCAGGCCGGACGTGGTCGCCGACTTGATGGCTCTGATTTGCGGCATCGGGTCTTCACTGAAAGAGATGCCCGGCACACGGGTGGGGTCGGAGAAGGATTCGGACAACACCATGATCACCGTATTATCGGTAAGGTTCGCGGTACGCGTCTGGTTGATGGTGTCGGCTTCGCCTGCGTATTTCTTGGCGAGAGCTTCCATGCTCTGTTTGCTGTATCCGCTCGGCTTGTCCATGATTTTGACATGTGCGAGCCGCAGGAAGTTCATAGCCGGGCCATTCGCTGTCGCATCACCCATAGCATTCCACAGCTGCGGGGCGTCGGACAACCCACTCGCGAAATTCTTCGCCCAGGACCCCTCAACCGGCAGCCCCCACGTAAACGACACGCACAGCACGATGCTCAGCACCGCCGCGACCCACCGGCATACCATGGCGGTGATGTTCTTGGCACTGACGAATTCCGAACGCTTCCACGTGTATGGAATCAGTCCGCGGCGTCGGTCGAGGAACTGCAACGCCACACACACTACAATCAGCCAGATTACCCCGGTGACGGCGGAATTGATGAGCGCCATATCTTTTTTCGTGGTGAATGACATGATGCTGCCGCCATTGCCACCGGTGACGAACTGCAAATCTGCCGGAATAATCGGTTCGTTGCGCAGTTCGACCTTGATTTTATTGGCAATGGCGAATACGGTCATCAGCGTGCCGAACAGGGCGGTCGCCACCCAGAACCGGTTGATGACCAGAATGAAGGTGAGATACAGCACGCCGAGCACAATGAAGTTCAGCCATGCTTGGTAGCTATGGTGCAGCCAGATCTGGCTGACGAAACTCGTGAGCTGCCCGGCTACAGAGTTGAGCGCCTTGGTCTGGTCGTCCACGACTTGTCCTTCGGCGTATGTCGGCTCGCTGTAGACGCTCCATTGCAGGCCGATGACACTTGCCGCGGTCACGACGATGAACACGATGGCGTAGAAGGCGAAGGGGAAGCGCATCCGCTTGTCCCAGATGCGTGTTTTGAAGAACGCCCACCCGGCTGCGCATGCTGTGAATCCGCGGGTTGCGCTCAAGCGTTGCCATTGTTGCGCAATCCAAGTGTTGATAGGGGAGAAGATACGCGACCACCATGCGCGGATGCTGGTGATTGCCGCAACGGCGGTGGTGCGGAATCGTGATGCGGCGTGCTTGGCATGCCCATTGGAAGAGTCGGCGTCTTCCGGGGTCGCGACTGTGTTGTCGGGTCTCTCGGTGGGGGAATGGTCTACCGGTTCGGCTTGGTCGGAAATCTTACGGGAGGGGAGTGTTTGAATAGAAGTATTATCGGCGCCGCCCTGCTGGGCGCCAGTGAGTTCTGGTTCTGGCTGTGGCTGGTGATTCTGCTCGTCTGCGGATTGTTCGAGATCAGATGATTCAGCCATGCGCACTACTCCTGTTGCCGGTCACCGTGTGATACGCACGATATCGTACCGGTCGGGTCTTGACAACGTTTGCTGTAAGAAATATGCCGAAACAGGCGGTGAGCATGCTACACGGTCGCTGTGGGAAATCTCAACGACGACATTCCCGCAGCGACCGGCTGGATTGCGGCTGGCAGGGTATTGTTGCTGGCCGGGGCGTCCATGTTGGGTTGTCCGAATGGACTGTTGTGTCCCTGACACCGCGGGGTTGCGGTTACTTCACCGCTGCGGTTTCCTTCTTGCGTCCGCGGCGCTTCATGACTCCGGAAGTGGAGTCGCTCAGGTCGAAGACCACGACTTTGTCTTCGCCGGCCTTCGTGCCCGGAACCTTGTGATAGGCAACGTGGTCGTCGTCGACATCCTCGAAGGTGTAGTAGCGGGCGACCGTATCAACAACCGATGAGTCGCGGACGCTGGCGGACAGAATGTTCTTCTTTCCAGGCTTGCAGAACTTCACCGCGTTGCGGTCGTGTCCGGTGCACGGTTCGACGGCGAGCTGCTTGGTGTCGGGATTGACGAAAATCTTGACGAATTCCGGATAATTCAGATAGATGATGGTGGCCTTATTGAATCGCACAATCGTCTTGGTGACGGTCATGACAAGCTGGCCTGTTGCCTTGTCGATGTTAATCTCTTTGAATCCTTGTAATGGCATGGATGTAGTGCTCCTTGTAATCAGTGATGCGGCATCATCGCATCTCAATTATGTATGATACTAAATCCTATATGGCAACATTATTATTTGTCGAAAATCTTCTTGAAAAGACCTGAGCTGTAATCGGATTGCGTATCCTGTCGAATGATCGCTCGCCGCACAAGAACGGAACTCGGCGAATACGTGAAAAATGGTGGATTCGTGGCAGTGGCACGAATATCATATCTGAAATTCGGTGGCTGGTGGTAATATTGAGGAGTTTTGCAATAGGAGATTTTCAGAAAGATTGGGGAACCATTGACCATCGCCGATTTGCTCCAAGCTGTTCGCAAACATCTGGTGGCCGCCATCGCCACATTCGTCGTTGTCTTAGGTCTCGTCGCGGCATACACGTTCCTGACCCCGCCGAAGTACACGGCGACGGCCCAGCTGTTCGCCACCTACGCTGCACAGAGCGAGACGCAGACCTCATCGGACATGAACTCCGGCGCGTCCTACCTGTCCACACAGATCAAGACCTACCCGCAGCTCATCAAAACCGAGGCGGTGCTGCGACCGGTCATCAAGGATTTGGGCTTGGATATGACCACTAGCGAGCTTGCATCTCGAGTCACAGCCACCAACCCCAGCAACACCTTTATGGTCGACGTTTCCGTCGAAGACGGTGACGCGGCACGATCCGCGGCGATTGCGAACAGTGTGGCCAAGAGCCTGTCCCAGCAGGTCACGTCATCTCTGTACACGGACGAGTCAGCCAAATCCCCGATCCAACTTACTCTCGTCCAAAAAGCCACCACCCCGCAATCCCCAAGCTCGCCGAAAACCATGTTGTATCTTGCTTCCGGGATTGTGCTCGGCATCATCTGCGGTATCGGTATCGCCCTCCTGCTTGACATGTTGAACACCAAGGTTGAAGGCGCCTCCGACGTGCGTGAACTGACTCATGCTTCCTCGCTCGGCTCCGTGCAACGTTCCGACCTGCTTGAAGAGTCCCGTCCAGTGGTCATTGCACAGGCCAGCAGCAAGGAAGCTGAGGAATTCCGCCGTATCCGCACGAATATCGCATTCCTTGCCCCCAACACCAAAGAACACGGCCACCTGCTGGTCATCTCCTCCACCAGGCCGAGCGAAGGCAAGACCACGATTTCCGCAAACGTTGCTGCGGCCATCGCTGAAGTCGGTAAAAGCGTTCTGCTTATCGACGCCGATCTGCGTCACCCGTCCGTCGCCAAGAAACTCGGCATTGAAGGTCAGGTTGGCCTGTCCCATATCCTGTCCGCGCAGGCAACCCCGCGTGACGTCGTACAAAAGTACTGGAAGCAGAATCTGCACGTCCTGCCCGCCGGCAAGCGTCCGGCGAACGCAAGTGTGCTGCTCAACTCGGAGATAATGACCGATATGGTCGAACAGGCGCTCACCCAGTACGACTATGTGATTATCGACACCGCCCCGCTTTCTGTTTCCGATGACGCCGTAGTGTTCGGACGCATGGCAGACGGCATGATTCTGGTTGTCGGTCGTGGTGTTGCCGACAAGAAAGAGCTTGAAGAAGAAGCCATGTCATTGAAAGAAGCTGATGTGCCGATTCTTGGCTTTGTGCTCAACTATGCGGATGAGAAGAAACATTCCGACAAGAATGGCAATTACTACTATTACTATTACGAAGATTCGCACAACGAGCATGGCACCGGTCGTCACGGCAGCAAGTGATTGCCGCGCAGGCTGATGCGTGAACACCAGGGGCGACAGGAGCCATATGCTTCCGCCGCCCCTATTCGCTTGTATGCGACCGGGCGGTGATTGAGTATGGGCAGTGGCTTACCATAGATACATACACCGTACGAAGTACCGCATGACCAGGGACGGAAACGAACAGGAGGAGCGGAACCGATGGCTGGACAGGAACAACAACCCGTGGATAACAATCTGCTGTTCCCCATCGCCCCGTCATCCGGAGGCGACCCCAGCGCGGCGGACGATGCAGGAACCCAACACCCCGTCCCATCACCACTGTCAGACGAGCCGGCAGGGTTGCATGACGCCATTGACATCCCCGCCCCGCCGCAGGCCGCTGATACTGCACTTGAGCAACAAGCCCCGCAGGATACCGCGGACACGGATCAGCCCGCTGCAAACGAGTCCGGTGTCCTACCAGGCGACATCGTCGACACGAACTGGAACATCCCACTCATCACCTTCCCGACGTGGGGCTCGCTCCTCGACAACAACGCAGAACAAGACGACAATGCTGGGAACAAAACAGGGCATCCTGCCGATGAGTCCGCAGCGCAGGACAATCAAGTAGCCCCCCAAACCGTGTTCACCCCCTTCGTGCCTTCCGAACCGGAGCCGGACACGCAGGCAGCTTCAACACAAGACACCACCAAATCAAAAACCGAACAATGGCTCAACGCTGCTGCCCAAGATCGCGGGATGCACGAGACCCAGCAAATCAACGCCGTTCAACCAGATCCCAGTGCTACTGCTGTTGCTGGAATCTCACAGACCGCAAGCGGTACTGGTATTGCGGAAACCGCCGCGCTGAACAACAGTGCACCAGCTACGGCTCAGACGCAACCCGTGAGACAGTCTGCCGGACCGGCCCTCTTGACACCTCCCACCCCAAGCGAGCGCGATCTGCAACACGAGCGGACCGCCAACGCTGAAACGGAAACCATGACGCCGATTTCGTCCGCCGCCGTCGTCGCCGGAACCGCGGCGATTGCAGCGAACGTGGCAGCACCAGGAGCCGTGAAAACCACAGCTACCCGCACCTTGCACACGACGTCCGAGACACCGACTCCAGCCAATGACGCTGTCGGATCGTTAAGCGAAGAGCTCCGCGAAGAAGACGCGCGTGCCGCCTCCCAGCCCATTCAGCCGGAAGAATCGTATGGCGACAAACGGAACAAGGGCGGGCGAGCCAGAAGCCGAGCCATCGTCACTGTATTCGTCATCATCACCATTGCTGCCGCTGCGGCAGGCTTGTACTATCTCACCGGACTCATCCGCACCAACCGTGACCGTAGCAGCGCGTACGCAAGCTGTACTCAGGCGTACAGTGCCTACAAAGAAGAATCCGAGACCCTTGCCAAAACGCTGAAAACAAGTAAAGCGCAGCAGAAAGTCGGTGCCGATCAAGTCGCCGACGTGATGACCGTCGAACACCTCAAAACCGCGGTAGACAAGGCGAAATCCGTCAGCAAGCCCGTCACCTGCTCCACCTCGATGAGCACCGAAGCCATGCGTAAAGCTGCGGAAACCAACAAGACACTCACCACCGAACTGACCACAGCCAACTCCACCATCAAGGCAGCCGCCAAAGAAGTCAAAGCAAGCGTCACCGTCAAGCAGAACAACGACTACGATACCGCGGTCAACACGCTGAAAACCTCCACCAGCGAAGCGACCACCCTAATGACCAACAGCGAAGGCGTCGTCGCCGACGACCAGACCCGCACAACCCTGCAATCAGCCATCGATGCGGCAAACGAACTGCTGAAAAAAGACAAGCCCGCTCTCGCGGACCTCCAGAAAGCGCAGTCCGACCTGCAAAGCGCCTCCGACGCGGTCAACGACTCGATGGAAACCTACAAAACCCAGCGTTCCGCCGCCGACGCTGCGGCAGCAGCTTCCGCTGCGCAGGCACAAGTACAAGCACAACAGCAGGCTCAGCAACAACAGTCGCAGCGGCGGTATTCTTATCCGTCGTCGACCCCGAGAACAGACGAGAACACGACACAGAATAATTCACAAGGCCAACAAGGCGACAATTCAGACAATTCACAGGGTACCCAGACCCCATCAGACGGTAACACCACGTCGGACGGGCAGCAGTCCGAATCCCTGAGCCCAAGTGCTTCCGCCACTGAGTGAAATCGGGTGCTCATCCCGCTACTGACTCGTACACGGGGCACATGTGTTCCTGCCTACGCAGCAGCATCGAGGCGGCCTGCCGGCTCCTCCACGCACGCGAAATCAGCACCGAAAACGCTTCGTATGGAAAAGATACCAGCGTGATACTCTCTCGTCAGCGTTGAGCGCTGATTGCGTATTGTTGATATTCTGCGGTTTCTTTAATGTCTCGCTCTGCTGGCGATTCTTCACTGGCCCATGGTTTCCGTTCCACACCATGTGATTCATCCCGACACATCACCGCCGTGGAGGGCAGACAGGCGACGGTGAAGGAAAAGATACCAAGAGAACAACTGAGCACAACGTCCGCATGTGCAACGCATCCGGGGGCAGGGGAGGAAGGAGGCTTTCCCAGTGGCAGAATGAGACTTCAATCGCCGAAATCGGGGTATAGCGGCTTGGATACAGACTGCCTCTCGGGGAACCGATGACAAATCCCATACGCCCCAACGCAAAACCGGCACCCGGATTGCTCCGGGTACCGGTCATACAACACTCAATGAACCAGCATGATTAGTAACTGTGCGCCTTCAGCCAGTGTGCATAAGCACCTTGGACCGACCCGTATCGCGAATTGCAGTATCCCCAGAACCATTTGAGCTGCGTCTGATAGTTGGTCGCCCAATCAGCGCCGGCGGACGCCATCTTGCCACCGGGAAGCGCTTGAGGCAAGCCATAAGCGCCGGAACTGGCGTTGGTGGCGTTCACACGCCAGCCGGACTCATGCGTGATGATGTAGACGGTCGCGGTGAAATCAGCTTCGTTCCCGCCATTGGCGATGAGATAATCATGTGCCCACTGCTGCATCTCACCCACCGGGGTGGTGGTGCCGATATCCGTGTTGGCAGCGGCAGCAGCATTGGAGCTGGTCGTCTTGGTGGTGCCCGTGCCGACCAGAATGACCTTGTCGACAGGAGCGGTCTTCACATAGGATGCGAACACGTTGGAGGACACCACTTTGCCACCGGCACGCTGCACGAGGCTCGTGGTTTCCATCACGCCTTCCTTGCCTTCGGTTTCCACCTTTTCGGTGCCCTTCGGCAGGTCGGCGGTTTCCTTACGCACCACGTTGAAGGCGATGGCGTCATCGGAGGTTTCCAAATCAGCGCCCGCGCGTTCGATGGTGATGACTGTCGATTCGGTGACTTTCGTGGTCAGGGACGGGGAAACCGTATCCGTCGGTTCAAGCGTGATGTTGCCCGCTTCAAGCACCGACTTCACATCCGTGAAATCCTTGCCGAGCACGACACGGGACTTGCCGTTGATCTTGACGGTGATATAGCTGGTATCGGCGTCGGAACCCTTAAGGCTGCTGCGCGTGGTCCCACGGGAGACTTCCTGCGCATTAGTATCGGTCGCCGAATACGCGGTAACAGTGGACTGATGATGCTCTGCCGCGTAATAATTGCGCGATACGATACCGGTGCCCGCGAGGATGCCCACTGAGGCGATGACCGCCATGATCCTGATGCGCTGGCGTTTCGTCAACGCTTGGAAAGTGGACTTCTTACGGTGGTTAGCCATGTCGCTCCTTGATCGACCTACAGATACCGTGTGACGGGTGGTAAACCGCTACACCCCACGTCGCCGACTGCTCAACACTGCCGCCGTCGGGTTGCGCACACAACCTCCATATTACCGCGATGAGGTGAAACATCAAATCAGCGTGGGGCATGAAGCGTTGTCCCGCGGTATCGGTATGTAAGCGCAACCGTTGTGGCACAAAGGCCTGGGAGCGTCCCACACCATCGCGACGCGCCCGGAAACCCGCTGTGTGATTTCTCTACGCGGGGAATCGGCAAAACATTGTCGCCGCAATGCAAAACCCGCGGTACAGCATAAGCAGTGCCGCGGGTTTCAAAACATCGATCATGTCGGCATCCATAGCACGGATACCGGCGATATTCAAGAAGAACGAAAACGCCTCAGTGCTCCTCGGCCTGATACGCTTTGGCCTGGCCGATCAGGTTCTCCAGATCGGAGGCGCGCAAAGCACCCGCCTGCTTGAAGATCACCTTGCCACCCTTGACGACCATCAGCGTCGGCACCGCCTGGATTTGCGCGGCAGCCGCCAACTCCTGATTCTGGTCGATATCAACCTTCGCGAAGGTGATATCGGGATGCGCATTGCTGGCGTTCTCGTATACAGGGCCGAACGCCTTGCACGGGCCGCACCAGGTAGCCCAGAAGTCAACGAACACGAGATTGTTGTCGTTGATGGTCTGCTCGAACGTTTGCGTGGTCACTGCGGTGGTTGCCATAATAAGCTCCTCACTTCGCCGTTCCGCCGGTGCGGAACGGAATCCGGTCTTGCGTGGTGTTCCAAGCATCGCACACCACTGCCGGAAGTCTAGCGCTCTCCGCCCAAAGCCGAACCGAATTTCCGCTTGGAGATACCTGCCACGCCATTCACAGGGTTGGATAATAATGGAGACATGCCAGTGTTGAATGACGAAGTGCCAGATGAGGGCGATTACGATGCCAACCGCCGCAGAGGCGAGTTCGACCATATCACGCCAGAGGATTTCATCCGCGGCTCAGGGCACGGCAACCCGCCCGGATGGCTGGACTCTGGCGAAATCAACCGTATCCGCCGCGAAACCCCCATGCCGTACGTCGTGGTTGTGCCGGTGCGTGTCGACGATTTGGGGCGGGTGTCCAGCGTCGGATCCCTGCTGTGCGTCAGCGAGGATGGTTCGGTCGAGCGCACGCTGATCGCCGGACGTGTACTGTATCACGAGTCGCTGCGGGAGGCGATCGCCCGCAATATTTCCAAGGATCTGGGCGATATCGCGCTGCCGGTCCTGCCACAATCCCTGCAACCGTTCACGGTGGCGGAATTCTTCCCGACTCCCGGCATTTCACCGTTCCACGACCCTCGCCAGCATGCGATCGCCTTATGCTACGTGGTACCTATTCCCGGTGACTGCAAACCGCAGGATGAGACGCTCGATGTGGAATGGTGCGACGTGCATGGCAGTCAGCTGCAAACCTGCATCAACCAGATGGCCAACGGGTATGGGGAAATCGTCCGTCGTGCCCTCGCATGGGTAGGCGCGTAGGCGTACGCTTCACACGAATCGCCCCGAACGTCGTATTGCACGTGATTTCAAGGATGGGAGAACGATGATATTCACACCGATGACACCGATGGACACGCAGACGGTAGGAGACAAGCCCTTTCCGGACACGCCGGCCATCACTCTGCATAACACCGTGTACCGGGATGGTGCTGCTGTGCCGCTGATTTTGGTTCACGCGTTCCCCGTTGACCATCATATGTGGGACACATGCGCGCCCTTGATCGCGGATATAGCGGACGGCATGGGCCTTGACCGGTTCGCCATATGGGCGCCCGACATGCCCGGAGCCGGTGAAGGGCCGATTCCCGGCGTCGCGGCAAGTGGACGACAAGCGCCGGACGGCGCCTACCTTGACGCG
>Ga0256406_1001320_pt1 | contig 40643 bp, 37 predicted proteins | sample RumenRJG_03DNA_FD_185986 | JGI IMG/M metagenome (GOLD analysis project Ga0256406, IMG submission 185986) | Bovine rumen microbial communities from Lethbridge, Alberta, Canada - RJG_03 | ecosystem: Host-associated > Mammals > Digestive system > Stomach > Rumen | place: Canada: Alberta | collected... | reverse complement strand
TCTAATCGAAAAAGGCTTCCGATTTACATACCGGGCCTTGACCGGGGCGCGAAAAACCGCGCAAAATCAAGGAAAAATTGCATATGTCTCTGTAGCTCAGCTGGATAGAGCGTCCGCCTCCTAAGAATAGGAACGAACCTCCGCCAGACATTCGATTGGCGGGCGTGTCTGAGTGCGAAACAGATTCGGAATGATCCAGAATTCAGCAATGAAGGACGGATCGGGACAGAGTCCGGCAGGAAAAGTGCAGCGTCCAGAAATTAAAAAAGTTACACTTTCTGCCCATGAAAAACGGTGATTAGCCCAGAAATTTCAGGGCTTCTCATAGACCGGCATCCGTGGCCGAGGCTGAAAAACCCAGGTTTTAAGCCAAAAAACGGGGCATGTTTCCGTAGCTCAGCAGGATAGAGCGTCCGCCTCCTAAGCGGAAGGTCGTGCGTTCGAATCGCATCGGGAACGCGTTTTTGCGGGAGTGATTCACGAAAAAGTGGAAAACTCCCGCAATTTTTATGGGAAAATGGCTCAGCTACGAAATCTTAGCTGTTAGCAATCCGTTAGCAGGCCTTTGCCCATGAAAATCCCCAAAGGAATTGTAGGCAGTGCCCATGAAAGATAATGGTTCGATTTGACAGGCCGTTATCAGCTGACCGGACTGAGTCCATTCCAGTCCCCACGGGTCTCGCTCTTCCACTCTTTCGCAATACACGATATTCAGTTTAAGCTGACCGCAAAGTCCGCTTTCAGACAGCACAGCCGTCTGGTCCAGATCAAGTTTCTGATCCGGTTCCAGGCGGCTTTTTTCTATGCAATAACTCCCCGGAACCTCCATCAGCACAGAAAACAAGGAGGTCTGTATGCAAAAACACGAAGAAATCTTCTACATCGAGCCGGAAAGGCTGGTCCCTTTCCACAACCACCCCTTCCGGGTCACCATGGACGAAGACATGGAGGAGCTGATCGACAGCATCCGCAGCTACGGCATCATCACTCCTCTGATCGTCCGCCCGACAGAGAAAGGAAACTACGAAATCATTTCAGGGCACAGAAGAAAATACGCCGCTACCGTGCTTGGGCTCCTGAAAGTCCCGGTCATCATCCGCTACATGTCCGATGATCTGGCCATCCTCTCCATGGTTGACACCAATCTCCGCCGGGAGAAGCTGCCGCCCAGTGAAAAAGCCACCGCCTACCGCATGAAATACGAAGCCTTATGCAATCTGCGTAAGGAATACGGCCGCCAGAAGGTCGACAAAGCCCTGTCCGGCCGGTCTGTTGATCTTCTTTCCAACAAGACAGGCGACAGCCCCAAGCAGGTCCAACGCTACGTCCGCCTCTCCTACCTGATCCCAGACCTCTCCTATCTTCTGGACCAGGGAAAACTTGGACTGACGCCAGGTTACGAACTGGCCTTCCTCTCCGAGGATGAGCAGAGAATCGTCGCCAGGGTAATGGCAACCTCTAAGTGCTCTCCCAGCCTCGCACAGGCGGTCTCGATCAGAGAAGCAAGTAGAACCAGTCAGGAAAAAGGAGGCCTCACAGATAAGATGGTACGCGAGATCCTCTTCGCGCCACGAAAGTCTGCTGATCGTCGGGTCATCCTAAGCAACGAACAGCTCCAGTCCTATTTCCCGGAGGACTGTACCCCGGAAATGATGAAGAAGGGCGTTCTGAAGATCATGCAGGAATGGGCCGAGAGTCATACCTCTGGGTCCTCCAACAGGATAAGGAACAAGGATCAGCCGGATGATGCATCAGAAGACTATGCAAACGCTTTAGCAGGAGCATCATCAGATAAGAAGGGAGATCAGAAAAATGTGTAAAGTTTACTGCTGCTGTAATCAGAAAGGCGGAACGAACAAGACCACTGTCGTGGCGAATCTCGGTATCGGGCTTTCCAGAGCCGGTGAGAAAGTTCTGCTGATGGACTGCGACCCGCAGGGAAGTCTCACCGCAAGCTTAGGATACCAGAACCCGGACGAGATATCCACTACGATCGCGACCATCATGACGCACATCATCAATGAGGAAGACTTCGATCCGCACGAAGGCATCCTACATCATGAGGAAGGTGTTGATCTCCTCCCTGCCAACATCGAGCTGTCCGGTCTGGAGGTCCTGCTCGGCAACACCATGAGCCGGGAAATGATTCTGAAGGAGTATATCGACCATCTGCGGAGCGAGTACACCTACATTCTTATCGACTGCATGCCCTCTCTGGGCATCACGACCATCAATGCGCTTGTCGCCGCCGATCGCATCCTGATACCCGTCCAGGCTGCTTACCTGCCTGTCAAAGGCCTTCAGCAGCTTCTGAAGACCATCACAGTCGTGAAGAAAAGGCTGAACAAGACCCTACAGATTGAAGGAATCCTGCTCACGATGGTCGACTTCCGGACGAACTACGCGAAGGACATCACCCAGATGCTCCGGGAAAGCTACGGAAAGACGATCGGGATCATGAATACCTGTATCCCATTCTCCGTCCGGGCCCCGGAGGCAAGCGCCGCCGGCATCAGCATTTACAAATATGATCCGAACTGCAAGGTCGCAAAATGTTACGAGCAGCTTACCAAGGAGGTACTTGACGATGAGAGAACGTCCAGGACAGAAGATTAAACTCAAAACCATCGATGAAATGCTCGGTGTTGTCGGCGAAGAGTCGGCGATGGAGATTGAAATCGAGAAGATCCATCCCTTCCGCAATCACCCCTTCCATGTGGTGGACGACACGAAGATGCAGGACCTGATCGACAGCATCCGGGAGAACGGCATCCTCTCCCCTACCCTCATCCGTCCGATTGGAAATGATGAGTACGAAATGGTCTCCGGCCACCGCAGGATGCACGCAGCCATGAAGCTGGGTATGGAGACCGTCCCCGCCATCATCCGCGACATGACCGACGACGAAGCCATCGTGAAAATGGTCGACTCCAACATACAGCGGGAAGAGCTGCTGCCGAGTGAGAAGGCATTTGCGTACAAGATGAAGCTTGAAGCCATCACAAGGCAAGGACATCGTAGCGATTTAACTTCTGGCCAAAATGACCAGAAGTTGATTGGGGCAATCTCTCGTGATCTTGTTGCCGCCCAGTCTGGAGAAAGTTCACGTCAAGTTCAGCGATACATCCGATTGACCGAACTGATTCCGGATCTTCTCAACTTTGTGGACCGCAAACGTCTCCAGTTCACGGTTGCCGTTGAGATTTCCTACATCGACAAAGAGATTCAGGGTTGGCTCTACGAATACATCAAGGAGAACGGCCCTGTAAAACTCAATCAGGTGAAGGAACTTCGGATGGCTCTTCAGACCGGCGCCATGACCCAGGACAAGATGATCATCCTCCTGAATGGAACTCAGAAAGCGTCTGCGGCAGGCAGCCTGACGCTCACAGACCGTAAACTCCGGGAGTACTTCCCTCCCACCTATTCACATGATGACATGATGGACGTGATTGAAACGCTCCTGAAGTCATGGAAGGCTCAGAATGGAGGCGATTCAGATGACGTTTGATTTCTATATTGGCTCCCAGGCGGAACAGTTCAGCTTCATCCGCATTCCGAAGCTACTACTCCTGAACCCAGAATTCCGGGAACTCTCCATCCAGGCGAAGATGCTCTATGCCGTCCTTCTGGACCGGATGTCTCTTTCTGTGAAGAACCATTGGGTGGATGACCAAAACAGGGTCTACATCATCTATCAGGTTGAGGAAATCGTCCAGGATCTCGGCTTCACGAAGCGAAAAGCCATGGATGTCCTTACGGAACTTGAGCAGTTCGGACTTGTCACCCGCAAGCGCAGAGGCCGTGGTCTCCCTAACTACCTGTATGTGAAGAACTTCCTGTCCGGACTGTCAGCATTCCAGTCGTCTGGAAAAGGACAGGCAAGAAATGCTCCTTCCCGTACTTCTGCCAATGGCCGGAAAGAATCAAGAAGTGCAGATATCGTCACCTCACAGCCACCTAGGATGAGCGTGGTATCTGTCACCATAGCAAATAGACAGGCGATCCGGGCCGGTGCTGGTCGACAAGAAGTGCAGGATCAGGCATCTCCAGAGCTGCAGGAACCGTCACTTCTAGAAGTGCAGAAATCGACACCTCTTATGAATAAGACAGATATGAATAACACTGATATGAGTAAGACAAAGGAATCCCATATCGTATCGAATCCCATCATATCCGAGTTCAAAACCCTGATGGGATACGATGGAGATGGTCATACCTCTGTCGACCCGCTCCGCGAACAGATCCGGGACAATATCAGCTACACAGATCTCAAGATCTCCCATCCCAAAGATGGAGACATGATTGACGGAATCGTCGAACTGATCCTTGAGATTGAGCTGTGTACCCGCCCGCAGATTATTATTTCCGGAACCAGCTTTCCCACCGATATGGTCCAGCGCCGGTTCATGCAGCTTCGTGAAGAACATATCGCGTATGTCATCGAGTGCGTCCACAACAACACGACGCAGGTCAGGAACGTGAAGAAGTACCTTCTCGCCGCCCTGTTCAATGCAAAGGCAACTATCGAAAGCTACTACGACCTGCTAGTCCAGCATGATATGGCAGGCACAAGTTAAACAATTTCTCATCGCATCCGGGCATAGGCTGACGTAGCCTGTGCCCGGTCCGCCAGCTCCATCTGTCCCGGCCAGTGCCGCGGAGAAAGGAAATGTATGATTACTCTGTTTCTCGTAATTGCGATCTTCCTGCTTGTACCGGTCGTCCTCTTCTTCATGCTCTTCGCAAAAAGCATTATGACCCTGGACAGCGTCACCATCGCCGGCATTGTTGCCCTGGAGCTGTACATGACAAAGAAAGTTCACCCGGCATTCTGCATCCTCGCTGGCATAGCAGCATTCTTCCTTATCGCCGCTGTCTACACCTCCAAAATAGCCTTCTGGATCCTCACAGTGCTGTCTGTCATCAACTGGGGCTGCATCGCCGGATTCACGGTCGATACCCTCGCAGACCACATTTGGGGAACTGTTATAGGTCTGCTGGTGGCAGCTATCACGTTGGGGCTTCATGTCCAGGAAAGGTCCAAACATGCATGATCCGCGACAGTATTAAGCTGTTCTATGGGTTATCTGCCAACAACTCCCCACACCAGGCTGAACGCACAGTAGAACAGGGAAACTGCCATCACGATATTGATTGGCTTTTCGTACTTTTCAAAGAACCGCTGAAGGGCTGCTCCGGTGAAGAGCCATGCAAGATTGCAGATAGGTCCTGTGAATGGAAGGAATATGCCGACCAGCAGAAGTGAACGGAAGGACTGATCGTACGGCAGCACATAGCTCGAGAGTGCAGTCAGGCATGTAAGCATGATCTTCACATTCGTCAGGTTGATAACCAGCCCGGTGAAGAAATTGCAATTCTTATTCGCCTCTTCTGTCTTCCTTCCTTTACCGGACCTGAGGATATGCACGCCCAGATATACGAGGTATGCCGCTCCTATCCACGCAAGGATGCTGACCGAGCTTCCGAGAACTCCGCCCAGGAAATACGTAATTAGCACAGAGCCGATGGCGATCACCCAAAAGCCGGCGAACAGACCTCTCCACTGTTTGAGTGCCTGCTTCCTGCCATAACGCATGGAAGCATTCAGGGAGCACAAGTTTGCCGGTCCGGGAGTGATGCCGGCAATAAAGCAATAGTACAAGAATGATGGGATGATTGTTGCCGGCATTGATCTATCTCCTCTTCAGCCTTGTCCGTCTGACCGGCCTCTGCTGCATCTGACTCCGCAACGCATCCAGATTCTTCTTGTCGTCCTTGATATACACTTCCACATCCGGGCTCTTTTCCCGATGTTGGATCTCGTACAGCATATCCGGACTGTATCCGCAGCTGTCACCCCGGCAGACGGAATTGTAGAAATTAGCCAATGCCTTTCCGACTTCAATCATCTGTTGAAGGGAGAGTTTCCTGCCGTCGGTGAGCATCTTTGCTACGTTCTGAGGCTTTTCGCCCAGGCTGAAAATCTGCCAGAACTCTGCGGTGATTTCCTCTGCAGTTTCTTCGCTAGCCTGCAGCTGCCTGGTCAGCATCTTCTTCAGTGCGTCTGACGCTGATGAAGAAATGTATCCGACTCTGATCAACTGCTCCACTTCTTCCCTGCTCGGAATGAAGTACTCCTCATCCCCATTCCGTTTGATTGGATCATCGTCGTCCAGCATGACATATTTCCCATCGATATGCCATGTGGCGATTCCATTGTCATCGGTCGGCTCAGTCTGATTCTCCTCCGCCTCTCGTAGTTCCGTAATCTTAAAAGCAGCACCGGTATATATCTTGAAAACTTTCTTTAAGATCGAAACAGGCGCCACTCCATAAACCTTGGCCAGCATTGCCTGAATAAAATCATCGAGCATCCTATCCTACTCCTCTTCATCTGAGCTCTCACCGCAGTATGTTCTCGCAATCCTCAAGTCAGGCAGAATCCAGAAAAGGACGCTGACAATCAAACACACATATGCCAGATTGTGCATATATGGAGTAAACGCAGCAATAAGCGCTATGGCCTCAAAAAATAGTGTCCATTTCTCCTTGCGACCAAACGTTACATCGCTGCGAAGCCGATTGGCTTCACCCTGACCGCGAACAATTACTCTCTGAAGCAGCATATAGCAGAGGGAAACCATAATGTTCAGAATGATGTAGACCCTTGTAGGCAAGGCTGCAAAGTTCGTCTTATTAATCCAGCTCACTGAAACTGGAATCAGAGAAAATACGAACAGAAACAACAGATTTGCCCACAGAATTCTTCCATTGATGCGGTCCGTCGCCTGAAGCAGGTGGTGGTGATTATTCCAGTCTTCCTTTTGTCATAAGTATCCCTTCAATGCTTCACTTTCCCAATTGTGCCTGAAGTTCCTGGAAGCTCTCCAATGCACTCTGCAGATTCTCAATAATATCCTCAGCGAGTTCATCAGGCTCCGGCAGGTTATCAAGGTCGGCAAGGCTCTTGTCCTTGATCCAGAAGATGTCCAGGCTGGTCTTGTCCCGCGCCATGATCTCGTCAATCGAGAACTTCCGCCAGCGTCCTTCCGGGTTCTCCTCGCTCCAGGTCTCCTTCCGGTCATGACGAGTTGCAGGATTATAACAGCTCACGAAATCTTCCAGATCCGCGTCGGAGAGAGGATGCTGCTTCAGAGTGAAATGGATGTTCGTGCGGAAGTCGTACACCCATACTTCCTTTGTCTGCGTCTGTGCGCTTGCCGGACGCTTGTCGAAGAAAATGACATTTGCCTTGACGCCCGGCTTGTAAAAGATGCCCGTCGGCAGCCGGAGGATCGTGTGCAGGTCTGTCGTCTGAAGCAGCTTCCTGCGGACGATTTCACCAGCCCCGCCCTCAAAAAGCACATTGTCCGGCACAACCACGGCCGCCTTGCCGGTGGACTTCAGAATCGTGTTGATATGCTGGACAAAGTTCAGCTGCTTGTTGGAACTGGTGGTCCAGAAGTCCGTACGGTTGTAGACCAGGTCTTCCTCCTCCTGCTCCCCCTCCTCATTTGTGAAGGTCAGCGACGATTTTTTCCCAAAGGGCGGATTAGTTGCCACATAATCCACGCGATATCCGGGGTCCGTCAGCAGGGCATCCGCGTTCTGTACCGGCACTTTCCCGTAGATATCCCCGATGTTGTGTAGATAGAGGTTCATCAGGCACATCTTATAGGTCATGGGAACCAGCTCCGTCCCGTAGAAGGTATCGTTCTTCAGAAACTCCTTCTGCTCTCGGTCCAGACTGTAGTTCTCTGAAATGAAGTTCTGCGCAGCCAGGAAGAATCCGCCGCTCCCACAGCAGCAATCCGCCAGTGTCTTCATTGGCTCTGGGCGCAGACAACGGATCATGGCACGGATCAGTGGGCGCGGGGTGAAATACTGTCCGGCGCCGCTCTTCACGTCTTCTGCATTCTTCTGGAGCAAGCCTTCATAGATCTCACCCTTGACATCAGAAGACATGGAGACCCATTTCTCCTGATCGATCATCTGGATTACCCGGTACAGAATGGAAGCGTTCTGAATCTTATTGGTAGCACCTTTGAAAATGCTTCCAAGGATACCGGTTTTCTGTCCAAGCGTTTCCAGAATGGTCTTGTACTTCGCTTCCAGCTCCGCACCCTTCAGCCGGTTCAATTCTGACCAGCCACAGCCCTCCGGAATGCCGGAGTCACGCTTATAAGGCGGCTTGGAATACTCATCCGCCATCTTGAGGAAGATCATATAGGTAAGCTGCTCCAGATAGTCCCCGTAGGACACGCCATCGTCTCGAAGTGGATTGCACATCGCCCATACTTTTGAGACAATTGCGGATGTATTGTTGTCGGCCATTAAACCAGCCTCCCTTCAAATGCTTTCTTTAAGATGCTCTGGCGGAGAGACTTCGCCTGGGCGAGAGTCTTGCCAACCGTAACCTCGATACTGTTGCAGGCAGATATGCGTCCTTCTAATTCACTGACAATACTTTTTTGAACATCAAGTGGTGCAAGATTAATTTCCAGCCCGGAAAAGTTTTTAGCCCCAAGATGATTAATGCCAACGCCTCCAACATGCTGTGCAAAATACCCTATTTCATATAGGTACTTATACTGCCAGTAAATAAATTCGGGGATTGCTTTTTCCTTATCTATCCGATGGCGGATGACAGTGTTTTGAAAACAGCAATTCTGTATTTCATCTCGCCAAATAGCAGGTTTGCCGACTTGAGATGCACTTCCCGATGCCTCAGAAAGAACAATGTCTCCATTTCTTAACGTATACCGCTCTCGATCCGATGGAGTGAATTCCATCTCAAGAACATCTGAAACATCAATGCCATTTTCTGTTATGTTTGCTGCACGTATATATTTCGTGGGGTAATCTTTTGAGACATTCTTGGGCGATCTCTGTCTTCCAAGGTTTACTTCTCCGATATCAGATACTTGAACCTGCTTCCACCCTTTCTTCAAATCGAAAGCTCGGGACATAACTGCCTGCCTATACACCGCCAACTGCTGCTTTGTTTCCTGCAGTGTCCGCACCGCCTCGTCCAGGTTTGAGGAAAGTTCCTCGATGCGGGAAACAATGCGCTGCTGTTCATCTCTAGGTGGGACAGGCATCTCAATCTGAAGTAAATCCCTCTTTGCAAGGCTTGGTATTGTAGTTGATTTATCTAAATCCTTAAAATTGAAATACTCGCAGAAATAGAACAGATACTTTGGGACAAGTTCATCACCTGGCGTTACGCCAAATGCTGTATCCACATTCCAAAATCGTTCGTTTACAAATATTGGACTATTTATTGTACCCTTCCGCCCAACGATTGTAGTCCCAGGTTCGCAAAGATAATCATTTGCATGACCGATTACCCCTCCGCTTCCGTATATAGGATAAAGGCCCAAAGGGTTCTCAACGCCTTTTTGATTTTTTCCACTGACGATGCTAAGCACATCCGCCCATTTCTTCATCTGAGTCGCCATCTTACGCCACCAGCTCTGTATTCATTTCCTTCAGCACTTCTTCGTACTGGTCTCCGAATGCGTCGTAGAATCCCATCAGTCCGCCTTTTTTATCGAATGGAACCAGGTCCAGGTCCTCGGTCGTGATGCTGAGGCTGGCGATGATGTGATCCTTGATCATGCGCAGCCATTCCATCTGATTGTCTGTGAAGTGGACCGCGCCAGCATTTCGTCGAAGGGTCCACTGCATGAAGTTATAGTTCACCTTGTCCGCAAATGGCGTCAGCTTGTCTTCATAGCCAAGCTCGAAGCGGATGATGGAGATCAGGTCTGTCAGCTGCGCCATAGTGCCCTTTTTTACTTTTTCCGGCCGCTTGATGGCATAGCAGTCCCACAGTCTCTGGACGGTGATGCCCTTCTCGCTGAGTTTGCCGTAGAGCTCTTTCAGCTTCTCGATTGCCATCGGCCGGTTCCTGTATGTCTGGTCGTAAATGATCCGCAGCGCGATGATCTCGTCTCGGTTTTCTTCGATGAACTCCCGGAAGGTCTTGATCACCTTATCGGCGTTCTCCTCCTGGTCCGTGGCAAAGCCGGCATGCAGCACGGAGTCAAGATTCACCGAATCGATGATCTGGTCGTGGTTCTTCCGTGCGGTCTCGATATACACACGGACCTCCGGTTTCATAAATGGTTTCACAGCCTCGTCGATCAGCTCCTGCTGGACTTTTTGACACTGGTCTTCTGTCGGAGTCTCTGCATGGAACTGCTGCTTCGCTTTCTCCTCGATCACGTCCGGGTCAAATGAATTCAGGAGATTTTCTGCTGCCTGATTTGCAGAAGTGCCCGCAGTCTTCGTGAATTCAGCTTTCTCCTTCTCGGTCATCTGGCTGTTCAAGCGAATGATTCGGTTTGCAAGGGAAGTAAGAGTATCTTCGTCCCGGTCGCCGAGTGCAACACCCATCATGAGCTCCTTCAGCGGAACCGAAGGCTTTCTCTCCAGTGTCCGGGTGTCGCTCTTTTTGCTCTTCGTGACGCCGACCGCATCCACGATGATGAAGTGGTCCTTGTTCTCTGTTGCGTCCGGCGTGACTTTCTGCAGGTCATCCTTGCCCAGAGTCCTCGTGCCGCGGCCTTTCATCTGCTCGAAATAGTTCTTGCTGCGGACGTCCCGCATGAAGATCAGGCACTCAATTGGCTTCACATCCGTCCCGGTTGCAATCATGTCCACCGTCACCGCAATTCGCGGATAGAAATCATTTCGGAAGGCAGACAGAGCAGCCTCCGGATGGTCCGCATGGTAGGTAATCTTCCGGCAGAATTCATTTCCCTCACCAAACTCTTCCCGCACAATCTGGATAATGTCATCCGCATGGCTGTCTGCCTTGGCGAAGATCAGCGTCTTCGGAACAATCTTCCGGTGAGGAAAGAGCACCGGAAGATTCTCTTTGAACGTCCGGATGACCGTTCGGATCTGGCTGGGATTTACGATGTCACGATCCAGCTGACTTGGAGTGTATGTGATATCCTCATCCATCTGCTGCCAGCGCTTTTCCCGCGTCATGCGGTCGCGGTATTCGATCATTCGCTTCATCAGCGCCGCACCCTTAGAGCCGATCTGCGTCTCAATTTCAAAGATATCTTCGCCGACATTGACGCCGTCGATAATGGCCTGCTCACGGGAATACTCGCTGACCACGTTCTCGTTGAAGAAGGCAAATGTACGCTTGTCCGGTGTCGCCGTCAGGCCGACCAGAAAAGCGTCAAAGTATTCCAACACTTGGCTCCAGACGTTATAGATGCTCCGGTGGCATTCGTCGATGATACAGCAGTCGAAGAATTCCGGTGGATATTTCTTGTTGTACACCACTAGCCGGGGCGCTCGTTCTTTGCCATCATCCTCCAGTGGTGTCTCCTCCTCGCTCTCATCCAGCTTCTTTTCCTGAAGAATGGAATACATCCTCTGGATGGTACTGATGCAGATCTGCACGTCCTTCGGGATATACGAGGAGTTCAGCCGGCGGACCCCATACAGCTGGGAAAAGGAACGCGTGTCGTCATTTGGTTTGTAGGCAAGAAATGCCTGCTCCGCCTGTTCGCCCAGGCCTTTCGTATCCACGAGAAACAGAATACGCTTCATCTTCCCGAACTTCAAAAGCCGGTATGCCATCGTGATAGCAGTGAATGTTTTTCCCGCACCCGTTGCCATCTGACAAAGGGCACGCGGCCTGTTCTCGGCAAATGAACGGTCCAGATTCTGCAGCGCAGTAATCTGGCATTTGCGAAAACCGGACGTATCGAATGCCGGGAAATGCTTCATATTGTTGCGGATCGTGTCCGGTTCCTCAAGCAGGTTCTTAAGTGTCTCCGGCCTGAAGAAAGAAAAAACGCGTCGTGACCGGTACTTGATATCCTTGTAATCCGTGAATCGAACCAGCTTATCGGTTGCCTCATAGGCGAAGCGGACCGTGTAGTCTCCATGGACATACTTGAACTTGCTGTTCGCATAACGGCCGGATTGTTCCTCCACAGTTGTGATGTTCTCACCGGCATCCGACTTCTTCGCTTCGATCACGCCAACAGGACTGCCATCCACAAAAAGGGCATAGTCGACCGGGCCGGTGCTGGTCGGAAACTCCCGGACAGCAACACCAAGAGAAGCTGTGACATTCAAGTCTGCGAGATCTTGAATGGCCCAGCCTGCTCCAATGAGTTTTTGATCAATCACCTGTCTGGCTTTTTCTTCAGGAGTCATGCGAAATCCTCCCAGTTGACTGAATATACACAAATCTTCATTTCGTCTCCAAGGTACGATACTTATCGCCTAGAGATTCTTTTATTCTTGCAGAATCTTCCGTGCCTCAGCCTCAAACTCTTCTATCTGTTCCAACCGTTCATCCAGCGCCTTATAGAGTTCATCCTTGTCAATCTTTTCCGGGATTTCTATACTCTCTGTTCGATACAGAGCGCGCCACTGCCAGTTGTCCTTCTGAACCTTGGCTGGGTATACAGCATTCAGCCTGTCGCATTTCTCTCGTAAATCATCTGTGATATTCCTGCTGCTGAACGCAAGCTGGATATACACTCTGCTCCCAGTACTGTTGACGATCTCATAGAAGTAGTGGTTGGCAGTATTCCATCCGCTCGGAGCATTTGGAATATCAGGAAACATCTCGGTCATTCCCTGCGTCGTGAATCGAGTATATCCCATGCAGCAGTGAGCCAGATCAACTCTGATTTTCGTGTTGTATGCTGCCCATTCCCGCAGATAACTTGCTATCTCCTGACGCCTTGCTGTCTTATCATCCAGCTGCACATCCTGAAGGTACGGTAACATCACATTACAGAGCCTGTCACTCCACTCCGCATGGAACTTTGCCATCCTGGGCCAGTCGGACTCATTGCCGACGCTGACCCCTGGCAGGAAGTAACTAACCCAGGACGCTTTCTTGTCATCTGCCCGCACCCAATTTAAGTTTGCTCCGACTTCCGTTTCAATTGCATCCTTGTGAGCATAAAGCTTATCGAATGCCTTCTTGTTATCTGCCGCATCATATTTACTGAGGTTTAGCTGTACTCCTGCCGAGTCATAGTTTGCCATACAGAAAATACCGAACCCACCAATGCCAAAGGATCCAGCGATTGTGTTTGAAGTAATCGGATTGTTGTTGGCAAATGTTCCTCTGTGGGCATTCTGTTTTTTGATCAGTGGCAGTGCATACGTCCAATACTTCCTGCGAGTCTCGTACCTGGTGGAGTCCGTAACCTTCTCCGTTTCGATGTCCTTCAGGTAAAATACCAGATCCATAGGATCGGCCTTGTACAGGGCAAACAGTCGGCGAAGGATCGATATCTTCATAGCCGTACTGCTATTCTTCTCGATATAAATATTCTCATCGATTTTCAGAGCATTTCTCAGCTTTTCTTTCTTGCTGCTAATGTAGTTCACGAGATCCGTGGTATTACTGCTGCTGTATGCAAGTCCTGATAAAACGGACTTATCCTTCTGATGCAGGAACTTCACCACATGCTCGAACATATCAGCCCAGCTGCTGACCGGCTGTTCCACATTCTGGTAGCTGTACTTCACGATGTCTCTTCCAGTAAGCTCCGCTTCTTCATCATCCAGCGCACAGGAATCAAACTCTTTTTCTGCTGGTTCGAACTCCGTCTCCGGGTAGGCCCAAATCTTTTTCGCAAGGGCAACCATCTCATCATTCCGCTCTTGCAGCTCAGGCAATCCCCAGGAATCTTTTGTCGCAATCTTCTGGTTCATCTTGAGGCCGCTGGCCTTATAGCCGCCCACATCTGCATCTCGTTTCTCAGTGAAGGACTTGTTGCTGAGATTTGGATTGTACCCGGTCAAAGTCAGATTTGCCAGACGATGTAGCCAGGTCTCATGGATCTTCGCATAGTCTGGCCCCAGCGCCTCTGTCCAGACCGGTGTAAGATGCTGCGGCATGATATGCTCGATCGTATAGATGTTGTTGTCAAGATGAGTGAAGACATCCTTCGTCTCAATCGTTCCATAGTTCTCGAAGCGCTCAAAAAGGTATGCCTTGTACTTGCCACGCATCTGATAGACCTGCTTATTCGCCAAGGCAGCCGTAAATTCCTCATCATCCGGGAATCTGCCGCTGTCCTTCTTAGCGCGCAGAGCATAGATAAACTTTGCTACATAGTTATCAGAAGTATTATCGTAACGCAGAATCTCTTTGTTCAGATTCAGGAAAATTTTGTTTAATGCATTTGTCGGCACTTCACAGATGTTCCTGCGAAACAAGTAGTTTTCTGTGATGAGGAAAATTTGCAGTACATCCTTGTTGTTCAACTTTCCATCCTGGTTAAGACGCAGGACTTCCATGAAAAATGGTCTGGTAACGATAATCTCCAGACGGTTCAGGCGATACAGACAGTCGTCCAGCTTCTGCTCCGAAAGTCCACTTTTCCCGCTGCGCAGCTTCTCAAAGAGACGGGCATATCGAAGAAGGTCTGTCAGAAGTGTCTCGATTGGAAGCTGCAGATCTTCAGCGTATGTCTTGAACGCCTTATAGACGGTATTGATGGTCGGTGTGATCTGCTGCTTGATGCTGAGGTAGTCACGGAAGAAACCGCTGACATCATTGGCAGTACACTTCTCAATCTTTGTCCAGTAGGAATCGTAAAGTCTGGACTGTTCCTTCGGTTCAAGCCCCATCAGAATATAGTTCCGGATCTTGTCCCCTTCTTCCAGAGCAAGACCTGTGGAGTTCAGGCTCTCGAAGATCATCTGGGCATTATCGTCTGAATCCAATGTGATGCTGATTACTTCCAGCTTACTGATTGCAGAGTACAAGTCATCAACAGAGACTTCCTGCTGCAGGATTCTGTCGCAGAAAAACTTATAGTTAATAGTCAGATTCGATGCGTTATCGTAATCATCTTCTGGTCCGTACAGCCTGCTAAGTGCATCCCGGTCCGTCTTCACAGGACGAAGCTTTATTTTATCCCCTTCTTCCGCCCAGGGAGAGATCAGAAAACGCTGCGAAATCTGCTCATCAAGAGCGGATTCCTTTGCCGTGACTTTCTTATCATGGATCAGATTCTTCATTGCCAAAAGAAGAAGGGAAACCGTCGTCAGTCGCTGCTGACCATCGATAATATGGTATTCAATCTTGCTGCCATTCGGAACTACCTGGGAAACAATGCTTCCGAAGAAGTGACTGGACCGATTATCCCGGATAATCTTCTTCAGATCTTCATAGAGCTGACGGCAGTTTTCCGTCTTCCAGTCATATTTTCTCTGATAGACCGGAATCACAAAGCGCTTATCCGCACCTTCCATGAACCCGATCATCTTCGCCTCTGATCCCTTCATTGCTCGTATCTCCCGCGAAAATTATGCAGAACTGCTCAGTTTACTGGCTCTTCTTCATGTCTGAATATGCAATATGCCTATATTATATAAAATATCAAGCCCTCCTGCACTATCAAATGTCCTTCCCACAGTCCGTTACAGAGGACACCTGCCCAAGATTTTTATGCATCTAATAGCTGTAGATATCGAAAGGCGGCCACTGTAGCAGTGACCGCCCTTCAGATCGTATTATTCCATTTGCGTCTTCCGTCCTGAATCGTATTCCTCTTATTTCACCGCGAATGTCTTCTCCAGAAGCATATTTGCGTCAGCAGTCGTATCACGAATTTGCAGATCAACCGGAGAATCGTCTGCCAAGGCGATAGAATAGCTGGTCTCAATGGACTTACCATTTCTAACCTCGGTAATCATATCTGCGGAATTGCCCTCAGACGGATCTTCATTGATATTGGTAATGTCCTGAAGCTCAGTATCATTCTGGAATGCAGCCACTGCGAAACACTCGATAGCATACATGCCATCCGCAGAGTCGTTTGTAAACCGAACATTGACCCGCATTGCCTTCTGGCCATCAACGGTGGTGTAGTACTCGACACCAAGCAGCTCAAGCTTCTGTTCATCATAGGCTGCAATCATCTCGTTGTCACTATCGCTTTCGGTTTCCGGTTCGAGCTGTGCTTTCAGTGCATCATACTCTGACTCCAGCTGAAGATAAGCTGTTTTCAGCTCATCCAGCGACATATCATCAATAGATTTGTTCGCGGCAGGCACAGTTGTTGTAGCCAGGCAAGCTGCAAGACTTGATGCGATAATCGAAATAAGTACTTTTCTCATACGGTTCTCTCTCGGAATCCCCTATCTTAATCACAATATGGCTTTGACGAATACCCTTTTTCCTGAAGCCGGTTCACAAGTTTGTCAAGGAAGTTACGGCAAATTACCTTGAACCATTTGGTATTTCCAAACCACCTTACCAAAGTAGGGCTCACCTTATAATACAAGCGTATAAAACCGCGGCCAAATAAATTATTCTCGAGCGAGTAGTCGCGGAATCTGCGCAATGTCCAAACTTCCGGACAATCGTATGATCCATAGACGCAAGTAGCTACATAACAACCTTTTCTCGTATAATAACGACCAGACCGTGATCTTCCGCGGTAATACGAACCTGAACCATGCTTGTAACGATGATAAGCCATAAAGGTTGCACCTCCTATCTGGTAGATATCGATGTAGCCGCTGTAATATCCGGTATATTGGCTGCGGATTTAATTGCCACGCTCTGAATGTCAGGAACAACATTGGACTCAGGAATTTGAATGTTCCCTATCGCCGGGATGTCGCTAACATTAATATCCTGAAGATCTTTCAAAGCATTATTAACAGCAGTATTGGAATGCACAGGCGGAGCAACATTGCTGTGAGCTGGTGCTACATTACTATGCGCCGGCGCTGAATTGCTATGGATTGCCGCAGCATTTGAATCATAGCCACCATAAGAACTGCTTCCGCCTGAACTATAGTCGCTGCCCCCATAAGAGCTGGAGGAATGACTTGAATGCGACACATGTGATTCATGGCTACTATGTCCGCCGCCAGATCCTGAGCTATGAGAACTATGCGAAGAATGCGAACTATGTGAGCGATGACCAGCAAACAGCTCATCCGCCATAAGCAAACTCAAAATCAATACCATAGTTCCCATCGCCACAACTTTATTTCTTGTAATATTTCCTTCCTCTTCGTATAAGAAGTCATCTAATGACTGCATGAGACTTGGAAACAACTCTTTTTTTTCATCCTTCTCTGGTTTTGCCATTGTCGACTCCTTATCCCTGACTTACACATTTACCATCTTTCCAGACAGTAGTAATAGAAACATTTTCATCTGTATAATACTCGCATGTACCACTCGGCTGGTTATTGACAAACGTTCCTTCAAGATGGGGGTATTGATCACTTGAAAAATAATAAGTACCCGAGCCGTTCATCATATCATCTTGCCACTCTCCAATATATACCGCCCCATTTGCCCACTTGTAAGTGCCAGAACCATTTTTATTGTTATCTGACACCTGGCCATCATAGTAATCTCCGGAAGCATACAGTATTTTGCATTCTCCAGAAAATGAATCGTTATTATAGGTTCCATAATATACGTCACCATTCGAGAAGGTAGCTGTAATTTTCTTGGATTGCTTGAAATTTTTGATCTTAACCTTATATTTCCCGTTATCGTCTGAATATGTAAAGGTACCTTTCTTAAACTTCCCGGCTTCAAAAGTTCCTGAAAGTTCTGCTCCTGAGGCGAATTGATAGTCCCCCTCTCCGGACATTAGATCATCCGCCCACTTGCCGGAATACTTATCTCCATTAGCGAACAAGTAAGTTCCATTACCAGAACGCTTTCCTTGTGCAAAAGATCCTGTGTATGTTGACTCATCAGAGTATTCGATAGTATCTTCGCCACTGTAATCATCATTCCTGTTTGAAAGAACGACCGATTGCATCTCGAATAATACATCGGCCTCTGTTTCTTCTTCTATAACTTCAGATTCTCCTGTCTCGGCTAAGATTGAATTAGGAGAAAAACCTAGTGCGATGAAAGATGCCATAGTTATCAATATGCTCTTTCGAATGGAATTTTTTATACCCATGACTGAAAAATCTCCTCAATCTCCTTGTCTTTCAACAATTCAAACAATGTATCGAGAATACCCTTATATATTCTACACCTATAGTTGTTTGGCTGTCTCTCATATATGTTATTATCTAATGCCAGGTTAATTACCGGGCACACCCCGCAATACGGTTGATAGACGCAATCGCTGCAGCTGGCCAAACCTTCAAGAACGGACGCCTGACAAATGGCAGAGCAAACCCTTGATTCCATAAGTGTATTATAGTTATCCGTATATACGTTTCCCAACTTGAAAAATGGATTCCCCATCTCTGCTAGCATTCTTCCTTCATCACACGTATACACATTGCCATCGTAATAATACGCTATCTGACCAGTAGATGCTCCGCATGGTGATCGCAGTTCCATATAGTTTCCAGAAAAATGCCCTATGATTTTTTGCAGAAAGATTGTGGCATGCCCTTCAGAAATATATATCCCCTTTTTATTGCATTCGATAATTTCATGAAGCGCCTTCCGATAGAATTTTAGGAAGTCGTCTGTGGTATACCCGATCTCATCCCAATGCTCATTCGCATAACCTAAAGGCGTAAGTGGTCGAATGAATACAGATGTCAAGCCATCCTTTACATATTCTTGTACAATTTCCTTCGGATAATCCAGGCTCGCCTTAGTGGTAGTCTGAATTGCGCCGATAGAAATTCCTGTCTGACGAATTCTCGTTATATTTTTTACTACAATACCATGAGTATCTTCCCCTGCAATAGTACGCCTGTTTTGATTGTGTACAGCAGGATTGCCATCTAACGAAGTTGATATGGAAACATCATGCTCTTGAAAGAAGCGCAGCATTTCATCAGTTAGAAGCATTGTGTTTGTTACTACGCTGTAATCAATCTCCTTATCATTGCACCGTGCACTACTGTATTGAATAATATGCTTAATGACACCGAAGTTAGTAAGTGGCTCACCCCCTTGGAATTCGAATGTCATACGCCTAACCGGAGTCTGGAGGGCTATATCCACCGCCTTCTCCGCCATTTCAATTGACATCTTGCCTTTTTGCTTCTGGTCTGTATCCTGTGCCTGACAATATACACAATTCATATTACAGGCATTGGTCATCACAAAAATATGTAAACTCGTCCCTTGTAATGAATATTGTTTACTGTTTCTGTAAGGCTCCACCATTTTTTCTATGAAGACATCAGGCTCCGTATCATAGATAAAGTACTTATTTTTCAGGTCTGTTAGCGTTAAAGCATCTAGGCTTTCAAAGTCTTCATTGACCAAATGTTGAAAGTCAGCATCTGAAAGATACGTATATAGGCCCAAATCATTGGTAAGAAAATATTGTGTGCCGCGCTTTTCAAAATTAAAAAAGTTTAATTTCATGCTTCAGAGCTCCGCTGTACGGGATATACTGGGGGATTCATCAGCCTTCTTGTTGAGCCAAAAAAGCCTCCGCATATGTCCCTGACGCAGCACGCAGAACATGCATCCTGGTACTGAATCTTATAGGAAGAAATACTTCTTACTGCAATATGCCAAAATCCTCTTTTTACCATACATAAAGGTAGATTATAGAGTTTTACATCAATCCCATTTGTTACTAATACATCAATGGCTTCTTCTATCTTATTGAAAATCTGATCATAATCAATCCAGATACGTTCTCTATTGATCGCGGCATTCCCCATCATCTCCATAGCCATGAAGTTCACTGTAGAAACATCCAGATAGTTGTTGACAATATACCTTGCAGTTTCTGTCACTGTATCTATACTTAGCTTTGAAATGACAATCCTGATTTCAACCTTTTGATCAGAATCAAGCAGGTTCTTTATTCCCCTATCAGTCTGTGCAAAGCTTCCTTCCGCTTGTGTGATCTGATCATGCACTTGGGGTATACAAGAGTGTACTGGGATTGCAAAAAGCATTCCGGAGGGACCAGTCTTCAACAGGCGATAAAGCAAATGAGAATCAGAAATGGACCTTCCATTCGTCAGTAACTGAAATCCCGAATGCTGGAATTTATTTGTCAATATACTTAATATTTCAAAGAACTCTTCACCTGCTAATGTCGGCTCCCCACCAGTAATATTTATATATGGAACATCTTCCGGCATTGCCGCAATGTATTTTCTGAGCCATTCAGTGTATCCGAATCTTTGTCTCCTTCTAATATCTTCAGATAGCGGGCACATAATACAGTTTGAGTTACAATGATTTGTAATAAAGATATCTACTTCTCTACCGCTTCTGTAATGTGTCCCAGATACAATGCCATTCTCTGAAATCGTTATAATGTCATTCTCTTTAACTTCAAGAGAGCCTTCTTCATAAGAATAGACCTTACGCCCTCTGTCTATATAGCTGATATGTCTTTCATCGATTTGTATAATTCTTTTTTTGCCATCGTCTTCTTGTGGCTCTTTGTTCGTAATTGAGACAACCTGTTCGCCTTTATCCCAATTATTAATTTTACTTATAAGCATATCGATACAATCCTAATAACAATGTAGAGAAATGTTCCGAGAACAATGAATATCGCAAAGGGAATCTTCCGGACAATCACAATAGTCGGTTTTCCATATTTGCTTCTCTCCCACCTGCGAATAGCAGCAGCCTCTTCCTCTGTAATTCTACTGCTCATATCTTCATTCGTAGTCTTAGGTAGCCCTACCACTTTGGATGGTAAGAGCAAAGCAATTGTGCTTAACGAGATAACCATACCTTTCTGTACTGAGGACGTCGCAATTTCTTCATAATTATATCCGCTTACAAGATATTTCAAGACAAGCGCCAAAAGCATGATGACATAGCTCTTGAGAACTGAAGCATAAAATATCGTTTGGCCATTGATGACGCTGAATACCAAACTTGTAACATTCAGTATCAACAGTGGGATGACCCATCTTTTTTTCTGGAATTCATCCCTTTCATGAATAAACAACACAGTGAAGATATTAACGAAAGCAAAGAACAACTGATTTCTGTAATAAAAATTCCCGAATAACCATTGCAACAAAAAAGACAGCGTTCTAAGATATAGATAAGATACAATATATCTGCAAAGGAATGTTTTCCATTGCAGCGAACTTATTTTCTGTTTGAAGAACTTCTTTTTTTTGACAGCTAATACTACAGATTCAAATATGATGTAAATATAGGCAATCAAAAAAATATATACAATGTAATAAATACCAGAGATAATTAGAGCTGAACTCTCGTAATATCTGGATGGTATCAAAAAAGCAAGAACGATCAGGAGCTTGCTGTCCCCAGCCGCCCAGAAATGGTAAACATATAACAATATCGCGACAGCTGATACTGCTATTAGGTTGATAAGATACTCGGTAAAGTATACTTTTGCGAAAGCCACAATATAAATAAGATTTATTACTATTCCCGGTATCGCGGCATATAACAAGGCTTTGTTTTTTATTATCCCGACTTTGATATCGGTCATGACAGCCCAGCATCCCAGCAGAAAGATAATGGTCAGTAGCAATCCCTCACAGAGCTGCATTATATAATCTCCGGTTTAATATTCCAATCAGATAATTTTCAAATTCCATCATTGTAAGCGATGCATCGTATCTACAGTTTTTAAAGGTGCAGATCCAATATTCATTCGTTTCAGAACATTTAATTTCAGCAAAATTTGTATATGCACGAATGGCGTTATTTATCGAATAGATATCATAAATATCTCTATTCAAAGTCAATGTATTATTCATGATTGCTGAACCAGTCTTTTAAAATATCTTGTGCATTAAAACCAGTTTCTTCCGTCTCCGCTTCTTCATTTCCTAGTTCAACTATCGTTGAAGACAAAGCCCTTGCGGCTATCAGCTCTCTGATATTCTTCGTTTTATTAATTACAATCTTTCTTGTTTGCTGAGTAAGTAGTTCGTTCTCGAATCGCTTTTCATAATCGCTACTGTCATTTGGATCTTTAGGTACGATTTCTACCAGATAATGTTTTTCGTCCGCATCCAAATGGAAATATGCTGTATCAGACAATGAATATGCTGCTTTTACCAATACATCTTTATCATAGATTTCTTTTGAATATTTCATTAGAATCACCTATTGTTAATGGCATATTTTTATTACCAAGTTATTCCTCCTGGGCTTTTTTCATGCCATCCGGAATATTAATATCTACTTTTCTTGAAGTCTCATCATTACATTTAAAGGAAAAAACGACCTTTCCCCCGACATTTAGTGTTGTACATGCAAATGCACTTCGATTTAGCGTACCGTCATCAAATAATGTAGTTAAACTTGTTAAGGTATCATCGGGATCGGAATAAGTAGAATCTAACCCATATGCGATAGAACACAATTCATAGAGATTCTTCACATCAAACGACGCATCTTTGTCTTGAATATTACAAGAACTAATATTTGTGCCCATTAGGTTAAGCCCGAATGATATTAACGATACTTCGTCGATAGTATTTTCTGATTGGCTAATATTCGAATAAGAAATCTGATTTACAGACTGATCTCCCGACTCCGCGCTTACGCCATTGAAGTAAGTGACAGATTCATTATACCGTGTGATGAATGTATCTATTGAAACTCCGGAGTCATCATCCATGGAAAATCCCATGCTAGTCAATAACCCTTCAGATATCTGCCCGTTTGCCTCAAGCCCTTTACTCGCCTGATATTCCTTAATAGCACTTTCAGTTTTAGGACCAGATATGCCATCCGGTGTTCCACAGTCAAAGCCGGATTCATTAAGAGCTTTCTGGACAGCTTGGATAACTGCTTTACTATTCAAATCCATTGCATTAACTGCAGGGGCGAATAATAGCATTGCTGCCATTGTAATACCCGCTATACTTTTCAGCTTCATATTCTCATTCTCCCAACTATCCGCGTTTCTCAAGGCTGCTCATTTTTTATGAGTTTTCGTTATCCATCCGCTTTAGATATCGTTCACCTTCATCTGACATTTCCTTGAATTGGTCAATGACGTGTTCCATCTGTGGGATGGCCCTTTCTCGGAAATTACTGATGTCATCAAGTGCAGCTATTGTATTCGTAAACGACTCCTTCAAAGCATCAACAGAAATATTAGCACCCATTGCCTGCTTCTGAACTTCTACTCCTTGACTATGCAATAGGCTGGAGGTAGCAGTAATCATATGATTCGTAGCTGTATTGAGTGCATTCACTTTCGTTAAAACAATTTTCTGGTTGTAAAGCGCCCCTGCAACGGTTACTGCTACTTTTAAAGAAGTAACCGTAACATTCCTTGCACGATCAACTGCCCTGATCAATTCCAGATTATTTTTACGTACGACTTCTAAAGCTATGATTCCTTGTTGATTAACCAACAACATCTGCTGGAAATCCATTACTCGCTGTTCTATCGGATAAATGATTTCCTGCTCAATATATTGCGTTTTATCAATATCGACTCCCAATGCCTTTTTTTCTGAAATGGCAGTCGTTAAATACTGACATAGTTGGGATCCCAATTCGATATCCTGATTTAATAATTTGGTAAGCTTCCTCATGCTTACCTCTTCCAGTTCCAAGGTTGTATTATCATTAACCAGAATACTTCGACCTTTATTTAAGCTATCCAAAATATCCGCTATGTCTTTATCTTCCGCATCATATCGGGCAAAGTATTGTTTAGCCGGGTTAAACAGTTTCCCTATCACGCCACTCCGTGTGAAATCAATGCCTGTCGGATCTAACTTTTTCATTTTATCAGTCAACCGGGCTATCCCAATCGCTATCTCTCCAGTATTGGCCCCATCTTTGATAAGATTAGAAACATTCGATCCAACAATTACATTTCTCCTACGAGCTAGCTTAATGACATCATCACCAAAGTTTTCAGCTACACCAGCGAACTCAAGCCTTTGGTCAGAAGAATCCAAATCAACAGCTAATATCGCATCGCCTTTTTCTTTGACAGCAGAATCAATGGTAGTCTTTTCTTCAGAATTTAAGGCAAGCTCTGCCTGGAGATCGTTCTTTATCTGTTCGGTCGATGGCAATTCCAATGTGAATCCGCTCATAATACCTCACTCAGCAATCATTCATAGTAATGTGTCTGTGAAATAAGTTCTTCTATATCTGATATAATCTCGCCATTCTCATTTGTGACGTTATTATCACCCAGTTCAGCAATCTCTGCCTCCAGAGCATCCATCTTGACCAAGAGCCTTTCATTCACGTTGTATAAGTTTTGGATGGAATCCCATCGTTTTACGAATAACTGGTATTTTTCTTCTTGTATATCGTCTGGAATGGTATCTTTTTTATACTCACCAGATGATATTAACTTTTGTAAATCAATGAACTCTCCCGTATCAAACTGCTCAATTCTTCTAGCTATCAACACATCATTTTGAATGATAGCCTGATGCGCAGAAACTATGACTGAGTAAAATTTATTCCAGCTAATACTATTTCGTTGAAACTTTTCATCAAGGATGGAACTCAACTTGGCTTTTTCTGCATCAGCCTTACTCAGCTGCACGATTGTCATCCCTAGTAAATCTGAAAAGATTGATGAATCTCTCATCTTGATAAGATAAGAACCAACCTCTTCCGGTTTTATTTCTTTTGGGAGCTGGGATACTTGCTTCTCCGTCTTTGGAAAGAGTAGTCGATTTCCAGAATAGCCATTCAATATTAATGCGATCAAATCAGCCCAGAAAAATATTTTCATTCCAATAGTGCCAGATGGCTTTAACCCCGCGAACATTGGAGCATACAAAAAAGTTGCAACTGCAATCAGTAATACGAGAAGGAATATAAACACTACCTTTTTTACAATATGCATTACAATCTAACCCCTATCTTTATTCATATTCCCGCCGAAGTATCTGATAATCTAATATCAACCGTTAAATTCTCGTGAGGGAACTCAGAAACAGGTATTGTCCACCGATACGTTATCTTCTGTGATGGTTTCCATTCTTCAATCGTCTGTTTGGTTTCATACTTTCCATTCCAAATACAGGTCACTTTCAGATTGTGAAATGTTATTTTTGAACTATTCTCACATGAATCCTCAATTACATAGTTGTCGCCAGTAGCATCTATACTAACCGGTGCGTTAGCTATACTTTTAAGAAGATTATTTTGGAGTTCTTCCAACACAATTTCTTTGTACGTTGTTGCATCGACCGGCGCATATCCAAGCTCATAAATTTCCTGTACTGCCTTCATACGCTCATAATAGCCCTCTTGCCATGTGTTTTTGAATGACTCTGTGTCTACATCAAAGTATGATAGAGAATCCTGCTGCACGAATAGTCCATTAATATAGTCATTTTTATAGGTAGTTAAAGCCTCATCTGTGAAATTGATATCCTTATATCCTAGAATAGGCTGTTCTAGATTTAATAGCGATTCGTAACTGCCCTTCGTATCCTCCACAGAATATTTTTCGCGTTCGGCGAGAACTTTCTTTAATACAGCTAAAAACTCCTCCTGATATGTATCCTGAATTGAATTAATATAATCAGCACTGTCTTTATATTCACCAAGTTCCTGGAATAACAGGATTGCCTTATCATACTGGCCCAGATCAAAATATTGCTTGGCAGAGTTATACTTCTTTTCGGAGACTGTGCTGTCAATCTCATCAACCTTTTGCTTTGAATCTTTGTAGTCGGAGATACTGATAAATATCGCTCTTGCTCCAGTCAGATCACCATCTTCTAAATCCTCCTCAGCCATAGAATACTTTGCTTGCAAGATCAATTCTTGTGAGTTTGAATAAGGCCCTAGTTTGGAAAGGACATCTATAGCTTCGGAATAGTCTTCTTGCTCCATCAACGATTGAGCAGACTTATACTTTTGTTTAGGTATTATTATCCCCACATAAAGATATTGCACGGAAACAAGTAGAACCAAGGCAGATAATATAAAAACGGTCATATACCTGCGTCTCGCTTTTTTAGCTTTTACTTGTCTCTTCTGTTCTTGTTTTATAGCTCGTGATAGTGCTTCTTCTACATATGTATTCATATCATACCCATATAGGAGCATGTCATTGATACATCCAAGTTTATGGATTGCATCTTTGACATGGTTCATATCCTTGCCTGATTAAGTCATCTCTTGAACCTGTATATTCTTTCTTATTATGCTCTGCCATCTGGCTTACAGAATTGCAATCTGGATAATGAAACTTTCCAGTATTCATATTAATGATATACGTCACATTCGGAGAAGAATCTGTAGGATCTCCTGTTTGACCATTTCTAATATCCGTTTGACTTGTTTTGGATACATCCTTTTGGGAAGCGTCTAATAAGTCATATGCATTTACGCCTAATGCTAAAGCAAGTGCCGCATCAATGCTATTTCCAGAGATACTATGATCATTACGATATCTCTCGATCGCATTTGCTGTAGCAGTCCCAGCAATACCGTCAGGGCTACCGCAATCATATCCATGGTTGTTTAGTGACTGCTGGATAATTGCTATTACTGCAGGCGAAGAAAAGTCAACACCATCATATTTTGCCGTATCGCTCCCAGAATATTCTTCACCTGTACTTTCACCTGTTGTGTAATCAATCGTAATTCCAGGCTGGACATTATAGCAAAAGACATTAAACTTTATTCCGGCACCATCGTCCTCAACAGAAATCCCTTCCATCAAGACGCCCGAAGCTAGCAAATTTTCATTCTCAAATATAGGTGTTACCCGATAAAGGACATGGTTACCACTGTACTTTACATAATCAGCCACCTCATTCTCAAATGGAAGCATTCCTTCTATATTTAGATATCTGGTACCTGTAATCAGGTTCTTTTCATTTGCATTCTCGCCCGCAAGCTCATAAGCTATCAGATGGCACCTATTATATAGATAATTCCCATCGATTCCCGCATATTTGACTGTATGCCAACCAGTTGGCCTTACAGCGCCAATTGTACCTCTGGGTGCGGTTGGCATGATGTCTGTTCCAATACAGGCAATCGCTGCACCACAACGCCCTAGTGAGTCCAAATCGCTATATTTTTCAAAGGAATGTGTCGTTTTTTCTGTATCTGTAAAGTATGGCTCACCTTCATTCACAACTACATATGGTTTCCCTGAGTAGTCAGGTATTGTAGAAATGTCAAACGCTTGTAATTCTTCTTCAAAGTTACTATTCTCAGGATCAACAAGTGCTTCTACCTTTTTCTCAGCATCTTGGATCACGACTTCTGATACTGAATCATTCGAACCGTCCGCTGGTTCCCTGATAGGAAACATAATAGTGGTCTGATCCGTGTCATTTATTAATGTTTCGCTTTGAGTGAGCGTATGAAGCTCTGTACCAGTACCATCCTCTGAAACCGATGACCTGGTATTGCCGGATGGATTCAGTACACTCACAATAATACAAATCAAGAAGAAACCTATTAGAAGTCTCCTGACTGTTCTTAGTATTCTTCGCATAGCACAGGAATACCTTCCGTTATTGAAGAGTCCTTTCTATAATAGAAATATATAAAGATGCTTATTACATAACACTTATAAGCTACATCCACATCGTTTTATGCCGCATTTCGGACTGGTAACAATTTTCTTTCTGGTTAGCGATTTTAATTGAACCAAATCGTCGCCCTGCGACGATAGCCTGCGTTACACTTCTATAATTCGAAAGACTGTTTCTTGCGGAGACAGTCTTTTTTGTTGTACTCTTTTTTCATCCGTAAGCATAGAAAAAGCCTGCAGATGCTGTTTGTTTGGCGACTCACTCCATCTGCAGGCCATGCCCAGACCCTCGAAAGGGCTTGAAACAAGATGAGTATAGAGTATTTCGCCGTTTCGTTCAAGCTGTCCAGAGCTCCTCCTTCAGAAATCACTTCCGTAGTTGTTGGTTATTTTCTGAAAGGAGCTTATGGATGAAATATACACAATCTCAAAAGTATGCGTCGGAACTGAGACAGATCTCCGACGTCCTTGAACTCATCAATTACCGCAGACGCACGATTGAAAGCTATCTCCAGGCTATCTATGAATGCTGCACATGGCTCGAGGATACATACCATATCCATATCGACGACGCCACAGTCCTGCAGCTTCGTGCTTTTCTCCTCTATCTGAAGCGTGATAAGAAAGAAGGCGGCAGAGGCTATGCCCCACGCTCTGTCAATCTCTATAACTGCGCCATCAAAAAGTATTCACGCTTCGTTCTGAGAAAACCTCTTTCCAATGATGACCTCCCTCTCTGCCGTATCGACGTCCAACTTCCGAAAGTACCATCAAAGCAGGAAGTACGAAAGCTGATCTCCGGTACAGAAAACCTGAAACATCAGGCCGTACTTGCCATTGCTTACGGTGCGGCTCTCAGGATCACTGAAACCGCAACACTGCGCTGGGGTGATATCTCTTTTTCCAGAAATACGATCACAATCAGGGAAGAGGTCAGTAAAAATCGTTATGCCGGTGTGATCGAACTTCCCCGGCGTCTGAAGCACATCATCTACCGCTACCTGACGGAATGCTGTCCGGGAGCCGGACCTTCCGACTGGGTCTTTCCCGGTCAGCATAAAGGTACACACATCAGTAAGAACTCTCTTGCCCAGGTCCTGAAGAAACGTCTGAGGGAACTCGGCTGGGAAGAACGCGGCTATACGTTCCATTCGTTAAGGCATGCCCATGCTCTCCATTATTACCAGGCAGGCGCTGATCTTTTTCAGGTACAGCAGCGTCTCCGCCATCGTTCGATAAGCAGCACACTGATCTACGTCCGGCTTGATGCCAGACTGAAGGAGAGACCACATGTCGAAAATCCCTTTGATACACTGTTCGAATCATGACCATAACAGCAGTTCTGTCGCATGGAAAACACTTTCATGGTCTGAGGACGATACACCGGAGCAGCTCCTCTGTGAAGAAGATAAACTTCCTGATATCGATCAGCTGATTTCCCCGAACAGGAGAAAGTATCAGATACGTGATATCCTGATCGACCACTTTGCGGATTACTGCAGGCTCCATAAAGTCTCCGATGAAAAGCGGAAAGTCATCCATTCCCTGATCGCCTGCAAGACCGGAGAACTCGGATACACGATGATACGATGTCCAGACTGCGGTTTTAAGCAGTTCAATCCCTGTGCATGCGGCAACCGCAACTGTCCGAGCTGCGGAGTCCTTCTGGAAAAGAAATGGGTTGAGGAACGTCAGGCTGAGGTGATCCCCGGCATCCCTTATTTCCATCTGGTGTTCACGCTTCCCCATCAGCTCACGCCTGTGATGTACCTGAACCAGAAGGAAACGCTTGACCTCCTGTTTCATTCCGTGAAGGATACGATCCTTGAACTGTCACGGGACAATCTGAAGATGATCCCCGGAGTGCTTATGGTGCTTCACACGTTCGGCTCCAACCTTTCCCTGCATTACCATCTCCATGTGTTAGTGTCCGGAGGCGGCCTGACTTTGGATAAGAAAAGTTTCAAACGGTGTATGGCAAACCGCTTTTTCCTTCCCGTAAGAAAAGTTGCCAGTCTGTATCGAGGTAAGTTTCTTGACGGTCTGAAACAGCTCCTTTCCTCCGGAAAACTCCAGTATGAAGGAGATATCCTGAAGTACCGAAACAGTTATGAATGGAAGAAGGAACTTCTCGATCCCTGCTATAAAGCCGAATGGAACGTTGAGATCAAGTATCTCTCTCCCGTATCAACTGCGGGACACCACTCACCGGATGAGACAACTTCCAATGCCATACAGTACTTTGCCAGATACACGAACAGGACAGCGATCTCCGACAGCAGGATCCTGGATCATAAGGATGGCCATGTCCGGTTCCGTTACAAAAAATACGATGGCAGTGCCTATGAATGGAAGGAAATGGATCTGACGGCAGATGAGTTCATCCGCCGTTTCCTTACTCACATCCTTCCGCCAGGGTTTGCAAAAGTCAGAAGCTGCGGATTCCTGGCAGGCTGTGTCAGGGCAAAGAACCTTGCACTGATCTACTTCCCGCTCAATGAGGAATTTCACCCCAGTCCGGTAAAAAATATGTCCTCAACGGAACTGATCGAATACTTCTATGATGAGCCTGTTGGTCATTGTCCGGAATGCAGTCACGAGTTGGAAGTAATCTCCCGGATCAGCAGGGAAGAAGCCTGGAAGTATATCAGGGCAGCATAATCAGCCTTCTTTCATACCTTTTTCAGCCGTCCGAAAGGAGGGCTTGTTTGCCATGCAACAAATATCAATAACCAGTTTGCTAATGTAGTACCTTGTACTATCAACCTCTGGAAAGACTCGTTTACCGTTGATTCTACAGCAGAAGAGAAAAAAGCTTTCTCTATAAGCGGTATCTGTTTTCAACAGACGGGCGCCGACTTGGTTCAAACGAAATAGCTTTTAGGCAGTCCCTGAAAACGGGACTCTTTTTTATGCCAGGCCCAAAAACTATTTCTTACTAATTACTAATTTTCAAGATTTGAAAGCTGGAAATTTAAAAGATCTACCTTCTCTTTAGCATCTTTTAGCTCTTTATTCAGGTTTCTTTTTTCCTCTCCAAATTGGTTCTCGAATTGTTGCTTCTTTTCCTCTATATCCTGTTTGATATTCTCTATCTGTTCATCCATTGAATCAATTTCTGATTCAAGTTGCTTCTTTTCTTTTCTTTTAAAGAGACCAAGACTATTGAAACGAGCCAATTTAAGACTCCTTTCACTTGAGAGTTTTCCAATAGCACTTTGCTGTTCAGCAGTATCAGGTTGCTTTAATTCAATCTCTCGCAATCTTCTTTCTATTTCTGGCTGAATTTTCGCAAGGTGATTTCTTGCATCTTCCAACTCAGTTGTAAGATTCTTAAGCGCCAGTTCCTTTTCCTTCTGTTTTCTCTCTTTTTCTTCTTTCTCTGTTTTCGCTTTAATTAACACTTCCTTTGGAACCGTAAATATGAACTTTCCGTTTTCAGTATGATACTCTATACTTTTTATATAAACCAAGGACATCAGTGCATTTACTGCTTCCTGAATTGTGTTAATTGCTGATCTCGTGTTTATTAGATAATCATTTACATTTAGATGCGCATTTACAATATCCTGAGGAGTTGTTCTTGAGTGTGTACAAGCATAAGAAAATACTTCATTGTATTCACCTAATATTTCTCTATAATGGGGATACACCATCAGCCTTCTTATATCATTATCAGAAATATTGATATCAGCAATTTCATACATCCTGTTATCGTATATCTTCAATATTCCCTGTGATCTTAATAGGTGCACTGCATCTTGAACTGCACTATAAGAGGTATATGAAATACTCTCTCTCAATTTACTAAATCTGCTTGGTGAATTATTTTTGAAATAATTGAATATCACTGGTAAATATGGTTTGGCTGCTTGCATTTTCGAATCATTATCAGCATTGAATAGTTCCGGATAAGTATTATCAGTAAAATTTTTTATAGCTTCTTCTACTAGCGAATTTTCGTCTGGAAGTCCATATAATCCCGTATCCGATGATTTTACAATTTTCTCAGATTTTATCAATTCATTTAATGTTTGCATTACTGTACCCTGAGCCCTATAAGGGTTCATAACATTAACATCAGGGTGTTTATTACTAAATGAAAAAATAATATCCGATAATCCTACTGGTTGATTATTAGATACCATTTCAAATATTTCATTTTTATATTTAGCGACCTTAGGATGTTCTATCGCCTCTTTAATTTGCAGATTCACACGAATCTGATCTGGATTATCAGTAATATAGCACCAGCTATTATCCCAGTCATACGTAAGTTTGCGGAAATAATATGGCCCCTTATCATCGCCAAATACCATATTTCCAGATTCTTCGAGAAGATGTCCTGCGATCACATCTAAATATATATCATAAAGCTTGTCAGATGACTGATTGTCTGGCCCTACAAATTCATAAATAAAGCCTTTTATTGGTGATAATGGAACGAGTTTTTTCAATATTAACTGTGGTACAAGAGAAGAATCTGCACTAAGAATCTCAGCAGTTTCCAAAGCATTAAAATGGATTATGATATTCTCTAATTCTTCATCTTTTGTCACCTCAATAGCAGGAGAATCCTGCAGAGACTTCGGCCATACCATATTGGGATATTTCTGACGCAATTTCTCTAGCGCAGCCTTATTACCTACAGGGTTATCCATTAACGAAAGGATATTCTGAACTTCAATATCTGACATCGGATAGCTTAAAGTCTGACCACACTTGGGGCAATGGTAATATATCGTCTCTTTCCCATTGACTCCTGCTACTGCTCCGCCCGTACCTAATACCAGAGTACCAATAATACCCTTCGCGTAGCTGTAGCCCTCTTTTTTCGTATCGATAATCAGATCAGGATTACCACATGCTGCACACCACTTGATATTTCCCATATCTATCCTTTCTATCTCTGCGAAGCGGTTGACGGCGCAACATGTGTACCATGTGGATTAAAACTACCACCGCCGCTGCCTGCATAGGTTGGATTCACTATACATACTGAAACAAAGGCAATTAACCCTGCCATATAATATGCTTTTTTCATAGCTGCTCTCCAGTTTTTCTCATAACTTGTCTAGACCTTATGTAAACATTATACACTCCTAGGAGGATGATAATCGCATAGTATAAAAAAAAAGCGTTATCATCAGCTAATGTATTTTCTTAGTAAGTTAGTTATTAAGTCCCATCACGAGCAACTTCGTCTACCACAACATTCATGTAAAGGACCGTAAGGGCATTCTTCTGGAATCGCTGCGTGTTCTGAAGAAGGGAGGGATCTTCGCGATCCATGATATCTGCTCGAAGATGATGTACGGGGATATGGTCTTATTTGTCCGAAAACTGAAAGAGATGGGATATGAGGATGTGCGTCTAATCAGCACAACAGATGGGATGTTCATGACAAAGAAAGAAGCACGGAGACTGATGCTGACAGGCTCCGCACTTCTGGTAGGACGGAAATGATATTAACCATCAGAGCTCATAGCTTTCGACATAGCCGCGAGGATTGCCATCATCTGAGGATTGGAAAGGACACGGGCAATGGCGGTAGCATCGGATCCTGCGTCAATTGGTTCTGCCAAAGATGTCGGCATCGCTGTGGCTGTGGAAGAAGCTGAAGCTACGGATGCTGCTGAAGATGCGGATGCCGTTGGGGCTGTAGTTGCTGCTGATGCTTCTGATGTTGCTGGTGTTGCCGATATTCCAGCCATTTGCTGATTCGCCAGAACTGCATTCATTTGAGCAGTCTTCCTCTGCTCTGCTTCCATCTTCGCGTCGAATGTCTCTTCCTCGATCTCCGGGTCCAGGTCTTTCTTCTGGTAGAAGGCCTCCTCCAGCCGCGTTGCGTTGCGCTTGCGGTCTTCGTCCATGATGTGCGAGTAGAGGTCCAGAACCATCTTCGCCTGTGCATGGCCGGAGTCTCCCTGAACGGCCTTAATGTTACCTCCGCTGAGCTTCAGCTTATAGGTGATGCTGACATGCCGGAAGCTGTGAAGGGTGACATGTGGCAGGTTATACTGCCGGATCAGTTTGTCCAGTGCGTTCGAGAGCTGCCGGCTCTCCATGGGATCGCCGAAATCCTGACAGAGCACCAGATTGTAGTCATGATAGTCGCCGGCAAACATTTCTTTGATTTCATTCTGTCTTTTTCTTTGAGACTTCAGCATCTCTACAACTGTCGGAGGGATATAGACGCTGCGGATACTGCTCTCTGTCTTCGGAGCCTTCAGGACCAGCTCGGTCGCAGAATCTTCTGTCTTGCGGAACCTCGGTGGAAATACCTTGATGATGTCCTTTCCTTCCAGGGCTTCCACAGCATTGACAGAAACCCGCAGGAGTTCCTTCTCAATCCGGATGCAGGCCCTGTTTTCCACTATGGCTTCATCGCTGATGTCCACACAGTCCCAGGTAAGTCCGAGAGCCTCGCCGATCCGGAGAGAGGCAGCAAAAGTAAGATTGATCGCCAGCTTCAGTTTTTCATTCTTGCAGACCTGGTTGGCGTACATCATCGTTTCCGGGGACCAGACTTCCCGCTCCTTTGACTTATACTTGGGCAGATCGACTCCCTCAGCGGGATTGCGGTCCATGAGCTGCCATTTCACGGCCTGATGGAAGATGCTCTTCAGAAGCTTCTGAATGTCCCGCACGACCGTAGGAGCGACCTTCTTCTCCTCACCGCCTTCCTCCTCATTCCAGTTCCGGGTATGGAGCTGCTTGTAAAAATACTCAAGGTAGCGGACGTTGATCTGTTCCAGCTTCGCGTTGCCCAAAAGCGGGATGATGTATTTCCGGATCAGGTGCCGGTTGCGTTCATAGGTTTTTACGCTCCAGTGCTCCTTTCCGTACATGTTGATGTACTCCGTCACGAGATCGCCGACCGTCATGACGCTTGGCGGGGTCAGAAGGCCGTTGGCTTTCTTGAACTCGATCTCGGCTGCCTTCTTCTTCGCCTCGGCATAGGTATTGCAGGTGATCCATTTCTGCTTCCACTTGCCCGTCCGCGAGTCCTTCATCGTGAGGACAACGGCAAACTTATCATTTCTTTTCCGGATTGAAGCCATCCTTCACAACCTCCCTGCGCCTTTCTCAATGCCACACATCGGCGGCATAGGCCGTCATCCTGCGATTCAGCGTCTGCCCTTCTGCCAGCTGGTATTCGTTCTGCGAGTCAAGAAAATGCTGAAAGCTCTTCACTGTGACCCGCCTTCTGCTTCCGTGGATGATGATCTCGAACATGTCCTTATATTCTGATTCAAGCAGGAGGCGGGTGGCTTTCTTCTGGTCGATCCCAAGCAGCTGGGAGACCTTGCGCGGACTGAGGGAATCCTCGATGCCCGGAAATGTTCCATGCTCTCTTTCGATGATCCGGTAGCGGGATTGTCCCATGTACCAGCTATCGAATTCCTCCCGAGGGACCCGGGTCGCGCCTTCCACCTGCATTGTCGTAAACTGCTGTTTTTTTATCAGATTCCAGGCAGTCGTCACACCGATCCCGAACATCTCCGCGATATCGAAAACGGAAAGATAGCTTTCCTTCAGGCGCTTGCCCGGAGCTTCACCGGTCACCTTGTGGTAGTGGGTCTGCATGGCATACCACCGCTCAAAGTCTTCAATGTCCACGCAGAGTTTCCCCATGAACTCGGTGGTACGGAAATAGTTCTTATGGACCAGCCAGTAGCTCTCGACCTTCTTCAGGCCAAGAAGATTGCCCATCGTCCGGACAGACATGCCCTTCGGCGTGATTTTTTCCTGCTTCATCTGCTTTGCCTTCTTCATCCCGGCTACTCCTTTCCTTGCTTATTCCTGTGATGCGGGTTTCCTGCAACATATTTTGACCGAAATCAGTCGTTTTATCAAACTGCCCCATGTGGTCATGATTTTACGGAAAAACGGGCTCCGGAGCCTTTTCCCTTCATGGAAATGCAGTCCCGAAGCCTGTTTTGATGCCAAAGGATGCGTTACCTTCCGTCTGTTGCTTTGCAGATGGGGACACGTGTCCTCAAAGGTCCTGAAATTTCATAAACATTTTGGCTTTTTCGCAGGCTGGTCGGAAGATTTCTCCCAGGCATCCATGAACTCTTTCATCAGCTCATGTGCGCTCATCTGGTTGAGGTCCTTCTTCGGCTGAGGCTGCTGCTGGATTCGCTGCTGGTCCTGCGGCTGGTTCTGGTGCTGATTCTGTTGCCAGTCCTGTTGCCGGTTCTGCGACGTTGCCCGCGTTACATTCTGTTCCGCTGCGGACCGGTCCCGGCCAGGGTCAATGCCGTCCAGATAGCGGTCATCCGCGAGCGGATCTTCGACTTCCGTTTCAAAGACTTCCTGCGCTCCGTCCTCCGGCTTTCCCTCCAGCCAGTCATCGAATCCCTTTTTCGGGATCCGGTACAGGCCGCCGATCTTGATGGACCGGAAGTAGTTCTTCTTCAGGAGGCAGTAGACTGCGTTCTTGCTGGTTCCCAGCATCTCCGTGAGATCCTCCACGGTATACACTTTCAGATTTTCCGACATATCGTTTCCTTTCCGGCATTCCATTTTCCAAAGTCTCAGAAATGCCTCTCATTCCCCTGTTCAAATGGAACAGCGCTGGTATCTTTCACTTCCCTGAATCCGTTCTCTGTTTCCTCTCCAAGGACTCCGTCCTCATCGAAGATCTCGTCCGGATTCTTAAGCCGGAGGTTCATGTACATTACCCCTTCCGCCTTTCTCTGGGTGAAGAGTCCCTTATCCCGCATGTAGCGGAAGAAGACGGATTTCCCGTGCGCCTTGCGGTCGTTCTCATTGCAGTAGCTGCAGTAAGCCTCGTAGACGTCATGACGCTTCGTGAAGGCACCATCCTCCCGGACGGTCATTTCATCCAGGAAAGCCTTGACGCTGTCCGTGCTCCGGTGCAGCTCCTCGATCGCCTCCCTGCTTCCGCTGCTCTCCGGAAATGCTCCTCTGCCGTACAGGGTCTTCAGCGCGAACATGGCCCGGTAGATGCAGAACTCCGAATCCGCAAACAGCTTCTGCTTGAGGTCACGGTCTTTCTCCTCCTCCGATACGATGTGATCCATGTTGAGGACGATCATCCTCCGGTAATAGGCATTCGTCTTGTCGTCAAGATTGGCCGGCATCTCATTTGCGGAAAAGATCAGTTTGGCGTAGCTGAAGAACTTGGCAGGGTCCTTTCCCTTCTTCTCGTACAGGAGCATGTCCTCGCCCACCGCCTTCTTCAGCACGTCCACGTTCAGCATGGCGGAGGATGGAATGTCCGCGCAGGCATTGAGCAGCATTCCGAACAGCTCAGTCGCGTAGAAGCGTTTGTTCAGGTCCTGGATCGTGATGCTGGTGCAGTTCTCCGGCCCCACCAGGTGCTCCATCAGCGAGATGAGCACGGACTTGCCGGTCCCGCCCGGCCCCCGGATCATGATGAACTTCTGAAAGCAGGTGTCCGCGGTCATGGAGTAGCCAAGAAACTCCCAGAAGGCTTCCTGATCGACCTCGTCCGCAAGGGATACGTCCAGGAAATGGCACACCGCGTTTCCGCTTCCCGACGGTGGAACTTTCTCCGGATCAAATTCATAAGGGATCTGGTTGACGGTCAGGTACTTCGGGTCATGCGGGACCATCTTCCAGGTACGGAAGTCAAAGTAACCGTTCGTGAAGTTCACCCAGTGCCTGGGCTGCAGGTTGATACCGGTCAGGGTCTGCTGCAGGGAAGGCTGGTCAACCAGAAGGTCATAGACCCTCCGGATGGCCGGCGATTTCTGAAGCTCCCGGTAGACCAGCTGGCAGATCAGCGCTCTCGTCCGGCTGCCGGACGGGTCCTGCCGGTAAACGCCTGACTGGTACAGGTAAGGCGTCCCGCTGACCACAAACATGGGATGGCGGCTGATCAGAAAGTCGACGATCTCCCGGTCCTTGATCCCGTTCGGGACGCCCCGTTCATTGAAGGTATGAAACCGCGCGATGTCGTGGGAATCCTCCGGGTCCGGTGGCCCTTCCACTCTGAGAAAGAAATCCTGCAGGACCTGCTTCAGGTCATCCAGGCGGTCTACCCGGGACAGATAGTCCTTCCCCTTGAACAGCTTCCATTCCACCAGACAGGTAAGGGAAGACGACTCCAGATAAGCCTTGATTTTGTCACTACTCCATTTTTTGCACGCCAGCACATAGACGTACTGGATCCGGTCGGTCCCGATTCCGTGAAGAAGCTTCTCATCAAGAGTCCGCATGTACTGGATGAAGCTTTCCGCCGTGAAATACTCATCTTGCTGGCCATCCAGGATAGCCTGGGCACTGAAGCCGCAGTAGGCGATGTTGACCGCCAGGTCCGGACTGTCGACGAAGAAAATGTATTTCTCCTGAGGTGTTTTGGGCGGCTCCTGCATCAGCCGTTCAAAGAATCGGATGTTCATAGCGTTTTTTCTTTCCTGCGGGGCCTTGTCCCGGGCTTCTTCTCTGTCTCAATTCCATGATCTGAAGTAGCTACCCTTTCCGGATTCGTTTCGCTTTCCGGGACGATCTTCTTCTCCGGGCTCGTTTCGTTCTCTGAGACGATTCCTTTCTCCAGCTGAGGCGCATATTCCGGAACGGCGTCCGGTACCCGTGTCAGCTCATACTTCCGGGTGTAGTTGGACACGATCCGCCCACAGATCTTCTCCGCGTCGCTGCAGGCGTGAAAGAACTCATTGTAGTCGTCCTTCAGTGCCCCGATCCATGACTTCAGGTAATCCGAATGGTCTTCGTAGTTTTCCTCCGTCAGGCGGATTCCCAGGTCCGCTTCCGTAAACAGGGCTCCGATCTCTGCCCTTAGTTCCTCTCTTGCGTAAGCCGGAGAACCAAAGGCTCCTCCCATAGGCCTGTTCAACCGCGTCGGATGACCGGTACTGTGGGCCATCTCGTGGATCAATGTTTTGGCGAAGCTGACCTCGTCCTTGAAGCTGCTTCGGATCGGCAGAATGATCTCGTCTGCGGACGGTGAATAGAAGGCCCGCTCCTGGGCCAGCTCCCGGATGGGGCACTCGCTGGTATCAATCACGTGATTAATGACCGTTTCCAGCTCCGTCTTTGTGTAAGGCGGAGGAGGCGAGAAGGATGGAAAGTCCTCCACCTGCTGGGCGTTGAACACCCGGAAATACGAGACCTTCGGGTGCGTGAGGATCACCTTCCTCGTCGTCTCGTTGCCGTTCTCATCCTTCACCTTCTCCTCCTTGTCGAAGATCCATTTCTCGCAGAGGATCCCGTGCTCGCCCTTTTTGATGTGGTAGCCCTTCATCATGTACTGGCGGCCGGTCGCCCAGCAGGGATCGACATAGCCATGTTCCAGCACGGCAAGCATCAGACGCATCCGGTTGCCGCCCTTGTAGCTGACATTGGAAAGCGGATTGTGGGGCCGGAGCGCTTCCCTGTTCCACTCCGGTCTCTGCAGGAAATACCCGCTCTCCATCATGGAGATGATCTTGTCCACAAGAGCCTTCCGGTCCTCTTTTACAATCTCCAGTGCTCCTGCCATCTTGTCTCTCCTTCAAAAAGATGGACCGCAGAGCGTCTGCCCTGCGGTCCCTGACCTGTGACTATTTCTATACCTGTTACTAAGCTACATCTCCACCGGACGAGTCATCCTCCCCTGCAGCGTCTTCTTCCCTCATCTTCTTCATGACGGCCGAATAATATTTCATCATAGCTTCCGGGTCTCCCTTGTAGGTGCAGAGCGCAAGAAGTGCGGAATCTGTAAAGCCGCTGCCGACAGCGTCCTGAAGGATGTAAGACTCCATCGTGGAGAATTCACCCTTCTTCAGTTGCTGCAGGAACAGTTCCCTTGCCGACGGCTGCGGCGGGTCCGGTTTTTCTTCCTGTGAAAATGATCCGTCTTTTCTGGCTTTGGTGCCTCCGGTCTTGCTGCCACCGGCCTTGCCACTCCCGGCATCCGCAGCCTCCTTCTCCTTTTGTCTTTCCTGAGCCCGCTCTTCCGCTTCTTTCTCAGAGATCAGGGCGTGGTGACGCGAGAGCCAGTAGGACATCTCCTCTGCGGTCATCTCCCCATCTTCTTCATCCTTCCCCAGTGAATCGGCATCAAGATTCATCAGGACTTCCGGGTCCAGATGAAGGATATAGACAGGTTCTCCGTTCGCGGCTTTCTTCCTGAAATACTGGAGATCCTTCTCCGTCAGGTATTCGATCTCATGCATTGCTGCTTTCCTCCTCTGTTTTCTTTGCTTTCTGCCCCTGTGGGACCTGCCTGCCGTACGGACCTGACGCGGGCTTTCTGGTAAAGCTCCGGTTCCCCTTGCGGAAGAAGTCTTCGCACTCCGCCTCCGTCATCTCGACCAGGCTGCCGTCATCCAGGTACCCGATCAGCGGATACTTGCGCATGATGCCGCCTCCGGCGTTGACAGTAACCGGGTGAACCAGGTCAAATGCCGGAAGGACATCGCTTTCCTGTATACTCCCGTCATCGTTCTGACTCTTCCTGCGGTAAGCACCAAGTTTCTCCGTCCCCACAAGGATGCCCGGCTGCTGCGGACATTTCGCCAGACTGTCAAAGCAGGAGGATTCCGCGAAGACTCCATGATAGTTCTCGATCTGGTAGTGATAGGAGTCCGTCTTCCCCCCGGTACCCTGTCCTTCCAGATAGAAATGAAAACTGCCCTGGTCTTCCAGCTGTTCCCAATCCTTATGGCCTTTATATTCTCCGAGGGCGTTCATGACTTTGAAACCTTCGCAATGGAGCGTGTCATATTTGTCGTCGATGATCGGATTGCAGCCCCTGATGAAGACCAGGCATTTCCTCTTGTCCATCCTCCGGACCTCATCCGGAGTCATGAGCTCCCTGCCCAGAACGTCATAGTTGTGACTGCTGGACCCGTTCTTCCCGAGCGACTCCCCTTCGGACTGCTTGTTGATGGTGAACTTGCCCAGCATCTCCGTCATGTACTTGTGCGTCTCAGCTTCATTTCCGCCAAGGTAGATCATGGTATCGGCGTTGCCGATGATCGACTGCCATTCATCCTTGAACAGGGCCTGCAGCTGGGCCTTGTTCTGCAGGATGATGTTGCAGGAGATATTGCGGCTTCGCATCGTCGAAATGATCTTCGTGAAGTCATCCGGCAATGCGACATTCGCGAACTCATCCATCCAGAACGCGGTATGGATGGGGAGACTTCCGCCGTATTTGAAGTCCGCGATATAGTACAGCTCCTGGAAAATCTGGCTGTACAACACACCTACCAGAAAGTTGTAGGA
>Ga0256406_1001319_pt1 | contig 40664 bp, 25 predicted proteins | sample RumenRJG_03DNA_FD_185986 | JGI IMG/M metagenome (GOLD analysis project Ga0256406, IMG submission 185986) | Bovine rumen microbial communities from Lethbridge, Alberta, Canada - RJG_03 | ecosystem: Host-associated > Mammals > Digestive system > Stomach > Rumen | place: Canada: Alberta | collected... | reverse complement strand
TATGAGCTACTATTTGTGCGAGTCTTACCGTGACGTCAGTGGTAAGGCCTGCAAACGTACGGTGCTGAATATCGGCGAGTTGGAAGGATTCTCTGAGGCTCAAATACACGAATTGGGGAAAATGCTTGGGAAAGCCGCACTTATTCCGTTATATTTGCAGAAAAATATATTTCTATTTGGTTAGGTTTCTCCCTTCCGAAGTGTATAGAAAGGTGTATGAACAACAACGAAGTGATCAACCAACTGTTCCGCCAGCACTATCCCGACATGATACGCTTGGCGCGACTGCTGCTCCACAACCCGGCTGAAAGCGAGGATGCTGTGGAGGAAGTCTTTGCCACGCTCATTGGTAAGGACATTCTTCCCACAGGTCCCACGGCTCGGGCCTTTCTGATGACGGCCCTGCGCAACCACTGCCTCAACCAGTTGCGCCACCGCTCCATTCAGCAGCGCCTTCAAGGACTCTACCTCCTCGACAGCCAGCTACAGGATTCGCCTGCCGACATAGAGGAGCGCGTGGCCCAGGTGAGACAGGCCATCGACAGCCTCAACGACGACACCAGCCGGCGCACCCTCACTCAGCGCTACGCCCAACAGCTCTCCTACGCCGAGATTGCCGAGGCAGAAGGCATCAGCGAAACGGCTGTCTACAAACGCATAAGGAAAGCACTGGACACACTAAAAGAGAAACTAAAGAACAAATAGGATTATGGACAAGATTGAACAACTCATCCGCATGATGGAGGAGCCCAACCGCTATTCCCAAAAGGAATGGGAGAACGTACTCGCCGACAAGGACTGCCGGGAATACTACCGGCTGATGTGCGACACCGCCACAGTACTCAAAGATCAAAAAGTCGATAAGCAACACAACGGCAGCCACCGTCCTGACCAAGCCGAGACGGAAGACGCCCTGCTTCGCTTCCAGCAACGCTATATGCCGGGAAGCCGCCATACAACACTGTGGCGGCAGGTGGCCGCCGTGTTCGCCGGCCTCGTACTCATGTCAGGACTGGCGTTTGCCACTGTCGCCCTCGTGAACCGGCACAGCACGGCAACACGGAAGGAAGTGGCGATGAAGCCCACACGGCACACAGCAACGGTGAAGACTGCCACGGCCACTCGCGACACCATCAAGGCACTGCCACAGGCCGAAACCGGCATGAAGCAGTTTGTCAACGTCTCGGTGGGCAACATCCTCAACGAGATGGCTGCTTACTACGGACTGAAAACGGAGATTCGCAGCGACGAGGCCGCCCGCATCCGCCTTTATTTCAATTGGAACAAGCAGTATGGTGCCACACAGGTGGTGGAGCAGCTCAACCAGTTTGAGCACATCCACGTCACCCTCGACGGTGGCGCTCTCGTCTTGGAAGCTGCAGGAGGAACTGAGCAATGAGAAACAAGCTATTACTCATCGCCGCCCTGCTCATGCTCTGCACAGGGCTCGGCGCACAGACCATCACTCACTCTTTCCGCAGCACGTCCATGTCAGACGCCCTTCGCTATCTGAGCACGGTCTCCAAGCACTACATCATCAACTTTGCTTATGACGACCTCGAAGACTTCAAGGTCACTACTGATGTGCAGGACCAGAGCGTGCCCGACGCCATCCATCAGCTTATCGGCTTCTATCCCATCGGCATGAAAGTGGTCAGCGGCGGCAAGGACGACAAGGGCCATGCACTGCCCGACATGATCTTCGTGGAATGCACGCAAAAGGAAGAGCGCAAGCTCACGGGGCGAGTCGTCGACGAGAAAGGCCAGCCCATGGAGTTTGTCAACGTCGCCGTGCTCAATCCGGGCGACTCGTCGTTCATCAATGGCGGCGTGACCACGGCGGCCGGCGACTTCGTCATTCCCTGCCGGCCCACCGACGTGCTCGTCAGCCTCACAAGCGTGGGTTACCGGCGTCTTGTCCGTCACCTCACTACAGCCAATGCCGGCGTGCTGACCATGCGTCCCGATGCCTACAGCCTGAAGGCGGTGACCGTGAAAGGGCACCGCAAGGTAGAGCGAGAGGACCGCAATGTCTACACCTTCTCCGACGAACAGGTCAAGGCTTCGCGCCAGAGCCAGCAGCTCATTGCCACACTGCCCGGACTGCGTGTCGACGTCCTCAGCGGCCAGCTCGCCACCCTTTCTGGCAAGCCGCTGACGATTCTCATCAACGGCATCGAGGCCAGTGACAACGACCTGAAAGCACTGCAACCCAAAGACATCCGCAACGTCGACTACTATGTGGTACCGCCGGCCCGCTACGCCGACGCCGGTACCGTGCTCGACATCCACACCCGTGCCGCCGAGAACGGCTACGCCACAGGCTTCGACGTGATGCAGGGCACGAAGGCGGGATTCAACAATACCAATGCCTACGCCAAGTACAACCACGGCCAGCACCAGTTCTCACTCGACTACCGGCTCGAACTGCGCAACGCGCCGAACTGCGACGAGCAGGATGTCTACACCTTCAAGGACGGCGACCATCGGGCCACCTACGACTACAGCGGCACCTACCACTTCGGCTATGCCAGCCACGACTTCGACCTGAAGTATCTCTACACCCATGGCGACAGCCTCAACTTCCAGGCTAAGTTCACGCCCACCATCTTCACATGGTTCTGGAACAGCAACATGGCCGTTAACGCCGAGGGCAACCCGCTGTGGCACAACGGCACGCAGGACAAGCGGCAGCGGCAGAACAGCTTCTCTCCATCCCTCGACCTCTATTTCGACCGCAAGCTGCCCGGTGGACACGAGATCATGCTCAACGCCGTCGGCACACTCTTCCACAACAACCAGCATGTACACAATATCCAGTATGACGAGACTCAACAGACCCTCGACGACGACATGCGGCAGCACAACAACAAATATTCGTTCATCGGTGAGGCTGCCTACACCAAAGACTGGGGCCGTACGCAACTCGCCCTCGGCTACCGTGCCACGCTGGCCAAGTCGGACTATCGCATCAGCAACATGCTCTCCGACTACAAGGAATACAACTACAACGCCACCGACGACAAGCACTACGCCTACGCGCAGCTCAACGGCAACATTGCCAAGATAGGCTACCGCCTTAGCCTCGGGGCCACATACATCAACACGAGCAACGATGACACCCACTACCACAAGCTCTACTTCACGCCCGAAGCCCTGCTGACCTACAACGTGAAGAACGGTGCCCTGCGCCTGCATGGTAAGATGTCGACCATCACGCCAGGCATCTCCAGTCTGAGCAACAACAGCACCGTAACCATCCCAGGACTGCTCTACTCGGGCAACCCGTGGCTGAAGAGCGCGCTCGACAAGAATCTAGGCCTCACCTACTCGCTCAGCCTCCCCTGGCTCAACATGGACCTGACGACGGATGTCCGGAAGATTGACGATGACTTCAGTACCTATTACCAGTGGCAGACGGTTAATAACGAGCGTGTCATCGTAGGCCGCGACGAGAACTGCGACTACCTGCTCAACTACGGCTTCTCCGGCTCCTTGACACTAAGGCCTTTCAGTAACGACCTGCTGTCGATACAGTTAGAAAGCGGCTACAGGTGGCAGAAAGAGAAAAGCGATATCATCGGCATCCACCGCCACCACTACATGCCGTTGGCCTGGACCGTGGACGTCCGCAAGGGTTGCTGGGGTGCCGAGTACTACCAGTGCATTCCGCACAAGATGCTCAGCGGCAGTTTCATCAACTCGGCGGAGAACACGCAGAACCTCATGGTCTACTACCAAAAGAAGCAGCTCATGGTCGGACTGGTATGTATCTTCCCCTTCGCCGCCGCCAAATACAACGACAGCATCCTCGACAACGACGTGCTCGACAAGCATGGATGGAACCGCGTCACCAGTCAGAAGCGCACCTTCTGCATCACGCTGAGCTACAATCTCTTCTCGGGCAAGCAGAACAACGACGAGAAGAAGCTCTACAACAAGGACAACGACAAGGGATTCTTCTAACCTCTCTCTCACACACCAATAATGCCGCACGGTGGTCTTTTCGTAGTATTGCCAACAGGTTATGGTAACGTGGGAAGAAACAAAAAAAGCTGAGCATGGTTTCCATGCTCAGCTTTTTTGTTTGGTGGTCAGCGTGGCCTATTCAACTCCCAATTCTGTGAGCTACTTCGACCTGACGGGGCGCAGAGTGAACACCACACAGAAAGGCGTGATCATCAAGCGCGAGACGTTGGCCGACGGCACCGTGCGCTATCAGAAAGTAAGTGTGAAGTAAGGAAGGCGCAGGCCATAACAAAACACGAATACGACGAAAGAGGGTGTATCAAAATTCTGGTTCATCCTCTTTTTCGTATTATTTTTTAAAACAAAGCCTCGACTTTCACAAGCCGGGGCTTTGTCATGGATGCACCATAAAACTTAATTATGATACACCCCCTTGTCTGAGTTTGTCGCTTTTAATAAAAATCAATCTTTGTACCCACCCAAATTACATTTTTTCCACAGATCTGGTTAACATCCACTGGCAAGGTGCGGTCCCTTGTGGCCGTCCGCATGTTTGGACGGCGCTTTATGACCGCAAATCCCCCCCCAGCCCTTGTTAACATCCAATGGAAGGGTATGTTTCCTTGTGGATTATTTAATAGAACAAACCTTTTCACGCTTATTTACCTCGTGGACCAACAGAAGCTCCTTATTTACTGATTATTTTCTTTCCACTGACGATATATATGCCGCGAGGCAGAGAAGAATTTTTCAGAGAGCTGGCAGGAAACATTCGGCCATCGAGTGAATACACATTGTCGTCAACCATACGATTTGTTTTTACCGTTGTGACGTCATTAGTATTTGCACCCGATATGGCCACCTTCACACAGTTGAGCACTTTGCCATAGCTGTCGGTAACAATTGCTACCATCGACACTTTGTCTTTCCTAATTGCAGCAGGAAGCAAATCTTGGGCAGCAGTACTGTATTTTGCACCTACAACGGGTAGGGCAAGCGTGTAGTTTACTGTTGCCTTAGTATTGGCAGGAAGATCGGTGATACGTGGTATCTGAGTGCGCCCCATGCTGTAAGAGCTCGCTATGGCCACATCATCGTACACCCATTTAAAGCCGCCCTGGCCATACTTGCCGCCTTCACAGAAGTCGGCCATGCCTGCAGGGTAGTTTTGTGCATCTCTATTGTAATAGATATTTGACTGATACCAATAGGTCTCGCTGCCTGTGAGGCTGTCGGCTACAAGCACCATCTGCACTTCATAAGTTTCGCCGGATGTTTGGGATTCTATCGTGGCATTGCCCACAACGGCAGTGCTGTCGGCATTCCACGAGGCGTCGGCTTTGATATCAACAGTAGATGTTGTACTTTGGAAGTAGCTTGGTGCCACATCCAGTATAGAGCCAGAGCCCAAATCCCATCCATATAGGGGATCGTAGTGGTAGCCGTCCCGATTGAATATACAGTCGGGGAAACAAGCGAAATTGCAGTCTGGATAGTTGCTGTGACGCAGATACATAGGGTCACGGTTGTCGAACTGGTGCACAGCGATGACAACTGCACGGTCGCCATAGGCCTCTTTCAACTCCTGGATGCCGACAAATCCGCGTGGACAATTTGGACATCTTGTGCCCGTGCCCTCTTCAATAAGCACACGGCGCTCAAAGCTGCCGCTGTTTTGAGCAATCAAGGGCAGGGTGAACAGGGCCAAAAGTAATAAAATAAAATGCTTGTTCATGTTATTCATGACCATTAATAATGATTTTTTTGCCATTGACAATATAGATCCCGCGCCGCAATTGATCCTTGTCCAAAAGAATACGTCGTCCCTCCAGATCGTAGATATAGTCATCTCTACGCTCTGCTGTCTCCAACGGCGTTTCCTTAATATCGGTAGATACGGGCTTGTAACCGAAAACAAAGTCCACGGTCATATCCTCGTTCTTCCTTATTTTATATATAGGCTTGTGGAGTAGAAAAGATCCGTCGTAATTCTTATTGAACAATGTGGGATGCGGCCTGCTGTTGTCAGTCAGCGAGTCGAGAGTACGTTGTCCGTTCATGTAGGTGTAGGGCCAAGCGTCGGTGTTGGCAGTTTTCCAATCATAGAGCCCGTCGGCAGGAAGAAGCGTCATCCGCTTGTATTTCTTGTCGGCATTCACTCTGTTGTTGCTCCATGCGTCGGCATCGTAGTCCACGTGTACAGCCACGAGGCCGGTACTATAGAGCCCGTTGTCGAACCCCACACGTTCGCGATTGTCAATGAAGTAATACTCATTGCGATTGGCTTCATTATATAGTATGTATGTTTCTCCACCGCTCACAAGGGGTAGCCAACCAGTTATCGTGCAAGTATCTCTCAACTCTACCGGTTCTCTCCATCCGCATACCCATCGCTCGTAACCAGTATAGGCAGCAGGACTGTATGAATTGCCGTTGTAGGCTCCCTGGTCCATAAGCTCAAAGGCATCCATGCAGAAGTCTGCCATGTCGGATGTATTGTAGAAATCAGGCAATCCCATGCAGTGACTGAACTCGTGGCAGATTGTACCTATGCCATCAATTTGGCTTCCTTTGTTTGAGTGCAGTTCGCAGGAGCAGGCAAAGGTGTTGATGGTCATTCCGTTATATTCAGGCAGTGACGTCACACCAAGAAGGTTTGACAATTTTCCTTCACATGGCCAGATCGTCCACTCTGGCCCATACTGCGCCTCTCCATACCCGGCATAGAGTAGGAACACCTGATCCACAATGCTGTCGCCGTTCCAATCGTATTGAGAGAAATCGACCGAGTCCTTGACCAGGTCCAATGTCTCGAGCACCATTTCAGAGATATTTACGTCAATGCCCCAACTTGAATTTGAGCCATAATAGCTCTCGCTTTTCGACATTGTCACTGGTCCTACGACATCGAAGGTCAAGTCAAACTTGCCGTCGCTCTGCTCGAGAAAGTAGTCGTGAACAGAGCCCACAAACGGTTCTGTATGATAGCCTTTCATGTTACAGATGCTGTCGTATACAGCTTTGATGTCAGCCCTGGAAAACTTGATGTCGTCGAATTCAACGAGGATGAAGAGTCCTTTTTTCTTTCCAGTGTAGGCGGTTTTGCGAGTCCTGCTCTGAATGGGCTGCTGTATTGGCTTTGCATTCCTCATTTCTGCCGGCCTCACACGTTGCTGATTGCGTTGCAAATACTCAAAGTCGCCATTACTGGGATTGCGCTTCAGTAAAAAGCTGTCGGCCGACATGTAATAGTGGCAGTGCTCATCACCGCACAGCATATAGGTTATCTCCTTGCCATCGCTCTGCTTGTGAGTGCGCCAAAGGCGCTGAGCAGGAATGGCAAATGCTGTTGACGATAGTGCCAGCAGCATTGCACAAATTGTTATTCCAAGAGGCTTCATAAGCGGAAATATTTTTTAACAACTCCATCATTCTGTTTTTCTATAACAAATCCCTTATAACCTTTACCAACAAGTCTACCGGACAAATCATAGCATTCAGACTTAGTGCGATTGCCATAGACGGTAACACCTATACCATCTGCGGTACCTCCACCCATAAACAGGAATGAAGCGACACCGTTGTCATCCACATTTATCTTAGTTATAGGTTTCTGCAGGACAGTTTTGAAATTTTTGTTGACATTGAATACTATCGCCTTGGGAGTTGAAGTATCCGTTAGCGAGTCGTTGTCCATATATGGATATGTCTGCCTGGCTTGTATGCTGTCGGTGTAAACTCTCCTGTTGTTGGCTGGCACTACAGCATAGCCTTCCTTGCCGTAAGTTGCGTTTACACTGTTGCTGCGCCAGTCTGACGCGACGTAGTTTACGTGTGTGATCAGCACTCCGTGCCCTGGCAGGAAATAGTCGAAGCCACTCAACTGGCGGTTCTCCAGCATATAAAACTCATTGGTCTTCTTGTTGTATTGGTCGTTATAGACCACATAGAAGTCGCCGCCTTGAGACAGTGCCTTCATGTCACTCACTGTCATCGGTTTGTCGAGCACTATCGGCTCCTGCCAACCACAGAGCCACTTCTCGTAGGCTGTATACCCTGCAGGGCAGTATTCCGCATTGTTGTAGCATCCTTCGTCCATGACGTCCCAATTGCCAGTGGTGAAATGGTCGGGATCTAATGAATCATAGAAATCGGGCAAGCCAAGGCAGTGGCTGAACTCGTGGCACATAGGACCTATACCGGTTATGATCTTTTCTCCATCAAATGATTTTTCATTGCCAAGCAGCTCGCAAGTGCAGGCGTAGGTATCAAGCACAACTCCATCCAGATGCAATTTGCGCCCAAAGTCGGATTTTGTGAGAGTGTACTCTTGTGGCCATATAGTCTCTTCGGCGGCACCCATTGCCTCACCATATCCAGCATAGATTACAACCACTTGATCCACTGTTCCATCTCCATCCCAGTCGTACTGCGAATAGTCTACACTGTCGTCGGCCAGCTGAATGGCTTCAGCCACCATCTCACCCACGTGTCTATCTCCCATCAGACTATTCTCTCCATAGTAGGCCATGGGCCTTGACAGCTTCACGGGACCTACAACATCAAACGAAAGAGAGAATTTCCCATTGGACTGCTCTGCAAAATAGTCGTGCACAGAGCCAGAGAAATAGCCCTGACGATAGTCTACTGCATTCATCAAACTGTCCATTGACGCACGAGAGAAGGTGAAATCGCAGTCGGCATAAGCTGCAAGTATGACGATACCCTTGCGTTCCCCAGTATGAGATACACGTTGTGGATATGAGATGTCATGCATGCGGGCAGCACGGAGGTTGGCCAAGTCCTCTGGAGTATTCTTAAGCTTGCGGCCGAGTTTCTTCGTTGAGCTCATGCTGTTCACTTGCAAGCCTGTGCTCACGAGTCCGCGTCCATCGCTTTCAGCAAGGCAGTAAGCACCGTTGGCGTCCTTTACGACTGGTTCACCTGATAGCAAAGTGTAGTAGTGGAGATGCTCATCACCACAAAGGCGCAACTCGACGGTGGATCCGTCGGGTTGCGATACTGTCTTCATTATCCTCTTTGCCGGCAGTGCCATAGAGACTCCTGCCAGCATAGAGAGGATAATAGAGCTATAGAGACGTTTTGCCTTCATATGCTTACTTCATAACTTTTCTTAAAGAGCCATCGCTCATCTTCACGATATTTATGCCCTTTTGCGGAGCACTGAGCTGTCTGCCGGAAAGATCGAACCACATAACTGGCACAATACGGGAATCCTTGACGGTGTTGATGCCGGTTGTGCTGAAGGTCAGCAGGTTGTCTTCTTCAAAGAACTTCTCGAATACTGTTGACTGCTTGTAGTCGTCGAATGCCGACTCGGGCACATAAACCTTTGTCTTATCATACAAACCGTAGAAAGGTTCATCTGTAGAACGTTCGCCAGTGGCTGGCTGGGTGCCGAGGAAGTAGAGAGATTCTGGACTCCAACCGAAGCTCGTGGATTCGCTCAAGGTCGTGAGAGTGGAAGGGAAGGTGACGGTCTTAAGCGAAGAGCAGTTTTCGAAAACAAATGCCTTGACTGCTGTAAGTCCTTCTGAAAGCTCGACCGAACTTAGAGATTCGCAACTGTTGAAGAGGTCTTTTTCGAGAGTTGTAATCCCCTTGCCAATCTGCACATACTTCAGTTTTCCATCATATTGGAATGCACCCGTTCCAAGAGTGGTAACATTATCTGGAATGACAACCTCCTCAAGATTTGAACAGCTTGCAAATGCCGATGCTCCTACCGTTTGAATATGATCTGGCAAAGTAATGGATACCAACCCATTGCAGTAGGAATAAGCACCTCCGCCAATGGATGTAACATGTTCAGGAAGGTCGACTGACGTGAGAGCATTGCATCCAGTGAAGCAATTATATGGTATCTCTGTGATTCCTGTGCCAATACTGATGCTTGCCAGATCTTTGCAACCACTGAAGGCGTAATCGCCGAGATAGGTGAGTGAATTGGGTAGAGTGACAGTTGTAAGACCAGAGCCGCTGAAGGCCGAGCTCCCTATACCATCGAGGCCATCGTTGAATGTAACAGCTTGCAGAGCAGTAGTCTCTGAGAATGCACTTCCATATATCTGCCTAAGAGAGGATGGAAATTTTACAGAGGTCAAACTTGTGCACTGACTGAAGGCAAAGGACTGAATATTCTCAATGTTGCTGGTGCTCAAATCAATGTTTTCCAGTCCTGAACACCCTTTGAATGCGCCATAAGCAATTTCTTTGAGGCCTGTTCCGAAATGGATCGTCTTGAGGTTTGTATTAAAGGCAAAGGTGAAATAATCTATGGTAGTCAATGAATTGGGCAATGTCAGTTCTTCGATGCCGTTACTTTCGCAGGCGTCTCTCCCTATGGTTGTTACTCCCTCAGGAATGGTAAGTGAGAGGAGATAGGGATTGTCATGGATGGAGTAATCGTCGATAGTGCTCACATTATTGCCTATTTGCAGATTGACAAGCAGCGGGCAGCGACTTACAAACTGTCTCGGAAGCCTCTTTAGCTCGTTAGGCAGAACGAGAGACACGAGCTTATAGCAGCGGTCGAACATGTAGTTATTGGCCTTGCCATCACTCTCTATCGTGTAAGTATCGCCTAAATATTCATTGGTATAGTAAGCTTTGCCCCCTTTAACCAAGTGAACTTCTGACAGGTCGAGCACCGCACAGTTGCCTAACGGCGTGTCGTGGCCGTAGTCGCTGATGATTTCTGCACTCTCATACCAATCAGAAGGTACATTCTCTGGCATGAAACCTGCCATTGTTCTCAACGTTGCAACATCGTCGCTGTTGATGTTTCCCGTCACTTTCAGATTGGTGATCGTGTACATCTCGGCTCCAAGTGTCTGAGCAAGTTTGCCAGGTGTGGTGTTGTCGATGACAACAGGTTCGTCCTGTGCAAAGGCTAAGGTAGCCATGAGCAGTGCACAAACTGCAAGTAGAATCTTTTTCATACTGTAATGGTTTATTAAAAGATTAAAAGAATAGAAAAAAATAGTATTTCTGATTGCAAATATAAAGGCAAAAGCCATTTTAGTGCAAAAAAATAGTCCGCATAGTTGTTCTAATTTGACATTTAACAACAAAACTGACGCAAAAACGCGCCCACTGACACGTTGTTGTGTGGCAACTGCCGTATTGTTGGATGGTTACCGCCACACTGTTGGATGGCTACCGCCACACGGTTGTGCGGCTACCGCCACACTTTGTGGTTAACCTGTCGCACAGGCTCAATAATAAGGATGAAATATCTTCGAAGCTTATGATTCGCGCTCACAAGCCTAACGATTAAATAAAACTATTACCAACTCAGAGATACAAGTTAGCGACTTGAGGAACTTGAATTAAATCTTTTTAAAGAATTAAAGTTGATTAAAAAAAGGGTACACAATAATCTTTTTTGCGGATAGTTAGTTATTTTTTACTAATTTTGTACTGATATCCAAATAAATCTAAGATGAACTTCAAAATAAGGACTTACCTGACTGTCACCATACTGCTATTGCTACTGCCAACTACTGTACAGGCAGCTCGCCAACCGCGTCCGTCTTTCTATGCGCGCTACGAAAGGTTCTCTACACGTGCACTGTACAATATGGGCTATACATACTTATACAAGCGACAGATGGCAGACAGCGCACTGGTTTGTTTCTCGATAATTGCCAACAGAAAAGACAGCAGGCAACTTGCCGACAACGAACTGCGATTGTATGTCAATGCAATGAACTGCATGGGCAATATTTACTGCACATACTACAACCGCTACGACCTGGCCGACGAGTATCTTGACCGTGCCCTGCAAACCGCACAGGAGAACCATTTCATCGATCGATTGCCCTACATCATTGGCAACAAAGCGAATGTAACCTTCATTTATGAATCGATCAACGGCAGTAAAAACGCCGCATCGCAGTTTATCGCCGATAACAAGAAAATCTTTTGGGAAGCTGCAAAAGTGAAAGAATGGAGGTGCGTCACTACAACTTACTATAATTTGTCACTCTCTGCCTTCGCTTCACCACATCCCGACAAGATCCTTAAGCTTATCGCCAAGGAGACTGCCAGCATAAGCCGGCTGAAGATACCCAAAAATACCATGATGCTTGACGAAGCAATGCTCTACAGCAAGATAAACATTGCATACAGCAAGAAAAACTATGCTGAGTGCGCAAGGCTGCTCACAAGCAACATGCCATCAAAAACCGACTATGCAAAGTACAACGTGATGCCGATGATGCATGTAGTTCTTGTACAGATATACAGAAAAATGAATCGCGATGACCTTGCAAAGGAGGAACTTGCCAAGCTCGACAAGATGAGCAGGGCCCCGAGCACCCAGCCCATTTTAAAATACAGTATCAATGACATTCTCTATGAATACTACCAGCAGAATGGAGATTCTGCCTTGGCGGCTCATTACGACTACCAACGGTTGAAAACAAAAGATGAACTCAACAATGGCAACAACTTGTCAACCGTGAAACAAGGACGCTTCCTGCGCCAACTCGAGCAGATCAGCCTGAACTACCAGCACGAGCAACAAAAGCAGAGGACTACAACTATTGTGCTGATCATTGTATCTTTGGCACTGATCATCTTAATTTTACTTGTTATCATTATCTATCGTAGCTATCAACGCCAGAAGCAACTTATTGATGTGTTGTACAGTCGCAACCGACAGTTAGTGAATAGCAACCAACTTCTCTTGCCTGTTGATGAGGATTCTACCGGTGAGGATTCTTCAAAGCAAAAGAATACCGACCTCCCAGAAGGAATCGTCGACAGCATAATAAAGATAATGGAGAACACGGAGGTTATATGCAACAAAGGATTCTCGATGACTCAGCTATGCTATCTATCAGGATACAACCGAACGTACGTATCAAGAGCCATACGGGAAAAGTGGGGCACTAACTTCAATGGTCTCCTCAACTCCTATCGCATCAAGGAAGCATGTAAACGCATGAGTGATACAAAAGCTTATAGCAATCTTACCATAGAAGCAATAGCTGACAGCTTAGGTTATGCTTCGCGTTCCAACTTCTCAACCGTATTTAAGCGCACTACAGGCATGTCGGCTGCAGAATATATAAAGCGGAATAAGGAAGAAGCAATGAGACAATAATACTCATTGGACATTATCAGAACCTCATGAGCATGAGGACTGTGATGACATTCCTATATGAATCTCGCTTCTCACAAAGCACCAACATCTGCTCGGTGATATTCTTCAGCTGGCGCACATTTCCGGGCCATTTATACTGCAACATCACCTTCTTGGCTTGTACTCAATGCCATGAACACAAAGAAAAGATTTCAACTCTGTCCGACGATAGCCTCGAAGAGACTGAATTGGGGAAGTTTTGTAAGTAGGGTGAGTTTTGTAAGTTACGTAAGTTGTGCAGGGATCGCGCCAGCTTGTTTTCAAGGTTTTTCTGGCACAGCGGATATTTTCCGTGGATTCATGGTAAGTTTATATGTAAAGGGGAAGGAAAATGGTCATGTCCAGGCTTACGCTCCTAATGGAGCTATGGGTCTGAAGCGGTGGGGTGGCCTTACGAGCAAGCTCGACGGCCTCCCCATCGCTTCAGACCCACACCTTTGGTGGCAAGCCTGTCCATGATTTTCTATTACCATTTATTCATTGGCGAAGTCAGGACTATACGAAATGAAACAACATATCCAATCCACGGAAATATCCATTGAACCTAAATAATACGAAAAAGAGGATGAACCAGAATTTTGATACATCCTCTTTTTTGTATATGGTTAGCGCGGCCTTATTCCGCTCCTAATTCCTTCAGTGCCCTGCGTACGATGTGATTTTCCTCGTTGCTGATGGCGAAATACTCGTTCATGTCCCAGATGTCGCGCGCCACGAGAGCCTTGAACTGGCGTTTCAGTCCGGCGACGGTCTGTTGGCGGTCGGTCTCGTCTTTGGGTTTGATCTTCTGGCGCTCAGCCTCGGCCATGATGCTGTCGATGACGACCTGTGGGGTCTCAAACTTATTGCGGAAGAGGTCGAACGACGGATACAGCTTCTTCAGCTTCTTGCGGTTGTTGTCGATGTAGCGCATGCCTTGCTGAATGAGAATGCCACGGGCGGAGATCTCCCGGTTGCAACGGGTATACTGCGTGGTGTCGAGCGGCACGAACACGTCGGGCATGATGCCGCCGCCACCGTAGACCGTGCGGTGCTTGCGCAGTGTCTGGTATTTCAGGCTGTCGGCAAAGTGGATGCTGTCGGCCGAATAGAACTCTCCGTGCTCAAAGCGCTCGTTGAGGTCGTTGTCGTAGTCCTTCTTGTCGCCCTTCTTATAAGGCTTCTGGATGCAGCGGCCCGAGGGCGTGTAGTAGTGGGCAATGGTGACGCGCATCATAGAACCGTCGGGGAAGTCGATGGAGCGCTGCACGAGACCCTTGCCGAAGGAGCGCCGTCCCACGACTGTGGCGCGGTCCTGATCCTGCAGGGCACCGGTGACAATCTCTGCGGCGGAGGCGCTGAACTCATTGATCAGCACCACCACCTTGCCCTTCAGCAGACGGCCGTTGCCCTTGGCGCGGTATTCCTCGCGCGGAACGGCACGCCCCTGCATATAGACGATGAGGTCGTTGTTCTGCAAAAACTCGTTGGCAATCTGCGCGGCAGCGTTGAGGAATCCGCCTCCGTTGTCCTGAAGGTCGAGGATGAGGTCTTCCATACCTTGCTGCTGCAGCGTGTCGATGGCGGCCTTGAACTCATTGTAGGTGGTGGCGCCAAAGCTGCCGATGCGGACGTAGCCTATCTTCGGACGAATCATGTAGAAAGCGTCGATGGTCTTCAAGGGAATCTTGTCGCGAATGACGTTGAACGTCAGCACGCCTGAGATGCCACGCCGGATGACGCCCAGTTTCACGTGCGTGCCCTTCTTGCCGCGCAGCCGGTGCATGATGTCCTCGCGGCTCATCTTCACTCCGGCGATGGCGGTGTCGTTGACGCTGACGATGCGGTCGCCGGCCAGGATGCCCACCTTCTCCGACGGACCGTTGCTGATGGTCTGGATGACGAGCAGCGTATCGCGGTCCATGTTGAACTGCACGCCGATACCGTCGAACGAGCCTTGCAGCGACTCCATCATCGACTTGGCCTGCTTGGCCGGTGAGTAGGAGGAGTGGGGGTCGAGGCTGTTGAGCATTCCGCGGATGGCGTCCTCCGTGAGGTCGCCCATGTTGACGGAGTCTACATATAGGTTGCTGATGGCATACTCAGCCATCTGCAGCTTGCGCAGCGCGTCCACCTCAGAGCTGTTGAGCGTGATTTGCGCTCCCGAGCTGAGGGTAAACAGCAGGGCTGCAGCTGCGAGAATCATTTTTCTTATCATTGCTTTTTCTTTATTGGGGGACTTCTTCTAGAATTTCTAGAGGCTCTAGAATCTCTAGATAATCTAGAATCTCCAGCCAATCCTCAATCGATGGGGTCGGTGTCTTGGGGCAAATCCTCTTCAATCACCAGATTGTCGATGATGAAGTTCTGGCGCTCCATCGTGTTCTTGCCCATATAGTACTCCAGAAGCTTCTGCACCTGGTCGTTCTTGTGGAGCGTCACCTGTTCCAGACGCATGTCAGGGCCGATAAAATGAACGAATTCGCTCGGTGAAATCTCGCCCAATCCCTTGAATCGCGTGATTTCGGGGTCGGGACCGAGGTCGCTGATGGCCCTGAGACGCTCCTCCTCAGAGTAGCAATAGCGCGTGATGAAGTCGCTCTTCTTCTCGTTCTTGTCCAGCTTGGCGTCGGCATCGGCAATCACCTGCTTGTTCTTTATCTTCGACCGCTTGTTGCGCACGCGGAACAATGGCGTTTGGAGCACGTAGACGTGGCCCTTCTTGATGAGCTCGGGATAGAACTGCAGGAAGAAGGTGATGATGAGCAGACGAATATGCATGCCGTCGACATCGGCATCCGTGGCCACGATGACCTTGTTGTAGCGTAGGTTGTCCAGACCATCGTCGATGTCGAGAGCAGCCTGGAGGTAGTAGAACTCCTTGTTCTCATAGACCACTTTCTTCGACAGTCCGTAGGAGTTGAGCGGTTTTCCGCGCAGCGAGAACACCGCCTGCGTGTTGACGTCGCGGCTCTTGGTGATGCTCCCGCTGGCCGAGTCGCCCTCGGTGATGAAGATGCACGAGTCTTCCTTGCGCTCGTTTTTCGAGTCGCAATAGTGTATGCGGCAGTCGCGCAGCTTGTCGTTGTGCAGGTTGGCCGTCTTGGCGCGCTCGCGGGCCAGCTTCGTCACGCCGGCCATGGCCTTGCGCTCACGCTCGCTGCTCTTGATTTTGTTCTCCAGTATCTCGGCCACGTCGCTGTGGATGTGGAGGTAGTTGTCGACGTTCTGCTTCACGAAGTCGCCCACAAACTTGTTGATGCTCTCGCCGTTGGGCGACATCTGCGTGCTGCCGAGCTTGATTTTGGTCTGCGACTCAAACACCGGCTCCTCCACGTTGATGGCTATTGCGGCCACGATACCGTTGCGGATGTCGGTGTATTCGTAGTTTTTGTTGAAAAATTCCTTGATGGTGCGGGCGATATGCTCCTTGAATGCGCTCTGGTGCGTACCGCCCTGCGTGGTGTGCTGACCGTTGACGAAGCTGTGATACTCCTCGCCATACTGGTTGGTATGTGTGAAGGCAATCTCGATATCCTCGCCCACGATGTGGATGATGGGGTAGAGTTCAGGCACGGTCATGTTGTCCTTCAGCAGGTCCTCCAGTCCGTTGCGGCTCTTGATGCGCCGTCCGTTGTACATGATGGTGAGCCCCGAGTTCAGATAGGTGTAGTTGCGAAGCATCGTCTCCACAAACTCCTCGTGGAACTCGTAGTTCTTGAACAGCGTGTCGTCGGGACGGAAGTAGATGTAGGTTCCGTTCTCGTCCTGCGAGTCGCTGGTCTCGTCGCTGATGAGCTTGCCTTTCTCGAAGACGAGGGCTCTCACTTTTCCCTCGCGGTAGCTCTTCACCTCGAAGCGGGCACTGAGGGCGTTGACGGCCTTCACGCCCACGCCGTTGAGTCCTACGCTCTTCTTGAAGGCCTTGGAGTCGTATTTTCCGCCCGTGTTGAGCACGCTCACGGCCTCCACGAGCTTTCCCTGCGGGATTCCGCGGCCGTAGTCGCGCACGCTCACGGCCTTGTTGTCTTCAATGTCTATCTCAATCCGGTCGCCGGCGTGCATCTTGAACTCATCGATACTGTTGTCGATGACCTCCTTGAGCAGCACGTAGATTCCGTCTTCGGGCAGCGAGCCGTCGCCGAGTCGGCCGATATACATGCCAGGTCGGGTGCGCACGTGCTCCATGTCGGAGAGGTGGCGGATGTTGTCGTCGGTATAGGCAGGCGTCAGTTCCTGCTGATTGTCAATGTTAGGAGTGTCGTTGGGCATTATTAATAGCTGATGATTTTTTTATAGCAGCGCCGGCGTTTGTGGTTGATGGGGTTGAGCGGCCCCCACTGGCTCTGCACATGCTCGTTGTTTTCCATTTCCACCTGACTCTCTCCCCACTTGAAGCCGTAGTCGATATAGCGTGGAATCAAGTCGGCGAAGAGCAGGGCGTTGGCACCTTTGGCGCGGTATTCGGGCAGGAATCCGATGAGCAGCAGGTCTACGCCGTCGGTCTTGTGCCACTTGATGGCGCGCAGCAGGTGCCACCATCCGAAGGGCAGCAGCCGTCCGCGGTGGCATTTCTTCAGGGCGTGGCTCAGCGAGGGGATGGTGATGCCCATACCCACGGGCTCGTCGTTCTTGTTGCCGTCCACGATCACCGTCACCAAGTTGAGGTCGGCCATGGGGAAATACATGTCCACGTATTGGTCGATTTGTTTGTCGGTGAGCGACACGAAGCCGTAGAGGTCGCCGTAGGTGCGGTTGATGATGTCGAAAAGTTTCTTGCCGTAGTTCTCCTTGAGCACCTCGCGGCGCGTGAGTTTCTTCACGTGCAGGTTGTAGCGGCTCTCCACGAGCTCGGCGATACGCGTGTATTTCTCAGGCACTTTGTCGGGCACGTTCATGTAGTACTCCACGTAGTCGTTGTCCTTTTCCCATCCGCCCATCTGCTCGATGTGCTGGGGATAGTAAGGATAATTGTAGATGGTGGCCATGGTGCCGAGTTTGTCGAATCCCCATGTGAGCATACCTTCCGGGTCCATGTCGGTGAATCCCAACGGTCCCACCACCTCTTTCATGCCATGCTGTCGGCCGAAATCCTCAACGGCCTTGAGCAGTGCAGCGCTCACCTCGATGTCGTCGATGAAGTCGATCCATCCGAATCTGACCGACTGTCGTCCCCATTTCTGGTTGGCCCGCTTATTGATGATGGCTGCCACGCGGCCGGCAAGTTTTCCGTCTTTGTAGGCGAGGTAATATTCTGCGTCGCAAAAGTCGAAGGCCGCGTTCTTCTCCGGTGAAAGCGTGTTCATGTCGTCGCTGAAGAGCGTTGGCACGTCGTAGGGACAATCCTGGTATAAATCGTAATGAAAGTCTACGAACGCTTTTAAATCTTTCCGGGAAGATACTTTTTTAATCTCTATAGAGGACATAATTTCTGTTTGTATACAATTGGCTTGCAAAATTACGCAAATTCAACAATATCTCAAAATAAAAAGCCCAATAACAACACTTTTTATTATTTGCAGCTTCCGTTTCGACTGGATTGCGTGGGAGGGGAATCCCTTCGAGGTTGCCGACGGAAGACTGGAGCGGGGCGGGGTGCCGGCCTTTGGACAGGAAGACTGGCTGCGGAAGATGGACGGTGAGCTTGGCAATGATGGGCAGGGAGGCAGCGGAAAATGGGCAAACAGCCATAGACTGTAGACTGACGAACAGGACGACACGAGGCACACGGTTAGGGGAGGCTTTGAGGGCGTGTCTTTTTTCCTCTTTTCTTGGCAGGCTCAGTTTTTTTGCTTATCTTTGTAGCGATAAGCAGGAGGCACGGCGTCCCGCCGTGTAAGAACGTGCGGCAAGGACGTAGCGCAAGAATGTGCGGCGAGGACGCCGCACCTCCTACTATCAATTACAATCCATCACTGCTTGCCTATGACAACCCATTTTCTACCTCACCCCGCCCCTGCGCCATCTTCAAGAGGCTGGGCGACCCCCCGCCTTGTCGCCCTTACGCTCTGCCTGCTCCTTATCACATGGCCCGCGGGAGCCGATACCTACTCCGACGCCATGAGGCTGAAAGCCCAAGCCGAACAGGAACAGGCCAACGGACGCTTGGACGTGGCCTTGAAGAAATTCATCGGCGCGGAGCAGCTCTTCGCCCAATGCAAGGGAGCGGAGACCGAGCAGTCGCTCTGCCTCTACTACATGTGCATCAGCTACTTCAACCAGCGCGACCTCAACTACATGAAGAAGCCCATGGAGCGGCTGGCCCAGCTGGCCCAGCGATGGCCCGCGAACAAGTTTATACAATACGACTACCTCTCGGTGTTGGCGGCCTACGAGTCGTGCGTCTACGAGGAGAAACCCTCCAAGGAACTGCGCAAGCAGTTTATGGCCCACTTCAAGCAGGCCGTGGGCTGGCAGACGAAGATGAGCGTGGGCGAATGGAAAAGAAGACAAATCAACCCCATGTTCAACCTGATGAACATCGCCACGCTCTACGACCTGAGATACGACCCGCCGATGGTGGACTCCATGCAGGCCTACATCAACAAGGCGCTGGAAGTGGACGGACTGCCTTGGGGTGACAAGGACGACCACATAGAGGGACGCATATCGGCCTACGATCTGCAGGCATGGGTGCTGCTCTACCAAAAACGCTACCACGAGGCGGAGGCCAAGGAGCAAGAGGTGATGGACATGATAGAGGGTGTGGAAAAGGAGCGGGGCAATGCCGTGCTCACCGAGAAAGGCGAGGCCTACGCCTTCTTCGTGGAACTCTACAAGGCCATGGGCAAGCCCGAGAAGGCCATGGAATACTTGGAGCTGAAGAATGAGAACGACCGCAAGCGCTTCGACATAGAGAAGAACACCGCCATACGCAACATCGAGGCGCAATATGAGTCGAAGCGGAAGGACGAGCGCATCGCCGCCCTGCACCAATGGAACATCGGACTCACGGTGGTGGTGGTCCTCCTCATCCTCCTGCTTGCCGGCATCACCACCACACTTATCTACCGCCGAAGGCTGCGGGAGCAGAAGCTCTACGAGGAGGCCCTCGCCGCCGAATTGGAAAACAGTGCGCGCCACTCCTCGCTCCGCCTCCTCGCCGACCAGCTTGGCATCAGAGGGATAGACATCGACGAGGCCCACAGGCTCTTGGCCCAGGCCACGAAGCCGCTGACGGTGGTGGACCAGAAGTATATCCTCTGCTTCCTCAATGGAGAGGACGTGAGGCACATCGCCCGCCGCTTCAACGTGGAACCCGCATCGGTATACACCGTGAGGTACAGAATCAAGAAGAAGTTTCCTAACAGCACAAAACTCCCACTTTAAAGGTCGGTTCTATAACACAGACTGGCACGGACTGAATGAAAGTCTGTGAAAGGCCGTGCTTGTCCGTGGCCTTTATTCTTTTGCCACGGACGCTCACAGACTGGCACGGACTGAATGAAAGTCTGTGAAAGGCCGTGCTTGTCCGTGGCCTTTATTCTTTTGCCACGGATGCTCACAGACTGGCACGGACTGCCCAACGGGCATAACTTCGATCTGTAAACGCTTCAGAGAAGCGAATATCCGACCCACGGAAAATATCCAAAACCCCCGAATTCATCGAATACCCATTCGCAATTAGAGAGTAATTCGTTGAAGAACTATATTTTTTGATGAAAGCAGACATTCGCTGGAACAGTTAGGTTCGTGGAAGATACAAGACACGAATCTTCACGAATGAGGAGGGAATATTCGTGTAGAAAACCACAAAAAAGCCGCCTTGCATGCCGAAATCTATATTTGTCTATAGGAGCGAGAAGCATTTTCGGCTAATTTTGCACCGTACAACCACAAAAACCTATGATTATGAAAACAAAACGATTATTATGTTTTTGCCTGGCTCTAATGGCTGTCGGCACAGTGGAGATGCAGGCGCAAGGACTGGGCGGACTGCTGAAGAAAGTGAAGAAAGGCGTGGAGGCTATCGCCGGCCAACCGCAACCTGTAGCCCAACAGTCCACAGCGAAGAAGGCGCGAGGCTCGGAGACTCCCGTAGAGGGCGGAGGCACCATCACCAACCCCATTCCCGAGACTGCCGACCTGCAGCTCGTGGGCGCCTACGGCAAGAGCACGTCGGTCAACTACGGTGAGGTGAGGCTCGTGTTCAAGGTGAAGATGATCGCCAACCTCCAGCAGTTGAGCTTCGGCTGCAACACAACGTTTCCCGCCCTCATGGTGGACCAGGACGGCAACACCTACCACACGCGGGAGTCGGCTGGATGGTATTCCAACGATGTGACGGAGGGCGTGTGGATGAAGATGCCGCTGAAGGAGACGGCAACCTTTGTCGACGTGAAGAAGACGGCCACAACCATACAGCAACTCCAGTATGGCGTGTCGGCAAGCTACGAGAACAGGGGACTCATCATCCTGAAGGACGTACCCATACAGTGGGACGTGGAGCCATAGAGAAAACAGAAGATTACTAACCTAAAAATTCCAATTACAATGAAAAAGAATCTATTACGGAACGTACTGGCCGCCATCGTAGTGGCCACGGCAGCAACGCTCGCTTCATGCGGCGACAAGAACCCCGCGTCGCAGGTGGACGCCATCGTAGGCGAGGCAGAGAAGAACGTGGCGGAGGAAGAGTCGCCCTGCTTGGGCAGCATCCCATCCCTGCAGATGCAGTACTCAGAGGCCCAAAAGCTGTTGGACGAGAAGATGAAGCAGCGCGCAGAGGAAGCGGAGCAGAAGTTCAAGGACGGCGGAAGCATGGAGGATGTGTTCCGCGAGGTCAAAAAGATCAAAGACGAGAAGAAGGCCCTGCAGCATGAGCTGGAGCGCATCTACACCGAGCGCATCATGGCCGAGGCCAAGAAGTTGGAAGGCAAGAGCGTGGAGTGCGAGGTAGACGGCAGGCGGTTCAGCAAGGCAGTGGTCAAACTTGTCTGCTCCAAGGACAGCAGCACCACATCGCCGCTGATCGTCGAGGCGGAGCTCACACTGAAAGCGCCCTACAGAGGCCTCGTGGGCTATTGCAGCTGGCAATACCGCGATGCCAACGGCCATGAGCTTTCTTCCGGAGCCTCGCCCGTGGACGATAGTGGGAAATACAAGGCCGGCGACACGATCCGGCAGTCGTTCCCCCTCGCCGTGACCCAAGAGAAGGCCAAGTCGTTAGCCAAAATCTATTTCACGGAATGACAACAATGGGTGGTGCGGCGTGGGCTCCGCACCATCTATTATAGGCTGGTTCCATAAATTAGGTCGAGTCGTATTGGGCTTACGCCCACCTTTTCTCGCCATGGCAGAGCTCAAGCGAGCTTGGCTCTGCTCATTTGGCTTATCGAAAAGGTTGTGCTTAGTGCCCACCTTTGACATTCGCTGAACAGTTCCACCAAGATGGAGTTTCCAAAATCACTGTGGCATTCGCCACAATGTCTTGCGGCATTTGCCACGGAACATGGAATGCCAGGAATCATTGCCTTGCCATCTCCAGATGATAAAGAAAATCATGTACAGGCTTACGCTCCATGAGGAGCTCTGAGTCTCGGCCAGCGGGATAGCCTTACGAGCAAGCTCGACGGCTATCCCGCTGGTTGAGACTCACCCCTTTCGGGGTCAAAGCCTGTACATGAGGAAAATTGCCAAGGCATAAAATTGCGCATAGCGCATAAAATAAAGCGGCTGAATAGTCGTTTGCAAGTAAAACGTAAAAGTAGAACGCGGCACATCGTTTCCAATAGCCATTCTGGTGAACTTCGGTACATGGCCCAAAGCACAGATAGAGCGTTATTATTACCACGACGATATCATCAGGGCTTTCTAAAATAATTGTGAGCAGATTTAGGGAGTGCTGAATATTTTATGCGCTCTGCGCAATTTTACGCGATAGCGATTTTCGTCACGGGCAGACTTTGTCCCCCGTAAGGGGTGGTGCTGAGGTGATGGGGGCAGCCGACGAGCTTGCTCGTAAGGCTGTCCCCATCACCTCAGCACCATAGCTCCATGGGGAGCTAAAGTCTGTACGTGACTATTTTCCAAAAATTTATTCTCGATTCAGGGTGACGCATTGACGAAGTCAGGGGCATTTGCCACGGAACATGGAATGCCAGGAATCACTGTAGTTTAACGCTTTTGGTTGACTACTTTAAGCCTTATTTTTAATGTTGGTTGACCCGGTTAAACATTACTTTTATATTTGGTTGATACATGTAACAAAAACGGTTCAATGGATATTTTCCGTGGATTGGATATGTTGTTTCATTTCGTATAGTCCTGACTTCGCCAATGAGTAAATGGTAATGGAAAATCATGGACAGGCTTACGCTCCATAGTAGCTCTGAGGCTCAACCTATGGGGTAAAGCCTGTCCATGACGAAAATTGCCTTGGCATAAAATTGCGCCAAAGGCGCATAAGATCAGCGCATCCTTGCATCTGCCCAAAAGTGGGGAATGCCTTGACTTGAAGCTTTCTGCCGTAGAATTTTATGCGCTGGGGCGCAATTTTACGCGATAGCGATTTTCGTCACGTGCAGGCTTGCCTCCAAAGGTGTGGTTCTGAAGTGACGGGGTAGCCGTCGAGCTTGCTCGTAAGGCTATTCCGTCACTTCAGAACCATAGCTCCGGTAGGAGCGTAAGCCTGGACGTGACCATTTTCCTTCCTCTTTACATATAAACTTACCATGATTCCACGGAAAATATCCGCTGGGCCAGAATTGTAAGTTATCATATAGGCTGATTAATATCTAAAGAAACATTGACATATACATTGGTAGCAATATCAGGTCCTGCTCTTTGCGAATGTCTTTTGAGTGAAGGATGTATCGTTGCAGGATGCGAGCCGAGTACTTTTTCTGGAATTCATCTATGGAAACATGAAGATTAGATGTCGATGACTTGACTTCTATCGGACAGATTTTAGCTTTACGAGACAACAGAAAGTCTATCTCATAGTTGTGTTTGCCCGATGGTGTCGGCCACGTGTGGTAATATAGCTTATTTCCTGTTGCTGTCAGTATCTGCGACACCACGTTCTCATAGACGTAGCCCACATCAGCTTTCAGTTTGTCACTCAACAATTTTTGGTAAATGACATTCTCTGTAAATTTATCGTCCCAGAAAGCGAGAGTGACAAACAGCCCTGTATCTCCGCAAAATAATTTGAACTGGTCGCGGTTGATGTGTGATGCCAGTCCTGCACTTGGGTCGTTAGCATGATAAGCTATATTGACGGTCATGGAATCTTTGAGGATATTTATCTGACCTCTCAAACGATCCAGTTTTCCTCCCTCAATCACGCTACTCATCTGATAGCGAGATGCGTTGCTGCTTAGTTGAGCAGGAATGGCGTGAAACAAATCTGAGGTTTGACCTGATGGGTCCAAGTCGTAGAAATCCTCATCGTAGAGGTCAAGAATGCTACGCTTGCGTTGGTCAACAATGCTCATGTCGTTCGTGTCAAGGTAGTCATTGACTGCCTGGGGCATGCCTCCAACCAAAACATACAGACGGAAATCGCGCATCATACGACGATTCGTGTCATCACTCAGCGGACTCAGACTGTTGAACATTGTGCGCAACAGGGGAATAGTTTGTTCATCTCCCAATGCCCAACGAAACTCCTCATAGTCCATAGGATACATATCAAGGCGTGTTTCCTCACTGGGAATGAGAATGTTTTTCTGTCGCTCGGAGTTGCCTGCAGACTTCCTTTTACGCTTGATGCTCAACAGAGAGCCTGTCTCGATATAATCGTAGCGTCCGTCGGCGACAAGCGTTTTTATGGCTTGCCGAGCTAATGGCTGCTTTTGTATTTCATCAAAGATGATGACAGACTTGCGTGGTTTCAGGCTTTTTCGATAGTTAAGTTGCAGCTGGGTAAAGATGTAGTCTAAATTGGAGACATCTTCAAACAAACGGTGTATTGCTGGTGCTGCCTTTGAGAAATCAACCAGTATGTAGCTCTCGTATTCATGACGAGCAAACTCCTCGGCAACAGTGGATTTGCCGACACGCCTTGCACCTCTGATAAGAAGTGCGGTTGTTCCGTGCTGATTTTGTTTCCAACTCAGCATTTGCTCATAAATCTTGCGCCTAAATATTCTTTCTGCCATCTTTTTTGTTTTATTCGGTGCAAAGATAGCTATAAAATCCCAATTACCAAATAAAAAATGCCGAAAATCTCAAAGGTTAACTGGTAAAATATGCCGAAAATCTCAAAGGAGCAAATCCTGAATATGCCGAAAATCTCAACACATGCTAATCAACCTAATATCCGCACCACAATAGTCTCTAATATCTTATAACGTCCTGAGCAACAAAAAGTTGTTCAGGATTTGGCCATGTCAAAAAATTACTTAACTTAGTGGTGCAAAAACAAATTAGCAATTCATTAACCCACATTGCAGATATATCTCATGTAACTGATTGATTCTCAGTATTGGTATTTCTCCTTGAGATACCTTACTGTCTTGAGCTCCGAGTATGGATAAATGGAACGGGCTACGATCTGCATCATGGCAAGTGTCACCTGATCGCGGCTCCAACCATTTCTTTGCCTTGGTGATGAACATGTCGCAAAGATAATACCAAATCCCGAGAATCCCAACTCCTTGGGTGTACCACATTGAGAGGTTGAAACAAAACAGCACCGGATATTAGAGATTTTTATAGTTTTGATGGCATTGTGGGGTTCAAAACACCCTTTTTAAATAGATAGATAACCCTTTTAACTAATCAATGCCATCATCCGCTGCAATGTAGGTTAGGTTGGGGGTGGGTCTTTAGGTTAGGGTTATCAGTGATGAACTGGACTCTGCGCCTCTAAGATGCACGAGGCACGCAGTGCGCATACGAGTTTATAAAGTAAAAAGGCTGACGGCATCCCCCATATGGCGTCCCGCCGTCTTCCACATGGCATCCCTTGGGCTTGCATGTGAGAGCCCGTGGGATGCCATGTGGAAGACGGCATAAAGAGCCTGTTCTTGGAGCATGAATAGCCCGTATTGACAGCGCGAACAGCCCGTTCTACAGCATGTGGGTGCCGGCGCCCAAAAGGTAACGAGTATTGTCTTTCCCCGAGCGTATTTCTTGTATGGACAATGTTAGATGATGTACGTTGAAAAGATAACGAACATCGTCGTACATTTATCGAGCATATATAATTAAATGATTCAAGTTCCGCAAGTTCCTAACTTGGTTCAATGGATATTTTCCGTGGATTGAATATGTTGTTTCATTTCTGTTTTTTCGTTCTCTTCATCCCTCTCACCGCTTCAGATTCTAATGGATTGTCGGGCCAATCGTGCTTGGGATAGCGGCGCCGCAAGTCTTTTCTCACCTCAAAGTAAGTAGTCTGCCAGAAACTGCGCAGGTCGCTGGTGAGCTGCACGGGTTTGAATCCGGGACTGAGCAGCTCCATCAACACGGCCACTTTGCCGTCGTCTACGCGTGGTGTGTCTTCTAATCCGAAACACTCTTGCAGTCGGACGCTCAGCACCGGCACTTCTGAGCCCTGCCGGTAGTCGAGCCGGATCATGCTGCCCGACGGCACGCGAACGCGTTCCGGTGCCAGACGGTCCACGGCGCACTGTTGGTCGTAGGAGAGCTGACTCCAGAGGATCATCCTCAGGTCGGTCTTACGCAGTTCGCCGACGGTTGTCATCACCTTTCCGTCTCGCTCTAAGAAGAATGGCAGCCATTCTTGCGCTGTCCCCAGCATCCTTGTGGTTGAGAGGTCGGGCAAATTGAGTTCGGGGTGCCATTTCGCGGCCAGTTCCACCCGGCGTTGGAGCGTCCCGACGTCCTCAGTCCAGTTGAGAAGCCCCGTCCCCTCCTTGGCCACGGCCCCACAGACGATCCGTTTCAGCTGGTCGTTTCCGATGTCGTCCATCGGTTTGCTCTCCACGACGAGCTGGCCGATGCGCCGTTCCCGCCGGGCCACGATGCCACCCTGATGGGTGATCCATGTGACGTTGTCGTGCCATGAGGTGAGAGGTATGAGGCTCTTAGGGTCTACGGGTGCCGCCATAAACGCGCGGCCCGCCGAGCGGCCGTTGGCGTGGAGCAGAGCCACGACAAGCCAGGAATAGGCCGATTGTGGGTCGGCAGCGTCGAGCGTCACGGTGCCCCCACCGGCCAGGCTGTACGCTCCGTTGTGTCCGGTCTTCATCGCTATGCGTTCAGGATAGCCCGCCGCCAAGAGCTCCCCCGCGTCCTTGCCGGCGATGTAGGCGTTGTCGGTCGTCACCCCCGCCATCCTCGCGTACTCACCCGCCACTCTTGCGATACGGCTCCACGGCCCGTAACGTTTCTGCCGGCGTGCGTCGCGCAAGGCGTTGACACGGGCGGCGAGGTCGGTGTGGATCCGGTTGTCGTCCATCACGTCCTTCTCCTCCAATATGGCGGCGATGTCGCAGGCCAAAGCCCTGCGCTCACTGCTCCCGGCCTGCAGCATCATCCTCGCGATGCGTGGGTGGCAGGGCAGTGCGGCCATCCGCCTTCCGGTATTCGTGATTCGTCCGTCGGAATCTATGGCTTTGAGTGCCCTCAACTGGTTGTAGGCCTGCTTTACGTTGGCCTCGGGCGGAGGAGTCAGCCACGGCATGGAGCGTACGTCGGTCTCGCCGAAATCCGCGGCTTCCAGCACCATTGGCGTGAGGTCGGCCTCGCAGATTTCGGGGCTTCGCTGTTCCTCCATGCGATGGTCGGTGGCCAAGGTCCACAGCCGGTAGCACACGCCTGGTGACACGCGGCCGGCTCTTCCGGCCCGCTGGCGGGCCATATCCTTGCTGATGCGCACTGTTTCCAAATGGCTCAGCCCGTTGGAGGGGTCGTAGACCAACCGGCGGCAATAGCCGCCGTCGACGACAATCTTCACGCCTTCAATCGTCAGGGAGGTTTCGGCAATCGATGTGGCCAACACCACCTTGCGCTGGCCTTCAGCCGAAGGGGCTATGGCCTTGCGCTGGCTGTTGAGTTCGAGGTTGCCATAGAGCGGGCAGACGGCGGTCGGGGCGAGACTGTCGCCCAACAGACCGGCGCAGCGCATGATGTCGGCCTGTCCCGGCAGAAAAGCAAGGATGTCGCCTTCCTGCTCCCGGTGGGCCTTGCAGATGGCGGCGGCCACGTCCTCGGCGACGTGCTGCGCTTCGGTGTCTTCGTCGGCCAAGACTGTTTCCACGTGAAACATCCGTCCCTCGCACGAGATGCAGTGGGCATTGAGTGCTTTGCAAATCGGCGTAGCGTTGATCGTGGCCGACATGACCACTAAGTTGAGGTCGGGGCGCAGCACGCTCCGTATCTCCCTGGCCAGACAGAAGGCCGTGTCCGACTGGATGCTGCGCTCGTGAAACTCGTCGAAGATGATGCAGCCCACGCCGTCCAATGTTCCGTCGTCGGCCATGCGGCGGGTGAGGATGCCCTCGGTGACCACCTCTATGCGGGTCTGTGGCGATGTCTTCCGTTCAAACCGAATCTGGTATCCCACCGTCTTCCCCACCTTTTGTCCCAGCATCTGCGCCATGCGTGTGGCCACCTGTCGTGCGGCCAGCCGCCGTGGCTCGAGCATGATGATGCGGCCTTCGGGCAGTGCGCTGAGGATGGTAAGCGGGAGTAGGGTAGACTTGCCCGCGCCGGGCGGAGCCACGACCACAGCCGCGTGTCGCTCGGCCAGTTCGCTGTTCAGCTTGTCGGCAATTGTGCTGCAAGGGAGGTTGCCGGCTGCGGCTAGGGCCAGGCCTGCGGGATGCGTATTCTTAGTAGTATTATACATTATGATATTGCGTGTTTGAAAGTTTGCTTGGACACTGTTATTGCAACGGACAAAAAGTGATGTTTATTGCTTCTGAACTGTGCCTGTAATTCTTTTATGAAGTATTGCGAATTTATTATGCACTGACCAATCAGCTCTGCAACAAATATAAATTACGTACAAAAAGGGGCGCCCACCTCTTGGTGAGTGCCCCTTGAATACCTTTATATGTTATAAAATTGTTATTTCACGATAACCTTTACAACCTTTCCATTGGCAAATTTGAGGATGTTCAGGCCGGGCTGAGCTCCTGCAATGCGCTGTCCAGCTTCGTTGTAGCGGGCAACGATGGTTTCGTTGGAAGCCTCTGCTGATGTGTAAACGTTGTTGATCCCTGTTGCTGACTGAATCAGAGAAACGCCAATTGAGTTTTCTATCTGATTGTCTAATACTTCATTAGTATTGTGCTTGTTTACAAATGCAACGAACTTAATATCTTTCTTCTTCCAGCTGCTATTGATATCGATGGTGTAAGTCTTTGTGAACGTGTTGTCGTCATTCCATTCAATGGCGTCGCCCCAGGTACTGTTATAGTAGCGGATGACATGCATGTGATAGAAAGTGCCACTTGCACCACTCTGGCTTTTAGCCTTAACACTGTCCTCTGTCATGTAGACAGTAAGAAGACCGCTATCCTTATCAAATGAATTGTTGCAAGTTCCCGAAACTGTCAAAGTTACCTGCGTTGTATCAGCGTTAGGTTCTGCATTGATTGTCAGACCCAAATTGGAGTACTCTGCAAGTTGAGCATTAATGTAGCCCGTAATCTCATTTGCGCTCGAAGGAATGGTGACATTATCCATATTTCCTGATACATAATAAGACTCGAAGATGGGCTGGCGGTTGAACATCATTGCCGGTGCATATGTAGTTCCTCCGTCGTTAAACAAATAAGTAAGAGGTTCGTCACAATCCTGAGTCAGCCAATCCGTATAATAGGCTGAGTGATGGCAAACAGCATAAGTTCTTGTCAAATCTGCAGTCTCAAGAGCTGTGTGCAAGAAACCAGCCACACGTGGGCAATTGGGGCAACGTTCTGTTGTGAATTCTTCAATTACAACATTTCTGTTGAAAGCAGTGGTGGATACTCCAATTGAACCTGTAGCTGTTACGTCGGCGGAAGCATTATCCTCACCATTCACTTTGGTTATCTTTACCGTCAGATTCTTGACAGCATCGACATCACCAGCAGGAACTGTGAAGACTAAATTTCCATATGCGCCGGGTGCAACGCCTGGATTAATATCAGCATGAGCAGGATCGGCTTCTACACCATCAACAGTATACACATAGTCCACATTCGTAATCTCGCTTGATCCCATGTTGAAGAAAGGAACTGAAACTTTTACATCCTGACCGGCAACAGCAGCAATCTTGTCGAAATTGCTTGGGATAGCATTATACGCAGCAAAATCACCCTCGACAATCATCTGAATAGCTGGAGAGCCATTGCTGCTGCCAAAATTATACCAACCTAGACCTTCACCACCCTTAGAAGTAGCAATGTCGCAATAAATATAAATTTGGCCATTTACATTTGAGTTTATTGCAAGAGGATATGTTTTGCTTCCCTGAGTAACCTTATAGGCCACCAGCAGACGCTGGTCTGCAGTAATGTTGAATTGCATGTCGGCCGGCAGTTCTACCGTATTCCATACGTAAGAAGTATTTGTGGATCTGCTTGTTATGGTTGTATCCTTTGAAACGAGAGAGTTGATGTTGCCTTCGTCGTCTACAGTGAAAATCTCCACACCTTTAGCTGTGGAGTTTGCACCCATGGAAAAACGGATAGCTTTCACTTTGGCCCCCACATAAGGTGTAAGAGCCGTTGACTCGAGGAAGATTGCCGGTTCGATGTCTTTGGTTGTGTAGTTGCCAATGCCCAGTGAGTTGTCAACATCATCAGTTGAATAGTAACCAACAAGACGCTCATTGTCGGCTAAGTCGGCCTTGCGGGGAGCTTTGAGAATGTTTGCTTGTGAAGGAGCCACGGCACTAGAACGCTCGGCTTTTATAGTTGGAGCCTTAAAAACCGAAGGACTCTGTGCATTGGCGGCCAACGTCAATACGAAGGCGGCCAATAAAAGTAGAGATTTCTTCATACGAAATAGATAATGTTTAGTTAATACCTTGCAAAGATAAAACTTTTATTTGAATAAAAAAATAAATCGGTCTTTTTTTTTATCTTATTGATTGATATCATTTTTTCTCATACAGACGACTTGTCGATTTTTGTTTGGTTTATTCTAACTATTAGGAATTGAGGGATTCTTACAGATACTTTAATTTAAGTAAGTTAAATCAGAGTTTTTTGTTGAGCGATAAACTTTATAGAAAAAGTTTGAGTATTCATTTTTGTTGAATACCAGTATTGTTAATAAACAATAAATAATTGTTAGTAAAAGCTATTTTATCAATTGCTTTTTGTATATTTGTTGCGCTAACAACTAAATACTTAAAACTATGAAACAGCTTTTATTAATTTTTTTGGCACTCTTGCTTACTTCAACATCAAAAGGTCAATTGACCGTTTTTGAAAACGGAAGTGTAAACGTAGGGAGCAATGCTAAATCTTCCCTTGCTATCTTTTCTGTAGGTAATCCCGATTCTTGTTTAACCAAGTATGACCGAGTCAACTTCTCTTCAATCAATCGAGTTTTGCCAAATTGTAAGAATATAGCTATAGATGGTCAAGCTTTATCAGCTTATTCGATTGGGAATGGACTATCAATAGGTGTACGTGGTATCGCGGGCAATTGTAATTCAGGCTATAACTATGGCGTATTTGGAACTTTGTATGGAACCAATAAAGGAGCAAGTATCTATGGCGGTGTTGGTTCTTTTGCTACCCCTTACATTGATGGAAGATATGCTGGCTATTTCAATGGAGACGTTATAGTTACTGGTGGTCTTCAAGCAAAACTTTCCAATATTTTTGATACAAAAGACGTTGGATTGTACGATATGGAAATATCAGATGCTTTAGGTAAAATAAATTTGCTCATCCCTAGATTGAATGTTTATAATATTCCTGTTGTGTCAGGTATGGATGAGCCGACTTTAGGCTCCAATAATGGTGGTATTAACAATCAGACAATAGAATCAGCTGGCGATAATTTTATGCAAACTATTAAAAAATATGCTTATGGCTTTAATATCAACGAAGTTGAAAGAGATTTTCCACTAATTGTATATACTGACGATAATGGAAATAAAAAAATTGATTACACACAAATCATTCCAGTTCTTGTTAAATCAATAAAAGAATTATCCGAAGAGGTGCAAATGCTGAAAGAACAGATAAATGAAAGCAATGTTAGTCAAGTTGCACAGGGATCCTCAAAAGTAGCTGCTAATATTGAAAATAATGAGATTCTCAAAGATTGTAAACTTTTTCAGAACAGCCCTAACCCCTTCAAAGGGAACACGACTATAAAGTTTGAATTATCAAACAATGCTGTGAATGCATCCATTAATATTTATAACAACACGGGTAAATTAATCAAGGTTATTCCTGTTAATAACAATATGACGGAGGTCAGTTTTCAAAATGTTGGCCTTTCCAATGGCATCTATTACTACACGCTCATCGTAAATGGCTTATCTATTGACACAAAACGAATGATCATAGCAGAATAGGAGGGATGACTATGAAATATTTTTATATCTTAGGAATCTTATTGCTGCTATCAATTACCCTTTCTGTAAGTGCTCAAAGCCAAAAGGCCTTTACATTGCAGTCAAAAGAGAATGTGAATGACATTTCAATTGAAAAGAGTATCAATAATGATACAGTAATTAGCTGTCAAGGCTACCAGCAACCTATATTCGGACTTTCCATAGATATGGATATAGCTAAGAAAAAGGAAAATTTCTTAGTAAGAATTTTGCTGGAAGATACCAATGGACATTTATATCTTGTAGTTGAAAGCTATAAGGAGATTTCGCAAGACGGCATGCTCGGACTTCAAAATTATTGCGAGGAGACTTCTGTCTTACAAGGTGTTATTCCTAGAAAATTACATGTTTATGTGAAAAATGCCACAATTGGTTTAAAGAAAATTCACATATCCACTTCTATGGGACAAAAAACAATAGCCTATAATGTTCTTTCTGATAGTTTGAATTTTCTTCGTGCAAAATCGAAAGCCGAGAAAATCAACGCATATAATCGTACTCACGGTAAATTATGGTTTGCGGGAGTAACTCCTTTGTGCTTAAAAAGCACTGCTGAAAAATTCCGAATTTTGGGGTGTACTTCATCAGCCTATACACAAGGCATAGAATATTACGATGGGGGAATTTTTGAATTGGAAGAAGATGATAATAAAACTTCTATGGCAACTCATAATTCTTCTACAAATTCCGCTGGCAAATATCTATTACAGTTTGATTGGAGAAATAGACACGGAAAAAATTGGATAACGCCTGTAAAAGATCAAGGTAATTCAGGCTATTGTACAGCTTTCGCCACAGTGAGTAGCATGGAGGCATTGGCTAATCTTTATTATAATAAAAATATGGATTTAGATTTGTCAGAACAAGAAATTGCAAGTTGTTCAGGTGCTGGTAATCCATACTTTAGTGGCATTTCTTATTTATCATCCATTAATTATGCTATTAATCATGGGGTTTGTGATGAGAATGCTTATCCATTTGTGGATAGCCCCGATGAATCCAAAATATGCAGAAGCGATGATATTCAACCAAATTATTCAATGAAAATAAGCGATTATAAAAAAGTTACGGTTGATGAAGATAGTGTCAAGAAATACTTAATGGCTTATGGCCCTTTGGTTTCGGGTTTTAAAACATTTCTTGATAATAAAATTCAAATAAATCATGCTACTACCATTGTTGGATATAAGGTCATAGAGGTTGGGGACACAATTCGCCGTATCCTGAAATTTAGGGATGATCCAAATGCGTTGAATTATGGTCTTGATACCGCTATTGTAATTGAAAAAGACAATCCTTTAATTGGTAGAACATATTTTGTATTTAAAGATAATTACGTTGGGAAAACAGACGGAAATACCGAATATAAAAATTTGCTCTTTGACAATTTGAAAAGGTGTATGAATACTCCTTATGCCTTATTAGGTCCTATACAAATATCTAATATTACAGAAGATGATAGAATTTGTGAAGATGCTGATGGAGATGGCTACTACAACTGGGGATTAGGTCCTAAACCAGCTAACGCTTCAACTAATATCCCAGACGAGGAAGATGGAGACGATTCCAATTCTTTACTAGGTCCAATGGATGAATGGGGGAATTGCATGGATCTAAATCCAAATAACCGAGCAATGCAGATAATTTCTGTAGATAAGAAAATCACAAATAATTGTGATGTTTATAATCACATTGCAATAACTAATCATGCAACCGTAGAAGTAGTTGGAGCTGATATAAACTTTCATAACGGGGCTTTACTCACTGTTTCCTCAGGCTGTACACTAGTAGTCAATAATCATTCTAAACTGCGAAATATCACATTAAGAGCTATGCCAGGAGCTTCTATCAAAATAAAGGAAAACTCTCTGCTTGTTTTGAAGGATAAAGCCTCACTAAGTATACCTACAGGAGCAACTTTAGAGTTTTCCCATGGTAGAATAGAATGAATTAAGGATTGAAATATGAAAAAAAATAGATTGTTGTTTCTGACTTTAGCGTTCATGATGGTGTTGCAGCTGTCCGCCCAAGACCAGTTGTATTCTAGCTTTCTGCATGAGGGAAAGACATGGAAACTCAAACAAACTACAGTAAATACAACTTCTGAGGTGAACGTTACGGTTGAAGGAGATACCATTGTAGACGGGAAGATCTGCAAGAAACTCATCTGCAATGATGAAGGAAAAAAGTCTCTCTTTGCCGTAATGGAAGAGGAGGGTGAGAAGGTGTATGGGTACGACGGCGATAAGTTTGCTCCCGTCTTCGACTTCGGTCTGACAGTGGGCGATACTCTTCCCAATTGCATTGATACCATCGTGATTGCGGCTACCGACACCGTAGAATACAACGGGAGGATTTACAGACGGCAGCTTCTGCACAAGACAAACGGTTACACCTCTGACAGTTTCGCCTCCGAATTTTATGAATATTGGGTGGAGGGCATCGGAAGCATGTATGCCCCAAATCAGCCGTACTGCTTTGCAACACCAGGTAACCGTTACCTTCTTCTCTCTGTTGACGACTACGGGGAAACGTTGATAGATTCGGAAGGCATGGAAAAACTTTTCCCTCCAGTATTAACAGGAATACGGCCATCGGAATGCAGCAATCATCGTGTCGGCGGGGAGACTTTCGATCTCTCTGGACGCAAAATTCAACTGCCTCAATACAATCGGCCATACATCCGCGGAGGGAAGAAATACATCAGCAAATAGGATTTTGTAGAATATCGAATAATCAGGCGAAGTAGCTATTCTGCAATGCGTGTAATGGAGGGTGCGGACTGCCATAAGGTCCGCGCCCTTCATTGGCCAACTCCACACCAGTTACCGGCGTTGCGCTTTATGGCGTTCAGAGTGACGGCAACGTGGCTGAACTGGCTTCTCAGTCGGTGACCGCTTCTACCTCTCCCGCAGGTTGGACTACAGTAGAACTTTCTACTCCCTGGATTGTTGATATGTCTCAGTACGAGGCACTGTTGATGGGATTCGAATATACTCAGGGCAGCAGCAACTCCAATAGCTCTTATCCTCTGTCAATGGTTAATGAGGGCGTTTTGCAGAATGTCTACATCTATGGTAACCTCGGTCAGGGCGAAGGTTTCTACAACCTCGGCAGCGACTATGGTAACCTGAGTGTTCAGGCCATCGTGGAAGGTACATTCTCTGCCAACCGTATCAGCGCATCCGACTTCGGCAATGCTTATGCTCAGATTGGCGGTAGCGCTAAAGTTGAGCTGAGCCTTATCAATGCAGGTACTGCTGGCGTCAACAACTTCGACTATGTCGTAACTACCGACGGCGTTGCAGGTGCAGAGCAGCACTACACACTTGATAAGGCAGTTTCTCAGTTTGGCGAGAGCTTCACTGCTACCGTCAACTTGCCCGCAGCAAGCGCTGAAGGCCATCAGAATGTTTCTATCGCCATCACGAAGGTGAACGGCGTGGCCAACGAAGAGACTACAAACAATGTATCTGCAGGTGTCCTCTACACGGTGAGCAAGCTCTATACAAAGCGCGTCCTCGTTGAGGAATTCACGGGTACCGGTTGCGGTTGGTGTCCTCGTGGTCTGGCTGGTATGAAGGAGATGCGTGATACCTACGGTGACAGATTCGTCGGTGTTGGTATTCACCAGTACAACAGCTCTGACCCCATGTACATCAGCTCAAGCAACTATCCTAACCTTGGCTTCAGTGGCGCTCCCAGCTGCATGATTGACCGCAGCGGTAAGACCACGGATCCTTACTATGGCTCAGGCAACAGCATCCTCGACGACTGCGTGAAATCTTTGGCTAAGGTTGCTGCCGGCGACGTGACCCTCAGCGCAGAGTGGAATACCGACTCTACAGCCATCACGGCTACGGCTGCTGTAGAAGGCTATGCCGACAATGCCGACTATGAGGTACAGTTCGTACTGATTGGCGACAGCCTCCGCGGCAACACCAGTTCTTGGAAGCAGCACAACTACTACTATCAGTATTCAGCTGCCGATGTTGGCAATGATCCTCTGATTGCTCAGTTCTGCTCCGGTGGCACTCATGGCACCTCTACCTTCTACTGGGCATTCGACGATGTGGCTTTGGCAAGCTCTTACGCTAATAATAAGAATCAGGCTGCTGCCGTCACTGGTCTTGCTTCTGGTGAGGTAGGCACTACTTCTTATACCTTGAAGTTGCCGACATCTTCTAAGCTCGCCCCGTTCATCCATAAGGACAAGGTAGCTGTCGTAGCTATCCTCCTGGATAAGGACGGCAACTATGTCAACGCCAACAAATTCTATATGAATCCCGCCGCTGGCATCAGCAACATCACCAACGGTGCCAAGGCCAATAAAGTTGTGGCTCGCTACAACCTCTCCGGCCAGCAGGTGAACGGCGCGCAGAAGGGCTTCGTTATCGAGAAGTATGCTGACGGCACAACCAAGAAAGTGCTTGTGAAGTAATCCATCTATTTTATATATACTCATAAAAGGCAGTCACCGGATCGGTGGCTGCCTTTTTTGATAGTTGTTGCTGTTTGTAGTTTCTATCCACGTATCTGCATAAGCTCCCATCCTACGGCCCCCTTGCAGAATGCGGGCTGTCCTGCTATGTCTGTTTGCTTTTATAGTTCCCTGCCAAACGCTGACATTCTTTCTGCTTTTTCCCTAGCCAAAGCCCTGCATGATGGTGGCATCTTTCTGAAAGATATCCTTGCACAGGCACCGGTCCTCTGGCCGGGACAGTGCTTTGTGGGGCCCATTAAGCTGTGTTTGGCCTCTTTATAATAGACAATGTTGGTTAGGACACATAAAAAGCCTGCCTCATCCTGGCTTTTCCAAGATCTGGCAGGCTTAATTTAACGCGGGATGGACGATTATTTGAGGATGTGCTTACTTACGGAAGAGGAACCGGCATTGCGTTCGATGACCAGACCGTGAACCCCTTGGAGCGAAGGAAGGCGATGGCCCGCAATGTCGTAGTAGGCGGGGCTGTCGGTGGTTGTGCCCATGTTTTCAGCGTGGATGCCTGTCTCTGTCTGCGTGTTGAGGCAATAGCCCTCGAAAGCGTAGTCGGCATTCATTCCGAATCCCACGATCTTCCCCGCATCGGGAGTGATGGCAATGGGCGAGTGACTGCCTTGGTCGTAGACGGCGAGCTCTTCTATGCTCTTGTAGCTGTTGGCCAACAGATCAGCCTCTCCCTTGCCTGCAGGCCATAGAAGCCCCTTGCGGCTATACATGAAGGCCCAGTTGTAGATGCCTGTCATCGTGCCATTGTCGCTGATGCCGCACGAGAGGCATTCTGTGTTCTCCTCGTTGCCGTCGATGGTTGCTAAGGCAGCCACCTGGATGGTGTCGGCGTCTATGTCGTAGCGGGCCATGCGCGACGCTGTAAGAAATCCACTTTCGCCCAACTCCGACACCTGCAGGGCCACCCACTTGCCGTTGTGGCTGATGCCCGTGGCTTGGAAACCATAATAGGGATTCTTGTTGGCAGTGTCGGTGCCGTCGTTGAAATAGGTTTTGCAAGTGGGGAATACCTTGTAAGTACCGTCATCCTGCAATCTCCAGATGATGAGTGGCCAGGCCGACATATTGTCCTGCACGTAGCCGGCGATTACTTTTCCGTCACCGCTGATATACTTGGCCGAAGTGCCGTTGACTTCCGTTCCGGCCTCTTCCGTCGTGGGTTCGGGCAACATGATGGTCTGGCCGTCTTTCCACACGCAGGCGTGAGTGATGTAGCCAGCGTCCATGGTAGCACCGCAAATGATTCCGTCGTCGCTGATGGCGTTGGCCATGCCCATGGTATCGGTCAACAGCTGCACCACCGTGAGGTCGGGCAATATCTTTACGGGGTAATCGCCTTGAAAGCCCACCATCACACCCTCGTTGTTGACGCAATTGGCGGTCTCCTGATTGGCCGTTTCAAGCACCTCACCGCTGTTGATGTCCCACAGAATGCTGTTGTTGGTGGACTGATTGATGCCTGCGGCATACTTTCCGTTCGCAGAAACCGATAGGAGCATATAATTGTCGGAGCTGCCTCCGATGACTTTTAACGATTGTGCCCCTGCAGCGCACGTCGCCAACAAGGCGAGAAAGAGAGTAAGTGTTTTCTTCATCATGTTGTCCTTTCTTTTAAAACATTGAATTACTACTGCTGCAAAGTTAATTGATCTGCCGGCGAAAAGTACGGAAAAATGGCGGATTCTTGCCCATTTGCACGCAGATGGGCAAGAAAACGGACGTTGTCACAGTCCTGGTGGCGTTATTGCTTTTCATTCTCTCCTGTGCGAATGCGGATGTATTCCGAAGGTGTGATGCCCGTGTTGCGCTTGAAATAGTTAAGAAAGGACGTGCGTGACTTGAATCCTACACTGTGGGCAATGCCTTCGATGGTGAGCCGCGAGGTGTTGCCGCCTGCATTGATTCTGCGGCATGCCTCACGGATGCGGTAACTATTGAGCAGCGCGTAGAAGTTGTCACCGTAAACGCGATTGATGGTTTCCGACACCGTGCGGGTTTTCTCCCCTACGCTGGCGGCCAGGCGGTCGATGGAGTAGCCGCTCTCGAAGATGCCGACATCTGCGAGCATCGCGTTTTTGATCTTTTCCATCAACTCCTCATCATGGGCATCGGCCTCGCGACCAGTCTGAGGCTTGACACTTGGCCGGAGCGTTTGCTGATAGCGCTGGTAGAGGGAATTGTTGCGGTCGTGGAGAATACGGTTCTTACGCCATAAGACGACCACAAAAATGCTGACGGCGAGGATGAGGATGATTGCGGCGGCGAGGATGGTGACCATACGGTCGTGGCGCTCTTCCATCCTGTTTAGCGTGTCTTCAGCCTTCTTGATTTCAGCAAGGAAGTGAATGTTGTTGATACTCATCATAGCCCGCACGTTCATGATCGAGTCGCGCAGACAGTAGTAGCGGTCGCGAAAGACACGTGCTTCACCGTGGTTTCCCGCCTGTTCATAAAGGCGCATCAGTCCCTCGTAGGCGAGCAGTACAGCGTCGCGTCCACCGTTGGCGTCAGCACACCGCTTCAACTCATCGTAGCAGGCGATGGCTTGCTGCTTGTCGCCTTTCTGCTCGTAGGCCAGTGCGAGGTTCTGATAATGCACAAGGGCAAACCGGTTGTTGTCGAGTCGCGGCAGATCTCCTTCCTGGAGTCGAAGTGCTGCCACAGCTTCATCGGTCCGGCCGTTTTCCAGTGCGGCGAGCGCTTTGCAGAGCAGGCGGCAGAAGCGAATCGACGGCTCATTGCTACCCCCTTGTTTGACAACCAAGCGGAGGTAGGGAAGTGCGCTGTTCGCATTGTGGAGCCAAAAACACATGTCGGCCAGATTGACAAAAGTGGAGGCCAGAGTCTCGGTGTCGTGGGTATGGCTCTCCACTTGACTGCGGATAGAGAGACGGTAGTAGTTGGTGGCTTTGCGGCCAAGCTGAGTGTCGGAGCTGTAGCTGTAGAAGGTCTGATACATATTGCCGAAGGCAGAATACACAGCCGCCTTTACTTTTGGTGAGGCTCCCTGTGCAGTGTCGGCTGCTGAAAGGGCGGAATATGCTTTGGCATAGTCGTAATAGTAGAAGAAGAAAATCCGCCACTGGCCCAGCATAGCTTTCGCGTAGGTATCGGTATTGGCTCTGTTCGATTCAGCCTTTCGTCCAGCCAGTATGAAGCACACCAGCGCAGAGTCCGGTTGGTTGGATTTTAGAAATCGGTCGCCCCGGTCTACGAGCTTCTCGGCTGAGAAGGATATATAGGGACTGATGTTCACCAAGCGGGCGGCAGAGGCCGAAAGCGTGATGGCCAGCAGCACGTCTACGAGTAAAATACGGAAGGTCGGGGTGAGTAGCTTCGTTTTCTCTTTCTCTGCGCAGGCACTTTCCACATTGTTGGTCTTTTCTATGTTTCTCCCAATCATATATCAGTTTATGACACCCTGCAAATATAACCTAAAATCCGCAGATAATTTTTCGAGTGTCAGATTTAGCCCTTGCTTGTGACGATTGTGTCTGACTCTAGGCTTAGAAACGCTTGACATGACTTGTATGCAGACACCTTCCCCTTACCCC